>Ga0126381_100002671_pt1 | contig 19317 bp, 21 predicted proteins | sample PanSoiMetPlot_28_FD_96465 | JGI IMG/M metagenome (GOLD analysis project Ga0126381, IMG submission 96465) | Tropical forest soil microbial communities from Panama - MetaG Plot_28 | ecosystem: Environmental > Terrestrial > Soil > Tropical forest > Bulk soil | place: Panama | collected 2016-02-17
ACATTGGGCGCGAACCAGACCGCAAGCGTATTGTTGCCGGGCCACTTGAACGGTTTGCGCTGGGTGATGAAGGAATCGTCGTAACGCTGTGAGCGTTGGATCGGCGGCAGCGTGCCCTGCGCCATAAGGTATTCTCCCCCTCGGCAGTTGGCCGTTTGGCTCAGTCATTGATTTTAATACCCAGGTAATCACATTGGCTATGGCTTCACCGTGGAGGTCACAAAGCGCGCTGTCAAATGGAGCGAGGGTGATTTCGACTTGCTCGCGGACGGCGGCCCTACCTTTTCGACCAGGTCGCGCTTCCTGCACGGGCCGAAGCCCACGTCCATGTGCTTCGCTTCATCTCGAAATGGCACTTGGCCTGGCCCTCGTGCCGCACGACAGAGGCAAAGGATTGGAATAGGATTATTCGTGCGTATCTTGTCTGAACAACGCACGATCGAAGCCTAACGAGGCGGTGGAAGCGAGAGCCGCGATCCCTCGTCTCAACCAGGCCGAGGGAGGAAGTCCATGGAATCTATCTCAACCGATCGCCGCGACTTTATGAAGGCTACCGGCGTGCTGGCAATGACAGCTGTTGCCAGCAGCCTCGGCATGCGTGACGCCAGTGCACAGCAGGTGCCGTACTCGTCCGGGACGGAAGCACCCAAGCTCAAGGCGCCGGCCAACGCATGTGACTGCCACATGCACATCTATGACGCGAAATATCCGGCTGCTCCGTCGGCCACGCTCAAGCCGCCGGACGCCTTGGTTGCCGATTACAAGCTGCTACAAAAGCGTATCGGCACAATGCGAAATGTCGTCGTGACGCCCTCGACCTACGGAACCGACAATCGCGTCACGCTCGATGCCATGGCGCAAATCGGCGCGACTGCCCGCGGCGTCGCCGTCGTCGATACCAGCGTCACCGACGCCGATCTCAAGCGTATGAACGATCTCGGGATTCGCGGCATCCGCTTCAACCTAGTCCAGGCGGGCGCCACGACGGTAGAGATGATCGAGCCGCTGTCGAAGCGCGTGAACGATCTTGGCTGGCATATTCAGATCCACATGAAGGGCGAGCAGATTGCCGGCATCGAAGATTTGCTACTACGCGTTCCCTCGCCGATCGTGTTCGATCACCTCGGCCGTCTCGCACAACCCAACGCGCTCGATAATCCTGGCTTCAGGACGATCAGCAAGCTCATCGACAAAGGCAAGACCTGGGTCAAGCTGTCCGGCGCCTATCAGGACAGCAAGGTCGGCGCACCGAGCTACTCCGACACGGTGCCGGTTGCCCGAGCCTATGTTAAAGCCGCGCCGCAACGGGTGGTATGGGCTAGCGATTGGCCGCATCCGACCGAGAAAGAAAAGCCGAACGATGCGATCCTCTTTGACCTGCTGGCGGAATGGGCGTCAGACCCGGCATCGCGCACGGCCATCTTGGTCGATAACCCCGCAAGCCTTTATAGATTCCCGAAGTCCACGTGAGGGAATATTCCGAGTACAGCGCTTAGGTTCTATCGATTGGTCAAGCGCGGCGTTGGGGTCATCAGGGGAACCTCGCGCCGTCACTTAGGCCAAGTCCGCTTCGCAACTTTGCTGCCATTGGCAGCGCCGTAATTTGACTCATATCAACGCCGTGCTTGGACAATTCGCCATAGTTTTCATGAGGCGTCGTCTAGGCTGAGTGTCGGCTCATCGGATGAGCGCGTGCAACCTGCTTCCCTTTCAGCATATGCCTTTCTCCTCTCGTTGGTCGGTTGGCAAAGCGGATTATTACTCAGGGGCTGGCGAAAATGGTCACGGAAGACCTCACTCCTTGCGCCAACCCAAAGCCGGGCATGAATCTGCGCAAGAACCCGGTTGGAGAAATCACGGCGCAGGACGGAACGAAATTCGCCGTGCCGGTCGCCAATAATTTCGCGACGGCCCCCAAGCTGCCTGACCTCTACAATGAATGCTCAGGCGTGATGGGGCCTCGGGATGGAGGTGTTCCAGGGCAACACATGGCATTCCGGGGACGGAGGGTTCGTTGCCAAGTTTTCTGACGGCACTGTGACGGATAGCACGTGGAAGGCCCAGTCGTTCTATATCGCACCGCTGCAGCATCCCGATGATGTCGTCGAGTACGGCAATATCCACGACACCTCGCATCTCGGCGGGCGCATTCATCCGTTGGCAAAGCTGCCGACCTGCCGGGACCTCTGTTTCGCAATCCACTATCCGAACCCGAATTTTGATGACTCAAAGTGGCCGCGAGCGTTCGAGTATCTCGATCAGGAGGTTGGCATCGTGGGTGTGCCCGGCTACTGGCGCTACCCCGAGGCATTCATGGGCGCGCGTTGGATCTGGACGATCAATCTCGTATTCGACAATACGGTGCTGTTCCGTAAGACCGTGCGATAGCCACGACTCCGCTTACAGTGTAACCGTGCCGAGATCGGCTGATTTAAGCTTCACAAATTCGTCAGATCCCAGAAGCGGCATGCCATTATGTAGATCATGCTGCTTCACCCCTCAAAGCGGACATCGCGACGTTGCCTTATACCCCCGCTTCGTGCGAGCAACAGACGTTGGGCACATAAGCCCTTCCGCATAAGGTGGCGGTCGGTATAGTTCAAATTGCGGTACTAGCCGCAGGGCGCCTGCCATTTCCATGCCACCAACGACGGATACGTCCGGCCAAGCGACCGCCGTCGATTTTGCCCATCGCATTGTCCCACTTTGGCAAGCAGCGCTCCGCTCCGAACTGCTCGGAGTCTATCTCATCGGCAGCCTCGCCCATGGCGGGTTCAGCCGGCGTTACAGCGACATTGATATGGCTCTGGTCACTGAGGCGGGAATATCCCCGCAGACCCTCGATCGCGTTCGAAACCAGGCGGCAGCGATGTCAGCCGATTGGGGTGCTAAGCTTTCCGTATTCTGGACCGACCGGCTCTTCGGTGTCGGCCGATTCCCTCCCCTTGATCGCATCGATTATCTCGATCATGCGGTCGTACTGATGGAGCGAGAGTGCGTACGGCCGGTACGGCCAACGTTGGAAGAGATTCAACATTATTTGAGCGGCGCGCCATTTGCGAACTGGACAGACCAGGCACAGCGCTTCGCGACCGCTGAAAGGCTCCAGCCGAAAGATCGCAAGCCCTTTCTGCGGACGCTCCTCTATCCCGGGCGGTTCTGTTACACCTGGCTGACCGGTCGCATGGGCTCGAACGACGACGCTGTGGCGTTTCTGAGCACAGCCGGGCTCTCGCGGCTCGACCTGAGTCTGATCACCCGTGCGCTGCAATGTCGCCAGGCCGACGCCGACCCCGACTCACTATTTCCTGCACGAACGAGGCTGCCGTCTCAGGTTGATGCCTGCGCAGCACTTGTCACTGGGTAGCCTGCTAGGTTGAACACGCGAAGTCCGCTTCAGTCCCAAAAGCAGACATCGCGAGCTTACCTCGGTATGTCCGCTTCGTGCCAAAACCGGCTGTGAGCAATCGCAGCAAGGCAGCCCTTATTCGATCACCTCGTCGGCGCGCACGAGTATCGTCGGCGGAATTTCGAGGCCAAGCGCGCTGGCGCTCTTGAGGTTGATGACGAAATCCAACTTGGTTGGCTGCTGGATTGTGCCTCGACTATGGGGCGAGGCCGCCGAGCGCCTTTTGCTTAGCGCAACAATACCCCTCGCGAGCGGGATATAGCCCAGTTCGGCACCGTCGTTTTGTCCGCGCGACAGACCCCAATTAACGAATTCCCGCACCGCTTCGTCTTTTAAGGGAACATCGTATGACTTGTTGATCGCAATCCAGCTGTAACTGACGATCGGATAGGCGCCCGATCCCGTCGGGTCGATAATTGACGCGTCCAGTTCGTTCAGGGAGGGGACCTTTCCCGCCGCCGCCAACTGCCCCGAACGGGCGTCGGGCAAGACGAACGCACTGGCTTTGTTCTGCAGGGCCGCCATCGCAAGCACGAACTGTTTAGCGAAGCCATATTGGACGTAGCCGATGGCGCCTTCGCTAATCCTGAGCCGCGCGATGACGCCTTCGTTTCCGTCCGCAAGGATCGTGCCTTCCGGCCACTGGATCGATTGACCGATCCCAAAGCCCCCATTGCGCCAGGCCGGGCTGATCGTGGCCAAGTGTCGAGTGAACACGGCGGTCGCGCCGCTGACGTCCCGACGCGCGACACGCACAATGTCGAGGTGAGGTAAAGTAACGCCCGGATTGGCCCCCAAGAGGCGCGGATCGTCCCAGCGCTTGATCCTGCCGGCGAATATATCAGCGTAGGCGTCGCGCGGAAGCTTGATCGCGGCTTTTAGGCCCGGCAAATTGTAGGCGAGGACCGTCATGCCGGCAGTTGTTGGCACCATGATGACGCCATTGCAAACCTTGGCTACTTCGGCTTCGGTCACTAGCGCGTCGGTACCCGCAAATCGACGGTTTGTCCGATGAAGCGCGCGATACCTTCGTCGCTCCCGACGGCGTCATAGTTGATCGTTACATTCGGAAATGTACCCGAAAAGGCGTTGATCCATTTCGCGTAGAGCAAGGACGCAAAAGTCGAGCCCGCACCGCGTATGGCAATCGGGGTGTTGGATTTGACTGATACCGCCCACGCAGCAGCGATCAATGACCCGAGCCACAGAGTTGTGGCGAAGAAAACGAGGATCGTAGAGCGCAGCGCGTTCATGGAAACTATCTGGTCGCTTTTGCGGCCATCTGGAGGGCCAGCTACATTGCAATGCCGTCGGTCGCAATGTCTAGGCCGGCAAACGCTTTCGCCAGGACGTTGCGGTCAGGGCTGCACTGCGCGAGTCCCAGCCAAACCGAGTTCAACATCTTTGATCGATGGCGCGAATTGGCATTGTCAAGGCAGTGTTGCAACTGACGCCTGAGCAGGCAAAATATTGGCCGGCTGTCGAGGAGGCTATCCGCGCCAGGGCACAGACACGGTACCAGGTAAGGGTTGGCCATCCCCCGAGGTTCGATGCGCGCAGAGCCATTTGTTGTTGCGACAATATTTTTCCACGCGAGCAGAGCCTTCGCTGCGGAGCCCATGGCTCCAAGCGACATCCAGGCGACATTCTTCAACGGCCAGCCCTTCACTGCTGCCACACTCAGTGGCGTTAAATTCAAAATGACCTTCACGTCGGACGGAAAGATGACCCGGGAGCCTCTCGGAGAATCCGGCAGTAAGAGCGCTGGTACGTGGAGGCTTAATGCGCAGGGCTTTTGCACGAGTTGGAACCGCGCGAAGGCTAGTTGCTTCACGGTTGTTCCAATTGGCGAAAATAAATGGTCGGTTAAAAGAATTGCGACCACTATCGCAGTCGCGGTTGCTGTCTGGTCCAAATAATCCGTCGGGCGCCCAACCAACGGTTCGCCAACGACTGACCGCAACTGATCGTGAACATCCCTTGGTTGGGGTGATGAAAGACAGTAGATTTCATCGATATTTCCGACAAGATAACCGCGCTCATAACGGTCTGGTTGGAGGTTCGAGTCCTCCCGGGCCCACCATGATTTGCTTTGGCTCGTTTGATCTCAATGCCTTAGCTCCAAAATTGTCCAGCGTGAACACCATGCTGGACAAAAATCTGTTCACAATCCGCCCTCGATCAGTTTCGCCATCGCCTCGCGCGCCATGCGCTTGCGGTCGGCCGCCTTGGTGTAACGCTGCACTTCTGAAAGCGACGCATGACCGAGGATTGCCGCGATTTGGTTTGCGCTGCATCCGATCTCAGCGAGCCGCCGCCCCGCCGCCTTACGCAAGGCCATGCGCCGATACGTCCAAACAGTTGGCTGCGTCGCAGAGATCGCGGAACCAGTTGCTGAATCCTGGGGCGCTATAGGGCTTGCCGAAATGCGTCACAAGGAACGTCTTGACGCCTACCGTCGGCGTCGCGTCGATGATCTCTTGCAGCTTCGGATGCACTGGAATTTCGAGGTGCGCTTCCTCGCCGCCAAATGGCGCCCGACCGCTTCAAAGACTTTTGGCGTTGACCGCTGTCGGCGCCGGCAAGATCGGCTCCGCAACCCCCTCGACAACCTTGGCATTTGCCCCAGCTTCCCGCTTGGCGAGCTGCTCTCTGATGTACTCGATCGAGCGCTCAATCTGGTCGGTGGTCATCGCCTTGACGCCGCCCGAGTGTTCGATTTGCATCTCGCGCGGCACTAGCACTGCGCAGACTTTCAGATAGCTGGCGGGACTTTCCCGGCGCACCCGCCTGAACACCTCTCGCCCATGCTGCTGCCAGTCCTCCGCCAGATCGAGCAGAAAGCGCTTGCTGAACGCCCTGCGCGTAGCCTCCGGTGACCCACCAGGGTTTCCAATGTCCCGATCACGCCGGTGAGATTGCCGCCGGGCCGGGCGAAGCTTGGCACAACGCCTTCGGCAACGGGATCAGCATCGAATAGGAGGACCGTCGGGATAGTTTTTGTCGCCTGCTGTGCGGTTTCGCGCAGCCACCGCGATCCGCCCATTGCGATCATATCGACGCCGCGAGTGGTGAGTTCGGCAAAAATGGCGGGTGCACGTTGCGGGTCTCCCTCCGCCGACCGCCGCTCGATCACGACAGTCTGACCCTCGATCCAACCGAGATCGTGCAGACCGTGCACAAAAGCGCGCGCAAGCGGGGAAATGGGATTTGATCCTGCCATCTCGGCGGGAGGAATAACGGCATGGACGAACGCGACGACCGGTCGCCTACGCGCCGGTTGGGCGTGGGCGACGAGTGGCCATGCCGCCGCGCCGCCAATGAGCGTGATGAATTCGCGCCGTTTCAGCCGATCAAGCTGCATGTGGTCACCGCGGGACCTGGGCAGGATCGGAGGATAGCGTTTTCGCGGCGGTCGGTCAGCGGGTACATCAGCCGTTCTGCAACCGGATAATCGGTTGCGCTGCACACCCGAGGTCTGCAAGAGGTCATAGCGCCAGAGATCATCGGGACAAGCCACCACCTTTGTCCGGATCGCTCCAAAAGCGGACGCAAATTCGCGCTCATGGTTTCGGTCGCGAAGTGCCACCAGCAGACATTCGCAATTGCACAAAAGAAAGGCCGCCATCACGGCGGCCTTTCTATATGGTAGCGGCGTCGAACAGCACGTCGCGCCCAACCTCTTGGCGCAAGAGTTCTAATCTTGCTGGGACGGCGATTGCTCGGCCGGTGATTGTTGTGGCGGCGACTGATTGGTGGCTGCAAGCTGCACGAGCGCGGCTGAACAGGTGCGGCTGCCGCTGCAGTCAACTCGCGGGGCAAGGAAGCTACCGCAGAGCAGCAATAGCGCGCGCCTCGCCTGTCAGCTCCAAAATGTGCATACCGGTGTTCGCGCGATCGACGATATAGATGTAGCCGCGGTCGTCGGTTTCCACATTATTGCTCTGGATCGCGATCTTGCAGCGGTCCATCCCATCGACCTTGATACAGCGCTTGTTGGTTGCGTCCGTGATCGCGGGGATGAAGTAGCCGATTTCCTTCGGCTGATACGGATTTCGCACGTCGAGCGCGCGAACGCCAGCATTGAAATAGGCGATGAACGCGATCTTCTTGTAAAAGACCGGCGCCATGCTCTCGTTCGAGGAATGCGCGCCGAAGCGCCCGCCCCGCTGGCAGAAATGTCCGTCCGCCTCGGGCACATAGAAATTCGAAACCACCATCGGTTTCGATTCAACCGTCACATCGACGAAGAACACTATTTGTCGCACTTCCTGGCATTCATTGAGAATCTGCTCATCCACGATCATGACGAAGTCCCGGACCTTACCGTCCTTGTCCTTGGCAAATTCCGCAACCGGCATGTTCGGCATCGGGAAGACCGTGTGCGCGCCGTTGAATGGCAACATGTCGAGTTGAGTCACGACCGGATAGCGCAGGTTCTCCGGCGACGGTTCCTTTGCGCCGTTGAGAAGCTTTTCGCGATCAATGATCTGCAGAATGCCGCCCTTGTTGGTGCCGTAGCCAAAATAGACTCGGTTGCCCTGCGGGCCGGTCGAGATCGGCCCATGTAACTCAGTCGGCACCGCTCCGGTGGAGCCCGGCTCCTGTCCGACCAGACCAAAATCACGAACATGGACCGGCTTTGACGGATCGCTGAGATCGAAGACCTGAGTCATGCGCCGGACCCGCCAGCCTTCTACGCCCGACACCAGATAGGCGATGCCGGTGTCGCACTCCCACCAGCTCTTATGGGTATCCTTCAGACCTTGCACGATCGTCGTCACCAGAGTGGGCTTGGCCGGATCGGTGACGTCCCACATTTCATGCGCACGGCCTCCGAAGACGCGCAGCATATAGGTCTTGCTCGCATCGGCTTTGGGAAGCGCCTTGCCGTCGCAAACGCGCACCATCTGCGCGCCGCCCTGCTCCGACTCGCCTGGCAGGCCCGGAACGTGCGCAAGGTATCTTGGTTGAGCCGGATCACTCACATCAACGATCGAGGTGCCGCTGTATTCGGGCTGTCCGGTCAGTCGGTTCATCGGCTTTGGCACGTCTACCGTTCCACCGTGATGCCCGACATAGGCGATGTAGCGGTCGCCTTGATGATGGATCGTCGGTTGGTAAGCGCTACGAGCCTGCAAATCGTTGTATCCCACCAGTCGCATATTCTTGGCTTCAGGCGGATCTCCGATCTTGGGCGACTGGGCAAGCGCAGCGAGGGTGAGCGCCACTAATCCGGCAACCGTGCTCGCAATCACAGCCTGCGCGCGGCCAACCGAGCTACGTTGTTGCATCATGCTTCTCCCTTTGCCTTGCCGGATAAGTACGCGTGGTCCGACACCTGCCGCAGACGAGCGATGGTGCCGATCGGCCAGCATCAGTCAACAACCGGTCTTTTCGTCAGAGCAAGACTGCACTTCCGTATGCAGCAGCAGACCGCTGCACTGCATCGGCGATTGAAATTGCCAATGGCCTTGCTCGCGACCAATCATTTTTTCTGAGCTTTCGACTGGAGAGCCCCTTCGCGGCGCAGGGTGTGCTCGCGCAGCGAGTAATAGATGGGCGCATCGCACAGCAGGGTCGGCACAAGCATGGCGGCAAAGCACGCGACGAGCATCGGCAGCAACATCGTCGCGTTGGCGGTCATCTCAGTAACGAGCACAATGCCGGTCAGCGGGGCGCGCACCACGCCGGTGAAAAAGGTGGCCATTCCGACGACGGCAAATCCTTCTGCCTGAATATCCAGCTCAGGAAATGCTGACCGGCAGAGAAGTCCGAAGAACAAGCCGAGCTGAGCGCCAAGCGCGAGCATGGGTGCGAACAGCCCGCCCGGTGTTCCGGCAGCGTATGATACCGTGCCGAGCCCGAAGCGCAGTAGAAAAACCAAAGGAAGTACGGAAAGCGTCTCCGCCCCGACGAGCGAGCGCTGCGTGATCGCATCGCCGCCGCCGCCGGTTGTAGGCGATTGCCACCAGGCCGGCCACAGCACCTAGCACGAAGAAGAGCGGTCGCGCCTCGGCGCTGGCATAGGCAAGCGCATCGACATGGAAATCAGGCGCATCACCGAGAAACACGCGCGCCACAGCGATGGCTGCGGCCGATGCACCGAGCGCCGCGACCGCGATACGGAGCTCGAACCGACGCACAAGCTCTTCCAGCACGAAAACCGCGCCCGCCACGGGTGCGTTGAAGGCAGCGGCAAGGCCGGCACCCGCACCGGCGGCAAGCAGCACCCGACAATCTGGCCACTGACGGCGGAAGATTTTTCCGACAAAGTGGGCAACGCTCGATGCGTGGGGGGAGAATCGGCGGACCAACCAGGCCGCAATCAAGGCCGCGGCAGCACAAGTCGCCACAAAGAACAAAAATCCTGCAAGCTTTTCGCCCTGTGCCCAGGCAATCATCGCATCACGCAAACGGTCCGCTTGTTCAAGCGCCAGCCGGAAGATCGCTCCCACAAGTCCCGCCGCCGCGCCGACGATGAGCGCCAGTAGCGCAAGTACCAGCAGGCTGCCGTGGCCCTCCTCGGCGTGTGACGTGTTTTGGATCATCGGGGAACATCGTAGATCGCGGCAAGAAGGCGCGACAACCCGCCGCGAGTTCAAGTGAAGGCCGCGGAGGAAAGATGCAACGATCCCTTTCTCATTGCACTCCCGAGCGAGCGATGCCGTGCAACGGCTCAGGAGCGCCGATGCCGGGCTGTACACATTGATGGCCGCTTCTATCGATCGATCTCAAGCGAACTGATTTTGCGGCAGTGCGCCACTCATCCACAAGTTGACGGTCAAAGTGTCATAATGCTTTTACCTCTTCACGTCATAAGAAACTAAAAATAAGGGAGGTCGTCATGGCGACGACGGGGATCGACAATTATTCGCCCTATGGACTGGCATGCACCGAATGCAACGACCTATTGGTAGCACCGAGATGGTCGGCGTATGTGAGCAAACATGAGGTTCGTCATTTCTGGTCTTGTGAAAAATGCGGTCACGAGATAGAGATGATGGTTAATCCGCGTATTAACCTCATCGAAACTCAGCCAGGGCGTTGACTGGTTGGTCGTCGCGTGAGCAGTCACGCTCGGCGGAGGCCCCGATTTCTGGCATTGCAGATTTTGGCGCGCGCACCGCGAGCGGCCGGGCGCGAGGCTGCTGCACTGCGGCAGTTCAACCTAAGTTTTGTCGGCTCTGGGTCAATCGCTCCCTATCGACATGACCGCGACGCGCACGCAATGTCCGCTTCACCTCCAATAGCAGTCAAACATTGGCACCGCAGCGAAACGACGCTTCGTGCCATTAGCGACTTTATGCGCCGCAGCAAACGACAGTGCAAGGAAACGGCTTGCAATGGTTTACTCTATCACCTCGTCGGCGCGGGCGAGCAGGGTCGGCGGGACTTCGATGCCGAGCGCTCTCGCGGTCGAAAGGTTGATCACGAATTCGAACTTGCTCGATTGGACGACCGGCAGATCAGCTGGCTTGGCGCCCTGGAGGATTCGGACGGTATAGATTGCGACCTGGCGAAACGCCTCCATGAGGCTCGTCCCGTAACTCATCAGGCCGCCCGCTTCCGCATACTCGCGTGCATTATAGACGGCGGGAATGCCGTGAGCTGGAGCCGCCGGTTAAAGAAGAAGGAGTCGGTGCCGGCCACGAGCGCATCGGCTCGCTTGCGAACAAGGGACGCAAACGCCGCGTCAATTTCGAGGATGTTGCTCGCGTGAACGACTTCGATCTGGAGTCCCAACGCAGCGCCCGCTGCTGTCACGTCTTTGGTCACGTCATCAGCATTCATATTGCTCGGATTGATCAGCAGTCCGATACGCGTCGCAGTAGGAACAAGCTCGCGCAACAGTCCCAGCTGCTTTGGTCCAAGTTCGGCAAACAAGAGGCTCGCACCGGTCACATGGCCCCCCGGGCGCGCCAGATTGGCAACGAGGCCCACCCTGACCGGGTCCTCAGCGCCGAGGAACACGATTGGAATCGATGCAGTCTCAGCTTTGGCGGCGACGGCCGCAGGCGTCGGGACGGCTACGATCACCGCCACATGACGGCGTGCCAACTCTGCCGCCAGCGCCGGTAGTCGATCATATTTGCCTTCGGCAAAGCGGTATTCGATCGCGACATTGCGCCCCTCGACGTAACCGGCTTCGGCCAGGACCTGGCGGAATATCGCGGTTGGCGCCGACGCACCCGCACTGAGATACCCAATCACCGGCATCGCTGATTGCTGCGCGCGTGCCGCGAGCGGCCACGCGACGGCCGTGCTGCCCAGGAGTGCGATGAAGCTGCGCCGTCTCATGTAAAATTGCCGTCGAGGGCAAAGCCTACCAAAGGGCAGTGTTGTGCGTCACAGCAAAATAGCCCCGCCGATGACCGTTTCGGGCATAAGCAGACAAGGCGTCATCATGGAGGCCCTGTCCGCTCTGCCCCCGAAAGCGGACAAATCTAATTTCTTTCCTCATTGAACGCCAAAAGAAGCAGGCGCGTTGGCGATCTTCGAGAAGGTCCGCGGTCTTCTATGAAAAATTCTGCAACGCACGCAGCCAGCCCGCCTGCCCCACGCTACGCAGTAAGGATGTACCCAAAGAGGCAGGCCAAGGCGAACACAATGACGCCAACCCAATAAGTCCAATACCAGCCATTCTCACTCATGGGGAACCTCCTGCGAATCGCGGCGTCCTCATGGCCGGGCAGAGTAAGCATGCGCCTGGAGCGCGAGTTTGACTAGATCAAATCCCAGACATGCCGCGCTGCAGAATTTCGAGCCAGCTCGATGTCCGCTTTGGGTGGTCATGTGTGGACGGCGCCTGATTGACAAGAGCTTTTTGACGTATGTGTCCGGCCTGTTGATGCGGCGCGGATGGCCGCTGGCCCTAAGACTCTGCGCGGATCAGGTCCCAATCGAAAGCACGCATTCGAAGATGCGTCGACCCAAGCGCGCTCTCCTGATCCCGCTGTCACGCAGAAGGTCGCGGGCGCGTTTGCACAACCAACCTTTCACAAACGACCGCGCCGGCCGACTGTGTTGTCAGGGCTGGACGATTTGCCGGCATGCCGCCGAACTGCCGCGCTAGCCGCCAACGCACCAGTGCATAGCTGCGCGCATTATGCCAAACGGCTTGTGCCACCTGTGCGGAACCTTCGGTCCACTGACCTTTGAACACGTCCCCCCAAGCGCGGCTTTCAATGACCACCGCGTGTTGGAGGCCGACATTTACAAACTGATCGGCTCTGACTTGGTGGAGGATTTGAAAAATCCATAAGGAAAAATCAATCAACGCGGGAGCGGTAAACACACGCTATGTCACCGTTGCAACAATGACACTGGCGGGTGGTACGGCCGGGCATATGTCGAATTTGCGCATGGATTATTCCCACTCTGTCATATGGTGCAGCCAAACACGTTCGTAGAACTGCGGTGTTTGATTAAGCCGCTAAACGTATTCAAGCAAATGCTTGTTATGTTTTGCAGCGCATCGCCGCCAAGCTTCGCCCAAAAGCATCCACAACTGATGCGCTATCTGTTGAATCGAGAATCGGTTGACTGCGATGACCTTCGAAATCTGCACTTGTTTATGTCGCTCTATGATTTGAACAACTCGAATGCGAGTCGACAAGCCGGAATTACCGGGCGCATGGAGCTAGGAAGTCCAAAGGCGCACGTCTATTCGGAAATTTCGTTTCCTCCTTTCAATCTTGTCATGTCGCTGTCCGGAACGAATCCAGAGCCGCGGCTTTTCGACATTAGCTGGTTTGCCCAATTTCGTTTGAACGAACGACGAGAGGTCAAATTGCGGTTGCATAATCTGGCGGTGAATTCGTATTTCCCCGGCGACTATCGGACATTCGACGAGTTGACAGCGACAGTGGCCGAGAACAGAAGACAGGGCACTCTTGGCCATTGTTGATCGCATCTATGAATCGATCGTCAGGCTCGGTCTTGTCGCCAGTCTCGCCCGGCCGGGCGGCAATCTGACAGGGATCAATTTTTTCAATGGTGAGTTGATAGCAAAGCGGCTGGAGCTCCTGCGTGAGCTGGTGCCGACAGCCATTCGCGTGGCCGTGCTTGTCAATCCGGCCGATGCCACGAATTCCGAGAGCGCACTGCGAGAGGTGAATGTCGCCGCTCGCGCCATGGGGCTGCAAATCCAGGTTCTCAACGCCAGAACCAGCGGCGAGATCAACGCGGCCTTCGCAACATTTGTGCGCGCGCGGCCCGACGCCCTCTTCGTTGGCGGCGACGCCTTCTTCAACAGCCGACGGGTGCAACTTGCCAACCTGGCGTCGCGCCACGCAATTCCCGCAGTATACCCAGGGCGCGATTTTGCCGAAGCCGGCGGGTTGATGAGCTACGGAAGTAACCTTACAGATGCGCTTCGTCCGTTGGGCGTCTATACCGGTCGCATCCTCAAGGGCGCGAAGCCTGCGGAATTGCCAGTCGAGCAGTCGATCAAGTTCGAGCTGGTCATCAACGTCCAGACCGCCCGGATGCTCGGCCTCGACGTGCCCGACAAGTTGCTCGTCGCGGCCGACGAGGTGATCGAATAGATGCACTTTGCTGCGGTGCACATGTCCGCTTTTGGCACAAAGCGGACATGGCGCAGTGTCACCTACTTTGTCCGCTTTTGGGGCAATGCGGACATGCCGGGACGGCGGGAATGACGTGAATGACCCCAACCGGTCATTAGCGGGTTGCGTGTCAGCTGCGTCCGCGCAGCGATATCGCGGCGCTTCCGCTGCTGCCGCCAGATATCGGCGCGAGCGAGTCGGATCGACGTGATTCTTCGGAGGCTTCGGACATTGAACGTTTCGTCGCGATTATGTTTGTAGACATCCGCAGATCAACGGCACTGGTCGAGAAGCGCCTCCCTTACGACGTGATATTCCTGCTGAACCATTTCTTCGACGCCGTGGCAGGTGCGGTAGTCGATACCGGCGGCATGCCCAACCAATTCGTCGGCGACGGCATGATGGCGATCTTTGGCATACATGCCGGCCCACGTGAGGCTTGCTCGCAAGCACTGGTCGCGGCGCAACTTATTCATAGCCGTCTCGCCGACCTAAATCGAACATTGGCTGACGACCTGCCGCAGCCAATTGCAATCGGTGTCGGGATCCACGCCGGCAACGTCATCCTAGGCGAGCTTGGCTACCGGGATCGCTTCCTCCTGACAGCAATTGGCGATTCGGTGCATGTTGCTGCTCGTCTCCAGGACCTGACCAAAGATTATGGCTGTCAACTCGTTGTGTCCGACATTGTTGCTACCACTGCCGGCGTCGAAATGAGTGGATTTCCTGTGTGCGAGGTAAACGTGCGCGGACGCACGGAACCAATGGCCGTGCGAATCGTCGGCGCTATGAATGAACTGGTCGCATGAAATTGCCCGATGGAAATCAGCTAATTTTATTGCAGCGCGAGAGTCCGCTCACGGCACTAAGCGGACATATCGAGGTAAGCGTGCGCTAGTCCGCTTTTGGGGCGAAGCGGACACGGCGCGACCGCTGGCGGCGTATCGATAGGACGCTAATGACCCGAAGCGGACAAGAGCGGGCGGCTTTTGCTGCGACGCAACGGCCCTGACTTGCTATACTTTTAATCCGTGCTCCTTGGCCTTGGGGTAAGCCCCCTTGAGGCGGCGGGAATTCATCGCACTTCTAGGCAGCGGTGTAGCTGGATGGCCGATTGCGGCGCGAGCGCAGCGGCCGGATCGTGGCGTGCTGATGGGATTCGCCGAGAGCGATCCTCAATGGAACGCTCGCCTCGCAGCTTTCCGAGCAGCACTTCAGGAGCTCGGATGGACCGACGGCCGAAACGTGTTGATCGATACGCGGTGGACGAATGCCGATCCCGACCCCTCGGCGGCTGCGGCGGAGCTTGTCGCGCTGTCGCCAGACGCCATTTTTGCGCGTCCGCATACCGCAGCGGCAGCGCTACATCGGCAGACTCGCACCATCCCCATTGTAGCCGTGATGAGTGGCGATCCGGTCAGTGCGGGGTTCTTACAAAGCTACGCACGGCCGGGCTGCAATGTCACCGGTTTCCTGATGTTTGAAACGACAATCAATACAAAATATCCGCAACTCCTAAAGGATATTGCGCCGCACGTGACGCGGGCGGCAGTTGTGCATGCAGAAAACACGGCATAGCGTGAGGATTTTGTGGCTGTTAAAATGGCCGCGCAATCATTCAAGGTGGAGGCGGTTGAGATCTCCGCGCCCCCAACAAATTTCTTGGACGCTCACACTATTTACGCGGCATGCCAATTTCTGTTGTCCCACGTCGGGGCCGGGTGCCTTTCCGAGTTTGCAGCATCGAGCTCGCAGCAACGGACGGACCAAACTTGACACAACCGCTAAAAGCAAAGCCACAGCGTCCAAAGACCGACGCAGACCACTGTCGTGCCCATGTGGGCTCGCCAATTCTGGCTTGCCCAATCGGCGCTGCGGGTACCAAACACCCCGAGTTTACTTGCCCATTGGCAGCCTGCGATAAGTGTGACGATGACAGAAGTGGCTAGGACAAAGAGATGCACGGACAACCTTTCTAGCCCGCCGACTGTGCCCCACTCCGGGCTATTCGATGAGAAGAAATGCAGTCAAATTGAGGCACTTTCCGCGTTACACGCGAGTTGCGGCTGACGCGCTGACTGACCATTGGTAATTCGATATTCTACAATCTGGCGGACGGAAATTGAATGCAATCTGCTCAATTGAAATGTCGCGACTTCATCACGCTGCTCGGCGGTGCGGCGGTCGCGCGGCCGCTCGCGGCACGTGCGCAGCAGACGGCGATTTTGTATCCTGGGCGTTACCCTCGCCGTCGTTTGGCCTCCGATTAGGTGCCCGCGAAGAGCAACTTAGATGCCCACGAAGAGCAACTCGATCATGGACCATCTCGACTCCGAGCAGCCGATCGCGCTCTCGGACTCAGAAGAATTGATCGCAAAACTCGACAATGAGGCATTGCTTGCGAAGTTCCTGGATGTAAACGCCAACTTCATTGCGCTTGGTCCGCTGGCTCGGCAATTTCAAGAACTGAGATATTCTCAGCTTCGGGACGAGCTTTATCGGATCGATTTGGAGATCCGCCGCCGAGTTCTATGGGGGACGCCCGAACACAAAGCGGCAGTAAAAGCCGCTCACGATCGGGCATGGCAGGTCGTTCGCATAGCGCACCCCCGCGCCCCCAATTCTCCGGTCCCCGAAAGCCAGACGGGAGATCGGGAAACAGTAGATCCCGTCGTGCCGCAGGACACAACGTCCATTTCCACTAGCGCGTCAGTCGCCGAAAGCCAGACGGGAGGTCGGGAAGCAGTGGATCCCGTCGTGCCGCAGTACACCCCGCCCGCTTTCACCAGCGCGGCAGTCGCCGAAAGTCAGACGGGAGATCGGGAAGCAGTGGGTCCCGTCGTGCCGCAGGACACAACGTCCGCTTCCACCAGCACGATGCCTAGCCGCACGATCCTGGCAGCATGGCGCGGCGCGATCTTCGCCCTTGGCCATCGCCGGCGCGATGCCCAGTAAAGGCGGACGCCACCGCCCAGGTGTCGAGCCATTTACCAGGACGCGATCACGCGCTTGCTGGACGGCTATAATGCCAGGCGAGGCAATCGAAGAGCCTTGCTATTTGCTGCACCGCATATGTCGGCTCATGGCACTAAGCGTCAGAGTCCGATCTTGATGCGGTTCTTACCAGTCATTGCCGGCCCGTTTTTTAGCTGATCGAGGATTAGGTGACGGTGCTTCTCAAAGGAACGCAGGTTTTGCTCCAACGCTCGTAGCATCGACACAGGAATATCTGTAGGTTGACCCTTTTTATAAGCAGTTGCGATGATCTCGCGCTGGCGCGTAATACGGCTCTCGCATTCGGAAATGAACCGATCTGCTTGGGTTAAGTGCTCGCGAGTCGTCATCGCCCCTAATCCTCCTGTTCCCTCCGGCTTGACTGCCGTGCAGGCTGGGTTCTTCACCTTCAGCCAATCAGGCGAGTGGCTGGAACAGTAAGGCGAATCGTTCCGCTTCCACGCAATGCCCTCGAGGCTGAATCCGGCGTCTTGCGCTCGAAGCCCGGAGTCGCAGGCAGGACGTCACAACCCCGAGAACAAACGAATCGCGGCCGCCGTGGTCACGTGGAGTCGTCAAGAGCGACCGCGATCAGCAATGTGATCCCAGCAATCAGTACGTGGCCGAAAACGGCCATTGTGAATAGCATTTGGCCGCTCCTGGGCATTTGCCTTGTCCCGCGACAAGGTGCACAAAGTGGCAGCGCAGCGTTAATGAATCGTTGGCGCGGACAGTTACGCCGCCTCCGCGCAACCGCCAATTCGTGTATCAATCAACAGACCGCTTGTTCCCAGGCGGCCCACGAAGAAATTTGCAGTTCATTAACTATGTCGGGCGCAGCTTCATCACCACGAGTCAGAACGCCGTCACCCTGGTCGAATAAAAAGAAGCTATATCGCCAAAGGATACCGCGATATTGCAATTCATTAACTATGTCGGGCCGAGAAAATGGATATAGATGTCGCCGAACTAGCGAACTTTTTCCAAGCCCTGCAAGGCGGCAGTGTGTTTCTATTGTCCCTTGTTCTGATCGGTTTGGCGCTGACAATAGGTGTGGTAGCGTACCAACGCATCGCAATTAAAAGATTACGGGCCGCCTCGAAGGCAACACAAGAGAACTTTGAAACTATAGCGGCAGACCTCAGAAAACGTGCACTGGAGGTCAAGAAACACGACGAGGGCCTGAGGGAACGCGAGCTCGAGATGAAAAAGCGAGATGAATTGCAGAGCTTTGCCGATGCCGAACTCACGGAGGAGGCTCTACGTCCGCAGCAACAACGGGGGCTAAAGGAATCACAACGGGCTCTGAAAGAGAGCGTTAGTCAAATCATCACGGTCGGTCTTAAAGACATTCAAAACGGTATGCCGCAAACAGATTTCAAAGAAATAATGACGTCACGCCGCTTAATGTCGAGCATGGGGGATTTCCTCCCCGATGCACTATCAGGGACGCCGACTGGAAGTCGGACATCTCGCGAGGTCCGAGAAGTGCCGATACTGTTGCAAAAGTTCACCCTTTCTCTTGAAACACGCTCGGCAGCCGCTTCTGTATTGCAAAGTCGACGATCTCGTTTCTCTGCTGCATCGTGACCGCATCCTGCAAGACGAGGAGCACATCAGGACGCTCTTCGGCGATCGCGGCAAAAAGCGGCCGCAAAGTCCTTCGGTCCTTGCACCTCGTGAGATTGAAGCGTTAGTCCCAGCGCGCGTGCCTTCCAGGAAAATACGAGTGCGGGATTGGTCGGATTCTAGAGGGTCGACGCGCGCGACAGCCCGGGCACCACTTTCTTTAGTATTTCTAGGCGTTTTGCGCTGACTTCGGCGGTCAACTGCCGCGCCTCCCGTAAGATTCCCACCGGGGTGCGCAAGGCTGGCAAATCAAACCGGTGTTTAGCGGATCAATAGCGTTCGGGTGCATGATGGGAATGGTCGTGGTCGCCTTCTTAACCGCAAGCGCTGTGTGCGTCGTCACCACGATAATTACGGCGACATTCAGTCGAACCATCTCCGCCGCAAACTCTTGGAACGATGAGGTTTCGTCCCTCCACGTAGCCGAGTTCCTGGAGGCCATCGAACAATGCGTCATAAAATTTCTCGTGCCCGAGCTCTCTAAGCTGAGCGCGAGACATGACGCGCAACTGCGCAAGGCAATACGGACGGACGCATCATAGCACGAGACGCAGCACGCCCGATCAGTTGCGGTAGGTGCTCCAATTGAAAAGGTAGTTGATCCCCACTTTCACCATCTGGATGTCCCGGTTCCTCACAAAGAAAGTATCTCCGGCGAGGCGTTGGAATCCGGCAGGAGCGATAAATGTCCGGTCGTCGAGCCCCAGAAAATTA
>Ga0126381_100002672_pt1 | contig 19302 bp, 18 predicted proteins | sample PanSoiMetPlot_28_FD_96465 | JGI IMG/M metagenome (GOLD analysis project Ga0126381, IMG submission 96465) | Tropical forest soil microbial communities from Panama - MetaG Plot_28 | ecosystem: Environmental > Terrestrial > Soil > Tropical forest > Bulk soil | place: Panama | collected 2016-02-17
ACGGGATGCGCCAACCTTCACATAAATCGGCTTTTGCCAATCGGTGATCTCCCGCAGTTCCTGAATCTTGATCTCAAGGTCGTCGGGACCAGTCCAATCGGGGTGGCGGCATGCCGAGCGTTGATCGATGCCTTCTGGTAACACCCGCATAGAAGCAACGCGTTTGGAGATCTTCTGTCCGAGGAGCATGCCTCCACCGCCGGGCTTGGCGCCTTGTCCGACGACAACTTCGATAGCATCCGCCTTGCGTAGGTCGTCGGGATTCATGCCGTAGCGTGAGGGGAGGAGTTGATAGACGAGAAGCGTCGAATGCTGTCGTTCCTCCGGAGTCATGCCTCCGTCACCCGTCGTGGTCGAAGTGCCGACTGCACTGGCACCACGCCCAAGGGCCTCCTTGGCCTGGGCCGAGAGTGATCCAAAGCTCATACCTGCAATCGTAATTGGGATTTTGAGTGCGATCGGTGTCTTGGCGAATCGAGTCCCAATCACGACGTCAGTGGCGCATTTCTCGCGGTACCCTTCAAGCGGGTAGCGGCTGATCGAGGCTCCGAGAAAGAGCAGGTCATCAAAGTGCGGGAGCTTGCGCTTCGCGCCGGCGCCGCGAATGTCATAGATTCCGGTCGCCGCCGCGCGGCGTATCTCGGAGATCGAAACGTCATCGAAAGTTGCCGATTTGCGTGGTGGCGTGTGTATCCAGCGGCCTTGCTCGGTCATCAGTAAGACCCCACGTTGTCGACGTGGAAGTGGTAGAGTCTGCGTGCTGACCCGAAGCGGCGAAATTCACTAACATCGACCGTTTGGCCAACTCCTGCCGCACGAAGAAGGCGCTGGAGGTCCGCCTTATGACGCTCGCCTAATGGCTTCTCAATGCAGTCGGCCCCCAAACTGTGAACCGTGCCGCGCACGTAGATATGTGCTTCGTAGATGGAATCACCAAGCGCTTCGCCGGCGTCGCCAAGCACGACCAGATTGCCGGCTTGGGCCATGAAAGCGGACAAATGTCCGACCGAACCTTTTACGACGATGTCGATACCTTTCATGGAAATGCCGCAGCGCGCCGATGCATTTCCATCGATGACAAGAAGACCGCCGCACCCTGTGGCTCCGGCCGATTGCGACGCGTCTCCTTTCACGCACACCCTGCCAGACATCATATTCTCAGCAAGACCCGTACCCGCATTGCCATTGATCACAATCGTCGCTAGCTGATTCATTCCGGCGCAGTAGTAGCCAACATGACCTTCGATATTGACTACTATTGGCCGTTCTAGGCCAACTGCGACTGCGTGCTGTCCGCGTGGATTGAGCACGCGCCAGTGCGTCTCGTTCGTATCAACCGGAAGTCCGTGCAAAGCCGCGTTGAGCTCGCGCACCGCGCTGCGGCTCAAATCGATTTCGGGCATCACTGACGCTCCCATAGATAGACTTGAGCGGGTTCCGGTTCCCACACACTAGCGGACGTGATGCCGGGGAGATCGACGAGCGCGCGATATTCCGTACCGAATGCGACCCACTGTTCCGTTTCCGCCATGACCGCGGGTTTGCAAGCAATCGGATCGCGCAATACGCCAAAGCCAGACTCGGTACCGACCACGAACGTATAAAAACCGTCGAGCGCATCTAGAGACGCCGTCAAAGCTTCCTCAAGAGAACAGCCGGCTCGCAGTTTGGACGTAATAAAGCCGGCGGCAACTTCGGAGTCGTTCTCGGTACGGAATGTCAAGCCTTGTTTGGCAAGATCGCGGCGAACGGCGTTATGGTTGGAAAGCGAGCCATTGTGAACGAGGCATTGATCGTTGCCAGTGGTGAAGGGATGGGCACCATTGGTGCTAACCACGGATTCGGTCGCCATGCGCGTGTGCCCGATAGCATGGGTTCCAACCATCTGGTCAAGCTTGAAGCGGCGCGAAACCTCGTCGGGGAGGCCAACCTCTTTGAACAATTCCATCCGACGGCCCGCCCCGACAATGGCCGCCTCAGGGAAAGTAAGTAACAATTGACGCGCCCTTGATTCATATTCAGCGGGGATCGTGACTACGACATGAGTGTCATGGCGACGGGGCTCGGTTGTCATGTCTATCGAGTTGCCCAACGCGGTTAGCATGAGTTCAAAGTCGCCCCCATAGGGTCCCCGTATGGTGAGTTTTATGCATCCCGAACTTTCCGGGCCGTAGACGGCGAAGCCCGCGGAATCCGGTCCTCGATCGCTGAGCGGCGAAAGCATTCCCGCGAGCAGAGCGCCGAGTTGACCTTCGAGGCCGTGATCCTTGAGAAAAAGCCCCGCAATACCGCACATCCGCAGACTCTCCGCCTCGGTGACCTCGAATTCATATTTGCACCACTTGACTCTCGTGTCAACCCGTGAGAATAATTTTTTCCTACCAAGAAACCTGGCATCGAGCAAGGCCTATCGAATTAGTCGAGGCCTCGTAGGCGATGTTCCGGTTGTAGGTCGCTTGATCTAGCTCAGGGATTGCAATGGCGACGCGATCGAAGATCAAATCAAGTCGAGCGGCGCAGGGTCGGAGCGTGCCTCGTCCGCGGGCGCGTGAGTTCAATTCCGAAGCAGCAATTGATTTGCTCACGGGCTCATCGGCGCCGCCCGAGATGCCGACGCGCTCACTAGAGGCAAGTATCGGCGTTGAGGTGCGTAGCCTTCGCAAGTCGCTTGACCTGACAGTCGCTGAGCTCGCTATCGCGGCCGGCATAACAACCGGAATGCTGTCGAAAATCGAGAACGGCGCGATCTCCCCGTCGCTTGCGACACTCGTGTCGCTGGCCCGGGCCTTGAACGTTCCGATTAGCCGTCTGTTCGCCGAGACCGATGAACGCCGAGATTGCTCGTTTGTCAAAGCTGGAACGGGTGTTCGTATCGAGCGCCGAGGCACCAAATCCGGTCACAAATATGATCTACTCGGACATTCGCTTTCCGGTGAGGTCCAAGTCGAACCTTATCTAATCACGCTGGCCAGTGATGCCGTCCCCTATACCCAGTTTCGGCACGCCGGGACGGAGTTCCTATATATGTTGTCCGGTAAGGTCCTCTACCGCCACGCCGATAGCACCTATCTGATGGAACCAGGCGATGCGTTATTTTTCGACGCAGCCGCACGCCATGGCCCCGAGGAATTGGTCGAGGCGCCAATGCAGTACCTTTCGATCATCATTTTTCCGCGTCGCGGTTGAGGTACCTTGTTTTCGCTCAGGGTTCGCGAAGCAGAATCGGTTTCAGCTTAGACAACACCTGCGGGGTCTGGGGCGCTGAGGTCGTTCTTGATCGAGGCCAAACCGGGCGGGGGCTTTGCGGGTTCCGGTGTACGAAAGATGGCCAACACTATGACCGCTATAGCGACAGCCAAGCGCCGCAGACCTGAAACAAGGCTTGATAAGCGCTTCAAGCCAAAGATGTCAGAAAAACACCCACCGCGCGCGAAAAATACATGTCTTGGCAAAATCCCGCAGAAATAGCGGCGCCGCCCGGATCAGCAATATATCAGTCGTTCAGCGTAACCAGTCCAATATTCATCCTCGTCGAGCAGCGGCTTGGCAGCCTGCGGCTCTAGCTCGAGCTTCGCCGGCTGCCACCAATCGTCCAACCGCCGCCTGCGCAAAGTGCCACCGATGGCCTTAAAGTCATAGATGATCTCGGACATGGTCAGTCTTCCGTGCTAAGCATTTCTTCAACGCCGAGGTTACCTCCGCCGAATAGTGCCTGAGCGGTGATGTGGGTCACACCGCGACAGTCCGTCACAGTTTTTGCAGCAGGCGCACCGGTTCGATATGGAGTTGCGCCACTGAATGCAACCCGCTCTTCCGACATGAGCGTGGTGGCGATATGATCGCGAAGTCTATTCGATCAATATTTCGAGCGCCATTGTCCCCTAGGGTGCAAAACTGCTATACGGCAATCTTATAAATATGGTGCAACCGGCCGAGCACGGATCCCGCAAGGATCTTTCGCCAACGTTCTCCGAGTGGAGACATCGCTGCACCGCAAGGAGCTCTCTATCGGAGCGAGCGGCGCGGTCGTTGGAGATTAGAATAGGTGGCGTACGAGGATTAACTTGGCCCGTCGTTGAAGTCGCTAGGCAAGAGTTTCATCACCCCCTTCCCAAAGGCTGTAATCAGAAAGAACTTACCCCCAAGGCAGGGAGAATGAGCGCCCGCGCGTCGCCGTCAGTCGCGACGCTGGCAGCGTCACGCCAATATCTGCGGCACAGAGTCTCACCCGCGCGTATCCGGGTTCCACCGCGGCGCGCAAAGGCATCAACGCATCACGCAACGTCCCTAGAGATACCTGCGGTCATGGCTCTGGTGAGATCGAGACTGGCTTCTTCTCCTCGAGATTTATCGCCTGTCTCGAATATATCCTTATCGGCGAAATATGTCCGCGACGCGCCACAGTGTATGCCGTGCCACATCATCATGACGTCGTTGCTCACCTTTTCAACGAGCATTGTTTGTCCGCATTCCGAGCATCGCGCATAGGGCATTGAGGATGCCTCGCGTTCCTGGCTCACACGCTTATATTAGTATCAGCTTGATGTGCGCCGCACTTGTGACGCGCGTCACAGCAAAGCGGCTCCATCTGCCAGAGAGCCGCAGCTGCGTCAAAAAACTATCTATGATCCATCTAATGGGATATCCTGGGAACTACCCCGGAAAACATACCCCCCTTCGTGGCGGCCGGAGCGGTGACGCGGGCCCTCCTTCCAAGGTCCTGGTCATTGCCGGCGGCCTCGGAGTGGGCAAGACCATCATCGTCGATTCGATTGCCCGCATCTTGGCAGCAAACGGTGTGGGACCCCTCGAGGTGAGTCGCTCGGCGATCATTAAATTCACAGTGCCAGCGATTGCTGGTCACGAGGCCAGTTGCGGAATACACGATACCGTTTATCCTATCGGGGTAAGCCCCGGTCATAGATGCGGTCGTTATTGGTACAGGCGGCTTCGGCTAGGTTCGGCGCAACGCGAGTTTTCGCATTCGTTCCTGCAGGCCCACGGTACAATCTACCTAAAGGATTTTGGGGAATGGAGGTATGTTTGAGCGGGCGCGATTAAGAGCGGTGTGCGGTGGCCTCGGGGGATGGTTGCGGGTTGAGGCGCACATCGAGAGATTCAGATTTTCGCGGATTGCGAAAGACCTAGCGATGCTCCGTCTTTGGAATGATGGGACGCTGGTGCCTCTGCAGCGCATTGCAAACGGAAGAGGGCAACGGGCTGATCTCAGAGAGATTTTCGGTCGAATGCAGAATATGGGTGGAGTCACCAAGGCAGGCGAACGGTTAAGAAGGGCCCGTTACAATGAAGTCTCGTCGGAGCTCGGCATAAGAATCTCGAGCGACTTAGACAGGGTACTCAACCATACATTTTTTCCCGAGGGTCTCCGCCCGCGTTTAACAGAGCTGATAAAGAGCGGGCAATGCACCACAAAACCTGGCGAATGCACCCCAGAAACGGTGCGTCAGGTGACTGATCTTACGTGCGGTATCAGTGATTTTAATGACCTTCTTGAAACAGTGCATGAGGCCATTCGACCGAGAACAAAGCAGGCGCCCACACTTCATTCCGGCGCGCAAAAAAACAAAAGGGCTTCACGTAGCGGGACAGCGAAGGGCTGAAACTTACGCGAAAAAGATCGCGCCAAACGAACCTGTCCCTTAATGATTGCAAGGATTGGAGAGGAAGCGCATTGTGCTTGTCTGACTAATGTTGTGGGTCACCTTTGCTGGGATACTTATGGCTTAGCTTCTCAGCGAAATATTCTCGCGTCACGCGCGCGACCGCGGATGAGACACCAGCCGAGAAAGTCATCGATACCCGTAATGGGCAAGACGTTTCACCGGCTCTTCAGCGAATTTCAACCATTCAGCATAGCTCGCGTGGACCTGATCCGCAGCCGGAAACGGCTCCTTGATGCGCGGCTAGCCGGCTTCGCGATACGAGGCGATGCCCGCTCCGCCCCGCCGGCGCCGCGTTTTTTCGATTGCTGCTTTTTCACTGTGTCCTCGTGATTTCCAAAACCAGGTGCGAGACTAAGCTATCAAATCGGTCGACTGGGGTCGACACGCCCTGAAGAATCTTCGGCGAGCTTTTTATGTCGCTTTTGCGGCCTCGCTTTCGTGACTTGGAAAGTAGCAGATATCGCGGGTCGCCACGCCTGAGGCAGCAGACAGCCTGATCGGATCGAGGGCTGTCGGATAATCCTGACGCGTCTCGTCAGAGGACGCGACTGCGGCCGGCCCGACGCTAATTCGGCTTAATCATGACACGGGTGTTGTCACCAGTCCGCACGCGGTAGATCTGAAGATTCTCCATTACGCGCTGGACGTAGTTGCGAGTTTCCGCAAACGGGATGCGCTCGACCCAGTCAACCGCGTCGACCCCCGGGTCGCGTGGATCGCCGTATTGTGCAACCCATTTGTCGACCCGCCCGCGGCCAGCATTGTAAGCGGCGAATGCCATGACGTAGGAGCCGCGATACTCCCGCAGTAGCGCGGCGAGTTCGGCAGCGCCCATCTGGGTGTTATACACCGGGTCAGACACGAGCCGTGTCCAATCGTAGCGGACGCCGAACCGTTTGGCCGTGTCGCATCCGGCTTCCGGAGTAACCTGCATCAGCCCGACGGCCTTCGCCGGCGACACGTCCCGCTGATCGAATGCGCTCTCGGTGCGCACAACCGAATAGACCACGCTGCGATCAAGATCGGGGCCGATCGGGTCATAGGGTGGCACGCCGATGTCGGGAAAAGCATATCGGTCTAACGCTAACCCACGCCCGAGCGCCGTCTTGCCGATGATCAACGTCGCCCGGGCATCGTCGTGGCGCGCAGTGAGCTCTGCGAGCGCAGCGAGCGCGGCATCGTCGTTACTTTGTTCCGCGAGGTCCGTCACGAACGGCACGACGAGATCGCGTTCGCCGATGGCATATAGGATATCGACGGCCCGCAGGAGCTCGAGCGCGACGCCCTGCGTCCGCTGGGAGGGCGGCGGACGCAATTCGATTGCGTTGAGGCCAAGCTTGGCGCGGGCCAGTTGGCCGTAATAAGCAGTGGGATAGCGGGCGGCGGCCTGATAGGACGCGCGCATCTGCTCTGATCTGCCGTCCGATTCAGCAGCGCGGCCACGCCAGTAGGCGGCCCGCGCCAGCACGATCGGATTGGCCGAGCCCTCGTCGACATGCGCAAAATGCTCGAGCGCCGTTCGGGGATCGCCGAGAAAACGCAATGCGATCCAACCGGCCATGAAATGAAATTCGGCGCGATAGAATACATTGGCCGGGGCGATCCCGTCGCGGACGATCCGATAGGCGGTCTCGGCCTCGCCCAGATCGAGCAGCTTGCGGGCGAGAACGCGGCGTTCGCGCCACCATTCGTCGGTATCTTGGCGCTGCTGGGCGCGAGGCGGGGCCGCCAGCATCAGCTTAGTGGCCGTCGCCACGTCATCGTGACGCCTCAGCCAGCGAATCCGGCACAGCCTGTAGCCCGGATCCTCGCGCGCTTCGCCGGAGACTGCGTCGAGCGGAGATCCGACTTTGGTGGATGTCAGCTCAGCCGCCGAGCACGCTTTGACGATCGCAGCTTGATCGTCGCCGAGGCGCCGAGCGGCCCGCATTGCCCCGGCGAAGTCCTTGGTGCTGAGGCGCCAATCCATTCGTATTGCATGGTCGGCGCGAGTGAGCGCGTCGCGGAACACGTCGAGCACCTCGGCTTCCAGTTCCTCCGACAGCTCCGCTGACCACCATGTTTCGCGAAGTTGGCGCTCGGCGGCGGTGCGGTCACCCTCGCCGATCAGTACCCGAGCGAGCGCGAGCCGTCCCAAGGGGCTGGACGGGGGCCCCCCGGCGAGGAAACGGCGCACCGTGGCGCCGTCGCGGTGCTCCTGCCATAGCCTTCCCTCTGCGCGCTTTCGCAACAAGGGGATGCTCGGCCACTCTGGATTGTCGCGAATGAACGCCGCGTACCGGTCAAACCCAGCTTCGCTGTCTGCGTGCCGCAGAAGCACCCATTCGACCAGCCTCTGCACAACGGGTTCGCCAATAGACCGTTCGATGGCGGTCGCTTCGGTTGACCTGCGCCGGCGCACCAGATCAATCGCTTGCTTCGCCGCGCGGAAATCGGCTGGCAATGTTGCGATAGCCGGATCGATGGCGGCCGGGGCGGGTGCTGCTACCGGGGATGTCGGACACGCCTCATGCGTCTTTTTCTTCTCCCGTCGCGCCGACTTGACCTTGTGATGGGAGGCCGCGACCTCGTGGGTCCCCTTGGTCCGATGGGTGGGCACAGATTTATGGCGCGATGAGGCGACGGCATCCACAGAAACGGCTGCTATGATAGCGACCAGCAGCCAAGGAAGCGAATGGCAGATTATCCGCGATCTCGGCGGGTCGCGCCGACGGGAGCCGCCCGCTCGGACGCTTGCACCGCACTCGGCAACGTCCGTTGCTCGACCGATGCACCCATCCAAGAAGAACACACGCGCCCCCGATCGTCGTCTGTCCCAACCCTCAAGAGCAATCTGGCGGCAAAGCCCCATCCCCTTGCGACCGCTAGATTTCCAACGGCAGATTGGGTCCCTCGCTCTATGCAGATGAACCTGCGAACGATGCTTAAAATATGGCCGCCGCAGTAAGGCCCGTCTTCGGCCGCATCTTCTGTGCCCTTTTCCACATTTGAAGCCGTGTGGGCGCAGCCGAGACTTAAGAAAATCTACTAAAGCCCAGATCACTGACTAGCGGTCAACGGGGGCTAAGCCGCTAGCCGCGAATGGACGATCGTCAGCAACTGTCACCAAAGAAACCCGTTTCATCCCATGAGGTTGCTGAGCTCATCGCGTTCCTCAATGATCGCTGGCAGCGGGTTCCGTGCTCCACAATTCGTCCGAATGAAATCAATTTCCTACCCCGGTGGGGCCATAGTCACGTCCCGAAAATTCGGGTGAACTCATAAAATTCCGTGGATGGGAAGACACTGTGCATGTTGAAATACGCCAGTGTGAGATTCCGCGGTAAAAAAATGCCTTTCGCCGACAGGCCGGGCCCAGAGACAGCCCGGGTTCAATCGAGTGGTGATTCGCGGATCTCGCTGACCGGGAAAGCGAGCAGTTGTGCGTAACCGCTCGCGAAGAGGCAGCGATCCTTGGATAAATCCGTCAGGGTAGTGGTGGACAAGCTGCTTAATAGCGGTACCTAGCAGCGAGGGCTGGCATCATGCGCTGCGAGGTGCATATGTGCAGCGATTGACACCGAAGAGCGCGCCGCGGGTCGAAATTTGACAGTTTCGGTTGTGTTTTCAGGTCATCGCGAGGGAATTGGCGACAAAACCCTTCATGCGTCGTTCGCCAAGCGCTTCGCTAGCTGGTCATCATGGAACCCAAGTGGTACCGACGGGCACCGACGTAGTGCACGCGGTGTGATCTTTCTTGATCTAACCGATTGACCAAAATCGTCACGACTTAGCCTTTTTTGTCGGGTTACGTTACGAGCGAAAAGAGATAGGTGCAGGCAACTCCGCCCCCGCTTGCACCTTGGGGCCTCGTCGCATGTCTGAACGAGGCCCCCACCCAATCCTGGGCTGATGCTTGTGAACAACTAATTGACGTCTTGCAAGCGGATCGAACTGCACTGAACCCCTCTAGCGCAGTCACCCTTTCGGCGCCCATTAGACGCGCCGCAAGGCCCCGGGGAGGATCGACGGGATTGAGCCTCTCGTCGGCCCTCCATTTGACGAACCCGATCTTTTCCGATCGACGGACCATGTCTTGGAAATTACCGAATAAGCAACAACTAAATCGCGCTAGCCTGCGAGGTCCGTCGCTACCACAATGGCGGCGGTCTTCAGGGCCGGCGGTCGTTCACGCCGCCCCAAGTCGCCGTAAGTCAAATCCGACATCCGTGTTGATTGCCCTCCCACGTCATCTATATATCCTGAAAGATCCGCGCACGCCGCCTCACGCCGCTCTCAGCGCCGCCTGCACTCGGTTCGGCAGCATCGGCAGCTGCCGCAGGCGCTTGCCCCCGGTCAGCTGACCAACCGCGTTGGCAATCGCTGGGGCGATCACCGGCACTCCAGCCTCACCGATACCGCTTGGAGGATTGTCCGTCGAGATCACCTTGACCTCGACTAAGGGGACATCCGACATGCGCAGCACGCGGTATTCGTCAAAATTGGATTGTTGAACTACCCCTTTCTCGATGTTGATCTGCTCATAAAGGGACGCGCCGAGGCCAAATATGATGGCGCTTTCCATCTGCGCGGCGACGTTCTTCGGCTGCAATGCAATTCCCGCGTCGACGGCGGTCCAGACGTGATGCACCTTGATCTCGCCCGACCGTTCGTCCAACGAGACTTCGACGGCCGCCGCGGTGTTGCTGCCGAGCGCGTCCGAATAGGCGATGCCAAGCCCGCGGTTGCGTTTTCGGCCCCAGTTCGCCATGGCGGCGACGGTCCGAACGACGTCGGTCGCTCGCGGGTCATGCGCGAGCATGGCCAGACGATACTCAACTGGATCCGTCCCGCTTGTTGCCGCCGCTTCATCGACCATGGTTTCAATCGCGAATTTTGTATAGCCAGCCGCTATCCCTCGCCAAGCCCCGACGCCGACGCCGCGAGGCGCGCGAACCCAATCAACGCGATGTGCTGCCACGGCATATTTGAACTCGCCGCCGCCACCGGATACGATGTCCTTACCACCAAACTTCTCGAGAAACTGGGGCGCCGCCCGCGCGAAATACGATTCGTTTACGATGCGATGGCGCCAACCAACAATCTTTCCTGACGCGTCGAGTCCTATTTCGACGCGCTGGCTTGTGAGTGGCCGATACTTGTCATTCTGGACGTCGTCCTCCCGACTCCAGATGACCTTCACGGGTCGGCCGTTCGTCGCCTTTGCGAGCAGGATCGCGTCGACGACTTCATCGCCATCGGTTCGGCGGCCAAAGCCGCCACCGAGAAATGGGGTGTGAACCTTCACCTTGTCGGGCGTTGTACCCGCCACCGCTGCGCCGATAAACTGCATCGTCGTCGGTGACTGATTAGACGCCCAGATCTCGACCTGATCACCAGTGACCGCAACCGTCGCATTCATCGGCTCCATACAGACATGGGAGACGTGATCGGAGACATACTCCGCAGCGAGCACCTTGGCAGCGCCCTTAATGGCCGCGACCGCGTCGCCCCTCTCGAACATGGCGACTCCTGACTGCCTGGCGTCGCGGGCGATAGCACTATAGTCCTCCGCGATCGAATTGCTGCTATAGGTTCTCGCTGGTGCTCCTTTGGACCAGGTGACTTTGAGCGCCGCTTTTGCCTTTTGCGTCGCTTCGACGGTTTTGCCCAAAACGCCGACCCCAAATGGGAGAGGCACGATCTGCGTGACGCCCTTGACGACTTTGGCGGCAGAATCGTCAATCGCAACTGGCTTCTCGCCCTGCACCGGTGGATGCAGCACCGAGGCGAAGAGCATGTTTGGCAGCTGCGTGTCGATACCGTATTTCGCCCTGCCATCAACCTTCACCGGAACGTCGACGCGGGGCAAATCCTTGCCTATGTAGCGGAACTCGGCAGGAGACTTGAGGTCCGCTTTGGTGGCTTGTGGCAGCGGAGACGGCAACACCGCCAGTTCGGCGAGCGCGCCGTAGCCGATGGTGCGGCGCGACTTCTTGTGCACGACAATCCCGGGCTCGGTTGACAGCTCCCCGATCGGGACCTTCCAGATCTGCGCCGCGTTCGCGAGCATGATCTTGCGTGCCTGCGCACCCGCGATCCGAAGCTTTTCGTAATAACCGGAGATGGCGATACTGGCGACCGTCGTGAGGGTTCCGAAGAAGCCTGGATTGCCATAGATCTTCGCGTCGTCGGGCGACTGCACCACACGGACCTTGTTCCAATCGGCATCGAGGTCTTCCGCAACCAGCAACGGCAGCGAAGTCATGACGCCTTGGCCCATCTCGGAGGCCGGCGACATGATGGTGACAATGCCGTCGTCGCCAATGGCAACCCAGGCATTGGCGGCAAACGGACCTGCAGCATGCGCCTCGTGCGTTTGTACGGCAACGGACCCGAACAGCATGCCAATGCCGAATGCCCCCGACGTGATCAACAAGCTGCGCCGCGAAAGCGGATGGACTTGCAAGTCAGTGCCCATGATCAAGCCCTCGCGACGCTTTGAATAGCGCTGATAATGCGATTGTATGTGCCGCACCGACAGATATTGCCGTCCATGTGGCGCACGATCTCCTCGCGGCTGGGATGCGGATTTTGCTTCAACAGAGCCGCCGCCTGCATAATCTGGCCGGATTGGCAGTATCCGCATTGAGGCACCTGCGCAGCGATCCAAGCTTTTTGCAGCGGATGACTGGAGTCTGCCGAGAGACCCTCGATGGTCGTGACGTGCTTGCCTTCGATTCTGGAGACCGGAAGGATGCACGATCGCCTCGCTTCGCCGTCAATGTGAACCGTGCATGCGCCGCACTGCGCGATCCCACAACCAAACTTAGTACCTGTCAGTTTAAGATGCTCACGTATTACCCATAGTAACGGCGTGTCCGGCTCGACGGCTACGCTTACTGCACGGCCGTTGATCATGAAAGTTGTCATGCTCATTTTCCTCGACGCGTTTCTCAAGAAATCTGTGTCGCCTGCATTGACCGGTGCCCGGGAGGTAGGCATGTGATCACCGGCTCTTTGCTTTTGCCTTTGCGATCCCCTGACACGGACTTGCTTGCACCACTGCCCCCAGCCCACGGCTTTTCGCCCGTGGTGCATGGCGTCTCACAGGTAGAGGATGATCATCATAAAGTAGATGACGGTGACACGTCGGAGAGCACCGCCTCCTAGCGTGTTTCTCGTTGCATCGCTTCTCACTTACCTCATCTTGATTTTTCAAACAACAGCTTTCGTCACGCGCTGCCATCCATTCGTTCGAGATGGCCAACATAGCTAGTCCAATCGAGGCAGCCGGTTCCAAATAGCGCTCCTGGTCGTTGGCCAGTCGTATTTGTACCGGGGTCGAGCGATTGACGTCAGCATCGCGGACATTTTCACGGCTTAAATCTCTTAGTCACAACTTCAACACAATTTCGCTGCTACCAATTGCGTCAATTCGACCCGTATCGCGTCAAGGCGAAGCGGCGCCGCTGGAAGGTTTCTGTGATGAGGCGGCTGGTAGTCGCAAGTTTGTTGGTATACTTAGTTTCTGGGACGATCGCTGCGCAGAGCGCGGGTCTGAGATCGTCATCCCCCGGCCTCGACCCTAATGAAACCTGGGTGCTTCCCAATCGCGATCGGGTGAATGAAGGGACAGTGACGATTATCTCCGCCCCCGCGGGGGGCGTGACATCAATTCTAATGTCCGACCTGGCGCGCGTGGTCGACAATGATCAAATTCGCGTGCTGCAAGTCATCGGTAAGGGGCCGGTTCAGAACGTCATCGACATTCTCGATCTAAAGTCGATCGACATGGGAGCGGTAGTGTCGGACGTGCCGGAGTTTTGCAAGCTTCAGTACAGCTTGCCGGATATTGCCAGCAAGCTGCGCTACATCGTGAAACTCTGCGATAACGAAATCCATATTGTGGCGTCGACGTCAATCAAGACTGTGTTCGATCTTGCGGACAAGACAGTCATGGCGCCGAAAGACGTGGGCTTTTATGCGGCGAGGTCGATATTCAGCCGGCTCAATATCAAATGCACATTTGACGTTCAAACGGACGATACGCTGGCCTTGCAAAAGGTGGTAAACGGCGAAGCTGATGCCTGGATCGTGAGCGCCGGCAAGGTGATGCCGATCGCGCGAAACCTGAAGAACGAGGACGGTCGATTGCATCTTGTTGACATTCCGTACGACGCTCGGGTTCAGGATCTCTATGTTCCTTCAACTTTCACCAGCAATGAGTATCCTAATCTGATCTCGCAGGGACAGAAGGTTGAAACGCTTGCTGCCAGCACGCTACTGATAAGCTACAATTGGCCGGAGAATGGCGAGCGGTATCGAAGGGCCGCCAAGTTTGTCGACGCGTTCTTCTCAAAGATCGATGAGTTCGATAAGCCGCCACGCCATCCCAAATGGCGGGAGGCGAGCATTTCCGCGACGATACCGGGGTGGCAGCGCTTCAAAGCCGTGCAGGATTCGCTCGATCTGCACCAATACTCGGTCGCATCGACGGCCGCCGCCGAATCGGAAAAATTCAAGTCTTGAGTCAATAAAACGGTATGTCTCGAGGCAAACTCTCTGATGCGGAACCCGTGAAACTGTATGATGCTTTCCTGGAATGGAAACGCAATCAAAGGTGACCAAGTCGGGAATCCCACCGCAGCCGGTCGGCCGGGCTGTGGAGGTCATCGGGCAGATAGGCTCGGGCGGCATCAACGCGTCGAGGCGGCGATCTGATTTTCGCTGCTTTCATGGGCTGCCAGGGCGCTCGTGAATGGGCACTATTGGACGGCGATAGCCTCGAGTCGAGACATTTCCGGCGGCGCGCCGGGTGTTTGCCCAGGACATGGCGATTGGCAGGCGAAAAACATTCCAAAAAAGGCTCGCGCGCGCCGCTGAGCCGCTAGCGGATAGGAGGGGAACATGGGTGACAGCTCGGATCACCGCAGCGCCTCTCATGACTTCTTCGCCCGCGTTGCTCGCCGGGAGGGCGAAGCAAGCCAGGCGCCTGCCGAGGCGCATGGTCGCGCACGACCGGATCTGATTTGCCCAGGCGCTAACCCGAGGGCCTTCGGCAGCGATCCCGGCCACGGCGCCGGCGGAGGCTTCTCCATCGACGAATTCTCCGTGCCGGCTTCGCTCGTGGCCGAGCTGGCGAAGGACCGCGGCGCGCCAGCAGGACGTGGTCGCCTAAGGGGTGTCTTCTCGGTGTTGAGTACCATCGGCGTCGCCGCGATAGCGTTCGTTGGCACCCTGCTGTTGGCTCGCATATTCTTATCGCCGCCGTCACCCGAGGCTTCGGCCGACACGGCCGCTCAACACCAGCGCCCGGTAGCGCCGCCAGCGGATCCACCGAGCTTGCCGTCGCCGCGACTGACCAGCATTGACGCAGCCACCCGCGACATCGATGAAGCGGTCTTGCTCAACCTGTCGCTCCTCGGAACCGCCGATGGGGGAAGCGTGATGATCAAGGGCCTCCTTTCCGGGTCGATGGTATCTGTGGGGCGCCCATCGGAAGAAGGTCGATGGCGGGTTGACGTCGCTGGTATCAAAGATGTCAAGGTCCTCCCGCCGCGCGGTTTCATCGGGTCCATGCCTGTCGTCCTTGAACTGCACCTTGCCGACGATACCATCGCCGACCAGCGTTCCGTGCAGCTTGAATGGGTCGCGCCCGGCAGAGTGACCGCATGGGCGCCGGCGGATACCCAAAGCTCCACTGCCAAAGTCCGGCCTCCCGATCCCGGAAGAGCGATGCGTCCAGGCGAACGGCAAGCCGTCGCATCCCTGGTCGCAAGGGGCAAGGAACTGCTACGGAATGGCGATTTTTCTTCGGCCCGCTTGATCCTGCAGCGCGCTGCCGAGGCCCACGATGCGGAAGCGGCCCTGACCCTCGGCGCAACCTACGATCCCATCATCCTGCCCCGGCTGGGGATTCGCAGTCAGGTCGCCGATGTCGAGTTGGCAGTCACGTGGTACCAAAAGGCCGAAGAGTTCGGATCGACGGAAGCGCCTTCGCGACTTAAGATGTTGAGGACCTTCGCGCGCTGAGCCGTTACTGTTTGCCCAAAGCCCCGTACTTGCCAAGGCTAACAAGGCCAAATCACAATCTGCGCCGGGTTCGAGACGAACCAGATGCGCTGATTGGCTGGTGCCGGAGATCGAGGAGGCCTTTGCGGCGCGGTCGTCATGGGCAACGCCATGCTTGCTATGAGCCCGAGATCGGCGCCTGGCCTTCGAGGTCAAGTTGCACGTCTTGGTGGGCCTGGTGAATGGGTCGATGCGAAGGATAAGTGCCCCCTTGCCGGTCTCGCCCTCATCAGATGGCTTGACGACCGTCCGGGAATGGCGACAGGCATGGCCATTGTTGGCTTTGGCGGCGGCGCCTTCATCGCAGCGGTCGCTGAGCTGGCGGAGCCTGCGAGGCACTCATCCGCGGCCACTGAGTCGTACGGCGCTTTAGTTCGCGGCCCGCTCTCGGATGGCCCTAATTTTGTTAGCGATCGGCAACACGCCATGCGCCGCCGCGAACGCTTCCAGCATTAGGTGCTCCGCGATCCTAAAGTGATCCGTGGCCGCCCAATAGACGCTCCGCTCTCCCGGCAGCGTCAAGAGTAACTGCCCGCCGCGATGTGGCGCTCGATCCCCGTATTTGTGTCCGTAGAACTCGCGAAGCCGCTGGGCGAGCGGACGCTTCGTCTTACCAATATAGACCGTTACACCGCCGACTTGAATGAGATACACGCCAGGCCGCTTCTCGGGGATAGGTGTTCCCCAGGCGACCGGACCGCACGGCGTTAGATTGGCGGCGGCGAAGATTTCAGCAACAGTCACTATTGCGAGCAAGGTTGGCCGCTTGGGGTTACAGCGAAGGGCCACGCGACGCGGACCTAGAAAGCGTGGCTCGAGCGCGAGGGGCTGGCTGCCTGGGCTCGGTGTGACCGGCCATTCCTTCTAGGCGATTTGATGACGATCGTTTAGTGAGTAACTTGGCAACATTAATTGTAGATAATAACAAACAATTTGCTCATCGCCCCTCTTACACATCTTTGCCTATGGCGAGTTCGATTAACCGAATGCCACGCCGGTAACAACTTCGCAGTGTCGAGCGTCATCGCGTTTGTGTTGGAGAAATCGATATGATGCTGAGCAATCTCAAGCAGGAAATCAGGCGCCGGCACAAAGCGCGCGGCTTCGAATATGCTAGCGCCTGCACAGGCGAGGCGCGCGAAGCTTCACGGAATGAGGGGATCGATCCCGCCATCGGCCGACAGCTGAGGCTTTCGTTAAGCTTGGCTCAAAAATCGCCAGTAAAGCCGGGCGTGGGGTTCGAGTAACAGCAGCGGAGCTGCACTCCTATCGCATCGCTGCATTTCTCATGAATTCTCGGGCCCATTCGCAAGCCTTGGTTTTACTTTGGGTCCCGTCTAATCAATTCAGGAGGAGGGGTCCTCATTTTTCGCTAGAAGCAGCGCTTGCTCGGCAACCAACTGGGTTTCCAGTGCCTAGGCAGGATTAAATCCTGGGTCCCAACGGCCGCTGCCATTAAGCCGGATCGTCACCCGTCGACCGCAGTTCGTCCGGCTCGCCCCAGCAACGCGACCCAAAATTAACCTTTGGCCTCTTGCGTGCGCTTCATCGCGGCCGCCTTGCGAAGCCGGCGTCATTAACTTTGAGCATCTTCGTCAACACGCTTCCCGAGAACGTCGAATTCCGGTTCTGGAACCTCTTGGCCTTTAGTTCGGTCTCAATCTCACGCAGGCTCTGCCGCCCTACCCCGGCGCCACCAGCACATCCGCGCCAGTCAGACGCTCTGAGCCCGTCGCGCCGGCATCTCTAATCAATCCATCTACTCGCAGCCGCGATGGTCCGTTGGGCCCTTGACCAAGCGGCTCAGGAAATTGGGGATAACCGGTGTTCTACCAAACTAGCATAACGCCAAGTCATGGTTAGAGGACATACATTGGACAGCGTCATCATCCGTCGGTGGATCGTCTAACAAACGTGCCGATCCGGATTTTGGACAGCCAAAGAAACGCTAAAGCCATTTCCGACACCCAAACTGAAATTGGGGAACATCGGTCGCGATGTTTACCCGGGAGGGAGGTATTGACATGAATGAACTGAACACCACGGCCAATTCTGAACCACAGGAGCTTGCTGAACTGCATCACGTTGCTGACCTACAGGAGGCCGCTGAGCCACAGGAGGCTGCTGAGCCACAGGAGGCCGCTGAGCCACAGGAGGCCGCTGAGCCGCAGGAGGTCGCTGAGCCGCAGGAAGCTGCTGAGCCGCAGGAGGCTGCTGAGCCACAGGAAGCCGCTGAGCCGCAGGAGGTTGCTGAGCCGCAGGAGGTCGCTGAGCCACCGCAGGTTTCTGAACTGCGGGAGACTGGTACCTCACAGCAGGTTGCAGAACCACAGGCCACTTCGGCCGGGCCCGAATAAAACAACGGTCGCTAGTCAGCGTTTCTTTAGCGACTGGCAACGGCATACGATTTAAAGCTGTCCACGGACGGTAGACGGCGGGCCCGGTGGCCTGAAGAGTTGGGCAGAGAAGGGGGCATGGACTCACCCCCACTCTGCCTGTATGGCCAAAAATTGAAACTGCAGCAAGAGCGGGGGGCCCCCAGCCGGCATGCTGGTTTGCGACCGCTGGTCGAAATCAGTGCGAACTGAGTGTCTCGACCTCCTGATCATCTTTAGCGAGGACCATCTGCGCACGGCTGGAGGCGGAACGGTGAATGCCGCTCAGTTCGCGGCGGCCGGCAGTTTGGTCCAAACCCCATGCCTTTGGCCTTCCAACGGCGGAGATGAGCCATGAGTGGACGGCTCCGGGCTCGAGATCCGCACCAAAGATGGCGCCGCCGCTTGGACGATGAAACACGTCAGAGAGAGTTAGCCTCACCAATTCCGGGGACGCAATCTGATGGCGCCCCCGAGGGTTCGACGCCATTGTGTCCACACGATGCCGTTACGCAATTCCGTTGTGATCAGTGGCCCGCGTTCTGGCCCCCGTCGACGTGGAGGATCTCGCCGGTTACGAAACTTGTCCTCTCCAGATAGAGAATCGCGTCGACGATGTCCTCGATCGTCCCCATTCGGCCCATGGGATGAAGGGAGGCAAACAGATCGTGCATCTCGGGAGGATTCATAGGCGTCTTGATGATGCCCGGGGCGACCGCGTTCACCCGGATACCGCGCTTGGCGTACTCGATCGCCAGCGACTTGGTGGCGCCGTTCAGGCCGCCCTTCGTCAGCGACGCGAGCACCGACGGCACGCCGGCAATTGCGTGGTCGACCAGGCTCGTCGTGATCTGTACTATGTGGCCGCTGCCCCGTTTCTCCATCTCGGCGATGGCGAGCTGAGTGATGTGAAAGAAGCCGGCAAGGTTGACGCCCAGAATAGCGGCGTAGTCGGCCTCGGTGTACTGGGTGAAGGGCTTGGCGATGAAGATGCCGGCGTTGTTGACGAGCGTGTCGATGCGCCCGAACCGGGCCACGCCTTGGGAGATCGCGCGCTCCGCCGTTTTCCGATCGGCGATGTCGCCGGGCACCGCGAGAACTTCGTCATCGCTCGACGGCTCAACCGAGCGTGCCGTCGCGACGACATGGTAATTGCGATCGCGGTACGCCTTAACGAGGGCCGCGCCGAT
>Ga0126381_100002673_pt1 | contig 19298 bp, 20 predicted proteins | sample PanSoiMetPlot_28_FD_96465 | JGI IMG/M metagenome (GOLD analysis project Ga0126381, IMG submission 96465) | Tropical forest soil microbial communities from Panama - MetaG Plot_28 | ecosystem: Environmental > Terrestrial > Soil > Tropical forest > Bulk soil | place: Panama | collected 2016-02-17
GCTCAAAAGACTTTACGCCGGTACACAAGATTGTCAACATCCCCGTCAACATGATCGCGTCTCATTCTGGTCACTATCGTGCCGCCAAGACTTAGCACCTCAGAAAGCTGTGCTCCAACACAGTGCCTAGCAGCCAGGGCCGATGCAGGCTGGTGCGCCGATAAGAGCGGGACCGCGCCACGATAACCTCGCGCACCCGCTGCCTGGGGCGGAAACCACCCGAACGCGTCATCAAAGAACTTCGATATCCAAGGTTCTTATACCGAACATAAGCGCATCCAATTTCGCCGGCAATGGCCCGGTCCCGGGGCGCCAGCCATCGGGCATCCGCTGTGGAAGGACACAGTTCAGCACGGCGTTTCGCTGACCACCGGCCATATTGTCAACAAGTTAGGGGCACCTTACGCTGGCGATGTCACCCAGGAAGCCAGAGAGCGAGTGCCCATGGTCGATGTAACGCTGGAGCGGGGACGGCCCGTCACGGACGTGGAACTGGTCAGGCGGGCGGACTGGATCAGGCTGCGGACCGTCGACCTGATCGCGCAGGCCGGGCTCGGCCACTACTCGAGCACGTTCTCCTGCGCCGAGATCGTCGCGACGCTCTACTATCACGTGCTGCGGCTGCGACCGGGCGAGCCGGACTGGCCCGACCGGGACCGGTTCCTGCTGGGCAAGGGACACGTCGCCACCGGGCTGTGGCCGGTGCTCGCGGACCTCGGCTACTACCCGGCGGACTGGCTCAAGCAGTTCGGCAAGGTCGGCTCCCCGCTGAACGACCACCCGAACATGCGACTGGCGCGCGGCATCGACTTCAGCTCGGGCTCGCTGGGGCACAACCTTTCCGTCGGCACCGGCATGGCGCTCGCCGCCAGGCTGTCCGGACGCGACTACCGGACGTTCGTGCTCACCGGGGACGGCGAACTCCAGGAGGGGCAGGTCTGGGAGGCGGCGATGGCCGCCGGCCACTACCAGCTCGGCAACCTGGTCGCGATCGTGGACGCCAACGGGTTCTCCGGCAGCGGCCCGACGTCGCAGGCGATGAACATCGAGCCGCTGGCCGAGCGGTTCACCGCGTTCGGCTGGCTCGTGCACGAGATCCCCGGTCACGACGTCCGCGCGCTCCGCAAGGTGTTCGGCGAACTGCTGCCAGGCACCGGGAGCACGCAGCCGGTCTGCGTCATCGCCCGCACCCGCAAGGGGCATGGCGTGGACATGATGGAGAAGCAGCCGCAGGCCTGGCACCTGGGCCTGCTCAGCCCCGAGCAGCAGGCGGACGTCGTCGCGGAGATCACCGCGCGGATGGAGCTCGCCGCGGGGAGCCCGCAGTGAACGCCGGGAGGAACTAGTGGCCGAGAAGAAGATGGTCGACGTCTTCAGCGACATCGACCGCGACACCGCGCTCAAAGGCAACCCCTCCGGCTACGCCATCACCGAGCTCGCCGCCGAGAACGAGCGGATCATCACGCTGACCGCGGACCTGTCCAACGTCCTCGCCGAATTCCGCAAAGCGTTCCCCGAGCGCTACATCGAGCTGGGCATCGCGGAGACCAACTCGGTGTCGCTCGCCTCCGGGCTCGCCTCCTGCGGGTTCCTGCCGTACATCTTCTCGATGGCGCCGTTCGGCGTGCTCAAGACCGCCGAGCAGCTGCGCACCGACGCCGACTACAACCACCTGCCGGTCCGGCTGGTGGGCAGGCTGTCCGGCCTGGCCATGGGCTACTTCGGAACCAGCCACTACGCCGTCGAGGACATCGCGATCGCGCGCACCATGGCCAACACGACCGTGGTCGCCCCGGCGGACCCCAACGGCGTCCTTGCCCTGATGCGCGCCACCGCGGACCTGGAGGGCCCGGTTTACATCCGGATCGCCGAGGCCACGCACAGCGTGTACGACGCCGTGCCCGAGTTCAGCCACGGCCAGTGGCTAAGGCTGCGGGAGGGCACGGACATCACGCTCGCCGCTCACGGGATGGGCGTCGGGCTCGCGGTCGGCGCCGCGAAGGTGCTCGCCGACGAGCACGGCATCAGCGCCGACGTATACGACGCCGCCTACCTCAAGCCGTTCGACGAGGCGGCGATCGTGGACAGCGCGAGCCGCACCGGCGCAGTGCTCACGATCGAAGATCACCTGGAGATCGGCGGGCTTGGCAGCATCGTCGCCGAGACGGTCGGGCGGCACAAGCTCACCGTGGACCTCAGGCAGGTCGCGCTGCCCGACAAGGACCTCGAGGTGGGCGTGCCCGCCGAACTGTACGAGTACTACGGCCTCACCGTGAACGGCGTGGTCGCCAAGGCCCTCGACCTGGTTAAGGAGTGACACAACATACATGCGAGAACCACTGCTCGATCCCACCGGCGACAGCGGGCGGGCCACCAACACGAGCCTGGCTCCCCGGCCGCAGTCGCTGCAAGGCATGACCGTCGGCCTGCTCGACAACAGCAAGCCGAACGGCGCCGTGATCCTGCGCGCCGTCGGCCGCGAGTTGCAGGAGCGGTACGGCGTCCGCGAGATACGGATGTTCAGGAAGGGCTACTTCGGCACGCCCGTCGAGGAGAGCGTCGTCAACCAGATGCTGAACAACTGCGACTTCGCCGTCGCGGCCATCGGTGATTGAGGCTCGTGCAGCGCGGCCAGTTTGGCCGATGGGATAGTGCTGGAGCGGGCAGGCATCCCCGCTGTCAGCCTTTGTACAGATGCCTTCCGTATTACCGCTGAGGCGATGGCGAACCAGCTCGGGTTCCCCGGCTACCAGTACGTGGCGCTGCCGCACCCGATCGCCAGCCGCACCGAGAAGGAGATCGACGAGATGGCGCGCGACGCGCTGCCGGAGATCATCCGCGTGCTCGGCGGCGGTCTGACGATCCGGCCAGCGGAGTAAGGAGTCGCCACATGACGTCCGCGCAGGAGCCACCCGTCATCGACGACGCGCCGCTGGCCGACCCGGCCGAGGTCCGCCGCGCTATGGAGTACTACGCCGAGCGCGGCTGGACCGACGGCATGCCGGTCGTCCCGGTCACCGAGTCCTACCTCGCGGAGTTCCTGGCCACCACGGACCGGGACCCCGACGAGGTGCTCATCCCGATGCCGCACCTCAACAAGAACCTCACCGTCCGGCTGGCCGCGATCAACGCCGCCCTGGCCGGATGCCTGCCCGAGTACCTTCCCGTGGTGCTCGCCGCCTGGGACTCGTTCCTCAAAGACGGCATGGTGACCAGGGCGATCTGGCAGTCAACCACGGGGACCGCCGGGTTCGTCGTGATCAACGGCCCGGTCCGGCAGCGGATCGGGCTGAACTGCCGGGGCAACGTGTGGGGCTCGGGGTTCCGCCCCAACGCCACCATCGGCCGGGCGATCAGGCTCGGCGCGATCAACGGGCTCGGGCTACGGCCGCACGTGTTCGACCAGGCCACCCAGGGCACGCCGGCCAAGTACTCCTGCTGCATCGGGGAGAACGAGGAGGACTCCCCCTGGCCGGCGCTGCACGCGGACAACGGCTTGCGCCCGGACGACAGCGCCGTCTCCGCGACGGTCATTCGCTCGGTGCTGCACATCGAGGCCAGGCACACCACGGCACCTGAGCAGCTCGCGGCGGACTTCGCCGACTCGTTCTGCCGCACCGGCGCGCTGGTGCGGGCGCGGGCCAGCGGTTACGTGGTGCTGAATCCGGAACACGCCCGGCTGCTCGACAAGGCCGGCTGGACCAAGCAGGACCTGCGCCAGTCCATCGTCGAGCACGGTTACCGCACGTACCGGCAGCTCGCAGCGGCCGGCAAGGAGGCTGTGGCGGGCGGCACCGGCTGGCGGCTGCCCGGCGACCACCCGGACGCGGTCGAGCAAACTCCGCCCGAGGACCTGGACAGTCCAGTGCAGCTGATCAACACCCCGGACGCGATCCAGATCGTGGTGGCCGGCGCGCCGAACGCCGGCGTGTCGTCGATCGTGGAGACGTTCGGCCCCTTCGACCGCCCGCCCACAACGGTCAAGGTAGAGGAGAGAGGCTAACGGGTCCGCCCGGCGTTATGCGACGACAGCGCGAGGAGGAGACCAGTAGGGGTCACGGCCGATGAAGCCCAGCAACCTGGCCTGGGGTCCAGCGGTCTCGGGCACCTCGACCCTGGCCCCGTACTGGCCGGAGGAGCGCATGGCCTCCTCGAATTGCTCCATGCCGGCCAGCAGCTGACCGCACAGGTCCGCGTCCAGCCCATCGTCCTGGCCAGTGGCCTTGGCCAGGTCCCAGGTGTGCATGAAGACGTCCGAGGTGTAGAACTGATCGACCGCGCGATCCAGCGGCAGCTCGCCGGTGTGGGGGTTGACCAGCAGCCGGTCCTGGGTGGCCGGGTCGTCCAGCAGGGCTTGGACCGCTTCGCAGTGCACCCGCCAGGCCGATACCGGGTCCTTGTCCACCGGCGGCCCGCCGGGCAACTGGATGCCCGCGCCGGCGGAGAGGAACGGGGGGAGCCACTCGGTCAGGTGCCGCACCACATCACGCGCGGCCCAGCCGGCGACCGGAGACGGGGCGTCCCAGTCGCGGGACCCGAGGACCCGTTCGGTGAACAGCCCGGCGATCTGCCGGTGACGCTCTGCGGGATGCTCAGACAGTGCCATCGTCGACCATCCTCTGCAACTTCGCGTAACCATCGTTGACGCCGGTCTCCATGCCGCTAGCCAGCCAGGCGTCCCGGCCCTCGAAGCTGTCCACAAGGGACTGCGAGCGCAGCCGGGAGCGGCCGCCACCGAGATCCTCGATCCACAAGGTCTCCAGGGCGACGCCGTCGGGCTGGCCCTCATAGGTGAAGGTTTGCACGATGCGGTCCGGGCGCACCTCGTGGAAACAGCCGTGGAACGCGTACTCTGTGTCCCCCAGCCTGGCGGTGTACCGCCAGCTGCCGCCGGTGCGGGCGTCCCAGTGTTCGATCCGGGTATCGGCGGCGTTCGGGCCGACCCACTGGGCGAACAGCACGGGGTCGGTATGAGCGCGGAACAGCTGCCGGGGCGCGGCCGCGAACTCGCGGGTGATCCGGATGATCGGCAGCTTCGGGTCAGCCTCGATGGCCGTCTCTGTGACCGTTGACATCGTCGTCGCCATCCTTGTCGTTGACGTGGTTCATGGTCTCCAGGAGGGCATCCAGGCGGCGGTACCGCTGCTCCGCGCGCCGCCGGTACCGCTCGATCCAGGTCTCCATCTGAGTGAGGACCTCGGCCTCCAGTCGCACCGGCCGGGGCTGCGGCCCGCGCGGCCGGCTCACCAGCCCGGCGTCCTCCAGGACCCGCAGATGCTTGTAGACAGCCTGCAGGCTCATCCGGTACGGCTCGGCCAACTGGCCCACCGTCGCGTCGCCCTCGGCCAGCCTGGCCACGATGTCACGCCGCGTCGGATCGGCGAGGGCGGAGAAGACTCGGGTCAGTGTGTCCGCGGCCATCAGCCCCCCCGTTTCAACCTCCTGGTTGAATCCGACTCTAGCCCGAACTACCAACGCAGTCAACCACCCGGTTGAAAGCACCGGACGGATGCGGCAGGCGTGGACGTCCGGCAATCCAACGGCACGGTGTCAATGTGGGAGACCTTCGGCATACGGCTCAGCGACCCGCTGCCACCTGACCCGGCACACCGCGAGATCACCGGCATCGCCGTATTCCCAGAACAAGCGACGGCAGCACCGATTGAACATTACAAAGGCGCCTTGAGGTCGAGAATTCGCTAAGCTGCCCGAACCTGTAGCCAGGGCCGTCCGCGAGGGTGCGGCTGAACCGATGATAGTTATCATCAGCCGTGCGTAATTACAAATTGGCACTCACTACCGCCAGCCTCGCCGTGCTTGTCCTGACCGCGCTAAACCCGCTGCCGGCCAAGGCTGCGGACGGAACGCCCTTGTGGAACTGGAATGCCAGGAAGTGCCTAGGGGTGCTCGGCGGGAACATGACGAACGGCACTCCGGTCGTGCAATGGACCTGCAACGGCAACCCCGACCAGCAGTGGCAGGTAACGGTGGGCGGTGCGTGGGCACAGATACGCAATATCCAGAACCCAGGCAAATGCCTTGGCGTGATCAACTCGACCACGTACAACGGCTCCAACCTGGTGATCTGGGATTGCAACGGGAACCTCGACCAGTCCTGGGCTCTCCAGTTTCACACCGTTGCCTCCCCCATCGAATGCTTCAATATTTACAATGAGAACGCCTGGCTCGCTGCTCTCTTCGTGCTAGGTGCTTCGCCGAAGGTTGTGGGAATCCTAGGCGCGGATCCCGGGGACGGCGCCCAGGCAGTGCTGTGGGACTACCTAGGCAACCCCGATCAGACCTGGTGCACCAATTTCGAGCTCATCAGCCCCTAGCGCCACCGCTATTCGGCTTCCGCCAGCCCAATTCCGTGATCGCGAAAATTATTCCTGCTATACACTCTAATTCTTTGCGCGATAAAAAATGTTTTCGGGATCATGATCTGCCGTGGTGGTGGTAGTAGAGTGGTGGTGGTAGTAGATTGGCGCGGTAATTGTGGCCAGTGTGGTTGGAATGCTGCCGAGGCGTTAGCCTATGGGCGCTGGATCTCGCCGGTGGCAGTCGCTCTCGGCGGCAGGTGAACGTGAGGCTGGTCGTGGCGGACCACAAGCGGGGGATGACGCGCGGCGCTCGAAGGGACAATGGCGATCTTGGCGGGGATCCGCTTCTTGCCTGCGTGCGGGCGGGGTACCAAGCTCGATACTGAGTCCGCGCCAATTGAGGTCGAGGAGAAGGCTTGAGCGCCACGATCACGGAGCCGGGCAGGCAGACGCCGGTGTACGGGGAGTTCGACGTCGTCGTCGTTGGCGGCGGCCCGGCCGGGATCATGGCCGCCACGGCGGCGGCGCGGGCCGGGCAGTCGACGCTGCTGATCGAGCGGTACGGGTTCCTCGGCGGGGCCGGCACCGCCGGGGGCCTGTCCACCTTCTGCGGGCTGCATGCCCGCGTCCGCGGCCAGGACATCCGGGTGATCCGCGGGCTCGCCGACGAGCTGCTCGACCGGCTGGCCAAGCTCGACGGGCTCAACTCGCCGCACCTGACCATCGCCGACGGCATCGCGGCACAGGCGTTCGACATCTCGGCCTACAAGATCGCCGCCGACGAGCTGGTCACCGGGTCGGGCGCGCGGATCCTGTTCCACGCGATGGCGGTCGGCGCGGTCATGGCTGACCAGGCCACGATTGACGCCGTCCTGATCGAGTCCAAGTCCGGCCGCGCCGCCGTCAGGGGCCGGTTCTTCATCGACGCGTCCGGCGACGGCGACCTCGCCGCCTGGGCGGGCGTGCCGTATGAGAAGGCGCCGCCGATCGACGGGATGATGTACCCGTCACTGATGTTCCGCATCAACGGCGTGGACGTCGCCAAGGCCGGCCCGGCCCCGTGGCGCACCGTCGAGCGGCTGATGGACGAGGCCGAAAAGGCGGGCACCCACACGTTCCCGCGTAAGAAGCCGATCGTCCGCCCGCAGCGCAACCCGCTCGAATGGCGGGCCAACCTCACCCAGTTGCGCCGCGAGGACGGCGGCGCGATCGACGGCACGGACGTCGACGAGCTCACCCGCGGGGAGCTGACCGGCCGTCAGCAGGCGCTCGACGCGTTCACGTTCATCAGGGACCGTACGCCTGGGTTTGAGGACTCCTACATCGTCGACATCGCCCCGCAGATCGGAATCCGCGAGACGCGCCGCATCGTCGGCCGCTACCAGCTCACCGAGGACGAGGTGCTCGGCTGCGCCGACTTCGACGACACGATCGGCGTGAACGGCTGGCCGGTCGAGTCACACGTGGCGGGCACCGTCGAGTTCCGCTGGCAGCGCGAGCCGCGAGGGTTCAACCAGCTTCCGTTCCGCATCATCGTGCCGCCGGCCACCGGGAACCTGTACGTCGCCGGCCGGTGCGCGTCGATGACGCACGGCGCGCAGTCCGCCGCGCGGGTGACGGGGCCGTGCTTCGCGATGGGCGAGGCGGCCGGCACCGCCGCCGGCATGGCGCTCGGCAGCGCTGTCCCAGGCGCTGACGTCGACATCGCAGAACTGCAGCGCCGCCTGGAAAACCAGGGCGTCTTCCTCGGCCGCTCCGACCCCGAGTACATCCATTAGCGTGGATGATCCTCCGGCCCCGAGCCCGGAGGATCTTCCACGTTGTCCGATGATCCAGTCCGGCGCGGCGGCATCCGTGGCGGGACACAACGGGCCGTGCGGCTGGGCGTACCCTCTTGCCCAGAGGGCATCTGGCGTATCAGGCTCGGTGTGTGCCGGAACACCAGCTCCGTTCCAACTTCACGCCGGGGACCACCCCGTGGGCGATGCGCCGCGCGCAGTGGACGGCGCTCGGTCTTACCGAGGCCGACCTGGAAAAGCCGAAGATCGCGATCGTCAACTCCTCCTCGAGCCTGGCCAGCTGCTTTAGCCACCTCGATGAGATCGTCGTGCCGCTGAAGCAGGCGATCACGGCCGCCGGCGGCGTCGCGTTCGAGGTGCGCACCGCGGCCCCGAGCGACGCGATCACCAGCGCCGGCGCCGCGGGCCAGTACATCCTGCCCAGCCGCGACCTTATCGCCAGCGATATCGAGGTCGCCGTGGAGGGCGCGCTGCTCGACGGCATGGTGTGCCTGGCGTCCTGCGACAAGACCACCCCGGGCCAGCTGATGGCGGCCGGCCGGCTCAACATCCCGACGATCATCGTCGCCTGCGGCTACCAGCCGTCAGGCGTGTACAAAGGCGAATCGGTCGACTTCGAGGACATCTTCCGGTTCGCGGGCCACGTGGCCGCGGGCCGGATGACGGTGGACGAGCTCGCCGAGATGAGCAGCCGCGCGGTCACCGGCCCTGGCGTCTGCGCCGGCATGGGCACGGCCAACTCCATGCACCTGGCCGCGGAGGCGCTCGGCATGGCGCTGCCCGGCACCACCCCCGTGCTGGCCCGCGGGGAAAAGATGTGGCAAGCGGTCGCACGGGCTGGCCGCCGCATCGTGGAGCTGGTCGCCGAGGATCTGCGCCCTCGCTTCCTCCTAACGGACCGTGCCTTCTGTAATGCCGTCACCGCGATTCTGGCCGTCAGCGGGTCCGTCAACTGCCTCAAGCACCTGCAGGCCATTGCTGTCGAGGCGGGCTGCGACGTGGACGTGTACCGGCTGTTCGAGGAACTGGCGCCGAAGGTTCCGCTGCTCACCGACGTCAAGCCGAACGGCGACACGCAGATCACCGCCTTCGACGACGCCGGCGGCACGCTCGGCCTGCTGAAGCAGCTCGCCCCGCTGCTCGACCTTGACCAGCGCACGGTCGCCGGGACCACGCTCGGCGAGGCGATCGAGGCGGCGACCGTGAACGGCAACGTCATCCGCCCGCTTGACTGGCCGCTGGCCACGCACCCCGGCATCGTGGTGATGCGCGGCTCGCTCGCGCCCGACGGCGCCGTGCTGAAGCGGACCGTCGCGGACGACGCGCCGCTTGAGTTCCGCGGGCCGGCCCGGGTGGTGCACTCCCGGGAAGAGGGAGTCGCCGCGGTCAAGGCCGGCCTGGTCAAGGCCGGCGACGTGGTCGTGCTCACCGGGCTGGGGCTGCGCGGCTCGCCCGGCATGGGGCTGACCTCGGCGCTGATGTTCGCGATCGACGGCGCTGGGCTGTCGACGAAGGTCGCGGTGATCACCGACGGGCAGATGTCCGGGCTGGTCAACGGCGGCCTGGTGGTCGCCGAGGTGTCGCCGGAAGGGGCGGCCGGCGGGCCGCTCGGACTGGTCCGCGATGGCGACCTGATCGGCATCGACGTGCACGGCAGGGCGATCGAGCTTGAGGTCGAACCGGCGGAGCTCGACCGTCGCCGGGCGGAACTGCCGCCGCTGACAGCGCCCACCGGGTGCGGCTGGCTGTCGGTGTACGCGAGGACTGTCGCTCCTCTCGGCCAAGGTGCCACGCTAGGCGGTCCAGGGGGGTATGGGGGGACGGGTAGTCCCCCCATACGCGGGGGGATCTCGGGGGGGCGTCCCCCCGGGAGTAACAGCGCCTCCCACTCAACGACGAGTCAGTGAAGGCAGGCAGCACGTGCGCGCCGTTCGGTACATAGATAAGGAAGTGGGCACGGCGGTGGCCGATGTCCCTGACCCCAGCCCGTCACCTGGAGAAGTTGTCATCGCGGTTGAAGCCTGCGGGCTGTGCGGGTCCGACGTGCACGCGGTGCAGAACGGGCAGTGCGCGCCGGGGGCGATCCTCGGGCACGAGTTCAGCGGGCGGATCGTGGCGCTCGGCGCCGACGTGACGGGCTGGTCGCAGGGACAGGCGGTCGCCGCGTCACCGCTCGGGTCGTGCGGCAAATGCCGGATCTGCATGCGCGGCATGCCGTTCCGCTGCCCGGCGGCGCCGAACATCGGCGTGTCGTGCCAGGGCGCGTACGCGGAATACGCCGCGGTGCCGGCGCGGCAACTCGTGGCGCTGCCTGAAGATCTGCCGATCGAGATGGGGTCGCACGCGGAGCCGCTGTCGGTGGGGTCGCAGGCGGTGAAGCTGGCGCAGGTCGGACCGGGCGACCCGGTGCTCGTGTACGGGGTCGGGCCGATCGGGCTGTACGCGATCATGGCGCTGCGGCTGGCCGGGGCTGGGCCGATCGTCGCGGCGGGACGGTCAGCGGGGCGCAGGGCGGCGGCCGCGGACGTGGGCGCGGACGTGGTGATCGACACGCGGGAGCTTTCTGTTGCCGCGTACGCCGAGCAGTCGGGGACTCGGTTCGCGGCGGCGATCGAGTGCTCGGCCGCGCCGGGCGCGTTCAGCGAGGCGATGTCCGTGACCGAGCCGGGCGGGACCGTGGTCGAGGTCGCGCTGACGCCAGAGGCGGTGTCGCTGCCGCTGTTCGGGCTGCTCAGCGAGGGACTGCACCTGGTCGGCGCCTGCGCGTTCTCCGACGAGACCTACCGGGAGTCCGTGGCGCACCTGTCCGCGGGGCGGGTGCCCGTGCAGCGGCTGGTCAGCGAGCGGGTGTCACTCGCCGACACCCCTGACGCGCTGAAGCGGCTGCAGACGCCCGGGTCGCTGGTGCGGATCATCTCCCTGCCGCAGCAATAGCTCTGCCAGCCCGGGGGGCGACCCCCGGACCCCCGATTTCAAAGCAAGGGAGCACAAACAGACATGGAAGAGTTCGCGGGCAGGACCGCCGTCGTCACCGGGGCGGGCAGCGGGATGGGGAAGGCGTTCGCGCTGCGCTGGGGCGCGGAAGGGATGAACCTCGTCATCGGCGACATCCAGCAGGACGCACTGGACGCTACGGTGGCTGAACTGTCGGCAGCCGACGTGCCGGCGCTGGGGTTGCGGACCGACGTGTCCAAGCTGGCCGACATCGAGGCGCTGGCGGACGCGGCGGAGGCGCGGTTCGGGAACATTCACCTGGTTAACAACAACGCCGGCGTGGAGGGGTACCTGGACGGGCCGATCTGGGCGGCCACGTCGAAGGACTGGGAGTGGACGCTGTCGGTCAACCTCATGTCGGTGATCTACGGCGTGCAGACGTTCGTGCCGCGGATGCTCGCGCACGGCGAGCCCGGGCACGTCGTCAACACCTGCTCGATGACCTCGGTGATCGCGGCGGCCAACATGTACGGGATCTGCAAGCACGCGATCCTCGCGCTGACCGAGGTGCTCGCCGCCGACCTCGCCGCCGCGGGCGCGCCGATCGGGGCGACCGGGCTCTGCCCGGGGATCATCGCCACGAACCTGTTCCACGGGTCGCGGAACCGGCCGGCTTCGTTGACCGATGAGTCCGGGATGTCCTCGTCCGGGGCCGAGTTGCGGGAGCGGATGCATGCGACGCTGTCGAAGGGGATGCCGCCTTCTGAGGTGGCGGACAAGCTGGTCACGGCGGTGCGGGAGAACGCGCTGTACCTGCTCACCGACCATGAGTGGGACAGCCGGGTAGTGGCGAGGCACGAGGCGATCATGGCCGGGGCGGTCGGCCCGGCCTCCACTGGAATGCTAGACGCGGAGGGTGTCCGATGAGCGCTACGTACCGGTTCGACGGTCAGGTCGCTGTGATCACGGGCGGGGCTGCGGGATTCGGCCTCGCGGTCGCCACCCGGCTGGCCGAGGCGGGTGCTTCCCTTGTCCTGGTGGACGTGGCGGCGGACGCCCTGCACGCGGCGGCCGATAAACTCGGCGCGCTCGCCGTGGTCGCCGACGTGTCGCAGGAGTCCGAGGTAGACAAGTACGTCGCCGCGGCGGTCGAGGCGCACGGGCGGATCGACCTGTTCTTCAACAACGCCGGCATCGAGGGGCGGATGGCCCCGATGACGGAACTGTCGGTCGCGGACTTCGATCGGGTGTGGGGAGTCAACGGCCGCGGCGTCTTCATGGGACTGCGTTCTGTTCTGAAGGTGATGAAGCCGCAGCGCTCCGGCGTCATCGTCAACACCGCGTCGATGGCGGCGATCAAGGGTGCCGCGACGTTCTCCCCGTACATCGCCTCAAAGCACGCGGTGCTCGGGCTGACGAAGTCGGCCGCTCTCGAGGGTGCGCCTTACGGGATCCGGGTGAACTGCGTGGCGCCCGGGCACATCGACACCCGGATGGGACGCGACCTGACCAAGCAGATCAACCCGGACGATCCCGACGGCGTGTTCCGGGCGGTCGGGGCGTCGGTGCCGCTGCACAAGCGGTACGGGACCGCGGTTGAGGTCGCGAACCTCGTGGTGTGGCTGCTGTCGTCGGAGTCGGAGTACGTGTCGGGGTCGCTGCACCTGATCGACGGCGCGCTGAACGCGGGCTGAGTCGGCGCTTTCTCGTTAGCGGGGATAGAAACCGCCCCTATGAGGGCGGTTTCTATCCCCGCTGATTGTTTTCGGGTGCTTTAGCGGGCGCCTAGGACGATTGGGGGGAGGCGCAGGTCTTCGAATTGGCGGACGGCGTCGATCACCGCGGCGAAGTGGTCGCGGCTCAACTGCTCGGCCTTTGCCGCGTCGCCCGCGATCACCGCGTCGATGATGCCCAGGTGCTCGTTGAGCCCCTGCACCAGGCGTCCTGGCAGCAGCGACACGTGGAACTGGTAGCGCACCCCCTGGTGCCTGAGCCTGTTGATGATGCCGGCGGCGGTGTGCTGGCCGGCGATGTCGCGGATCTTGGCGTGCACCAGGTCGCTGATCCGGCTGTCGTTGAGCACGTCGCCGTTCTTGACCGCGACGGACATCTCGTCGGCTAGCGCCTGCAGTTGCTTGTGGTCGTCCTTGGTGGCGTTGGCCGCCGCTTTCGCCGCGCACAGGCCCTCGACGACCGCGCGGACCTCCAGGATCTCGATCGCCTCCTCGAGCGTGATCGGCCGCACCCAGGCGCTGCGATTGCGCTGACGGGTGATCAGACCCTCGTTCTGCAACAGGGCGAGAGCCTCGCGGACCGCGCCCCGCGAGGTGTCATACTTCTGCGCCAGCTCGCTTTCCACCAGCCGCTGCCCCGGGGCGAGCTCCCCGCGGTAGATGGCTCTGCGTAGCTTGTCGAGCAAGCTGACGGTCTCGGGCAAGCCCTGCTCGATGTCCTGGGTCTGCACGCTGTCCTCTCATCGCCTCGTGCCTAAATAACAGGATGACAGACTGAACAGAGAACCTGATAAGCGCCCGGTATCTGGGACGTTTCGGCCTGGCGAGTGTGTTCGGCGAGTGGCGGCGTACAGTTGCCGTGGCGGGGGTGGCTAGGGCTGGGGGCTCGCGGATGTACAAGGCGATTTACGCCGGCGTGCTGCGGCACCTGCCGCCTGAGACGGCGCACGCGCTCGGGTTCTGGCTGATACGGGTGGCGGCCGCGGTCCCCGGGGGTACCTGGATGCTGCGGCGGTTCCTCGCGCCGCGCGACCCCGCCTTGCGGGTGCACGCGCTCGGCCTGGACTTCCCCGGGCCGCTGGGGCTCGCGGCGGGGTTTTCCAAGGACGGGCATGGCGTTCTCGGGCTGGCGGCGCTCGGGTTCGGATTCGTGGAGGTCGGCACCGTGACCGCGCATCCGCAGCCGGGAAACCCGAAGCCGCGGATGTTCCGGTTTCCGGCCGAACGTGCCCTGGTCAACCGGATGGGGTTCAACAACGCGGGGGCGGCGGCGCTGTCGGCGCAACTGCGCTTGTTGCAGCGCGGGGCGCGGCCGATCGTCGGCGTCAACATCGGCAAGACCAAAGTGGTGCCTGACTCGGAGGCGGTGGCCGACTATGTGACCAGCGCCAGGCTAGTCGCCGATGTGGCGGACTACGTGGTCGTCAACGTGAGCTCGCCGAACACGCCCGGGCTGCGCGACCTGCAGGCGGTTGACCGGCTCCGGCCGTTGCTTGTGGCGGTCCGTGGCGCGCTGGACGAGGCGTCGCCGCGGCGGCGGGTGCCGCTGCTGGTGAAGATCGCGCCCGACCTCGCCGACGCCGACATCGACGCGGTCGCGGACCTCGCCGTGGATCTCGGGCTCGACGGGATCATCGCGACCAACACGACGATCTCCCGCGAGGGGCTGGCTGACAGCGCTTTCGTAGCCGATGCCGGACCCGGCGGCATGTCCGGCGCGCCGCTGAAGGCCCGCGCCCTGTCGGTGCTGCGCCGGCTGCACGCCCGGACCGGTGACCGCCTCGTCCTCATCGCGGCAGGCGGCATCGAGACCGCCGACGACGCCTGGGAGCGGCTGGCCGCCGGCGCCACCCTGGTGCAGGGGTACACGGCCTTCATCTACCAGGGTCCGATGTGGCCACGACGCGTGCAGGCTGGCCTGACACGCCGCGCCGACTCGACTGGGCGGAGTCACACGCACAGTCCGACTGCTCCTGGTGTATGACTCCTCTCAGGCAGTGATCGCCAGGACCATGGCGCCTGTGGGGGACAGCACCATGGCGAAGCCTGAACGGCTGCGAGACGACCTGGTATCGGTCTTCGGGAGGGGTGGATGAAATGAGGCTTACCGTGCTTGTCAGGCGCGAGCGGGCTCTCGACACCGGCGCATGGGTGTGGACAGCGCTACCGCAGGGTTACCCCGGCAGCGTCGGCGGCCGCACGATCGCCGAACTACAAGAAGAGGTAGAAGCGCGCAAGCACTTGTTCACTGGAGAAGACCCGGCGGCCGAGGTCGTCGTCGATTACATATATGAGCTTCCCGACGTCGCCCCGGAGATCCTGATCGACTACAAACACGAGCGTTCTCAGCGCGACCGTGCGGCGCTCGAACTCAGGCGCGCCAACGACGTGCTGAGCACCAAGGCACGCGAAGCCGCGACAGCGCTGCGCTTGGCTGACCTGTCGATCCGCGACAGCGCGGCGCTCATGGGCCTATCGAAATCCAGATTCGAGCAGATCTGCTCGTGATCGCGCCGCGCGACTCAGCAGGTCGATGAGCCGTTCCCCGGGTGGTTGAAAGGCCGGCGACGGCCCGCTTGGACCCGTGACGGGACCACAAGCGCCGGGGTGGAAGTGTGTCCGTGGGGACAACGGGACGTTTCCGCAGGTACGTGGTGCTTGCCTACGGCTAGCCGGTATATCAGGCTTTCAGTGTGTCAGAGCAGACCATTCCCCGACCCCATGACGTCCCCGCGCCCGAGCCGGACCTCACGCCTGAGACGATCATCGCGCGGGCCAAGGCGCTGACCCCGGCCGTCCGGGAGCAGGCCGACGAGGCCGAACGGCTCGGCAAGCACACGCCCGAGCTCGACAAGAAGTTCACCGAGGCCGGCTTCTACCGGATCCTGCAGCCCAGGCGGTTCGGCGGGTACGCCTTCGGCATGGACACCTTCTGGAAGGTCATCATGGCCATCGCCGAAGGTGACGCGGGCACCGCCTGGGGGCTGTGCCTCGGCGCGCACCACGCGCAGGGCATGGGCGCCTTCTTCCCCGAGCAGGGCCAGATCGAGATCTTCGGCCCGAACGGCGACTTCAAGTGCCCGCACCGGGCGGCGCCGATGGGCACCGCGACGCCCGTAGACGGCGGGTACCGCATCAACGGTACGTGGGACTACTGTTCCGGCGTCGGCCACGCGACGCATTTCATGTGCAACACCATCGTCCCCGGCCGGGAGTCGGCAGGCCTGCTCACGATCTGCACGCCGATCGAGAACGTCACCGTGCTCAACGACTGGGGCAACGGCAACATCATCGGGATGAACTCGAGCGGGTCCAACAGCGTCCGGGTGGACGACGTGTTCGTCCCCGAGCACTGCACCTGCTCCGGAGACTGGACGCACAACACCACCACGGCCGCGCCGGGCATGACGCTGCACGACGACCCGCTGTTCTGCGGCCGGATCTACGCGATGTACCACGCGGGCCTCGTGATCCCTGTGATCGGCGCGGCCAAGGGCGCGCTGTTCGAGTACGAGCACACCATCAGGACCAAGAACACGTACTTCCCGCCGCAGGTGCCGCGGTACACGGTCGAGGAGTACCAGCGCCACTACGGCCAGGCGCGGGCGCTGATCGACAGCGCGGAGGCGATCATCAACCAGTGCGGCGAGCGGTACATGGAGCTCGCGCAGCGCTGGCACCGCACCGGGGAGCCGTTCACCCGCGAAGACGACGCCGCGATGTACGCGATGATCCAGATCGCCGCCAAGCTCGCCAGCCAGGCCACCAGCGAGCTGTTCGCCGCTTCCTCGTCCTCGGCGGCCAAGCGCGGCATGGCGATGCAGCGGCACTACCGGGACATGGCCATGTACCTCGGGCACATCTCCGCCAGGCACGACATCGTCGCGGCCGAGGTGGCGCGGATGCACTTCGGCCTCCAGGACGGTCTCTTCTAATGAAGAAAACAACAACCCAATGAAGAGAACAACGCCGCCGTTCCGCGCCGACCACGTCGGGAGCCTGCTGCGTCCTTCCGCGCTGCACGCGGCGCGGAAGGACTACGCGGCCGGGATGATCACCGGCCGGGAGCTCGCGGCGGTCGAGGATCAGGCGATCAGGGCGGCGGTCAGACTGCAGGAGGACGCCGGCCTGCGGGCCGCGACCGACGGCGAGTTCCGCCGCGAGCAGTGGCACGCCGACTTCCTCTACGCCCTTCCGGGTATCGAGAAGGGCGCGCTGGGCGCGCCGATCCCCGTGTACCGCAAGGACGGGCAGATCTCCTGGACGCCGAACGTCACCGCGATCACCGGGAAGGTCCACCTGGACCAGCCGATCTTCGGCGACCACTTCAGGTTCCTGGCGGACACGGTGACCACCGCGACACCGAAGATCACCATCCCCTCCCCCAGCATGGCGCACTTCAGGGCGGACCTGTCCGCGAGCCCGTATGACGGCTACGAGGAGTTCCGCGCGGACGTGGCGGCCGCCTACGCCGCCGAGGTCGCCGCGCTGTACGAGCTCGGCTGCCGGTACCTGCAGCTGGACGACACGATCTTCGCGTTCCTTAACGACCCCGGCTGGCGGGCCAACATGGCGAGCACCGGCGTCGACCCGGACCACCAGCACGAGATCAACGTGGGCGTGATCAACGCGGCGCTCGCGGCCAAGCCAGCGGACATGGCGGTCACCATCCACATGTGCCGCGGCAACTACCAGTCCGCGTGGTTTTCCTCAGGCGGCTATGACTTCGTGGCGGAAGCGGTGTTCGGCGGCCTCGGCGTGGACGGGCTGTTCCTCGAGTACGACGACGAGCGGTCCGGCACGTTCGAGCCGCTGCGCTACGTGCCCGACAGCCAGATCGTGGTGCTCGGGCTCATCACGAGCAAGACACCCGAACTCGAGTCGGTCGACAGCCTCAAGCGCCGGGTCGACGAGGCCGCCAAGTCCGTGGACGGGGACCGGCTGTGCCTGTCTCCGCAGTGCGGCTTCGCCTCCACCGTGGAAGGCAACGCGCTCACGATCGACCAGGAGCGGGCCAAGCTCGAGCTCGTGGTGCGGGCCGCCGAAGAGATCTGGGGATAGCGACAGCCATGGACCCCTTGATCATCAAAGAACAAGGGCACTTCTTCACCGGACTGCGGGAGCACACCGGGCCGGCCGGCACGAGCGTCTACGGGACGCATGTGCAGTATCAGATGCCACCGGCCGTTCGGGATAATCTGATTCTTGTCCATGGCGGCGGGGGTCAGGCATTGGACATGCTGACCACCCCGGACGGGCGGCCCGGCTGGGCCACCATCTTCCTGCGGGACGGGTTCGCGGTTTACACCGTGGACCGGCCGGGGCTGGGGCGCTCGCCATTTCACCCGGACATCTACGGGCCGTACGGGCCGCCGGCCGCGTACGAGGGGTTCGTTGCCTCGTTCGCGGCGCCGTCGCCTCCCGGGCTGCCGGAGCACACCCAGTGGCCGGGCGGCGGCGACCGGGACGACCCCGCCTTGGCGACGTTCCTTGCCTGGCAGGAGCCGTTCCCGCCGAGCATCGTGAAGGCACACGAGGACATGGGGACCGGGGCGGCCGGGCTGCTCGATCGCATCGGGCCGTCGGTGCTGCTGACCCACTCACTCGGCGCCGGGTTCGGGTGGCTGGCGCTGTCCGAGCGACTTGACCAGGTCAAGGCCCTCGTCGCGGTCGAGCCCGCCGGGCCGCCGTTCGTGAAGCACCCGGCGCTCGGGGACTTCGCGTACGGGCTGACGTCGGTGCCCGTGTCATTCGGGCCGGGAGCTGACGAGGGCAAGCTCGGCGGGGCGCCGGTCCTGGTGCTGTCGGCACCCTGCTCGGGTTTCGAGCCCGCCTGCCACGCGACCGCGGAGTACCTGCGTGAATGCGGCGCGAACGTGACCGAGATCCGCCTTGCTGACCTGGGCATTCACGGCAACGGGCACGCGATGATGCTGGAGAAGAACAACGTCGAGGTGGCGGCGGTCATCACCGACTGGATCGCCAAGCACACGTGAGGACAGCACACGTGAGGACGTGGTCTTTATGAGTAAGGTCATGGCTTCGGCGGCGGAGGCCGTTGCTGACATCGAGGACGGCGCGAGTGTCGGCATCGCCGGGTTCGGCCTGTCGCACCGGTATCCGTCCACGCTCATCTCGGCGCTGGCCGAGAAGGGGATCAAGGGGCTGACCGTGTACTGCAACGGACTCGGCCAGCCGGGGTTCCCGACCGGTCACCTGCTCGCGGAAAACCATCAGATCGCGCACCTGGTCACCTGCTTCTCCGCGCGGCCCGGCGTGGTCTCAGAGGCCGAGAAGCAGATCGACGCCGGCGAGATGACACTGGAGATGGTGCCGCAGGGCACGCTGGTGGAGCGGATGCGGGCGGGGGGCGCGGGGCTCGCCGCGATCTACACGCCGACCGGGTACGGCTCGGAGATCGCCGAGGGCAAGGACATCAGGTACTTCGACGGCAAGCCGTACGTGCTCGAGCGCGCGATCACCACGGACTTCGCGCTGATCCGGGCACAGCA
>Ga0126381_100002675_pt1 | contig 19283 bp, 15 predicted proteins | sample PanSoiMetPlot_28_FD_96465 | JGI IMG/M metagenome (GOLD analysis project Ga0126381, IMG submission 96465) | Tropical forest soil microbial communities from Panama - MetaG Plot_28 | ecosystem: Environmental > Terrestrial > Soil > Tropical forest > Bulk soil | place: Panama | collected 2016-02-17
TCCAGCTCCCATTCAGTTTTACTTGCCATATGCACAGGCGGTCAAATTTCGATTCATGACCTTCTACCTGCGCATTCGTTTTGACCCACGACAGGTCATGGAGACGGTGCGCGAACAAGTCCGCCACCTGGATCCGAACGTTCCGGTGGTTGACCTGCGTACGATTGACGAACAGATTGGCCTTTCGCTCAACACGGAAAGGCTGGTTGCCAGCCTTTCGGCGGTATTCGGCGCTCTGGCCACCGCCCTCGCGGTAATTGGCCTCTATGGTGTGATGGCCTACAACGTCGCGAGGCGCAGGCGGGAGATCGGTATCCGGGTGGCGCTTGGTGCGTTGCGGATCGACGTCCTTTGGATGGTCATGCATCAAGTTTTGCTTCTCACCGGTGTTGGTCTCGCCATCGGCGGGCTTCTTGCGTTTGCACTCAGTAGTCTGATTCGCAGCCAGTTATACGGTTTGCAGCCGCACGACCCGTTCACTTATGTGTCAGCAATAGTGGTGCTCGCGGCGGCAGCTTGTGTGGCGGGCTTCGTGCCCTCGTGGCGCGCCATGCGCGTCGACCCCGTGCAGGCGCTAAGGCATGAATAGAGGGTCTTGGGATTGATTTGATGCTGAAGACACTATAAGGAACGATCCATGCGTTGGCGTTACAGATTGCCCCTTCGCCTGCGCTCGCTTTTCCGCAAGAACAAAGCGGAGATGGAGCTCAGCGACGAGTTGCAGTTTCATCTGCAGAATCAAATCGACGAGTACGTGGCGCAGGGAATGAGCCCTCGAGAAGCTCGCCGTTCCGCCTTGCGGTCCCTCGGAGGCGTCGAGCAAGTCAAAGAGGAATGCCGCGACGCCCGCCGGGTGAATTTCATCGACAATTTCTTGCAGGACCTGCGGTTCGGTCTGCGCATGCTGCGCCGTAATCCGGGATTTGCCGTTCTGGTGATCCTATGCCTTACGCTGGCCATCGGCGCCAACGCCGCCGTGTTCAGTTGGGTCGAAGGCATTCTTCTTCGTCCTTACCCGCTCGTTTCAGACCAGGAGCGCCTGGTCGCGTTGGCCGGAACGGTCCGTGGCGAGAGAGACCAAACGTCTTGGCTCGATCTCCTCGACGTGCAGAGAAGCTGCACTCTGTGTGAGACATTGTTTGTCAGCAACATCACCGGCGCGACCGTGAGCATTGGCGAGCGCGCTCAAATCATCAGGGGAAGCCTCGTCTCGGCGAACTATTTCGACGCCATTGGCGTGCATCCCTTTTTGGGCCGCGGCTTTGAGCCAGGGGAAGACATCGGCCGCAACGCGCATCCAGTCGTGGTGATCAGTTACCATCTTTGGCAAACCCGCTTCAATGGCGATCTGGAAATCATCGGGAAGACCCAGCGCCTCGATAACGTGGTGCACACCATCATCGGCGTCGCGCCCAAAGGTTTCTACGGGACTTTTGTCGGGCGGGAGATGGAGTATTGGGTGCCGCTCTCGATGGTGGAGTCTTTCTACGGCGGCAGCCGCCTACTGGAAGATCGCGGAGCGCGATGGTGTGAAGCGTATGTGCGACTCAAGCCCGGAGTGACCCGAAATCAAGCGCAGCAAGAAATTTCCGCGATTGCTGGGCGGCTCGAAGCTGAATATCCCGCCACCAACCGCGGGCGCGGCATCAGAGTCTGGCCGCTGTGGAACACTCCTTTCAATCACGCCAGTCATCTGCTTCCGACCTTGGAGATCATGCTTGTTGTCGCGGTGTTTGTTCTCTTCATTGTCTGTGCCAACGTCGGCAACTTGCTTCTCGTTCGGTCTTTTGCGCGCCGCCATGAGATGACGGTTCGACTCGCCGTGGGCGCCCGCCGCGGGCGCTTGCTGGGGCAACTGGTTACGGAAGGTTTGCTGCTTTCAGCCTGTGGCGCAGCTGGCGGCATGCTGCTGACGTACTGGTGCCGTCATGCCCTTGTTCTGTTTTTTCCGGGAGATGTGTTGTACCTGCCCGGACAAATCGATGGTCGCGTGCTCGGGTTGAGCGCGGCCGTCTGCCTCGCGGTTACGCTCGCTGTTGGGTTGGTCCCCGCATTCCAAACGCGACACCTTGCTCTCGCCGAAACGCTCAAAACCGAGGCATCCGCGGTTATGGGCGCTCGCGGCCAAGCCTGGTTCCGCTCCAGCCTCGTGGTCCTCCAGGTCACTCTCAGCTTCCTCTTGTTAGTGGGCGCAACCTTGCTGATGCAAAGCCTGAGTAAGATTCGAGCCACCAGCCCGGGCTTCTCAACGCAGGTGTTCGATACGTCGATACCGCTGGTCGCCGCGGGCTATGATGAGTCGCGTGCGAAAATTTTTCAGGATGAATTAATGCAGCGTGTCCGCGCTCTGCCAGGTGTCGAAGCGGCCGCTTATGCCCGGGTTGTTCCGCTCAGTTATGGCTCGTTTTCTTCGGCGCCGGTCGCCGTCGATGGCTACGAACCGCCCGCCAACGGACAGTCCACCGACGAACGGTACAACGAGGTCAGTCCAGACTACTTCGCCACTATGGGCATTCCGCTCATCTCCGGGCGCGAATTCACTCGAGCGGACGACGAAAGCGCGCCCCGGGTGGCCATCGTAAACCAAACTATGGTCGCGCGGTATTGGCGTGGGCAGAATCCCATCGGTCAGCGTCTGCAAGTAAAAGGCAATTGGGCGCAAGTTATCGGGGTCGTCAAAGATTCGAAATACTACAGCATCGAGGAACCAGCGCGTCCATTTTTCTATGTTCCGATCCGCCAGTATTTCGCTATAGAACCGGACATCCACATTCGCACGACGCAACCCCTGCAAACCGTCGAAGGTGCTCTCCTTCGCGAAGTCCGTTCGCTCGATCCTAACCTCGCTTTATACGAAATGATCACGCTTCAGGAACAAGTCAATCGTTCGACCTCCGAGCAGCTCGTGGCCGTAACTTTGGTGGCCCTGTTCGGCGGCTTGGCGCTTCTGCTTGCCAGCATCGGCCTTTATGGCGTGATGTCGTACACCGTCTCGCAGAGCACCCGAGAGCTGGGGCTCCGTATGGCTCTTGGCGCTGGCACATCGAATGTGCTGCGTCTCGTGCTGTCGCGGGGCTTGCTGCTGACAGCCATGGGCTTAATTATTGGGCTCGCTCTGGCGCTCCTTCTAACGCGCTTGCTCGGTAATCTCCTGTATCGGGTAAGCCCACGAGACCCGGTGGCTTTCGCCGCGGCATTTGCGGTGATGACCTTTGCGTCACTCACCGCGTGTTTCTTGCCCGCCTGGCGCGCAACGCGAACCGATCCCATTCGCGCGCTACGTTCCGAATGACTCCTCACTACGAGCGCGGCGCCCTCTGTTCACTCTACCCCTGTGTTTTGTTTCTCTTACACAAATCCTGTTCGAATCGGCATTCCTTACTGGTGGCGCAAGGCGACTAGAGGGTCTACGGAAGCCGCTCGGCGGGCGGGAAACACACAGGCCGCAGTCGTAGCTATTACGACCGCGCACGCAGCGGTTGATAGTGTCCATGGATCGTTGATGGGAACTCCGGAGATTTGGCTGGCAAAGAATCGAGCCAGCGCGAAGCTCGCGGCGAGGCCTAGCCCAGTTCCGACCCCAACTAGACGGAGGCCGCGGAGCAGCACCAGGCGAACGATATTTGATGGTTGAGCGCCGATGGCCATCCGCACGCCAATTTCGTGGGTCCGCTGGGAAACCGAGTACGCCATCACGCTGGCGACTCCAAGGATGACCAGAAGCAGGCCGACGGACCCAAAGGCCGAGAGTGTCACGAGTTCAAATTTCGGTCCCCGGTAGTAGTCTTGTAGCTCATGTTCGACGGTGCCCGACGCTTGAATTCGCACCGAGGGATCAATCTGGCTTAGTTTGTCGCTGACTACCCTGAGGATCAGGTTTGCGTCGAGTGAGGTTCTGGCCATGAAGGTTCGCCAACTGAAAGCTTGTATGCTGTAGGGAATGAAGGCTTCCGGAAAGTCCTGCCAAGAATTGTCGCCACGAGTCTTGTAGTTGCGGACGACGCCAACAACCTCGAAATACGCATCGCGGGGCCCGCCGAGGAAGGGACGGTCGAGAACTTCCAACTTCACTCGCTGACCGAGCGGGTTTTCGTTTGGAAAATATTGGTGGGCGAACGCTTGATTCACGACCATTACAAGACGAGCAGCGGTGAGATCGTCTTCGGAAAAGAGGCGGCCTCTCATCAAAGGGACACCCAAAACCCGGAAGTAGTCCTCGCTGCAGATTTCAAATCGCGTCTCCCAGCGCTCGGCGTGAGGTCGGCCCGGGATGATCGTGTCACTCCACTCGTAGTTGAGCGGCGGTTGTTCCACAGATTCGCTTGCGGATTCCACCCCGGGTAGTGCACGCAGGTCTTCCAGCAGGCGGCGGGTCAATGCGTTTTGCAGCGCTTTGCGTTCAGGATAATCCCGACGTGCATACATCGTGGGATCCAGCCGGAAGTAAAAAATATTCTTTGGATTGAAGCCGAGATCCACACGCGTGAGAACGAAAAAGCTGCGCATAAACAGGCCCGCGCCGACCAGCAACGTAATGGAGAATGCGACTTGGCTGACCGCCAGGGCATTGCGGAGCCTTCCGCTCCGGCCCCTTTCACCAGCGCCTTTGCTGCTGACAGAGAGTTGCGGCTGTAAATCACTGTGGACTACATGAAGAGCAGGAGCAAGACCACAGAGCAGTGCCGTCAGAATGGTCGCACCCAACGAGAGCAGCAGAACCGGCGCGTTCAAACGAACCACAGTTTCGCTCGGCAGCGTGCCAACGGGAATCATAGCGACGAGGACCTTCACCATAAAAAACGCCAATCCACAACCCGCAGCCGAGGCCATGACCGCAAGGAGCAGGCTCTCCATTAGAAGCTGTCGGACCAAGCGCCCGCGGGGGGCGCCCATCACCGCGCGCATGGCGATTTCCAGTTCGCGAGTTGTGGCGCGCGCTAGAAGCAGGTTCGCGACGTTGCTGCAGGCAATCAGAAGCAGCAAAAGAACTGCGCCTAGCAGGGCATACAGAGTGCTCTTAAAGTTGCCAATCAAAGTGTCGACGAAGTATCGGGGGATGATCGCGAACTTTTCCGGGAAAAAACCTGCGGCGATCTCTTGCAAACGATGGGCGATTCCATCGAGGTCGGCGGAAGCAGCTTGCAAGCTAGCACCCGGCCTCAGGCGCCCCATGAGAGATGCCCCACCATTGAGTGATGGTTCCCTGGCGTCGACGGTTGCGGGAACCCAGTAACTCGCGGCCAGCGGCTCCAAGTGTTTAGGCATGATGCCAATCAGAGTGGTCGGCCTGTCGTCTAAGGTGAATACTTTGCCGAGAAGATTCGGATCGCCTCCAAATTCGGACTGCCACAGCCGATAACTCATGACGAATACAGGAGGGGCGCCGGGCTTCCCGTCTTCGAGTGTGATTCCGCGGCCAAACTGTGGTTTAACGCCCAAATAGTCAAAAGCGTTGGCTGTTACGACTGCACCGATGGGCAGATAGCGGACAAATTTTCCGTCGTTGTAGTAATCACGCCTGTGTGCATAGGCGATCATCTCTTCAAACACGTGATTTTGCTCGCGGAAGGCACGAACCTCGGGAGCAAAGAAGTATTCGCGTTCTTTCCACCCTCCTCTGTTGGTAAGGTTGTGGATTTTGAAAACTACGGACCTTTGAAAATCTTTGTAGGGCACAGGCTGGAAGATGGCGTTGTATACAAAACTGAACACCACGGTTGAGGCGCAGATGCCAAGGGCAAGAGCCAAGATCGCGATGACTGAACGGTGGAGGTCGGTCCGAAGACTGCGTGAAGCGTAAGCGAAGTCGTGCCGGAAACCATCGAGCAGTATTGCGAAGCGCGATTGGGGGGAGGCCTTTGCGTCTTGTAACACGCCTTTATCCTACCTCACGATTTGGCCGCCGACAGGTCGAGAATCATGCCCAGTTACTTCTGCTAGTCTTATGCTTTGCCCTTGCGAAAGCGCGGTAGGCTTGCAATCCACCATTTGGTCAACTTCATAGCTTCCTGCATCTCGTCTTTACCAAAGTCCCCGCTGATATCGTCAAAGGGCAGCAAATAACCCGCCACCTGCTCATGACCAGCTTCACCGCAAACGAGGACTGGCCGCAGGCCAGGTTCTTCTTTTCCCTGCGGCCATGGAAGAAAGGCAACGACCATGGTAAATCGGCCAGATTGGCAAACCTCCCGCACCGTCGTCCGAAGTTCACCAGACGGCGCGCGCAAGAACGACATCAAGGCCATCAGGATTTTCTGCGCCGCGGAAGAGCACTTCGAGCAACCGTAGATAAAACCAGGTAATTTCTCGGTGAACAAGTTGCAGTCTGGTGCAGCAGATTCTGGAAATGTTCGAGGGTTTCCACATTCGTATCCTACGCTTGACTACGGATTGAAGGGAGTTAATGGGAACCTGCATCCAAGCAAGAATTCTTCGGTTAATGCGTGGGCCCACCCGTGCCAATTGCCGTGCGTCCCGGCGCACTCTACCCCTGTGTTTTCTTCCTCTTACGTAAATCTTGTTCGAATCCATGTGTCTAGCCGCCAAATTGGAACCGTCCGCAGAATGCGCCCGCTCGAGCCTTGCCTCGCCCACGAGTCACCGGCCTGCCCTCGAGTTGCCAAGGGTCCAGAGTCAACAGTCTCGGCTCTGTGGAGTAGAATGCCGCCCATGAAAAACTCACTCCGACTTGCAACACTGACTCTGCTTATCCTTACTTTGTCTTGGCCGGCTGCCTTTCACGCGCGATCGGCGCAAACCGCTCAGTCGCAAGCCGAAGGCGCGCAACAATTCGCCGATTTGGGCGACTTGCAGTTGCGCAACGGCAGCGTCATCCACGATTTCCGCCTCGGCTACCGCACGCTCGGCAAACTCAACGCAGAAAAGTCCAACGCCATCCTTTGGCCCTCGTGGCTCGGTGGTAAGTCGCAGGACCTTTTGCAGTACATCGGACCAAAGAAGGTGGTAGACAGCTCCCGCTATTTCGTCATCCTCGTGGACGCCATCGGTGATGGCATCACCACCTCGCCCTCGAACAGCAAGTCCCAGCCGCTCATGAAATTCCCCGAGTTCACCATTCGCGACATGGTCGAATCCGAGCATCGCCTCGCCACCGAGGTTTTGCATTTATCCCACCTGCGTGCCGTCATGGGCATCTCCATGGGCGGAATGCAGACCTTTGAATGGGGCGTCGCCTATCCCGATTGGATGGATGTGCTCATCCCCATCGTCGGCTCGCCGCGGTCTACGTCGTACGACAGATTGCTTTGGACTGCCCAAATTGACGCCATCGAACTCGACCCGGCCTGGAATCACGGCAATCCCACTGGGCCCATGGACCGAAGCCTCGGCCTCGTCGAGGAAATCGGCTCCATGAATCTCACTTCACCGGCCTACCGCGTCGCGCAAACGAAGCCGGACGGGATCAACGCGCTCATCACCGAGATAAGGAACAGCGCCCGAGGCGACGGCGGCAACGCTTGCGACCGCATTCGCCAGCGCCAAGCGATTATGGCCCTCGACATTCCCGCGGAACTTGGCGTCGGGACCTTGGAACAAGTCGTGCCCAAGGTTCACGCGAAGCTCCTTGTCATCGTTTCGCCCGAGGATCACATGGTGACGCCCGAACCTGCCATGGAGTTTGCCGCCGCTGCAGGCGCGCCTTTGGTCAAGCTGGATTCTCCATGCGGCCATCTGAGCCCCGGCTGCATTTCAGTGGGACCAACCGTCGCCCGTTTCTTAACCGACCCGGCTTCGGTTCACAGTGAAACGTTGCACCAGCCCGCAAAGCACTGAAACAGTTGAAGAGACATTAACGACGCTGCCTCGTCTCAAATTCTCAGATTGAGTCATCAGGACAGTGAAATCAGCGGTCTGAGACAGTTCGCATCCCAAAAGCTAACGCGTTCGCGCCGATTCTCTAGTGCCTATATGGCCACAAACTTTGCAATCTGCGGAAAAAACGAGATTCCCCGCAGTGATTGAAAAAAAAGAAGTTGCGGAAGCAAGTTCGAAGTCTGACGGTTTTCCTGCAGCGATGTTACACGATGTTACGGAGAAGGAGGTAAATAGACCGGCGGTTCTGGTACGAGCAGTGCCTACCTCGTCTGTAGGTCCGCGCACAAGACGGTTGCGGGTAGGGAAGCACGGGTGCATGCGGAGCTGAGAAGCCACGGGAAACCAGGTCGCGCAGAGTGGCTGCTCGCCGCAAAGTGAGTTCCCTCGACCGCCAAGTCCCCGGAGGACACACCTCAAAAGTGCGCTGCAGGTCGAGATGCAGTCCAAACTGTTCCATTTTGCAAATAGAACGGCGAGCGGCGGGTTCCCCACGGCTCCTCCGTCAAGCTGGACTTTGGCCGTCTTCCTTAGCCTTGTCCTTCTTGCTTCCGCTGCGACCGCCCGTACCCAGGAGGCTGTCGCTCAGGAAGTTGGCAGCCAAGGAGCCGGAAGCCAGGCAACAGGCGGCACGATTTCAGGAACGGTCTTCTTGCCCGGGAGCAATGAACCGGCAAGCCAGGTTGCCGTCAGTCTGAAATCGCACAACGTCGGCGTTTTTCGCAGCATCTTGACCGACTACGACGGGCGCTTCGAGGTCCAAGGGCTTCCCGCTGGCATGTACGAAATCACCATCGAGGAGCAGGGCTACCAAACCTACCGGAGTACGGCCGAGTTTGACGGTTCCTCACTCAAGTTGGACCTTCACTTAGCTTCACTTGGGCCGTCGCAGCCCGCGCAAAGCGCAAACACGGTTTCCGTGCGGGAGCTAGCGATTCCCGGCAAAGCCCAAGAGGAGTACCGAAAGGGTTTGGTGAGCCTGGCGAAGAAGGAGTTGGCGAACAGCCTTAAGCACTTTGCGAGCGCCGTCCGTGCCTTTCCCGGCTACTTTGAAGCCATCTACCACCAAGGGATTGTGGAGACGGACCTGGGCCATCAAGAGGCAGCGATGCAGGATTTTCAGATGGCTGCTGAGTTAAGCGGAGGGCGCTACGCGCGCGCGCAATTCGGCATGGGTTATCTCTACTATCTGCAGGGGAACGCGGCACAAGCGGAAAGCATCACGCGCAGAGGATTAGAACTCGACCCGGATTCTGCAGACGGTTATGTAATTCTCGGAATGACGCTCCTGCGGTTGAACCGCACCGACGAGGCGGAGAAAAGCGCCCGGGAAGCGCTTCTGCGCGATCCCCATCACGCTGATGCTTACCTGGTGCTGGCGGATACTTGCGCGCGGCGACAAAAGTATCAGGAGCAGATCCAGAATCTGGATACTTACCTGAAGCTGGACCCGAACGGTGCAGCAAGTAAGCGCGCCCGCGAGGTCCGCGTCGTGGCGCAGCAAATCCTGAATCGCACACAGTCACAGAACGAAGCGCCCTGATTGGCCAGGTGCCAGGTTTAAGGCACTTCCAGCATTGCTTTAACTTTACGGCCCAAGGTAGCTCGCGGCTCGCTTGTCTCTTCCCGCGTCACAAATAGCTTACGGGGCGGGAGCGCCGCTGGGGCGCGTCTGCACCATGAGTAAACCGCTGGCAACTACGCTGAGGTGCTTGCGGGGCGTTTGCGCCAAATCAAATAGACGGGAAGTCCGACAACAAGCAGGGCGATTGCGAACTTGAGGTTTCGGAATTGATCCGGGTCGTGAAACGCGGCGAGCACGGCGTTTCCGACAATGGCGGCGGCGGCGAGAACGAAAAGAATGGGCGTCCACGGATAGCCGGGAACGCGGTAGGGACGAGGCTTGCTGCGGTTGGCCCGGCGGATCGGGAAAATGGCGGCGGCGCCGAGGCCGTAGAAAATCCAGCCGATGAAAATCACGCCTTCGATCAATTTTTGAAACTGACCCAATTCACCCGCGCAAACCAGAACCGCCGACCACACGCCGAGGGCCACGATGGCAAAAACCGGTGTGCGAAGACTGGGGTGCACGACCGCAAGTTTCTTGAAAAACAAGTTGTCTTTCGCCATGGCATAAAAAACACGTGGCGCGGTGAGAATGACACTGTTTGCCGCGCTGAACGTGGAAATCAGAATCGTGAGCGCAACAATTTTTCCAGCCCACGAACCGAGAACGGCAGTGACAGAGGTCGCCGCGATGGTGTCGCTTGCGGCGGTTGCGGCGGGTCCGAGCGCGAACAGGTACGCGGCGATTGCCAGGAGATAAAGGCCGATCAGGACAAGCGACCCGAGAAGAAACGCGCGCGGAAAGGCCTTCTGCGGATCGATGACTTCTCCCGCGCTGTAGGTGCCGAATTGCCAGCCTTCGTAGGCCCACAAGACCGCAATCATGGCGAGACCGAAACTGAAGAACGAACTTGCGCCGTGCTGGGTGGCGTTGAGGGCGGGTACAACTTCGCGGGCGTGATGTCCGAGGGACAAGAGCACAGCGCTCAAAATCACAATCACTCCGGCTTTGACGAGCGTGGTCCAGTTTTGCAGGTCGGAGCTTTGCCGGGTGCCCCAAACATTCACGACGGTGACGATAGCAATCACGACGACGGCTGCGAAAGTTTGCATCCATGGAGAGACGGGAACCACGGTCGCGAAATATTCGCTGAAGGCGCGGGCCAGCGCGGCAACGGAGCCGCTGGCAATGACAAGAAACAGGCACCAGCCGTAGAGAAATGCCGCGAGGCGGCCGAATCCGTCGCGAATGTAGCAGTAGAGCCCGCCGGCTTCGGGATTGCTTGCCGCCAACTCTGCGTAGGTTAGCGCGCCGAGTAGCGAGAGCAGGCCGCCGACAATCCACACCAGCATCGCGACGCCGACCGAGCCTCCTACCTGGCGCAGAATCGGGCCGGGCGTGCGAAAAATACCGGAACCAATGACGGAGCCAATAAACAATAGGAAGAGATCGCGCAGGCGAAGTGTGCGGACGAGTTCAATCATGGAGCGGCTTGCGGGCGCAAATGGTTTAGCGCGGGTAAGCCGAACGCATCATAACCGGAGATTTGGAAGCGTCAAGAAGAACCTTGGGGGATAGAAATCGGCGAAGGCATGAAGCAGAGCACGAAGATAATCAAGGCCAGAAACGCCCACAGCTGCCGTTTGGCATCGAGCGGCGCTGGATCGTAAACAGGCGGGATGCGCAGAAAGCGCATGATCAGCAGCAGCACACCCCAAACGTACCAGCCCTGCCAAAGCCAACCAAGAGCGATCAGGCCGATGGGCAGCAAGAGAGAGAAAACACGGTGCGCGCGGACGCTCACGGAACGCAAAATATGGCCGCCATCAAGTTGTGCCACCGGCACGAGATTGAGTGAAGTGACAAACAGAGCCACCCAGGCGGCGCGGCCAATCGGGGGCAGCAGCAGGGCGTCGGGAGAAACTCCGGGATGAAAAACTGCTTCGAGGAAACGCAGTAGGAGTGGCGTTCCGTAAATAAATGTCAGGTTCTCAGGATTCGCGATCACAGGATGAGCAAGCGCGGGAACGAACTTCGCGTGCATGACACCGTAGAACAACGCGGGGATGGTGAACAAAAAACCCACGATCGGTCCCGAGGCGCCAACGTCAAAGAGCGCACGATTGGTGCGCATCGGCGAGCGAATCATGATGAACGCCCCGAACGTGCCGGCGAGGTTGGGGAAGGGAATAAAGAAAGGATAACTGGCGTAAAGCTGATGGTACCGACACGCGAAAAAATGCCCCAGTTCATGGGCAAGCAGAATTCCCAGCAACGTGGCCGCAAAGGGAAAGCCCGCGAGCAGGCCTGCGGGATGTTTGTAAAAGAACGTGAAGCCACGAAAAAACTCGTTCAAGGATGCAGCCTCATTGTGCGAATAGGCGAAAGCAAACTGAGTTCCGGCCACGAGGCAGGTGCAGAGAGTCAGCAAGAAAAGAATGACGGCAAGAACCAGCGATTTCTTCGAAGGGCGGGGCGGAATCTGCGCGTTATACCATTGCCGGACGAGCTCGTTGTTCCAATCCAAGCTTGCGGGGACCGAAGAGGCAGGCGCTTCTGGCAATGGCGATGATGGGGTCACGAGGTTGGCGTTGGCATCACAGGGTCATTGGCTCTGCAAACTTGTGTGCTCTCATAGTACAGCACAGTCAAACGGTCTGTGCCAGAGCTTCGATGGCAGTCGCGTAAGTCTTGGATCTGGCGAACTAAGAGGCCGGAAATTTCGTCGAGGGTGGAGACCTCAAGCCTTTTCGTCGTCTTTGCCTTGAAGTTCTTTGCCGGGCTTGAAGCGAACGGCTTTGCCCGGAGGGATGTTTACCTCTTCGCCGGTGCGCGGATTGCGGCCGATGCCAGTTTTGCGAGGCTTCACGCTGAAGACGCCGAAGCGGCGCAGTTCGATGCGCTGGCTGCGCCCGAGAGCCTGCTTCAACGATTCGAAAATCGTTTCGACTGCCTGCTCGGCCTTGGTGCGGCTGATATTGGTTGCGGCGACGACCGCGTTTACCAGATCCAGCTTAATCACTTGATCCTCCGGCACTTGTGAGGCCGATGCTAGAGGTAGCGGGCTGGGTTGTCAAGACGTGAGGGGGTAATCTACACTGAACGGTCTTTGGGGAAGTTGATAGTTGACAGTTCACCGTTAACAGCCAGAAAAAAACAATTTTGGACAAGGTTTTGGCTTTTGCGATGACGCGTCGGCGGTCGTCCCAAGTGAAGCCCAGAGTCTCGCAAATTGCAATTTATGGCTTCGATTCGGTTGAGATTCTCCGCGCAAACACCGCGCGGAGAGGCCGAACTTCTTCGGGCATCCTCATCGGATGCCCTCAGAATGACAGCGTGCGCGGCGGGGGGCTTCAAAAAGGAACGGCTGTGAGAAGGGACGGGTCTAAAGACCCGCCACTACAGACTTGGGCTAGCAGAAATCATCGAAAACTTTTGCAAATCAGCTTTCAGGAGGAATGAATGTCCGTCAAGCCAGACCAGTGGATCCGCCGCATGTCGCTGGAGCACAAGATGATCGAGCCGTTCACGGACCGGCAAGTGCGCGATGGAGTGATCAGCTATGGAGTGTCTTCGTACGGCTACGACATTCGCGTGGCGGACGAATTTCGGATTTTCACAAACGTGAATACAACGATTGTGGACCCGAAGCATTTTGACCCGCGGTCGCTGGTGGAATTCAAGGGCGAGGTTTGCATCATTCCTCCGAATTCCTTTGCGCTGGCGCGGTCAGTGGAGTATTTCCGCATTCCGCGCAACGTGCTCACGATTTGCGTGGGCAAGTCCACCTACGCGCGGTGCGGGATTATCGTCAACGTGACGCCGTTCGAGCCGGAGTGGGAAGGTTTCGTGACGCTGGAAATCAGCAACACGACACCATTGCCCGCGAAGATTTACGCGAACGAGGGATTGTGTCAGGTGATTTTCTTCGTGTCGGACGAAGACTGCGAAGTCAGTTACAAGGACAAGAAAGGGAAGTATCAGGCGCAGGGCGGCATTGTTTTGCCGCGGCTGTAGCTGTCTGCACGGTACGGCCGACGAGCGCGATCCAGGGCGCGGCGGCCGGAAAAAATGTCTCCAAACTGAAGTTCGCACCAAAGAGTCAAAGACAAAGGGAAAACTCATGAGCGCTCCAGAAACTTCCGCCAAGCCGGACTTCATGGCGCGGGCGAAAGCAAATGATGTGCCAGTGGGGCGTCTCATAGGATTTGAAGCGAAAGAGATCGCCGACGGACGGGCGGTGGTCACGCTGGCGGCCGGGCGACAGCACGCAAATCCTATGGGCACGATGCACGGCGGAATTCTTTGCGATATTGCGGACGCCGCGATGGGACTGGCGTTTGCGAGTACTCTCGGGCCAGAAGAGTCCTTCACAACGGTGGAGTTGAAGATCAATTTCTTTCGGCCCGTCTGGGAAGCTCAGCTGAAGGCTGAAGGTAAAGTCGTGCGCCGTGGGCGGAGCTTCGGCTATGTCGAATGCGAAGTAACAGACGAACGGGGCCAACTTGTTGCGAAGGCAGCATCGACATGTTTGGCGCTGAGGGGAGCGGACGCGAAAGGGCGTTAGCTGCTTATCCTTTGCAGCATCTTAGTTGCGTGGTTTGCCCGGGGCGCTTTGGCCTGTCCGAAGTGTCTGCACGTGAGCCGATCTGTAACGGGTTGGCGGTTTGTTTGAAATTAAAGTGCTGTTGCCAGGGGGTAGCCGCGGTCGCGCCAGGCTTGTAGGCCGCCTTGCAGCGGACGGATGCGCTTGACCCCGTTTTTTCTGAGCAGCAGCGCCACACGGGCACTGGTGGCTTCGTTCGGTCAAGTACAGTAAAGAACGACTTCGCCGTTGCGCGGCAGGCGGTCGTTCTTTTCCTCGAGTTCCTTAGCTTCCATGTGCAGCGCGCCGGGAATGACTTCCGGTTCCGCTTCGAAGTCCAACGAATGGCGCAGGTCCACAATCGTAATTTGCTCGCCCGCGTCGAGTTTTTGCTTCAATTCATCCACAGTAATGCGGGCGATGCGCAATTCGCGCAGGAAGCGCTGGCGCGCGACAAATTTGGATCCGATGTACCCCGCAAGCGAGGCAAGGATTAGCACGACCAGCCAGCCGCCGAGCGAAGCCAGGCGTGCCGCAACAAGTTCAATTTGCCCGGCGAAGACATAGCCAAGTCCCAGAAACGCTCCGGCCCACAGCATGCATCCGATGGCGTCAAACAACAAAAAGCGCCGGAAGCGCATGCGGAAGATTCCGGCGAGTGGGGGCGTCACTAGTCCCAGGCCTGGCAAAAACTTGGCAACCAGCAGCGAGCGAGCGCCTTGCCTGGAGAAGATGCCTTCGGTGCGGCGCACGCAGGAATCCGGCTCGAGCGAAATCCGGCAGAGGAGCTGCAGAATCTTGATGCCCTTGCGGCGGCCGAGGTGAAACCACACAGAATCCGCCACCACCGCGCCCAACATCGCGAACAGGAGCGAGGCAAAGTAGCTCATCCGTCCTGCACCAGCCAGAGCGCCTGCCGCAAGCAACAAAGGCATCGCCGGGACGGGCACGCCGAGTTGTTCGACAAGCACCCAAACGAACAGAACAGCATGTCCATGATGGATGAGAAACTCGAAAGCGCGATGCATGAGTGGGCTGGGTCCAGTCTCCTTGGCTACTTAGCGGCGAAAGGAGCAGTATGGCCCCAACTGCCGGTCATGACAAATTCGCGGATCGGCTTGCGTGTCCGCGGCGCCAACTCTCTTTTTCGATAGTCTTCAGGGAGAGTTTCCGGGTCGCCGGGATAGCCGATGGCGATAGCCGAAACAGGATCCCAGCCTTCGGGAATTCCGAAAGTTTGCCGGGCCTTGTCGTGAGAGAAGCCGGCCATTTGGTGAACCAACAAGCCGCGTGAGGTAGCTTCCGTGGTCAATTGAGCATTCGCGGCCCCGAGATCGTGCGCCGCCACGGGGTTCGGAGCCCCATTGTGGCTGAAGTTCCGCCGGGCCACGGAAATCGCCAGCACAGGAGCGTTCTTGGCCCAGTTGGCATTGAATTCCATCAGGACGCCCACCATCTTCGTGAAATTTTCGGGATCGTCTTTGGTAGCCACCATATAGGCCCAGGGCTGGTCGTTGAAGCTGGAGGCGGCCCAGCGGGCTGCCTCAAAAAGGCTCGCGAGGACCTCGGGCTCGACGAGTTTGTCGGAGAAAGCGCGTGGGCTCCAGCGTTTGCGAAACAATTCATGGATGGGATGATCGGTTACGGCTGCTTTTTGCACGTGTTTAGCCTTTTTTTTGCCTTAGTTAGATGATGCGAGTGGCGGAGGCGGTGCATCTCAATGCTAAACGAGTCCCTATTTTGAATCGGCTGAGATCCTCGCGCAAACACCGCGCGGAGAAAGAAGAAGTTCTTCGGGCGTCCTCATCGGATGCCCTGAGAATGACACGCTCCAAATCTCGAGATCAGTCGCCTGATTTTGCGGCGGCTTTCTGGATCATTTCCACGTCAATCGTGATGTTCACATCGTCGCCAACGACTACACCGCCGTTATCGAGCTTGGCGTTCCACTTCACGCCGTAATCCTGGCGGTTGATTTTTGTGGTTGCCGAAGCCGCTACGCGTTGATTTCCCCAGGGATCCTTTGTGGGAACGGTGAGTCCATCTACATCCAACACCACTTCCTTGGTTGTGCCACGGATCGTTAGGTCGCCGGTGACGCGGAGTTTGCCTGGAGCTAGTTGTTCGACCCTTTTCGATTTGAAAGTCATGGTGGGGAAGCGGGCTACGTCAAAGAAGCGCTCGCTTCGCAAATCCTTATCGCGATCGGGTTCGCGCGTGTCCACGGTGTTCACGTCGATGGTGACCTCAATGGTGGATTTCGTGACGTCCTGATCATCAAGCTGCATGGTGCCGCTGACCTTGCTGAAAGCGCCGCGCACCGTCGAAAGGCCGAGGTGCCGCACGGCAAACTGCGCCGAGGAGTGTTGAGGGTCAATCTGCCAAGTGGAGCTTGCGGCTGCGGCAGGCAGCGAAAGCCCCAAAGATAGGCTTGCGAGAATCGCGATTCGAGAGATTCGAGTGTGGTCACAGTTCATTTTGACTTTCCTTCCTTGATGTTTTGGAATTTGAAACATAAACCTGAATCCGTAAGCCATTATTCCCGCTCAGTCCGGCAGATTTCCTCGAGTAGCTCGCATAGAGTTTTTAGCCGCGCGCCTGCCATGTGACGGAATTGCCGCTTGTGAAGGTCGCGCATGGGTGGGTCCAACGGCTTCAGTAATCCGAGACCGTGAGGCGTAATGCGCGTCTTCACCACGCGGCGGTCGTCTTTTTGGCGTTCGCGGGTGATGAGGCCGCGCTTTTCCATGCGGTCGAGTAACCTAGTAATGTCGGGATCGTGCGTGATCATGCGGTCGCCGATGCCGCCGCAGGGCAGGCCCTCGGGGCCTGCGCCCCGGAGGATGCGCAAGACGTTATACTGCGTTCCGGTCAATTCGGCGGTGTGGGTGAGCTGCTCGGCTTCCTGTCCAAGGGCGTCGGCGACTTTTAGCAGCGTGATGAAGATGCGCTCTTCGATGGAGGCTTGCGGGCGTCGCGGTTTGTCTTTGGAAGGCACGAGTGGAACAATAGTCGTCTAAACGACTATTGTCAAGAGGAAATGATGATTTTGCGGCTCCTCCTGCTCTGCGCTATTTGCGCAAAGGCCGCAGATGAATTTCGCTCAGAAAGCTACCCGGCCTTTGCGTGACGATGGCTTCCACGGCATGGGCCACGTCGTCCGGGGTTAAGGCTTTGGAAGGATCCTTCGGCGTACTGCCGGAAAACTCTGTGGCCACGCTTCCCGGGCAAATCACGCTCACACGAATGCAGTGGGCCCGAAGGTCTTCCATCATGCAGCCAGAAAGGCCCATCAGGCCCCACTTGGAGGCGCAATAGATTCCGCCTCCCGCAAAAGTATTCCTACCAGCCAGCGAGCTGATATTGATGATGTCGCCGGAACCGCGGCGAATCATGGAAGGAATCACCGCGCGCGAGACGAGGAAAGCGCTCTTGAGATTGCCATTCAGTACGCGATCCCAGTCTGCCTCTGACTTCTCGTGAGCCGGGCCGAAAAGGCCAGTGCCCGCGTTGTTGACAAGGATTTGAACGGGACCCAGCGCGGATTCGGTACTGGCGACAAGCGCGGACACTTGCTCGACGTGTGTTACGTCCGCGACTTGAGAAAAGCAGCGCGTGCCCAGCTTTTGAAGGCTCTTGGAAGAGTCTTCCAGTGCGGCGCGGTCTCGGCCGCAAATCGCCACGGCCGCGCCGAGCGTTGCGAGGCGATGAGCGATCGCGCGGCCGATGCCGCGGCTCGCTCCGGTTACCAGCGCGACGCTTCCTGCAAGCTGCCTACCTTCCGCGGAGCTACTATTTGCTTTGCTTATTCCAGCCATAGGAATTCTCCCTCGCCCGGGCCACTCTTTTTGTGCGAAACTCATCTTATTATCAGAGATTTCCGCGGCGGCGGTCATCTTACGCTGTTGCGGAAACGAGTGTGAAGTGACCCCTCAACATAAGGAAGAATCATCAGGAACGTTGTCAAGGATAACGGCTTGCGGATTTGGCGCAGCTTTTCCTATAATCCCAAGGTTTTCCGAGACAGAAAGTTTCGCGGTGGAAAGTTTCGGGTTGCACCGGAACACAAAGACGAACGCACGGAATCTCAGCGAGGAGAAGCCGGAATGAACGGAATATGGAAACGGGTGGGCACGGTGCTGGCGGTGGCGCTTGGCTTGACTCTTGTGAATTTGAGCAGCGCGCGCGGACAGGCCGCCGCTGCCGGAGACACAAAGCAGCCGTACACGCTGGTGGAGTACAACCAGGAGCAGGCCTGCGGCGCCGAGAAAGTCCCTGCGACCCAGGTCAAATGCCTGGATGATTTTGTTGCGAAATATCCGAGTTCCGCCCTTCTGGTCTACGTATATCCCATCTATGTGAATGCCTACAATCAACTGAAGAATCCGGACAAAGTGATTGAGTATGCGGACAAGACGCTGGGGCTCGGCGACAAGGTGGATGCAGGGACGCGCTACGGCGTGTCGTATGCGCGGGCGCTGGCTTATGCGACACTGAAACCCGAGGCACAAGCTGCGGGCGCTGCCAAGGCCCGCGAGGCGGCCCAAGCCGGGTTGAAGGCTCTCGATGAAGTCAAAAAGCCGGACAACCTAAGCGAAGACGATTTCAAGAAGCAAAAGCTGCAGCCCACAATTCTCTTCCACTTTACAGGCGCCACTGCAGCTCAGGCGGGCAAGGATTTCCCGGCAGCGGTTGCGGAGTACAAGGCCATTCTGGCACTGAACCCGGACGATCTGAGCACGAATTACAATCTTGGGAAGGTCTACATGGCCATGACGCCTCCCCAACAAATGGATGCATTCTGGTATTTTGGGAAGGCTATCACGTCCAAGGGCGCGACCCAGGCTCAGTCGAACCAGGTGAAGAAATACCTGAGGAGCCTCGTCGCGAACTATCAAGGTGGGAACGTTTGCGACAGCTTGACCGACGGCGAGATGAACGAACTGCTGCAACTTGCGGGGAGTTCGGCGGATCGGCCCAGCAGCTATACGCTGCCGAGCGCGGCGGACATCAGCGCCATTCAAAAGGATATGACGATCGCTTCGGTGTTCACGGATCTGAAAGCGGGAGGCGACAAGAGCAAGCTGACGTGGCTTGCCGCGTGCGGCCTGGAGTTTCCGGAAGTTCCGGGCAAGGTGATCGGAGTCACGCCCGGCGACCCCATTGTTCTGAAGATCGCTTTCGTGACCAGCGATGCGGAGTTTGACGCGGCTAAGGATCCGAATATGGATGTAAAAGTGGTTGGCCAGCCGGAAGCGGCCCGCGTCGAAAAAGACAGCGCGGTCCATTTCACTGGGA
>Ga0126381_100002676_pt1 | contig 19281 bp, 18 predicted proteins | sample PanSoiMetPlot_28_FD_96465 | JGI IMG/M metagenome (GOLD analysis project Ga0126381, IMG submission 96465) | Tropical forest soil microbial communities from Panama - MetaG Plot_28 | ecosystem: Environmental > Terrestrial > Soil > Tropical forest > Bulk soil | place: Panama | collected 2016-02-17
GCAAGGATACGGCAGAATTACACAGATATTTGTCAAGGAAGGCGATCACGTAAGAAAGGGTGACAAGCTGCTTACACAGGAAAATGTGCAAGCAAATGCCGACGTTCAGGCCCAGGAGGCTGCTAGTAATTCCGCTGCATCGGGCGTGCAGGCAGCAGAGGCCAGCTACAAGGCGGCGCAAGCGGATTTGACTTCGCAAGAAGCCAACTTGGAAAAGGCCAAGCTCGACTATGATCGCGGGCAAGGGCTTTACAAGGACGGATTAATCCCTAAGCAGGACTTCGATCAGAGAAAAACAACCTACGACGCAGCCTCGGCTGCGGTCGATTCGGCCCGCGCGCGCGTTTCGCTCCTGAGGGCGCAACTGGAGCAGTCACGCTCGCAGTTGAATCAGAGCCGAGCCATGCTTGTGCATAGCGAAGACATCTTGCACAAGACTGTCTACACGTCTCCGATAGACGGGATTGTGAGCTACCTGCCAGAGCGTGTGGGCGACTACGTCGTTATGGGCATACAGAACCAGCCAGGCAGTTTCATCATGACCCTCTCCGATATGTCAACTGTTACCGCGGAGGTCAAGGTCGACGAAACGGATATAGTTAGCGTGAAGATGGGACAGGAGGCCGACGTCACGATCGACGCGATTCCAGGAAAAGTGTTTAAAGGCAAGGTGACGGAAGTGGGCTCGCAAGCCGTATTGCGCAGTTCCGGCCTCACGACCACTCAGACGACCACTAGCACGCAGGAAGCGAAGGACTTCAAGGTTGTCGTGACTCTGGAACATCCACCGGAAAACTTGCGGCCCGGCCTTTCTGCCACAGCAAAAATCAAGACAGCAGAGCGGAAAAGTGTGATTGCTATTCCCATCCAGGCTCTCGCGATGCGCACGCGCAAGGAATTGGAAGAAGCCGCCAAGAACTCAAAGGGTCAAGGCAATTCCGGGGTGACCCTTGCTGCGCCCCCGCCGGCGGCGCCTGGGGATATCAAAAAGGACGAGATTCAGGGCGTTTTTGTTGTGAATGGCAAGAAGGCAATATTTCGGCCGGTAGAAACCGGCATCTCAGGCGTCACCGACATTGAGATTACCAAGGGCTTGCAGCCCGGCGACGAGATTGTCATTGGCAGCTATAAAGCGTTGCGCACTTTGAAACCGGAAGCTCAGGTCAAAGTGGACAACAGCGCGCCCAAGAGGCAAGACGATCAGCAAAGCTGACGCGCAAAGAAAACGAGGAAGACGGCATGCCTGTCGAGACGCAAACTACGGACTCTTACCGGGAAGACCTAGTCAACTCGGGTGTAGTTATCAAGACCGAAGAGCTTGCCAAAGTCTATGAAATGGGCGCCGAGCAGGTGCACGCCTTGCGCGGGGTGAACCTGGAAATTCGCAAAGGCGAGTACGTTGCCATCATGGGACCTTCCGGTTCAGGTAAGTCCACCCTTATGAACCTCATCGGTTGCCTCGACTCGCCCACCTCAGGGAAATAGTGGCTGGCGGGCCGGTTGGTCAGCGACCTCGACGACGATGAACTGGCTTACATCCGGAACAAAGAAATCGGATTCGTGTTTCAGACCTTCAACCTGCTCCCTCGCGCGACCGCTCTTCACAACGTCGAGCTGCCCTTGATCTACAACGGTACCCCTGCAGACGAGCGCATCGAAAAGGCGAGGAAAGCGCTTGAGCGCGTGGATCTCGCCGACCGCATGCATCACAAACCAAACGAACTGTCGGGCGGTCAAAGGCAGCGAGTGGCGATTGCGCGCGCACTGGTGAACAATCCATCAATTGTTCTGGCGGACGAGCCCACCGGAAACTTGGATTCCAAGACGGGCGAAGAAATCATGGCGCTTTTCGAGAATCTCTACCGCCAGGGAAACACCATTATCTTAGTTACGCATGAAAACGACATCGCAAAGCACGCTCACCGCATCATCCACATCCGAGACGGCAGAATTGCCTCCGACGAGGCCGTCAAGAGATAACCAGACAATTCGGCTCTTTCCATTCCAATGATAGCTGTTAAGTTTCGTTGACGGGTGAAACTCCGTCAACAGTCGACATGTGTGCGGCTTAAAAAGGATGGGACCAATGGCGCTTTTGTCGGACCAGAGTACGAAATCACAATCAGGCGAGTTGCTCCATCTCGCGATTGAGAAAGCGATACGTTACGTCGACAGTGTTAGAGAGCGCAGGGTGAGTCCGGCTTCTAGTGCCCTCGCTGCTCTCTCAAGGTTTCACGAACCCTTTCCGTCCGGACCGTGCGATCCGGCCGAGGTGCTCGAACAGCTAGACGCCCTGGGCTCTCCCGCAACCGCGGCCACGACGGGAGGTCGCTACTTTGGCTTCGTGACCGGAGGCATGGTTCCCGCTGCGCTTGCAGCAAGTTGGATGGCAGCCGCATGGAATCAAAACGCCGGCTTGCGCGTCATGTCTCCGGTCGCCGCCGAGCTTGAAGATGTAGTTCTTCAATGGATCTGCGAAGCTCTTGCATTGCCCGTCGATTGTGAAGGTGGACTGGTGACCTGCGCCACCATGGCGAATTTCACTGCGCTCGTGGCCGCTCGCCACGCTCTCCTCGAGCGGGCAGGCTGGAACGTCAACGAGGATGGAATGTTTGGCGCGCCGCCCATTGAAGTCGTCGTCGGCGGCGAAGTCCACGCGTCCATTCGGAAAGCTCTGAGCATGGCTGGCTTTGGGAGAAAACGGGTAACGGTTGTTGACGCAGACAGCCAGGGAAGAATGCGATCTGACCGCTTGCCACGCCTAACCGAGCGAAGCATCGTTTGCATTCAGGCAGGCAACGTGAATACCGGCGCATTTGATCCGGCTGGGGAGATTTGCGCAATGGCTAAGGAGCAAGGGGCCTGGGTCCATGTGGACGGCGCATTCGGTCTGTGGACGCGTGTGTCGCCGAAGTACGCGCCCCTAGCACGCGGATTCGAAAATGCCGATTCTTGGTCCACCGATGCCCACAAATGGCCAAATGCAGGATATGACTGTGGTGTTGTCCTTGTCAGGAATGGCGATGCGCTGCGAGCCTCCCTCGGAATGGTAGCCGCCTATCTGGAACCGGGCGCACAGCGGGAGCCGATGTATCACACACCGGAAGCATCGCGGAGAGCCCGCGGAGCCGAGTTGTGGGCCACGTTGAAATCTCTGGGGAGGGCAGGGCTCTGCGAATTAGTGGAAAGCAGCTGCGCTCACGCGCAACGGTTTGCCAACGGACTTCGAGATGCAGGTTTCGAAGTGTTGAACGACGTGGTTATCAATCAAGTGCTGGTCTCCTTCGGTTCACCGGAACGGACCAGGGAGGTGATCCGGCGTGTTCAGGAAGAAGGCACCTGTTGGTGCGGGGGAACCACGTGGCAGGGCAGGACGGCCATGCGCGTCAGCGTCTCTTCCTGGGCTACTACCGCAGCTGACGTAGAGAAGAGTCTCGAGGCGATCGTCCGTATTGCGGGCGACTCCTAGTCCCTTGCGTCCTCCAGGGCAGCGTTTTAGCGGCTACGCGCCGCATTGGAGGGCTCCAGATCAGGCAACGTCTGTTCCATACTCAAATACGTGCGTGATAACCGGTCGTGCCATGTCAGTTCATCGGGGTCCCACGTGGCCCACAGAAACCCGAGACAAAATGTTCCGGCGGACAGCATATATCCCACGCTGCGCAATAGCATTTGCCTGGGCGCAGGTGGTTCGCCGGAGAAACTGACCACTTGCAAGCCGCGCAACATCATGCCCGGCGTCGTTCCGCCAAAAATGGTGAAAAGCGCGAAGTACTGCAGATAGACGATCGCAAAAGTCGTCAAGCACAGAGCTGCGTTCAACTTGCTTAGTGTGAAGTGCCCTCCCAATGAACCAAACAGCCCCAGAAAGCCTCCGTAAGCAAACAGCACGCAGAAGAAGTCGACGAGCGCGGCCAGACGGCGCTCATCGATGGAGGCGACGGGATACAAACCCGGCTGGGAGCCGGATTCTGCGTGAAGGGGCTGCAATGGAGGCCGCCCTTCCGGGTCCGGCCGCGACGTGACGTCAATCTCGACCGGCAATTCTTCGGAAGTCTTTGTCTTTGCCGATCGGCCAATAGCGACGGTGAAGGCAAACTCTTCCTTGCCGGGAGCAACCCGCTCCTCTTCAATTGCGATCGAGGCCTTGGTCGCGCCTTCAGCCTGCGATTCCTCAAAGGGAAACTGCGATTGCGGGTTGCTGCCGGATAGCTTTCCCGTCCGGCTGCGATAAGCCTTCAGGCGTTCGGCCAATTCCCCGCGCCAGGAGCCATCCCACCTAGCTCCTTGAAGCGAGACAATCGGCACTGCCCACGTTTCTAACCTTAGGTTTCCAGTTCCCGCGTTTCGTGCGGGGATTCCGAGGGAAGAGATTTCCGCGGGCTCTTCGATCGCGGAAAACCCTATGGAAAAGGATGAATCACAGAACTGGCAAACGCGTGACCTTGCCGGTAATACCGCGCCACACTGCAAGCAAGTTTTTGTCACCGAAAGTTTTGCGCTGCGGACGCATCCGCTCCGGTGAGGAGAGTGCCCACACACCATATCACATTCTTGAAATGTCAAGGAGGAAATTGAGAAATGCTGTCACGAAAAAGGCACTAGCACGAGGCAGGGCCAGGGATCAAGCGTCCATCTGCTGAGCCAGCATTTCGCGGCTAAAGGAGATACGCCGCTCCAGGGCGATGGCTGCGAAATACGTACAATGGGCCCGCTCGGAATCCGTCCAAGACTTCATCGAGGGAATCAATCGAGCCACAGTCGAGGCGGCAAAATTCAGCAATTGAAAATAAGCCCCGATCGCCTGAATCCCTTTGCGATCCTCGGGCCGCTCGGGGCAGAGATGCAGGAGCTGCATGACCCGCTTGAAATCGTCTCCAGAGGCAGCACGCTGGATGCCCGTAACCTCCTGCACTTCCGGAGACAGCGGCTGTTTCACGGATACGGCGATCAGTGACCGGCAATAGAACACAAAGAATTGCAGGAAGATGACCACCGACACCACAAAAATGAAGGCGGCCATCATCGCGACACCGCCACAAGGCGCGAAGGCGCCAGTCTAGCCTCTTCATTTACCCATAGAAACGAATATGCCCACGCCGCTGGCAGGACACAGCCCAGCACGGGAGTCACGTATTGCCAGACGCCTTGCGCATGTGGGTACAGATTTCGCAAGGCATAATCCGCAGCGAAAGCGCTGAAATAGACTCCCAGCGCCAGTACCAGCTGAATTAAGCGCGTGCGCGTCTCGCGAAGCTTCAAGATCGCGCCCCATAGGACATAGGTAAGAACTAAACCAACGAAATAGAGGTTCTGCGAAAGCTCGAACGCAAAATGGGTGAGAATGCGATGCGAAGATTCGTTGATTACCGCGTAGGAAAACCACGCGGTGCCGCCCAGTAGCACCACCGCTCCCAACCTGAGGTATTTTTCGACCTTCATCTCGTCGAAGACGAGACTGTAGAGGTTCAGAAGGGCGAAGTACAGTCCGATCGTAAGAAGGGCGTCTGAGTAGAAATAGAAATAAGCATATTCCAAGGACCCAAATCCCCATCGAGAGAGGACTTGGAAACGCCCTACGCTAACCAGAAACGACAACCCCATGTAAAGATTAAGGAAGAGGTACCTGCGAATGGAATTGGTCTTGAGCGCACACACCAAAACGCTCGCCTCAAGCAGAGTGCAGACGAGCCAGATGAGAGAATGTGTCAGACCAGGCACTCTAAGCGTTCAACCTGTGCCCTGGTCGACTCCGAGATGAGCCTTAGCCTCGGTCGTTCAACTACTTCCAGGGCACCGGGGGAGGCGGCGCGCCACCATTTTTCCAAGGTACGGGCGGCGGCGGTGCTCCACCGTTCTTCCATGGCACTGGCGGTGGAGGTGCCCCACCGTTAGCCATAATTACGGAGCCATCACCGTGGGTGACGACCACCGTCTTCAAGCTCATTGCCCCAACCAAAACTAGCATGGCTAGGAACAGTACTATAAGTCTGCGCGACATGGTGTGCCTCCGGCAAGAAACAACCCCGGGGGCATGCTAACTCTTTGCGCACCAATGTCAAGCCGCTCAGCCTTTGAGCTTGTATTGTATCGGTTACCCTACCCTGCCCCTTGCTTTCGCTAGACCTTCGCCAAGCGCGGGGGCTCGGGCAAGCCGGCCCGATCAGCAATAGTATAGTTTTCGCACTTACCAAGAGCAACAGTACAAGAGTACCAAAAACCTTAGTACTCGCTTGCCGACTTGCACCGTGCGTTCACGCCTCTGACTGCGAGTCAGGGTGCTGCGCGACATCAAATGGCCGCGCTTTTCCATGTCTCGAAGTCTTAGGAGTATCCGGAGTGCATTCCTTCTTTGAATTGGCCTGCCGTCGCGCGGCCTTGACACACTTCCAGGTGAATCCATAGCATAAGGATGGCTATCAGCATAGGCCGGCGTAGCTCAGTGGCAGAGCGAGGGTCTCATAATCCCTAGGCCGTGGGTTCGATTCCCCCCGCCGGCACCATCTTTGGAACTTAGTTCGGTCTGTTCGCTGCCGAAGTTGCACGATCGGTGCACAACGTTTCCACTTTTTCCATCGCTCTTAGCGTAATCGCAGGCACCTCTTATGTGTAATGCTTCTGTGTCGTGGTCACGATAGCGTGCCGCAGCAAGCCTTTAGCCCCATGGCATCCTTTTCAACAGCGTTGACCAGCGTGGCGATCCCACGTCGGAGAGCATACCAGCCGGCCATTCTAGACCAGCCGCTGTGGGTACGGGCCGAATTTTGCGTTTAGCAAGATTGTCGAGATTGAGAGGTTTTCCTTTGTGGCCGCGCAGTATCGGCCCATCAGACGGGTTGCCGTCGAGTACGCACAGTTCACCGTTCAGCTAGAATGGAACGGAGCGGTTCAATATTGGAATGGGTTTGCTGCTCTCGAAAGGCTTTGGTTCCGTGGCGTCGGTGCGCCAGACTGACTGACGCACACTCAGTCGCTTACCATCGAAATTCTCCCACCGGGCACCCCGAGCCTCGCCAGGACGCAATCCTGCAAAGAACATTAACGCCACGGCTGCCTGCGCCTGCTTCTCGCCAGCCTTTTCTAACGCATCCATCGTTGGGAGCAGACAACTCAGGAGCGCCATGAAAGATACGAACATCGGGCCAGGGCCTAAGCGGCGGCGTAAGCCTGTAGTTCGAAACTGGCCAGCGCTTGGGTCTCATCCTCAAAGATCGGGATAAAGTCTGCTACCCGCATAACCCGCAACACATCCTGGACCCGACCACGCGGACAGACCAATTTCAGGCTACCGCCCTGGCGGCTAAGGGAAACGTGCGTCCCAATGGCGGGGCTAATGCCCGAACTGTCCAGTTGCATCAGGTCTGCCAGGTTCAGCAACAACTTCCGCACACCCTTTGCTACCAGCTTCCTGAGATGGACGCTCAAAAGGTACCTACCATCGCCGATTGTCGCACTTCCCCGTAGGTCCAGAATAGTTACATCACCGGATTCCCGGATTGAGATTTGAAGTTTGTTCTTAGTTAACCGCTGCAACGCATTCGGAAAACTCATATTGACCCACTATGGTGTAGAGCTCTTCAAGCTGTTGAAGCGCGGTCAGAAGCTCGAGCACTTTGCCGTAGGCTGCTATCGCTCCGGTCAAGTTGTGAAACTCAGGGGAGTCCATGGCGACTTCGCGCCTTTTAACATGCGCGTCCACCGAAAGTTCCAGGGCTCGCTCTATGCCTTCCGCTAGACCCGAGTTGAATTTCATAACCGGGCCTCCCTTACACCCAATTAGATGTTGACGCAGATAGGCAGTTACAAGAAAAGAGGTGGGCGGAAACAACGCCGAACGAAATAATGGTGGTTCATGCGCCCGACACAGAGGCTGGACTTTTTCTCAAATTCAGTGGGTCGAGGGCAGTTTAAGCGGGTGGATTGCTGCCAAAGGTTGTCCGGCTGATAGCGCGTAAGGGTCATTCTGGCACCGGAGAGTGGTAAAGTAGGGCAGGCTTTGGCGCGGAGTGCCGTTCGAGGAAACCCGAAAAATGCCTCATCATAATCCCATTGTCCAGGGACCGCTTCGCTGCCAGCAGCCTGATATGGTTGTGCCGGATTCCTTGAGGCTCTTGATACGCAGCATCTGGCGTCGGCTGAGGGCTGCATGGTTTAGGAATTAGGCGCTGACGCTCTCATTTATTCTCCCTAAACAAGAGCTTCCTCAGCTCCTCCTTTTTCGCCTGCTCACGGGGTGCCTCCCGTGCGATTTGATCCACTGTTTCAGTTCTCGCCAAGCTTCAAATGGGGTAAATGTGGGTTTTCACCTGATTGTGTGGCCGAGCCTGCTGGAGCAAACTTGCTCAACACCAGGGACAAATTGGGCTAAACCGACATGAGAAGCTACCGAGTCCTGATCATCGCTTCGGCATTCTGTCTTGCAGTGCTCCTTATCGCACAACTTTCTGCCGTGGCTGACGCGAAGCCTTCCTTCGCAGGAACTTGGGAGGGGAAAATGAATGACCTCCCAGCAATCAATCTCAAGATTGAAGACACGAACGGCAAAATCAGCGGCGTCATGACCTTCTACTTCCAAGAGCGAAGGGACACCAGTGCTCCATGGCATGTCGCGTCGGAGAATCCTGTGCCTTTGCTAGTACCACATCTGGAAGGCAACACTCTGACTTTTGAAGTCCAGCATCACAAATGCCATACCTGCCCGGAACTAGGTCCGAACGTGAAGTTTCGCATGGACCTTGTTGGGGCAAATGAAGCGCGTCTGTGGAAGCTAGAAAATGAAGAACAAGCAAAAGGCAAGGACTTGGGCCCCGGCCTAAAGCTCGTTCACCGAGCCGAATGAGTTTTGTCGGCTCCTCGTAGACCTCGACCATGACGGACATCCGGTCAAACACATCGTCTCAGTGCAGAAACTCGAATCCAATCGGTGCAGACCACGGACAGGAGCCTCGAACAGGGATTCCGCTTCGACCTTGGCAGCGTGCTCCACGCCAAAGCTGTCCACATACTTGACGATGCAATTCCGCTTGAACATTGAACAGGGCCGTGGAATGGATTGGCAGAGGAGGGATTCGTAGTCTACCGCAGTTGCCAGAGACAGTGTTCGTTTTCGTGGTAGATTTTTCAGTATGAGGCCCGTTCTCACTTGCTTGCCGAGGTTAGCTGTACTGCTGGCGGTCACTAGCGGACCGGTCTCGGGCCAAGACAAACCTAATAGTCGAACGGTGACCATCGAAGTCACAGAACCAACGGGGGGTGGCGTTCCTCACGCAGAGGTCAGATTCTCACCGCCTCCAGAAGATAGGCCAGGTCAATTAGAGACGGACATCAACGGTAAACTCACCTTAAATTTGAAACCGGGCGGCTACACTTTGGTCTTGGCCCGTCCGGGATTCAAGACGTTTTCTACGCCCATCACAGTGCGGGATGCGGAAGAGATTCAGACAGTCTCGGTACGTCTGCAAATAGGAGAGGCTGGGTCTGCCATGGTAGAGACGGCCCCGCTCAACTCTCCACCAAACAAATGCGCCACAAGTGAACCCTTAAAACCGACAAAGACGTTTACCGGAATTTACACCGACGAAGCAACAAGAAATGGTGTTGAAGGAAAAGTAGTCTTGTGCATGACGGTCAACGGGAATGGAATAGTCACCGATGTGGTCGCTCTTAGCGGCCCTTCGGAACTTATCCAGCCGTCCATTGATGCTGCGAAAAAATTCCAGTTTGAACCACCCCCAAGGGTCCCTGCTGCGACAAAGATTGAAATGGGTTACAACCTGACGAAACCGTGCCCAGCTGGCGGCAAAGGGATGGACGTTGGCGAGGTAACGGTAGCTATAGGGACAGGGCACACTCTGGAAGGCGAGCAAGACGACGCTTTGAAGATTGTTGGTAGGGTCTCTCAGCCCTTGCCGCCCTACCCAGAGAAAGCTAGGGCTGAATGGCGTCGAGGGCAGCTTTATCTTTCCATCGTTGTAAATCCAGAAGGTAGAGTGGTTGAAGCCAAAATTGTGCGGTCGCTCGACAATGTTCTCGATCAGCCTGCTCTGGACACCGCTCGCACATGGCGATTCAAGGTGTCTTCTGGTGGCAAGACAACGGTTTTCCCGGTCACGTTGAGCTTCCAGATACCCTGTTTGGATCATCGCTAATGTCGCGTACCGAAAGGTGATTGTGGAGCAAACCGAAGGAATTGCCGACAAGCTGGGTCTGACTGGCGCATCTCCCCGGGTTGCCGACCTACAGCAATGCGAAGCAATCGTGTCGGGGATGCCGAACCCACCAAGGCGTGAGCAATCTTCTCGGGCATGGTATCGGCCATCGTCGGACACCGTAGGGATGCCGTCCAGATCTCTCTTCTCATCTGTCGGAAGAGTATTACAGCACGCTTTTCCATGAACTGACCCACTCTACGGTCACTCTTCTCGCCTAGGCCGTGAGGGAATTGAACAGCTAAACACATGCGGAAGGACGTACACGATCAGCGTCTATTTTAGGTCCGGTAATTTGCACGAACTGACACACTTTTCAGGATACTTGCGTTCCTCCGTTTGTTTTGCGCTGCTAATTTGCTCGCAACTGGTCCACCAGATTGTCGCATTCGGTGACCATTCGGTTCAGACCACTCGGGTCGTTTAACTGTGGAAGAGAGCGCCAAAGATTACCAAGCTGCTCTGCTGTAATTAAAGCCGGTCGGTAATGCACGTGTTCGAGCGCAAGAACCAGCTCCCAAGTTTGCATGTACCTTTCGCGTAAAGGTGCGTGAGGATTATTTATATCCTGATTCCACCAGCCTTCTGAAAGAGTAGGTGCGGCAGCTTGCCAGAATTTTAGTTGATCTTGTAAACGCCTATTCAATTCTTCTCCAACCGATTCGCCTCCGGCTTCAGCGAACGCTTTGACCAACTCTGCACCTTCGTCGGCAAAGACGGGGTCAGCCAGCATTTGACGAAGCGTCGTCAATGCCTTCGGCCCACATTTGCCTAGCTCGCTTAGTGCGAGCCTTTGGGCTTCAAACACGTCCGTACGTACGTACGCCTTCAGCCCTTCGGCTCTTGCAGCGGCGTCCTCGATAACGATGACTTTCACTAGTTCAAGTTGAATGCGACCAATCTCCGTTACGCGGTCCTTCATTTTGTCCAGAGAAAGCTCCCAGGGCACGAGAATAGTTGGGCCCGGATTTATCACTTGCTGGAACCGGTAGAGGTGTCCACTATCTATCCAAATGACAGACGTTTTTATTTCGTTGAACAAGTCTGCGGGTCGCCATTGTTCGCGTAAGCCGTCCGCTCCCTTTCTTAGAAAGAGAACCATCTGTGAGCCAACAGGCTGCGCTGGAATCTGCTCGTTTAATCCACTTGGTCCAATCTCTCCGAGCCGCTTGGGATAAAAAGAAATCTCCATAGCACCAGTAAGCGGTTGGAGCTCCGGTACGGCGACTGGGCTTCCCCGTTCTAAATCACCCTTCCACGACTCCACCACACCAAACACACCCGGTTTTGGCGTGACCTCAACCAGCACGACGTCGGTGGCGTGCCAGGAGCAGTAATCGAGCGAAAAGGAAGGGCCAATTGCTGCAAGCGTTGGGTGTAGAAAGCCAGCAAGCAAGATCGCTGAGAGGCTCACGCGAAGAGAAACCGAGAGCGTCATGCCCATTGATGCAACCCCAAGACGTGAGATGCAGTTTAGGCGCCCGACGAAAACGACAATTGTGACGGGAAATGGTCAAGTCCCGATGAGTCGAAACCGGACTTGTTCCTTTGGCCGATTCAACTTCGGCGGTTAGCCCGTTGGCACGTTCATCGTTCGATGGTTCATCTTTGCCTATTGATCCTAGGTCCGATTGATCCAGTTTGACTGGAAGATTTGAACTCCTTTGTGAACTATAATTCTGCGATGCGAGCTGGAGCGTTGTTCTGCGCGCCGATTGCAATTCTTCTATCTCCGCTTGCGTTCGCGTATCCAGGTCCGATCCCAGGGACTGAGAACATCCCCAAGCTCATGGCGGATTCCACTCTCGTCTGCAAGGGAGAAGTTGTTGAAGCGCCAGAGGTGACCGTCGCTTCTGATCCTCAGCCGCCGCATCGAACAGCCAAGGCTGTTGTTCACGTGTACCGATGTTTCAAAGGGGAACCGCCAGCCAGCGAAGCAGTGCTTGTGTTGTTTGATAGCATGCTTCGCCCGGGAGGTGGGCCTTATGTCGTGCTTCGGCGTTTGTTCTTTCTCAAGGCCGAGGGAACTAAATACGCTCCTGGCAGACGACTGGTTTGGGCAACTGTCAATCTCACGCCAACTCGGAGCCGAGCCCCCTGACGATGCTGACCCAATGACCCGGCTCGAACTGGAGTTGAAGGCTGGTCTCAGTGACCGCGACCACGACCGAGTGTTGGATAGCATCCGCATGCTGGGAAACCTGCGTCACCTGCAATCTAATGCGGAGCTCATCTCACTTTTGGATTCACCGGACGAGCTGGTACAGACTTATGTATTTGAGGCGATGCTGCGCCTGCATGACTACTCCGTCTCGTCCGCAGTCGAACCATGGCTGGTTGACAGCCTCAACCTCCTACTTATCTCTTTATGCCAAGGGATGCGTTGTTCGAGATGCAGGATCGGCTGGCCCGTCAGATTTCCACGATTCGCGATCCTGCTGCACTCCCAATCCTTCTTCGCTTGCTTAGGCTCCCCAAGCCGTTCGTACGCCAAGAAGCCTTGCGGGCTGTGCGAGCCACTAACTCGCCAGAGAGCGCGCCGTCGCTTTTGGACATGCTAGATGACCCTTCTGACTGATAATGCATTCGGAGCCATGCAGGGTTTGATTGAGTTGGCTGGAGGTGGGCCTATAAGTTGGGTACCGACACTGCTGGACTTTCGTGCAAATCCTAGGTACTACGCTGCCAGATGTCGAGAGTGGTGGCAAACAGAAGGTCGAAAAGTGCCGCGACTCGGCTCAGAGTAGCAAATCAGCTCGGCAACTCCCCCTGATTAGCCCACCATTGGCTGGACGCCAAGACCTGAGGATTAGGACCCCATTCGGGAACAAACGCTGACGGCGGAAGGCAGGCTGGTAATCTCGCCCGACAATCAATCGCGCCGGGAAGTTGAGCTATACAGGAGCTGCGAATTGAACGCCCACCAACAACTGCTTGGCTATTCTCATACACGTTGACAAAGACACATTCGCATAATGGTCAGTGATCCTTCGCTCTACTGCTCTACTTGGCAGAAGAAAACGGTATCAACAAAAAATCCGGAGCGTCTGAATTCGCGCCCTCTTCAGCAACGAGTGTCCACGGAGATTTCTCTGCGTCGCGGCAAAATCGCATCAGAACCGGGACTGCTCCTTGCTGGCGTTCCAATTGAACGCGTCTCGATTCTGTTGTGTTGGGTGCTATGGGACGGAAAGCGTCACCGTTTGGTTTCCTCCGTGGTGCGCCAACGCGGCTGCACTGGCTGCTCCTGCGCCTGCCAGAGCGAGAAGAATCCAGCGCGTATGAGACTTCCGTTTTGATCTCGGCGACGGCGAGGATGCCAGCAGCTCAGACTTCGCCGAGACGGTCAGCGACTGCCCCGCTTGGAGAAGCTGCCCAGACCTGCCCTCCACCGTGAGAACGCTAATCTTGCCGTCCAAGCAATAAACGACGAAAGAACCGTGCTGCTCTCCAGTGAGTCTTAACGCGGTTGCTATCGATCGAACTGAGGGGGCAACAACGTAGTTTCCAATCCGCACGATCAACCCTTCCGAGCCGGGATCCGAATGCAGTAGAACCGTGCCTTTCTCCAATTCGGCAGTGTATTGATCGTTTCCGGATACTACGACCCGACTAAGCGGACGAATCTTCAGGACGCCTTTTCCGACCACGGCAAGTGTCGCCTCGCCTGATTCCCCGGTGCGAATTTTGTCGCCGGAGGAAACGGTGGACATGGCGGAAATGAGCGAATCGTTCACATAAACTTCTCCCAGACTCGTCAAGGAGCCAAATTTTTCTCTAGACTGCTCCTGTTGCGTCGTACGCGACCAGGCGGGGATTGAGAGCACGCACACCAGTGCCAGCAACAGACTGACATTGAGACCCACAGCGGCGAAGATCGACGCCTTCCGGTTTTCGCGCTGGCTAGCTCTTTGAAGGTTCGCGGTCATCGCTTACATGCCACCTCGCAGGGGATGGAAATGATGTTGGCACATTTCCGCGGCTCATCCATTCGGTTTTTCCCCGAATTCCGTATGGTGAATACACTGCACAGCAGCGTTGCCTACCGCTTCTGCGTCGCACGTTTTATATCGGCTTAGAGTCTTAAGCGCATGGCCAACCAGCGATTCAAGAGCGGTTGGCGCGGACTAGCCAGATGCAGGTCTTTACCTTACCGAGAAATCGAGAAGCTCTCATATTCCACAGCCTTCAAATCACCTGTAGGTTCGGTTCAGGTCGACATTAAGTCAACGTCGCGCACCCGTGAGTACGGGCCAATCAGTGTCCGCTAGTGGAGGGGAGAACAGTGTACTCGATGCGGCAAAGAGTGGTGATGGGTTCGAGGAAAGTTGCGCCATGAGATGCCGAATGTGGCTGGCGGGCCTGATTGTATTCTTTTCATTCGTGACTTCGGCGAGGGCAGACACCGGAGTCATCGTTCGAACGACTAACCTTTCGGCTCTTCGGACTCTTTGCCTGCTTCCCGCCACGTGTACGGTGGTAGGAAACCTAGACGGTAGCTTGGGGCAACTGTTTCTCGTGACGACGCCACTTCCCCTGGCGAACCTCCTCGGACTTCTAAACGGCGTGGTCGGCTTCGTTGACGCGGAGGTGGAACAAGTACTGAATCTGGTCGGGGGGCTGAATGTGGTTCCCACTCCGCTGGATCCCGCACTGATGTCGGATCGGGCTCCGGTCGTCTATCCTGCAGGCTCTACAACAACCGCCTGGAATTCCTATGTAAACCAGGCTGCGGTCGGCGTTGTAGAGGCGCAAACCGCGCAGAGGGACTTCCATGTTAGCGGCACAGGCATAGTCGCCGATATTGATACCGGAGTAGACCCCAATCACCCGGTGCTGAAAAGCGTTTTGCTGCAGGGCTACGACTTCACCAGGAATCAGCCGGGCGCTTCAGAAATGAACGACTTGTCTTCGGGTTTCCAGACGCCGAGTTGCACAACGACCTGTTCAGAGCCGGCGCAGGTGAATCAATCGACCGCCGCAGTGTTGGACCAATCCACCGCCGCCGTTCTAGACGCACAGCAATACGCGGCGTTCGGCCACGGCACGATGGTGATGGGAATTATCCACCTGGTGGCACCAACTGCCGAACTTCTGCCGTTGAAGACATTCAAATCTGACGGGACGGCGAATCTGTCGGATATCTTACGCGCGATCTACTACTCGGTGCAGCAAGGCAACGCCAACGTCATCAACATGAGTTTCGATATGAAGACTTCGTCCACGGAATTGAAGAACGCACTTGATTACGCGAACCAGCTCGGCCTGACATGCGTGGCTTCAGCCGGAAACGATGGCGCGCAGGAGATTGTGTATCCTGCGTCCCTGCAAAGTGATGTGATGGGTGTGGCTTCGGTGGGATCAACGACGGCCACCGATGACGCGCGGTCATCGTTCTCGAACTATGGAAACTCTATCGTATGGGTGGCAGCACCGGGCGAACAGATTGTCACTACCTACCCGTTCAGCACGTACGCAGCCGGCTGGGGCACCTCTTTCAGCGCTCCTTTTGTTTCGGGGGGCGGGGCGCTGTTGCACGCCCTCAGGAGCGCCATCACCGAATCTGAGTCCGCTACAGCGACAGCAAATGCGGCACCACTAACTCAAACAGGCATGGGCCACGGCCGCTTGGATTTGGTTCCGGCACTCCAGTCTCTATCAGGAGGCGGCGGGACTCCCGACTACACGGTTTCCGTGTCCCCGCTCAGTCAGACGATAGCTGCAGGACAAACGGCAACTTTTACGCTGGCTGCGGCACCGGGCAGCGGATTCAATCAGACTGTGACGTGGAGCTGCACGGGTGCCCCCGCGAGGGCGACCTGCAGTGTTTCACCTTCGACGTTGACGCTGGACGGCACACATACGGCAGCGGCCACGGTCACTTTGACGACGACGGCGCGAAGCATGGTATCACTGCCGGACTTCCCTCGAACCTCGCCTCTGCGATTACCGTGGTACGTATGGGCATTGTGGTTGGCGTGTGCGGCCGTGCTTGCAGCGTTACTAGGATCTTGCGGGCGAAAATGGAGTTCTGCGCTGCGCCTGCGTCTCGCAAAAACGGCCGCCGTGGTCGCTCTGTCGCTTTGCGCGTATTCCTGCGGCGGCGGCTATGGGGGTGGCGGGCCCGGCCCGCCAGCATTGTATTCGATCATGCTAAACCCAAGCACCGTCAACGGAGGCGGAACTGCTACCGGCCAGCTCACGCTAAATCAGCTAGCGCCGAGTGGCGGAGCGTCGATATCTCTTTCTAGCAACAGCGCTGCGGCGACCGTGCCTGCCAACGTGACCGTGACGGCCGGAGAAGCCAGTGCAACGTTCACTGTGAGCACCGGGTCCGTTGCCACTTCCACGCCGGTGTCCATAACTGGGTCTTACGGCGGAGCGACGAAAACGGCGATGCTCACGGTGCTGCCCGTGAGTTCTGGAGGTACGCCGGCAGGAACCTATTCGCTCACGCTGATCGGCACGTCGGGTAACCTGAGCCATTCGAAGACCGTTCAAGTAATTGTCAACTAGCTGCCCTTCCCCTCGGCCAGCCTTCCCCAGATTCCTCCATTCGGTGTTTTCGGTGTTTTCGGCGTTTTTGTCGTTTTTGCCGTTTAGTAGAATCAATAACTTACGACGGATCAATGGGCATCAGAATTCCGATTCCCCCGCCGGCACCATTCCTTCGTTTTTGACTGCATCGTGCTCATTACCGGGGAGCGCCGCGAGAGAGTGGACGAAATCCTTACCAGAGTGCGCCGCACATGGGGAAGTTGATTGCGCGCTCTCCGTTGTCACGATCGTCGAACTACCCCACGGCTTCTACCGGGCCAAAAGCTACGGAACTAGAATTCGCCGTGCTTGCCGGCGTGAATCCTCTCTCCGATATTGATCTGCGACGCGCTGCACGGAGAGCAGGCTCGGCGCGTTGCCGACTGGTGCGGAGTTACCGGATGTCATGTTCGGAGCGAGGCGGAGAAAGTCAACGCGCGTGCCGTACAATGGTGGAACCCGGAGTGGATTTAAGCCAAGGCAGTCCATCGCCGATTGGAATGGAGCAGGGAAGGCGGGAGCAGCGCTCCCGCTCTCCAAAAGAGCGATATGAAAAAGCGGCTACAAGTGATGAAGTTTGGGGGAACGTCGGTAGGGGACGCGTCCTGCATCACCCGGGCGGCGAAGATCATCGTGAATGCAGCCAAAGAGTTTCGCTGCGTAGCGGTCGTTTCCGCCATGAGCGGGGTCACCAACCGTTTGATTGAAGCCGCCAACCTTGCGCGGACAGGAAACGCTGGGGAAGCGGCTGCGATTTTGGAGTCGCTTTGTAAACAGCACGAAACCGCCCTCAGCAGCTTGGTGCAGCAGGAGGAAGAGCGCCAGCCGATCCGCCAGAAATTGCAAGAAGTTCTCTCGGAAGGCCGCAGGCTTTGTGAAGGAACGGCCCTGTTGCGGGAATTGACGCCCCGCACGCTCGACGCGGTTTCGAGCCTCGGAGAGCGGCTTTCCGCACCGCTGGTGGCTGCGGCTGTTAAGGAGGCTGGCGCAGCAAGTGAAGCGATCGAAGCCAGCGGGTTGATTGTGACCGACGCGTTTCATGGCGGCGCCGAGCCGCAGATGGAAGCAACACGGGAAAAATCGCAAAACCGGTTGCGTCCGCTGCTCGAAAACGGGATTGTGCCGGTCGTAACTGGGTTCATCGGCGCAACCAGCCATGGACAGCTAACTACATTGGGCCGAGGCGGTTCTGATTTTTCTGCAACGATTCTTGGTGCCGCGCTCGATGCGGATGAGGTGATTATCTGGACCGACGTGGACGGCGTACTGACGGCAGACCCGCGGCTCGTGCAAGCGGCGCGCACGATTCCGGAGGTTTCCTACCGCGAGGCGGCAGAGCTCGCGTACTTTGGCGCGAAGGTCCTGCATCCGAAAACACTGAATCCCGTGGTTCAAGCGGCTATACCGGTGTGGATCCGCAACAGCTTCGCGCCAGAGCGGCGCGGCACAAAGATTACGCCGGCGGGGCGCAGCATCGGTGGCGGCGTGAAGGCTTTAACCGCCATTCGGGATGTAACGTTGATAAGCGTGGGGGGCCCAGGGATTGTGGGATTGCCGGATGTAGTCGGGCGAACGTTTTCAACGACGGCCGATGTGCGCGCCAACGTGTTGCTGATCTCGCAATCTTCATCGCAAAACGACATCTGCTTCATCGTTGCGGCGGCTGACGCTCAGCGCACGGTTGAAGCACTGCGCAAGGAGTTCGCGCAAGATCTGGCGCACCACAACGTGGAACATATTACAGTGGATCCAAACATTGCCATTGTGGCCGTGGTGGGAGAGAACATGCGCGGCATCCCGGGAATTGCCGGCAAAACTTTCAGCGCGCTGGGCCGCGAGGGCGTCAACCTGATTGCCATTGCGCAAGGCTCATCGGAAAGTAACATCTCCTTTGTCATCGAAGAGCAGGACGTGAAAACCGCCTTGACTACCACGCATCGCGAATTTGGCCTGGATTCTCCACAAAGCTAAACATCCCAAGAATGGACCGCCGCCTCCCGGGACCTGGAGGCAAGGAAAATAGCGCGGAAGGCCGTGCCAAAGGGATGGAGGGGGCGGACTTGCGAATGATGAACGCACACGCCGAACCGCACTTGGTTTCCAGCGACACTTCTGTTCTGGTGTTCGTGAATCGCGTGGCTGGCCGGGGTCGGGGGCAGGCTCATTTGCGAGGCATTCGCGATTTGTTTGAATCTCTCCATATCTCAGCACAATTTTTCGAAACGGGCAGCGCCAGCGAACTCGAATCGGCCGCTCGCCAGGCTCTGGTGCGGGGGCACCGACGGCTTTTGGCGATGGGCGGAGACGGGACTTTTCAGGCCTTGGCGAACGGCGCGTTTAATGGCGACGCCATTGTGGGGATCCTCCCGACAGGCGGCGGAAATGATTTTGCGGCCGCCCTTGGGCTGCCGGGAGATTTTATCCGCGCAGCGGAGAGACTCCTGAAGGGTAAACCGCGCCCGGTGGACTTGGTGAGAGTGCGCACGGCTGATGGCCGGACGCGTTTGTTTGCTGGTGGCGGCGGCGTTGGACTCGA
>Ga0126381_100002677_pt1 | contig 19273 bp, 11 predicted proteins | sample PanSoiMetPlot_28_FD_96465 | JGI IMG/M metagenome (GOLD analysis project Ga0126381, IMG submission 96465) | Tropical forest soil microbial communities from Panama - MetaG Plot_28 | ecosystem: Environmental > Terrestrial > Soil > Tropical forest > Bulk soil | place: Panama | collected 2016-02-17
AAGAAGGCTGGAAAGAAGGCTGGAAAGAAGGCTGGAAAGAAGGCTGGAAAGAAGGAGCAAGGGACTGCAAGGCGGCATCCAGGGCCCTGGTGAGGGAAGCGAATTCCTGCATTTCTCGATCGTCGGCGTCGTAAAATCCCAAAAAGAGCGACGCGTGTTGCAAAGCAGTTTTCGCGTTCAGAAGAACACGATGGGCAGGAAGATCGGACAAGGAAGGCAGAGACCGGCAAAACGTGAGTGCCAGAGTGAGCTCAGACATTACAAAGCGCAACTGGGCGGCGCGGGTCTCAAGCTGGGCGGCGCTCCAAAGGCGCCGGCAGTTGAGCGACTCCTGAAGAACGCAGGCAGTGGCGAGGAGGGAACTGGTGACAATCCGGCGGACTTCGAGGAAGTCCAGGTCCAGGCCCTCATTCAGCTTGGTGGCGCAGGACAAGGCCTGGGTCCAGGTGGGGAACTCGCCGAATTGCTGCTCGACCACGGGACCGGGCTGGTCTTCGATGGCGCGGCAAACGACAGCTCCATTACCCCAATACTGTGCGGTAAAGGCGAATCGAAGTTCCATAAAAGACAATCCCACACCAGGGAGCAAGGCCGGTCTTACTACCGTAAGAATATATATCAGTTTAAGGGAATTGTAAATATAGTAGCCGAATTAAAGTTGGGCAGGGAGTAATCTTGGGAACAGAAAGCAGAGCAGAAACAACCTGGCGCGCACACCGCTTCTGCCCTTTCTGCTTCTGCCTCTCTCCTCCGGGTTAGTTCGCGACTAGACCGTTGGCGGCGTACGGCGAGATGTCGATAATGGCGATAATCGCGCCGTCAATTTTGTTTTCGGCGGTACGATAAGGAAGAATACGCAACTGGTAACGCGCCCCCTGGCGGTCGTTAATCTGGCGATCCACCGCGCGAAGAGTGGACATGACCTGGAGAACCATGGATTGCAATTCAGGGATTTCGATGGTGGGGTTGATGTTGGCGAGCGGGCGGCCAACGTCGGCGGGAATCAGGCCCAGGAATTTCTGGGCCTGCGGAGTAAAGCGGCGAATGCTGAGATCGCTGCCGACGATGACGACCGCGAAGTCGATGCTGGCAAAAAGATTGGTCAAGTCGTTGTTAATCTGAGTGACTTCCTGGTTGCGGCTGCGCAATTCATCGTTGACGGTGCTCAATTCCTCGTTTGCGGACTGTAATTCTTCTTTCGCGGTTTCCAATTCTTCGTTGGTGCTTTGCAGCTCTTCGTTGCTTGAGAGAATCTCCTCATTGGCGGACTGAAGTTCTTCGTTGGTGGCTTCCTGCGTTTCAATCACCGATTGGAGATATTCCTTGGTGGCGGCCAGCTCCTGCTCGAGCTTGGAGATTCTTCCGGAAACGGCGGTTTCGGCTTCGCGCGCGTGCTTGGATGATTTGACAGCCCGGGCGCGCGGGGGAGCAATGGACTCTTCAAAAACGATCATGAAGTACAGCTCTTTGAGATTGCCCATGCGGATGGGCGCGACCTCAAAGTTGACCACGCGAATGGCATCGGGCGTGCCGTTGCCGTTTTTTATTTGAATGTTCTGTTTGCGAACGGTGACGTTGTCTTTCTTGGCTTTGGTCAGAGCGTTGCGCAAATCGAGGAGAAGCCCTTCGCGCGCCATTTTGAGAATGCTTAGGCTGGCGCGGCCAGGAGCGAGCTTGAGGTAGAGATTGACGCTGCCTCGCGTGTGAATGATTTCCAGGTCCTCGTTAATGAAGACCGTGGCGGGGGAATATTGGCTGAGCAGGCGGCGATCGAATTCTTTTTGGGCTTCGAGGTAGTTCCAGCTGGTGTCGGGCTGCTTGGAAGGAACGCGGAAGCCGCCATATTCGTGGCGCTCTCCGGGCATGGCGAGAGAGAAGGTGACCGGCTGGCGGACGCCGGTAGATTTTTTGAGAAAAATCTTGTGCGTGCGGTCTTCCGTGGAGAAGAGGTTGGTGGAAGTGCCAACGCCTTCCGACGTTCCGAGAACAAGATAGCCGCCGGGGCGGGTGGCGTAATGAAAGAGGGAGATGACTTTGTTTTGGAGAACAGGCTCGAGATAAATTAGCAGATTGCGGCAACAAATGAGGTCCATCTGGGAAAACGGCGGATCGTTGAGGACGTTGTGCTGGGCAAAGATGCACATGTCGCGAATGGTTTTGCTGATGCGGTAGCCACCTTCGACTTTGGTGAAGAAACGACGCAGCCGTTCGGCGGAAACGTCGCCTTGGATATTCTCAGGGTAAACGCCACTGCGGGCCTTGCCAATGCTGGTTTCGCTGATATCGGTGCCAAAAAACTGAATGTGGGTCTGAGAAGCTCTATCTCCCAGGGATTCAAGCAGGGCGATTGCCACGGAATAGGTCTCTTCGCCGGAAGCGCAGCCCGGAGTCCAGATGCGCAGGCTGGCTTCGGGAGGGCGGTTCTTCACGATGGCAGGAAACACGTGGGTCTTGAGCGCTTCGAACATCTTGGGGTTGCGGAAAAAGCTGGTGACATTGATGAGCATGTCCTGGTAGAGGGCCTTGATTTCCGTCGGATTGCTCTGGAGGTATTTCACATACTCATAGATTTTTTCCATCTTGTGAACCACCATGCGGCGCTGAATGCGGCGGAGGATGGTGGTTTGGCGGTAATGCGTGAAGTCCACGCCAGTGGTTTTGCGGAGAAGCTGGAAAACAAGGCTAAGGCCGGTATTTTCGGCGGGGGCCAGCTCTGGGCTGACGTCACGGACAAGATAGGGATGGCGCGCAATGCGGGAGAGCTCGCGGGCGATGTTCTTTGGAGGAAGGATGTAATCGACGCAGCCGGAGGCGACGGCGCTTCGCGGCATGCTGTCGTATTTGGCGGAGGCTTCGTCCTGCGCGAAAGTGACGCCGCCATGGGCTTGAATTTCCGCGAGGCCCGCGGTGCCATCCGTGCCGGAGCCGGAGAGGATGACGCCGATGGCGCGATTGCCCTGCTCCTCGGCGAGGGCCCGCATGAAGTGATCGATGGACATGTGCAGGGCGCGGGAGTCGCCTCGGGGAGCGAGTTGCAGCGTGTGATTGGAAATGGACATCGTGGCGTTGGGGGGGATGACGTAAACGTGGTTGGGCTCGACGGTCATGCCGTTGGTGACTTCTTTGACGCGCATGCCGGTCTTTTTGGACAGGAGTTCGGTGAGCATGCTGTGATGCTCGGGGTCGAGATGCTGAACGAGGACAAAAGCCATCCCTGTGTCTGTCGGGAGGTTGGTGACGAGTTCGGTGAAAGCTTCAATGCCCCCCGCAGAGGCGCCGACGGCGGCGATTAATAAATCATTCTTGTGTTCAGAAAGCGCGGAATCCCCTTCCTTGGAAGAGTTGCGTGAGTTGCGCCCCGAGGATCTTGGTTTCATCTATTTTTTCCAAATCGAAGAAACGAGAGGATATCCATCCGGCAGGAGTGTAGAGCAAGTCGTACAACGTTGCTACCAGAGAATGACAGTGTACACCAGCTTATACCCGGCTACGGCTGCCAGGATGACCGCTTTTCCGATTCTAGTCTTTCCTGCGGACAACCTCAATACATTCAAACTGGCGTAGGAAGCGCGTCCCCAGGGATTCCATGGCCATTATCGTTGTGGGCCGCAGAGTGGCCATTCCTACGGGCGGCGCGATAGTCCGCCTCCAGCAGCGCGGCGGCCCAACCGGCATAGTAGTCGATCAACTGCAAATCGCTGGGACCGGGTCGATTTACATTCCGGTAGTGCGTGGAAAGCACGCCCCAAATACGACCGGATTTCCCCACGATGGGTGTCGACTGCACGGCGCGCACGTTGGCATCCAAGAGGGCCTCTAGGCAGTCAGAATCGGAGAATACCGGGCTGTCGGCAACATCTGGAACGATGACGCGGCGGGCTGTTCTTAAGGCGGTACCGCACGCACAGTGGCCACAAGGAACGCGGTTGAAGAATTGCAAGAACGGCTCGTGGAATCCGCGGTGGACGTGGATGCGCAGAGACCCGGTCTTAGGATCGAATAGCTGGATATTGCCCATGTCCGCGCGGGTGCCTTCGATGACCACGTCGAGGATTCCCGCGAGGAGCGTGCTGGTGAATGGGCGGCGAAAGGCGCCGCGGGAGGACAGTTCTTCAATTTGTGTGTAGAGGCGGTCGCGCAGGGCCTTGGTATCTAACAGAACCTTACTGGCGTTTTCCCACATAACGCGGGCGCGCTTCAGCATGGTTCTCGCCAGTTCCAGGGAATTGCGAGCATCCTCCAGCGTACACGATAGAGGAAAATCTGCCATGGCTCTAACTCCCGAGAGCGTTAGAAAACAATTTACGCCACTCAAAACGCCGTGTCTATAGCCATTGCGGAGCACCGATGAATGCGTAGGCGGGAGGTAGGCGCGTATGAAACCGGAGGGGAAAATGGCTAGCGGCTCTAGTCTTGCTTGCTCCGCTCTTCAGCCAGCCATCTGGCGCGTCTGCTGGCGGCGCCCTAGACTCTCAAACGAGCTGTTATTGCGCCACAGGTGCACACAGGTTTTGCCGTCACCACGGATTTCCTAGCTCCGCTTGATGATGAACACAGTCTTGTCATCGACACGGTCTTGTTCCCCAATCTGGCGCAGACGCTCGTCCCGCTTTACCGCGTAATCCATCAATGCATTGCAGATTTCCTTTGCTGGTTGACGATGGTGCTCACGCATCACGCCTTCGAGTTGCTCGCGTTCCTCTTTGTCGCTGCCGTCGTAGACCCCATCGGTATAGAGCAGGAAAATGTCGCCTGGACTTAACAGTGTCAGCTCGGCTACATCGGAAGAGTTCAGCCTCCTCTCCCGGGATTCGAGTGACAGATACCTATTGCGATCCGGGTGGTCCTCGGGGATCTGAACGCCGAGTGGTAGAAACTGCACCATACGGTTTCTATCAATTTCCATGAACTTCCGAAATTCCGCGGAGAAGACCAATGGAGGCGGATGCCCGAAATTGACGAAGCGAAATGAACCGTAGGGGTAGACTTCGCCATAAAGCATGGTCGCGATCTCCTGCGCGTTCTCTTTTTCGCTTCGGCCGAGAGCATTTCGTGCGGTGACCGATTGGGCCAACCGCAAGTTGAGCTTCTCGAATAAATCCGGTGTCACTTTCCCCCGACGATCGAGTTCGGCGAGCATGAGGGCATGAAAGGTGTCGTGGACCGTGGACGCGATTTTTGCCGCGATGATTCCGTGTCCCTGAGCGTCCACCAACAGGACGCCCGCCGTGATATGCAACTCGCGCAGGTCTTCGGAGACGCGCACTTGTTCCGAACTGCGAGCCTTCCGGTACGCGGATTCCAGTTCGAGCGTGAAATCCGGCTTTGATTTCAGCCATTCGACATGATCGTCTACGGAATTACGCGGATGCGCGCCTGCCGGGAGAGGCTCGAGAAACTCCTTCGATAGCTTCAGGGCCCGCTGAATGCGGGCGTCGATGTCGTAACGCTGCTGAAAGTTTATGTACTCAAAGAGGTCGCCGCCGACGGTTCCCGCCGGAATGGACGTGCCGTACATCTCGATTCCTTGCACATGCGGAATCGCACCTTCCACCGGCATCAGCCGCTTGCGCAGATATTCGTCAATACTTGGAGCTGAGTAGGGGCTTCCCATAAGAGAAATTCCGAGTCAAGCAGTCCAGTGCTTGGATGTTTGTTTCACTTGTTCCGCCACATGCGTCGGCGGAGCTTCTTGGCGGTAGCGTCCATTGTACTTTGGTTTCCAAACAAGCTGGTGTCAGCCTTGCTGGATACAACCAGCGGACGTACGGCGTGAACTAGTAAGGCTCGCGCGACTAGAAAGTCCGCTGGCTCGTGTGCCGCATTCCCGAATGCCCTTCCTGGTGAGAACTTAGACCAAAGTATCGTTGATACCTTCGTCGAAAAGCCACCGTGGCAAGTCCGCGAGAATCGGTGCGGTTGTTCAATCTGCGATATAGGGAGGTCCCCGTCGTTCTGGATGGCGCTTTCTGGACTTTGGCTGTAAACCCGTATACATACATAGATATGACCTTCCCACGCCGCCTAGTAATACTCTCTCGCAGCCGCAAGTCTGGCCGGCATCCAGAGGCCAGATGGGCGAATCTGGCTTTTGCGATGATGCAATCGTCCATCGCTTTGCTGGTGCTGTTTTCGCTTGTGCATCCATCGCGGGCCATCGCGGCCACTCCTGACCTGGAGACCGTGCTCACTGGCTCGCGCCAGCGTATTGAGAAATTGGATTACCGCATGACCGGGCGACTCACACGGGTGGAAGGCGATGGCAAGCGCACGAGCTACAAGTTCGTGGCCAAGGCTCATTGGTTTCCCGATGGTCTTCGTCTGTTGTGCCAGATCTCGGGACCTGGCTCACCGAAGACCAGCCTTCTTTTGCATATGAGCGTGAGCGGACAGGTAACCATTCAGACAGCGCATCCTGGCGAGAAGACCGCTAGCGCGTTGCCTTTCGAACATTGGAACGACCCACTCGTGGGAACCGACTTCTCCTATGAAGACATGCTGGAGAACCAGTTCTTCTGGAAGAATCAGCAACTCCTGGCGCCGGAGAAATACGGAGCCCGCGATTGCTTTGTCCTGAAGAGCGGACCCGGCTCTCAGGACCGGACTCACTATGATTCGGTAACATCGTGGATAGACCGCAGCATTTTGTTCCCCGTGCATGTGGTGAAGACGTTTCGCGGGACGGAACCGCAGAAAGACTTCATTTACTATGGACTGCGGCAGGTCGGCGGCCTTTGGTCCGCGACGCAAGTGGAAGCCAAACTCCAGGGCAAGCCCGGCTCCTCGATTCTTGTAATCGAAGCGGGCTCGGGAAAAGCAAATCTTGGACGCAAGGACTTTGATATCAGCCTGTTCAACACTCAAGAAGAGGAAGGAAAATAATCGAATCGCTCCGTCAGGCTGTTGGAAGGTGCCCGGTCGTGTCACGGGAGCATCCACGGTCTTCGCCATCATGGCATTGGCTCGTTTCAGACTTTGCGGGGGCCCCATAGAGCCCAAAGGGCCACCAATTCCAGTCGCCGGCAAGCTGCAACAGCGCCGGCCCGACCACCATGCGCACCACGGTGGCATCAATGAACACCGCCACCGCCAGCGTAAAGCCCAGCATCTGGACGACCAGAAAGCCGCCCATGGTGAAAGCGGCGAAGACGGCTATCATGATTGCAGCGGCGCTAGTGATGAGCCCGGCTGTCCGCGCCAGGCCCTCGATCACCGCTGATCTTTCGGATAGACCGCACCGCCGTTCTTCGAGGACTCGCGCCACCAGGAAGACCTCATAGTCCATGCTCAGGCCAAAGACGATGGCAAACGAGAGTATCGGCACAATCGGATATACGGAGCCGGTGGCTGCGCCGAGCCCAAAGAGTTTGCTACCGTGGCCTTCCTGAAAAACGACAACTAACGCGCCGAATGAAGCGCCAACGGAAAGCAGATTGAGCAGAATTGCTTTGACCGCCGCAAATAGGGAACGTAAGCCGATCAGCAGCGCCAGCAAGCTCCCCAATACGACGGCACGGGCCACCCTCGGCAGCCACTCCGATACTACCGAGTCATAGTCTGCGTCGATTGCGGGAACGCCGCCGACACGCAGCATTGCGCCGGGCACGCCGGTGATCCGAGCGATATCGGAAGAACGTACTTCTCGTACCCATCGTATCTGCTGGTTGGGCGAAAGAGTGGCGGTGGGCATCAACTCAATCAACGTGGCTTGGCCGTCGCTGCGAAGAAAACTCTTGCGCATTGCATCAGGCACATCGTTGACAGCATCCGCAGTGTCCGACATTCCCGTGAGGGTTGGAAGAGATATAACCTCCTCCGCTCTAGGATCGCTCTGGAAGCTTCTGGTCACGCGACTGACGGCAAGCCAGCCAGCTCGAGAAAGCGGCGGTGACTGCGGCGGCAGCTCCAGGATCACTCGGAGGGACTGCACAATGCCCGATCGCCCCATGCCTTGCAGCGTGTGCAGGGCTCGCACCGACTCGGCCGCGGCTGGGAGCGAGTCGCGGTCAGGAATCCCGGGAGAGATTCTGCGCGCCTGGAATGCAAGTAACAGTAGCGGAATCCCGGCGGCAAGCAGGGCGATCCAAGGCCGGCGGGTGATGATGCTGCCCCACCGTACCCAGCGTGCACTCGCCGCGCATAGGCTCTCGCGCGTTTTGACGCGTGTCCCTGGAAGACGCACTCGGGCGGCATTGATGCGACGCCCGAGCAGACCAAGCACCCAAGGCAGAATGAATGTACAGAGTATGACGCTCAAAATGGTTACCAGCAGGCCGGCGATCCCGATGGAGCGAAGTTCGCTAATGGGCACAATTAGCAGCGATGAAAATCCGATTGCCACGGTGGTGGCCGAGATGAGCAGCGTCCGCCCCGCTTGCGCGGCGGCAATATCAGCGGCCTGGCCGGGATCATATCCCTCGGCCAATGCTTCGCGAAACCGGCTCACCATCAACAAGGCATAGTCGATGCCCAAGCCGAGGCCAAGCATGGTCGCCAGATTCTGCACGAGAATCGACAGGTGCAGATAATGCGCGAGCAGGGCAACCGCACCCATCGCCATGGAGATGGAGAGTACGCCGATTCCCAGCGGCAATAGCGCGGCCACGAGACTGCCGAAAGCCAGCAGCAACAGCAAGAGAGTTACGGGCATAGCTCGTTCTTCGGCGTGCGTGACGTCGTCTGCGCTGACCTTGCGAAGATCGAAGGTCAGCGGCGTTTCACCTGTAATCTCCAGTTGGATATTGGGATATTGCGACTTAAGCTGACCTTCCATCCAGTCTGCTCTTGCCCTCAGTTTGGGGACCAACGCCTCGACAGATTCATCGTGCGGATCGAGCCCTACGATGATCAACGCCCCGCCATGGTCCCCAGTGAACAGCGGGTCTGGCCAATCCAGACTCGAGACGGCACCCGACACGCCAGGCACGCTACGCAATGAACTCGTTAAGAAGCCCACTGCATCTGCGCTTTCTGCTGAATCTGGATGGGGAATACCGCTGATGACTAGAACCAGGCGGTGCGCGTATGGCGACCGGAACCGCTGCGCCAGTTCCTGGTCAACCTTTTCCGATTCTCCGCCCTTGATGTGAGCAGCTGTTTCCAGGCGGCGTTCGACTTTGTAAGAAAAGGGCACCAGCGCAAGCGCCATGACAAATCCCGTCATGGCAAACCAGAATCGGCGGCCACCGGCATCAGTGCCAGTCTTTAAGTCTGGTATTACCATTCAGGATCCACGTCGCTTCCTTTTGCAGTGAATGTCCACTGGGGTTGCGTCTCTTGATCTCGTCACGAAACTCGCCGCGATCACCACTAAGCTGCGATATCATCGCTTTTCGACCCCATAATATCAACGACCCTGCCAGACTGTAGTTGACCAATTGCGTCTCACGGGATTCGGCTCGATCAGAAGGTATTGGCGGATATGTTACAAGACACGGGAGGGATCTCTGCCGTCCGCCTGGCGACTGTTTTGGGATCGCATGAGATCCCGCTTTCGACGATCCAGTCGATGCTTCGCCACTCCAAGCCGCAAACCACTGCTCGCGGTTTCTACGCCGTGAATGGCCGGCAGTATGTGCGGATGGGATTGGCACCAACGCGGCGCTCGCCGATTACGAATCGCTTCGCCGGGAAGTCGGTCTGACAGAAACAAGAGAAAGCAAGTACACCACGAGACCCAAAAACAAAAATGTTCCTCCAACGGCTAGGAACGCCAGAAAAGAAAGCGGCCGAGCCCTGAACAGACAGATGGCTTCTATCAGCAGACCAAGGATCAGAAGAATGCCCGAAAGCTGTAGCCGACGTTCAAGCGGATTGGCGCTCAGGCTCATGGTTGCCCATCCCACATTTTGACCTTGCTCAGAGTTCCAACATTGTGAACGACTTCGTGGCAGCCGCTCGAGACGCAGGACAGTTTGTTGGCCTTCAATGCCGGAAGCAGGTCAGGATCGGCCGTGTGCACGGCGCCTTGCTCGAAAGAGCGCGCGCCGAGATGGCAATGCAGGCATTCGCGATTGTTGTAGGGCTCGTGCAGCTTGATGTTTTCAGGCGCTGGCGGCTTGGTGAAGTAGTAGACATACACATGACGAAGACCAGCCATTTTCGCTTTCATAGAGCCGAACATCGCGTAGTTCGCATGGCAGGTGTAGCAGGCCTCTTCAGCAGGGACGCGGTGATTTTGAAAGTGTGCGGCAGCTAAATAGGTCGGATCGTCGACGCGAAGGCTTTGGCCGTAGGATTCCATGATGTGACAGGACAAACAGAATTTCGTCGTCTTGGAGCGCTCCAATTCACTGGAAACTCCCAGGCCCGTGCAAAGGATCGGGAGAAAGAAGAGCACCAAGAACGCCATGACCTTGCCGCCCTGAGTCGCGGTGATGCCCGGTCGCACCACGAATACACCAATCAGCGAAATGCTGATCAGCACGAGAGCGATAATTAGACCGGTTGCCAGGGGCATCGTTGTGCCGCGGCCTTACAGCTTACTTCTTTGCGAGCGACCTGATGAAGGTTACAAGATCTTTGACTTGGTCGGGCTTCAGACTCTTGCCGTAGGCGGGCATCTTGTTCCTGCCGCTCTCAATGATGGTCGTGAATTCCGCATCGCTCTGTTTCTGGACGTCAGGGGAAGCCAGGTCGCGGAGCTTGTTAGCCTTGCCCATTGTGGTCTCGCCCTTACCGTCGGCGCCATGACAAGCAGCGCACTTCGCTTTGAATAAGGCAGCGCCGGTATCCTGCGCCTGTGAGGGGAAGACTAGAAAAAAGAAAGCGGCGTACAGGGCCAAGATTAAAGCCATCTTAGAAATGTCATTTCGGCTTGCTTGCATGCGGCTCCTCCTCAGGCTTGTGGGTGCACTTAGAAAGCATATCGTAATGAAAGGGTGACCAAATTTCCGCGGAAATTCCGCGGTGCGAACAGATCCTGTTGTACGCCAGCGGTCGGGTCTTCATGGTAGCCGTAGTAATCCCAGCAGACCCTTCCTGTCCAGTCTTTCGCGAAACGGTAGTCGACGCCACCAAAAGGATGCAGCCAGTTGGAATTGAGAGAAGCATCCGGAACCTGTGGCGTAATGACCAGGAGAGCGGTGCCACTCGTGCCGGTCAGATTTGCGCCTAGGTGAGCGGTCATCCGGTGGATTGGAGTGACTGAGAAATCGAAATATCCGTAGTTCGAAGTATTTGTGTAGGTGGAAAGCTGCTGCTGCAGGCCGGTAATTCCGGGGCAGTTGACTGTGGCAGGTCCCACGGGCGCTGCGCTGCTCGTAAAGCAAATGAGAATCTGAGAGAAAACGTCGTTGTTGTCGTAGCCTAGCTCGAAGCCGTATTTTTCGGTTGGCTGGAAGAGGGCAGAAAATCCGTAGGCACGATGGTGCTGGAGATTATTCACGTTCACAACGTTGTTTCTGCCTTCCCAGATGGTGATAGAACCGTTGAGGTTCAGCCACCCGACGGGTTTATAAGTAGTGCGCAGACGGAATTCCTGGGACTGGCGAGGGCTGATTCGTGTGAATGTATCGTCCGTGCTCATCAACTCCGTGTCGAAGCTGATTTTCCAATTGGATGTGGGTCGTGCCCAGAGGCCGAACACGCCCGCATACTCGTTGATGAGTGTCTGGCCCAAGCCGGCAGAGAAAGGCACGCCGGAAGGGGGCGTAACAAAAGAGATGGAGCCGTCTGTATTCAGCGTACATCCGGCCGGCAGGTTGGCCTGACTCAAAGGCAGTGCAGGGTTCGCCAGCGCGCAGACGCCACGCGCCGCGTTATTGGGGAAAAAGATTTCGTTTGTCGCGGAGAAGAAATTATCGTCGATCGAACGATGGCGGTAACGGAATCCAAGCCTGGCGCCGAGCTTTCGCGCAAACTGATATTCAAGTTCGGCAAGATTCGTCTTTTCGTCTTGTTTCAGGAAATTGCTTTTCACGATGACGGAGATGTCCGGCGCAGAGCTCGTTGAGTGAGCCGGCGTACCCGCCACCGTTCCTGTCGGCGAGACACATGTGAACGGCACGGTTGCCGTTGTCGAAAAGACATTTGCAGTGGTCAGTAAGTTCGGGCTGAAGAACGAGCAGTCGTTGGCAGCAAATTCGCCAGGATCGTGCCAATTCAAGTAGTGAAACGAATCAACAAAACTAAGTCTGCCGGTGATGCGCCATGTTGCCCCGAAGTCCGCGTTGGCAGCAACGCGGCGATTGTGCACGGGGCCCGTCAAGCTGTCGTTGCGAAGATTCGTGCGCGACTCACGCCCAAACAGCGTCTCGTGGTAGCCCAAAAGATTGGAATCAGCCCCGGAATAACTCACGCGGGCGGAAAAGTCCCAGTCTTTCCAATAGTTCGATTGCATGCTGAACTGCTCGGTCGGAAGGTTTGTCCTGGTTCTGGCATGCCTCAGGTAGCTGAAGTACGCGCTACATGCAGGATTGACGGCGCCGACTGGGGGGCCACCAAAGACATTTCCGCAGGGCTGATTCGCGAGCGGGTTGAAGGACACGCCTAAATCCACCGGAGTGCCATTGGAAAGATTGAATTGCTGGTTCAAATCGGTCGCGCCCGTGTCTCCCTTGTAGTAGTTGAGTATCTCGTCGTAGCTGACGTTGGTTCGTGGAAGAAGCTTGAGATCTACTCCGATGCGATACGTGTTCACCGTGTTTTTATAATCGTCAAAAAGATACTGCTCGGTCCCTTGGTGAATTGTGCTAAAGCCTGGGCCCTCGACGATATTGCGTGAATACCCTGCGCGGAAGCGAACTTTCGAATCCGGGAGCAGTTGGAGGCTGTAGTCGCCCAGTTTTCGGCGCGTGTTGAAGAGGTGAGGCGAAGTCGCGATAATGGAAGTGTTGAGCACATTGGACGGCGCGCCAACAATTGGATTGAATCCTGCAGGCGCATTGGCAGGAACGGCTGATGGATTGATGGGATTGGCCTGAAGTGAGTAATCCCAGAAATTCTCGTCGCGGCGGAACAGCGCGTCGAAGCTGTACCATTCCATCTTGCTGATTCGCAGCCGCGACACATCGTTGGGATCACCGCCATATCCAAAATTGTTGAAATAGAGCCTGTCAAAAAGCGCGCCGCGGTGATCAAGGGACTGCATTTCAGACGTGAAACCCAGCAGGCGCGGGCCTTGTTGCAGGTTCACGAACGTGTTGTATGCCTGGGGATCGCCGGAAATATTCGTGAAGCGCCCGCCGAATTCGATGGACTGTTTGATATTGTAATTTCCCTGCTCGACGCCTTTCTGTTCTTCTTGTTCTTGCTGTGCGCGAACCGCCGGCGTCAGCATGAAGCACAAAGTTAAGGGGAGAGCGGCAGAGATTCTTCCTGCGCGTTTCGCCAAAGTTTTTGGATTGTGCGCCTTTCGCATGGCAATATCCTCACGGTTTGAAGAAGAATTGGTTCGTGTTGGAGCCATGAATCGCCGTGTGGCACATCGTGCAGGCCTGATATTTCTGTGCCAGATTGTGGAAAGTAGGCGTCGCAGCGGGACCTGCATCCACCGTGAAGGCATGGCACTCAAGGCACAACAAGTTCACCTGAGCGCGTTTGAGCAGGTGAGGATTCGATGAGCCGTGCGGCGTGTGGCAGGCCGTGCAGCCTTCCACCTTCACAGATTCGTGCTCGTAGACGAATGGTCCTTGTTTGTCCGCGTGGCACTTAAAGCAGACGAGGTCTTGCGAGGCCGTGGCACGCAACTGTCTGGTGAGAAACCCGCCGTGCGGATTGTGGCAGTCCGAGCATTGCACCAATCCTTCATTGACACGGTGATGGAACGTTCGAGTGAACTGTTGCTTGGTTTCCAAGTGGCAGCCGTAACAAAGCAACGGCTGCTTTTCTTTCATGAGGAATTGGCTCTCTTTGGCATGGTGCGGGTCGTGGCAATCCGTGCAGCCAACGTTGTTTTGTAGGTGCGCCGAGCGGCCAAAGTTGCTGTGTTCTTCGCCGTATTGATGGCAATCTAGGCAGCGCGCGCTGATTTCTGCGGCTGAAGCATTCTTGAACGCGAAGATCTTCGTTTTGTCGCCACCCCCGTCAACGTGTGCTTTCCCGGGGCCATGGCAGGCTTCACAGCCGTGCCATTCTGGACCGCGCTTCGTGTCGCGTGCCGTGGCAAAGTGCGGTGAGTCTTCGTAACTCTTGTAGAAGCCCTTTGTGGGCATGTCTTCATGGCAGGTCTTGCAGGTTTCCGAGCCTACGTACAACGACGGATCGGTAGGGCGCACATACTTTTGAGTCTGCTCTTGATTCGCCTTCGAAGCCTTTGGCTTTTTCGAACTATCGTCTGCAGCGGCCGACACGAACGCCAAGACCACCGCTAGCGGGAGGAATAGGAACACACATCTTTCGGACAAGCGCATGAGTTCCCCCGAGTCATCTTTTTAGCCATCTCCGAACCCTAACTGCCTATGCCCATCCTCGACGGCTTCAGATCTTCCGTCTGTGATGGCAATCACATAATCGTGCGGCAACCGTCACGACTCGGAAGAGAACCCGCCTCTGATCTCCGAGATAAGATAACGGCCTCCCGAGGGATAGACATTTGTAGCCGCCGATTCCGTGCAGGGAATAAATTTGCATAGGAATTGCCGCGGGCTAGAGCGAGACGGCGATGCGGAAGCACATCGGGTCGGAAGTTCTCTCTACTTTGGCGCCCCCGTGAATAGCAAGATGCCGGATGGCGCTGTTCTCGGAATGAAATTCGGCCACAATCCGTTTAACCCTCTCGACGCGGGCAATTTTCACCAGCCGGGCGATGAGTTCTCCGCCCAGACCTTGGTGCTGATATTGGTCGGCGACCAAAACAGCGAGCTCAGCTTCTTGCGACAGCGATCGCCGCGACAGGCGCCCTACGCCGACAATGAGCGGAACCTTAGACTCCGGGGTTGACAGTTCGGCAACGAGGGCCATTTCGCGGTCATAGTCAATGAAACATTTGCGCACCAACCGTTCGTGAGCGACCCGAGCGTCGAGCTTTGCCATGTGAAAGTAACGCAAATACACGGTTTCGTCGGAAAGCAGCTCATGGAACTTCACCATGGCCGGCTCATCTTCTGGACGGATAGGTCGGAGGTTAACCCGAGTTCCATCTTTCATCGTCCAGTGGGAGATGTGCTGCAACGGGTAGGGTCGTATCGCGGGTCTTGGCAGGGCTTCATCGCGAACCTTGGGGTCAACAAGAACAACGCGTGCGTCAAGCGCCAGGATTGTTTCGGTTGAAGCCAGGAGGGGATTGATGTCCACCTCGGCGATGCGCGGCAACTCCACGAGGAGCTGGCTGAAGGCGACCAGTACGCTCTTCAGTCCAGCCAAATCTACGGGGTTTCTTCCGCGAACTCCCAGCAACGCGGTGTGGATTTTCGTCTGCTCCATTAGTCTTTGAGCCAGAGTCGCATTCAAGGGTGGAAGCGCAAGCGCGCGGTCTCGATAGACCTCAACAAGCTGGCCTCCCGAACCGAACAGCATCACTGGGCCGAACACCGCGTCCACGCTGCTGCCAAGAATCAGTTCGTATCCCTCGGTTCTGACCATCGGCTGGACCGTTACGCCTTGAAACGCTTGGGCTCCGGCCTTGGCTGAAACGGTGATTTCCATCGTGCGATACGCCTCACGTACTTCGCTCGCACTCGAGAGATTCAGCCTCACGCCACCGACGTCGGTCTTGTGAGTTATGGTTTCGGAATACAGCTTAACGACGACTGGATAACCGAGCTGCGAGGCCTTTTCAACCACTTCTTGCTCCGTCCGCGCTACCCTTGTGGTGACCGTCGGAATGCCGTAGAGCGTCAATAAATCTTTTGATTCGGCTTCCGTCAGAAGGGTTCTGCCTTTAGACAAAACACTGCTGATGAGTTTCTCGGCTTTCTCGCGGCGGGCCTGGGCACCATCGAGAGTGTCGGCAATCGCCGGCGTCTCGTACAATCCACGGAGGTGTTCGCTGTAAGACCACATGTAATCAAATGCCCGGGCTGCGGTGTCCGGGTAAGCGAATGTGGGGACGCCTGCCGCGCTCAAGATGGATTCGCCTTCAGCCACATCTTTTCCGCCCATCCAGCTAGCCAACAGGGGCTTGTTATGGCCTTTGGCGTCGGCCGCCAGGCGCTTGGCGACTTCTGCGGGGTTCGACATTCCCTGCGGAGCAAGGATGGCTAAAAGACCATCACTCGCTGGATCGTTAATAGCAATCTGCAGTGCCTTTGCGTAGCGTTCCGGATTCGCGTCTCCGAGAATGTCGATGGGATTCGCGTGACTCCAGTGCGGGGGAAGGAACGCGTTCAGTGTAGCCTGCATCTCGTCGGAAAGAGTGGCGAGCTTCCCGCCGTTCGCAATTAGAGCGTCGGTCGCGAGGACTCCTGGACCGCCAGCATTTGTGAGAATCGTAAGGCGAGGACCGCGCGGCCTCGGTTGCTTGCTCAGAACCTCCGCCATATTGAACAGATCCGATATGCTCGGGACGCGCAGAACGCCGCACCGTCGTAGTGCAGCGTCAAAAACTTCATCGCTGCCGGTCATGGCACCGGTGTGCGAGGACGCTGCTTTCGATGCCGCTTCGGTGCGGCCTGCCTTGATCACGATGATCGGCTTGCTTAGGGCCACCTCGCGCGCGGCTGATAAAAACGATCGGGCATCCCCGATGGATTCCATATAAAGGAGAATGCTTTGTGTCTTCGGGTCCTCGCCATAGAACGAAATTAGGTCGCCCCAATCCACGTCCAGCATCGAGCCGGTGGAAACAATGGCGCTGAAGCCAACTTGCTCCTGCAGACTCCAGTCCAAGATCGCCGTAAGCAGCGCTCCGCTCTGGCTGAGAAACGCGACGTTTCCGGATCGCGCGATTTCGCTAGCGAATGTCGCATTGAGTCCAATCCAGGGATTCATCATCCCGAGGCAGTTTGGACCAACCAGGCGCATCGATCCGCGCTTGAGTTCAGACGTAATCTGGCGTTCCAGCTCCAGGCCTTCCGCACCACGTTCTTTGAAGCCTGCGGAAATTACGATGGCAGAGCGCACACCGCGATCGACACACTCACGTACAACGCCTGGTACGGTCGCCGCCGGTGTCACGATCACTGCGAGGTCCACCGGTTCTGGCAAGGTCTCTAGATTTGGGTAGCAGCGAACATCGAAGAGCATTGAATGTTTCCGATTCACTGGATAGACGCGACCTTGATACGAACCCTGAACTAAGTTCGCAACAACCGTGCGGCCTACGCTGCCTTCCCGGTCGGTTGCTCCCACGACCGCGACACACGCCGGCGCGAAGAGACTCTCGAGAGCTGTACGCCGGGAAGCGGCGCGATTTGTCAGTAGAGGCGCTGCCGTCATTGGTCTTAGACCCCTTGAGTTTTGCAACGTCCTATTCCGTGGCCTCCCTAAGTGCCCGGTCTACCGCCTGTCAGAGAGCGCAGCAGCTGGAGCTGGTTCAGACGTGCACAAATCGGTAGACACGGCTTTGGGTTCGCCAGCCATCGCGGCGCAACCCTCGTAGATACGCCAACGCCGCAGCACATCCTCTTCAGCCACCTTGAGCACCTCGCGGGCCGCCTCTGGGTCGCTTTGCGCCAGCATGGAATAACGCGCTTCTTGATACGCGTAGTCTTTCAACGGGATGCTGGGTGCCTTAGAATCCAGCTGAAAAGGATTCTTGCCTTGTTCGCGAAGGCGAGGATCGTATCGCAGCAAGGGCCAATAAGCTGAGAGAACCGCAGCCTTTTGCTGCTGCATTCCGCGGACCAGATCGTAGCCGTGAGCGATGCAGTGACTGTACGCAATGATGATGGAAGGGCCTTGAAACGATTCGGCTTCGCGGAAAGCTCTGACGGTTTGCGTGTCGTTCCCGCCCATGGCGACACGGGCAACGTAGACGTCCCTATAACTGATAGCTTCCATTGCCAGGTCCTTTTTGCCTGTCGATTTTCCACCCGCGGCGAACCGGGCGACCGCTCCGCGTGGCGTGGCTTTGGACATCTGGCCGCCAGTGTTGGAGTACACCTCGCTATCGAGGACCAAAATGTTGACATTGGCGCCTGTGCTTAGCACATGGTCCAGACCTCCGGAGCCGATGTCATAGGCCCAACCGTCACCACCTACTATCCAGATGCTCTTTTGGATTAGCGCCCCAACGATAGCAAGAAGGTCGCGCGCTTCTGGCCCGGGGATAGCCGCCAGGCGCATGGAAAGCTCCGCGACGCGTTCCCGCTGGGCCTCGACTCCTTTTTCGGTAGATTGATCGGCGAAGAGAATCCCTAGAGTCAGCGATTGGCCGGTTTGTGAGGCCAGGCGGCCGACCAGCTCTCGCGCGTATTCGGCTTGCTTGTCGAGGGCAAGGCGCATTCCGAGGCCAAACTCAGCGTTGTCTTCGAAGAGCGAATTACACCAGGCCGGACCACGACCAGCGGCGTTCACCGTATAAGGCGTGGTAGGGAGATTACCTCCATAAATCGAAGAGCAGCCGGTGGCGTTGGCGATCACCGCGCGGTCACCAAACAATCGGGTGAGGAGGGAAATGTAAGGGGTTTCTCCGCAGCCTGAGCAGGCTCCCGAGAACTCGAACAGCGGCTCAAGCAGCTGCGCGTCCTTCACTTGACTGTGTGAGAGGCGGTCACGGGGGAATTCCGGCAGGTGCATAAAAAACTCCCAGTTGGCCCGTTCCGTGTTACGCAGGGGCGGCTGTGGCGCCATGTTGATGGCTTTGTGCTTTGGGTCCGTTTTGCTCTTCGCCGGGCATATGTCAACGCACAGCGCGCACCCAGTGCAGTCCTCGGGCGCGACCTGGAGCGTATATTTCATGGACTCGAATTCACGCCAGCGCGGCTTTGCGGACTTGAAAGTGGGCGGCGGGTCCTGCAGCAAAGAGTCATCATAGACCTTGGCGCGAATTACAGAGTGCGGACAAACGAGCACACATTTTCCGCACTGGATGCAAAGAGGCTCGTCCCAGACGGGAATTTCAAGGGCGATATTACGCTTCTCCCACTTCGCGGTGCCCGTGGGGAACGTACCGTCAGGCGGGATGGCGCTTACCGGCAATTCGTCCCCGTGGCCAGATACTATTGCGCCGAGAACGTCGCGAACGAACTCCGGAGCGCAGACGGGCATGGCTGGCAACATCTCTAACGTGCTTGTGGGTTGAGCCGGGACTGTGACTTGGTGAAGTCGCGCCAGGGTAGCATCTACGTCGGCAAAGTTCTTGTGCACGACCGACTCTCCACGCTTGCCATAGGTTTTCTGGATAGCCGTTTTGATCGCGGCGATGGCCTCTTCGCGAGGAAGGACGCCGCTG
>Ga0126381_100002678_pt1 | contig 19272 bp, 34 predicted proteins | sample PanSoiMetPlot_28_FD_96465 | JGI IMG/M metagenome (GOLD analysis project Ga0126381, IMG submission 96465) | Tropical forest soil microbial communities from Panama - MetaG Plot_28 | ecosystem: Environmental > Terrestrial > Soil > Tropical forest > Bulk soil | place: Panama | collected 2016-02-17
CCGGCGCCGGCGCCGGTACCCCACACCCCACGCCCATCTAGTGAGCGGCGCCGTCTCCGTCTCCCCCGCCCCCACCCCCGCCCCGTAGTCCGAGATAGGTGGCGATGGCGCCCACCATCGCACCGAGGACGGTGGACAACACGGTGGCTTCCTCCATCGCCAACGGTCCGTGGTGGACGGTGGCGCCGGTGGCGATGATCACCACCGCCAACGCCACGCCGGTGGTGAGGATCACGCCGGCCAATCCGATCCACCGATCCATCACCCACCATTGTCGTCCCCCTCGTCCTCGGTGTGGTGGGTGAGGGCGATCTCGGTGGGGGCGGTGGCCATCCACTCCCGGAGGATCCGGGCCACCAACCACGGGAACGGATAGCCGAGCCCATCGGCGTGGGCCCGGAGATCGGTGGCCACGTCCACCGGGATCCGCACGGTGACAGTCCGGCGCCGGCGTGCCATCACCACACCGAGGGCGGGGGAGTGGTCGGGGCGTGAGTCCCGTCCCCTCGGCGTTGGTTACATACCCGGCACGCGGCCCGGAGGTTGGCGTCCACATCGGTCCCGCCCCACCGCCTCGGCGTGATGTGATCCACGTGGGTGGCCACACCGAGACAGCCGGGCCCGGCGAGTTGGCAGACACGCCCGTCCCGAGCCAACACCCGCCGGCGTGTCCGCACCCACTCCCCCGACCACCGCCGGCCACGGTCTTGGTTAGCCGCCTTTCCCACCGTTCACCGGCGCCGGGCCCGGCCGGCCGCGGTGTGAGTCCGCTTCACCGACGCCACCGTCCCGGCGTGGCGCTTGGCCACCACCCGGCGGACGTGGCCGTGGCTCCCACTCGTCCCCGCTTGAGCCGCTCGGGCGAGGGCGTTGCGGTGGGTGGCCACCCTCTGGCGTTCCGAGATCCCGGCCGCTCGGGCTTGGGCTGTCGTGGGCACCGGGTAAGCGCGGCGCGCCGGGTAGGCGAACGCCCGAGCCGGGAGGGCGTTGCGTTGTTTCGTCGTGAGTGCCATAGGTCACCACCACCTCCGATTCCTCAAGGGTAGGTCCGCCGGCCATTTGGCTCTTGATCCGCGCCACCGTGGCGTGGATGTCGATCCGGCTTGGTTCCCCGTCGCTCGCGCACGCGTGCGCACGCGCCTTGTTCACCTCCGGTGTTCCCTTGTTAGGGTCCACGGATCGCGCGGGTTTCACACGTGGATCGCGCGGGTGATGTCCAATCGGTGGACGGGTGGGGGTCCACGGATTGGACACCTCCACGGATCGGCCGGGTTGTGGAAATCGCCACACCGTGGTCCATCCCGGCCGGCGGACGTGATCCAAGAGGTGGGCGATCTCCACGAGGGCGGCAGACACCGACGCCCGGCGGTAGCCGGTGTGCTCCACGAGAGTCTCCACGCTCGGCCACGATTCCCCCGTCTTGGGATTGGCGTAGTAGGCCAGTCCGAGCAACACGGCGCGCTCGGGGTGGGAGAGCCGCTTGGACGCCCCCACCTCGGCCGCCCACTCCATCGCTCGGCCGCTCACCGGGGGATCCGCCCCGAAGTCACACGGGTGTGATCTACTAGCGTCACCTCTGACACCGATACCTCCCAAGGTTGTGTCTTTGAAGCCCACCGTTGGAGCGGTGGGCTTCACTCATTTTGGATGGCGGACCTCCACGGTTCGCGGATGGTGGCAATTTCTAGGGCGTGGTCCGGACTCCCCGGACGCCACCGGGCGGGTTCGGGCCATCACGCCGCGCGCGGTTATAGCGCAATCGGAAACGCTCGCGCTCGGCCATCGTGCGCGCAAGAGGTGAACGGGCGCGGTACACCGCGCGGCGAGCAAGACACCGGGCCCACCACCACCGGGCCCGGCCGATCACCGGAGGATCCGCTCCACCTCGGGGCGGTCGGACGGACGCCACACGTACACCTCGGCGCCGGCCATTTGGAGTTGCTCCACCACGTCCTCTTGGGCCCGGGTGAGCTTGCCTGTCTCCGTCTTTAGCTCCGCGAACACCACCCGCTCACGCCAGAGGGTGAGATCGGGGAAGCCGGCCACCGAGCGCTTGGAGTTGCGGGTGTGGTAGTAGCGCCACGCCGGCCGGGCCACCCTCGTGGCGTAGTCAGTCACCCACACCATCCACGAATCCTCGTCCTCGTGGAGCTTCACGCGGCACGCCGGCGCCGGCGCTTGGGCGTGATCCGGGCGTCTTTGCACCCACACAAGCCGGGCGGATCCTCTAGGGCGAGTTGCTCTTGGACGGGCTCAAGCTCAAAGAGCCGGAGTTGCTCCCCCGGCCACCACCACGGCGCTCCCGGCGGTGGCTTGGTCTTGGTTGGCTTGGTCATCTCTTCCTCCATTGGCGGGCTTGGGGACACGTGGCGAAGTGGGACAGGTAGAGCGGCTCGTGGGCGTCGGGCCCGTGCTCCACCTCGGCCGCCCGTACCTCGGCCACGCCGGCTTGGGACAGCACGATCCCCACGCCGGCGTCCCAATCCACCATCACCGTCCCACCCTCGGCCGGCTCGGGATCAAGCGGCATCCGCCGGCCGCCGGGGCGGATGGTCACCCACGCCACCGGCGCCCCACACGAGCGACACGTCCCGGCGTTCACGGGATCCCCACCGTGGACACTTCCCCATCCGAGGTGAACGGCCGGTGGGGATCCCGGTGTGAGGCTAGGGCGGTGGTGGGAGCGGCCGGGCGAGTCTCTCCGGCCATCGCGTTATCCTGCTTTCGGCTTCCCGTAGCGGTAATAGACCGCTTGGCCGGTGGTCCCGAAAACCTCGGCGCCAATGTCTTTCCACGAGTAGCCGTCCCGCCTCATCCCATCGATGGCCACACGGATGGCGTCCTCTAGCTCATCGTGGATGGCCACGAGCGCGCGGAGATCGTCCGTATCGGCGTGAGCAACTCGGGCGCCGGCGGCTCGGACCATACGCTCAAGCATAGAGAGAAACGCCATCACCTCCGTGTATTTGCCACGGTCGCGCGGTGGGACGTAGGGGAGCTTGATCCTCGGCCGGCGGGTGTGGGCGTTGGTGATCGGCTCGTGGGTGCGGCGGTCCAAGCACGGCTCGGTGGCGCCGGCGCCACACGAGCACGCGTCAAGCCGGGCCCAATCGGTGGCGCTACTCATCGGAGATCCCGCACCGCGAACAATGGCGGCCGGCGTCCTCGTGCCAGTCCGCCCATTGGGCGTCATCCCACTCGGACACGTCCATCCACTCGGGCGGTTCCTCGTCCACCCACCGATGCTGAGAGTCACCGGCCACCGGACACCGGCCGGCCGCCAACTCCCGGACCACGAAATCGTTGTACTCGCTCACGAGCCCACCCGCTTGGTGATCCCACACGGACAGCGGTGGGGGACGGTGTGGCCGGGGCGGTACTGGCACGTGTGCTCCACGCCGGGCGTCCCCCACCACGTCACGCACACGTCCCGAGCGTGGGCCCGGCACGGCGCCACCCGCGTCCACCCTTGTCCGATGGCTTGATCATCGGGGACATCGGTGATCCGGAACACGCACCCACACGGCTCGGTGTGGTTCGTGGATCCGTGGCCGCTCATCGGCCGGGCCCGGTTTGGTTCACCCACACGGCCACCGCTTCCATCCCCTCGGCCACGTCTTCCATCCCCTCGGCCACGTCCCCGAGGTAGTGGGCGATTAGCGCTAGGGATTCGGCCGCGGCCACGAGCGCCAAAGCGCCGGCGTAGTTGAGCGCCATCGCTTGTTGCTTCCCGGTGGAGCCACCGCCGGCCATCACTTGGAGTTGCTCATCATCGGTGAGATGTCCCCACCGGGCGGCTTGGGCGAGCATGAGATGGGCTCGCTCCACTAGGGTCGGTTCCCCGCTAGGGGCGTTGGTGTCTGTCATGGTCCCCAACGTAGCCGATCCCGTGTAAATAGTTTTTACACGGGATCGGCGTCTAGCTCTAGGGTGGCTGTTAGCTCTTCGGGCGTCCTCGGCGCTTGCGGGAAATCATCCACGCCACGATGGTCTTTCGGTGCCAGAGCGGCCGGCCGGACACGTACCACGTGGGCTCGGGGATCGTCCCCCGCTTGAGGTGGGACCACACCGTGGTCCGATCGATCCCCACGAGGTTGGCCACGTCCCCCACGCCCAAGATGTCCGAGCCGGCCGGGATCTCGGCCAGCGGGTGAGATGTCATGGCTTCCTCCACTCCACGCCGAGGGCGTCCAGTGTGTTCCGTAGCTCGTGGATGAGCGTCCAACGGATCCCGGCCCGGTGGACGTAGTTCCCTTGCTTGGCCGGGGCGTAGCGGGCGATCCGGGCGGCGAGATCCACGAGCCGCTCGGCGTCGGTCTTGGTGGCCATCACCGCGTCCGCCCATGCTTGGCGTCCCACTTGGGCGAGTGCTGCCGGTAGAGGGCGAGCGCTCGGGCTTTGGCCGCTTTGCGGGTGGCGAACGCCCGGACGTAGGTCCGCTCCCACCGCTCGGCGTTCCCGCTCCGGGCGCCGGCGCCGGTGGGCTTGTATGTCATGGTCACGAACCGGCCGTGATGGGGTCCGCCCTCCACCCGGCTCGTGGTGTAGCCGATGAGCCAACCATCCTCGGCCGTCCAAGTTTGTTGGGCGGCGGTCCCGTGGATCCGGTCAAGCTCAGGCCCGAGGATCTTGGCCAAGAGGGCGTTCACGCGCGCTAGCTCGGCGCGCTCGGCTTCGGGGATGGTGTGTTCGGTCCCGAATGTGATCTCCGGGCCCGGTGGTGTGTTCCCCTCGTGGGCGTGGGTGTCTGTCATCCCACCATTCTACCATAAATGCCACGCCGGCGTGGCACGGCCAGCTAGGGCGCGAACGCCATCACCGCGAGGTAGACCACCTCGGCCACGAGCAACACCGACACCAACACGAGCAAGACCACGAGCGTCCGCGTCAGGTAATCGGAGCGGTCCACGCGGCCGCCCACGTGGCCGGGCCCACCACGCCGTCCACCTCCAAGCCTTTCTCGGCTTGAAACGCCCGAGCCACTCCGGCGGACTGGCTCCCGTATTGGTCATCTACCGCGATAGCCCACCCTCGGGCGGCCATTTGGGCTTGCCACGTCCGGGCGCCACCGCCCGAGGTGAAATCGCGGAGATAGGTTCCGGGCCACGGGGGGGCGCTCCCTCCGGCGGGTGGAGGTGGGGGCGCCGGGGCGGGCGCCGGCGCTCCCCCCGTAGCCCGTCTAAGTATCTCGCTCCGGGCGGCCACCCTCACATCACACGGGCATCCGGTGGCCGGGCCACCCTTGCATCGGTGGTAGTTGAGTCCGGGCGTGGAGATGGACTCGGACAGCACGAACGGGATCCCGTGGGTGGCGTTAGCCCATCGCATTAGCTCCGCGAAGAGGTTTAGTTGGTTCTCGGTGAGCGGCTCGGCGTGAGGTGGCGCCCCACATCCCTCGGTTTCCACGCCGATGGAATAGTCATTGTGGGCCACGCCGTGCCACGCCCGGTTGGCCGTGTCCACGTGTTGGACGGGCTCGCCCGTCTTGGGGATCCAAAAATGGGCGGACACGCCGCGGGAGTTGTACACGGCCAGCGGATCCCCCGAGCCGGCTTGGTGGTGGAGACAGACAGCTATCGGCCGGAGCGTCCCCGAGTAGTTGGGCGTCGGGTTCCACCGGGCCCGTGGCCACCGTGCCATCGGCTTAGTCCTCGGCCGGATCGCGGCCCATCCCGGAGATGTCCACGGTGGCGTCCCCCTCGTGGGCTTCCTCGGGCTCGGGTTCGGGCTCGGTGGGCTCGGTGGGCTCGGTGGGCGTATCGGTCACGGTGTGCTCCCGTCCGGGTAGAGGGCGGCCACGATGGGCCAATGGGCTTGTGTGAGTGAGAGTAGATCGGCGTCGGTCACCCGGGATTGATCCACGCTCCCGTCCGGGAGGGTGGCTTTGTCGGCTATCCCGGGCCCGGCCGCGTTAAGCCGGATGAACGTGGCCGCCGGCCCGGGATCGTCGCGGCGAATCATGGCGGCTAGCCCGTCGTCGAATTGGGCGGCTTGTTGCATGGCGGCCGAGCGGCTCCGGGCTTGGAACCAATAATCCGCCTCTAGTTGGGCTTGGGATTGGTAGCTCACGGGCTTCCCCTTTTTCGTTTACGGCAGCGATCCGAGATAGGACAGCGCGAACCGGCACGCCCACCCGGACACGTTGAGCCCAAGATTCAGGCTGGCACCCCCGTAGACGCCCATCGTGTCACCGGCGTTGCGCGGTGCGGTCACGGCACAGTTAGGGGCGGTCCAGATGGCCATAGCCGAATGTTGCATCCCCCACGCAATGGCGGCGCCGTTGAGATAGATGATGCATTGCATCCATTGGCCGGTGGCGGTGGCGTTGAGAGCCAGCCCGGCGTCCATCCGCCACACGCCCCGGATGGGGATGGTGGCCAGTCCGGTGGCTTGGCTGTAAAGCCCATACGGGTCGTAATCGATGGCGTTCATGATGATCACCGCGGCCGTTTGCACCGATTGGGCGGTGGTGCGCCGTCCGTTGGCGTGCATGACATCGCGGGCTCGCTGCCACGCCCCGGCGAACACGCCGTTTTTGGCCACGTACACCTCCCCATCGGCGGCCGTGAACGATTGGACGGCGCTCCCGGTGGTCACCGGCGGTGGTAGCGCCGGCGCTCCCCCACCCACGGCTAGCCCGAACGGCCGCCGGTCGGTGATGTTGGCGGCCACGATGGACGCGGCGCCCCCGGTGACAGCGATTTGGGCGAGCGCCACCGCGTTGGCCGGCACGGCCGGGGGCGTCGGGGCGGCCGCCTCGGCGCCGGCGACCACGGTCACCACGAAATCGTCCGCGCCCTAGCTGCCCACGTCGGTGGAGTCCACCCGGACCACGATGAGATCCACCCGGTTGGTTCCCGAGGGTGGCGCCGGGTCAAGCGTCACCGTCTCGGGGGCGTCCCACGTGCAGAGCACCGAGCCCGTCCCGTTCCCGGCCGGGACGGCCACTTGGCCGGGGGCGGCTTGGACGGCCATCCCCGTCCCGGTGGGTGTCACCGTCCCGCCGGCGGATCGGGCGGCCGGCCAGAGCGCTGAGATCAAGCGCCGATCCACGCTCGCGGCGTAGCTGCCGGCTTGTAACCATTGGGGAGCGAAACGAGTCACGAGATCACCTCCGCGCTAGGGCGTCCACGTCCCGGCGTGTCTTTCGGAATTCGGCGTTGAGGGTGGCGGCCGGCCGGCCCACGGTTAGCTCCACGTCCTCTTGGCCGTCGTCGCCTATGGCGTAGTTCAGTCCGAGGACGCGGACGGTGGTGGACACGTCAAGCCGGCCGGACTTGACCACGAGCGGCACGGTGTCCCCGAGGTTGGGGAAGCCCGGCCGGTACCATCCCGGCCGGAGCGTGAGCGAGTAGGACGGGACGAGTAGCCCGAGCGCTTGGAGATCCCCGTCCGCCTTTTGTTGCAACGTGGCGGCCACCGAGACATCCGATTGGTTATCGGTGGCCGCCCACAAGCCCACCGGGAGCCGCCCCACATCGTTGGCGTCGGCGTTCCATTGATCCACGGCGAGTTGGGGCCCGTCCACGCCCCCGTTATCGCCCAATACCCGGACGTAGTTGGCGTAGCCGCCCCCGGATCCGTCCACGGCCGAGTTGGCGCTCCGGGTGAGGGCGGACACGGTGGAGCCATACACGAGCGCGAGATCGGTCCGGCCCACGCCCCGAGCCGGGAACCACACGCGGAGGTGATCGATCCCGTCCGCGTCGGCCGCCGGCGTTACGTCCACGTCAAATCCGTTGATCACCGCCCCGAGATCGGTGACGAGTTGGCCGATGGGTGAGCCGCCGGTGTAGCTCCGATCCCGGAGGACGCCCGAAAGCGCCGGCCGGTTGGTCCCGTCCGGATTGGCGCGGCGTAGGTCCAACGGTAGGTAGTTTCCCGGTTGGAAGCCGGGGGCGCCGGCGATGGGTACCTGTCCGGTGGTGGCCCATCCCAACAGGGTGGCCACGATGTTGTCTTGGTCCACTTGGGTGAACGTGGGCGGTAGTAGGGCGTTCACGTAGCGGCGGTTCACCATCGCCAAGTAATCGTGGCAAGTGAAATTGACGGTGTGGGCTTGCTCGGTGAGGGTGTCCTCGGATTGGGCCACGATCCCCCGGAACATGAGATGGTCTTGGCCGTCCTCGGGATCGAAACGCCACGCCATCACGTCTGTCTGTAACTCTTGGACATAGGCGGCCGAGGGGGAGCCGCCGGCCACGCTAAAGGTGAGCTTGGCCGGCGTGTTGAGCGCGGTTTCTAGGCGCCGGCTCCGGGCGTCGGATAGTTCGGCTATCCCGGTGGTCCGGGCGAAGCCGCCGGCCGCGAACGCGCGCCGGTGGACGGTGAGCCGCCATCGGGCCCGGGTTTCCTCAAGTAAGAAATCCGTCATACCAAATGGCTTGGACTTGGGTGGTGGCCGAGGTGGAGTCTCCCGTGAGGGTGAGCCAAGACCAATAGGGCAGGGTGGGCAGCACCGGCCATACCGACGCGGCCCAATCCACTTGGGCCATCACCGATTGGGCGTTATCCCCGTTGAGAAACGCCGTTTTGCCCACCGTGTCCACGTCCACGAACGAGCCGGCGGCGATGATGAAACCGGGAATGAATTGGATGAGCGAGGGCGGCCCGGCCGGGTCGGCGCCGGTGGTGGGCGTCATGGTCACCACCGGGTTGGTTACGGGCCCGTAGATCCGCAAGAGCGGCCGGACCACGATGTCCCCGGCCGAGCGGATCTCCCCGGTGGTGGGCACGCCCCCGCCGGCCGGGTAGATCCGATCGAACGTGAGCGGGTAGTGGCGGCCGGGGATGGTGGAGGATCCGGCCAAGCTCGTGGCCACCCGCTCGGTGGGATCGTACATGAACGGATCGGACGCCAACCACGAGAGGTGGATGTCCCGGTTCCGGGCGCCCGAGATCGGCCATCCGTAGCCGGTGGCGCGGACGGTGGTGAAACGCTCGGGGGCGCCGGGGCGGTCTAACACGTAGTGGAGTTGCGGCCGGGCGTTGGGGATTTGGTACACGGCGAAGAGCGCCCCGATCTCGTCCACGGTCATGGTTCCGCCGGCCATCGCCCGGATATCTGCGCTCATGGCACGGCCGCCGGCGTACTTGGTCCGGTCGTCCACGCCGTCTTGGTCCGGGCGATTGTTCACCGTGGCCGAGTCGCGTACATCGGGATAGCCGAGATCAAGCTCCGTGCACGCGTAGCCGGCCACCTCGTCCTCTAGGGGGAGGATCCGCTCCCCGAGGGTGAGCCACGCCCGGCGGACACAAGCCACTCCCCTACCCTCCCCCACATCCAAATCCCGTGTAAGCCACGCTTACACCCCACTTGTCCGGAGTTGCCACGCCAACCTCTTGGCGAACACGTCTATGTCCACCCGCTCACCGAAAGACGCGTTATCGATCCGGACGAGTTGCTCCATGCTCGGGCGGACGGCCGACGCCGGCGCCGGCGAGATCACCTCACCGGCGTGGGCGTAGATGAGCCCGGAGCGCGTCATGAGTCCGCCGGCGGCCAACACGGGAAGCTTGGGCAGCGAGATGGTCCCGCCCCCGATCTTGCCTATCCCGGGGATGTGGGTGTCCACCTCGGGGATGGACACGCTTATGGCGTTCCACACGTGGGCGAAAGCGTTATAGATCCCTTTGGCCATGTTGATCCCCGAGGACACCACGGCCGTGAGGTTGTGGACTAGCCCGGTGATGTAGGCCACGGCCGCCTCTACCACGCCCCGGACGATGTTGAAAGCGGTGATGAACGGGGAGGTGATGGCGCCCACCACGCCGGAGATGGCGCCCCCGATGGCGTGGACGATCCCGCTAAAGAAACCGGAGATCGGGCCCCAATACATATACACGAGGGCGATGGCCACACCGAAAGGTCCGGCCAACACCCCCGCCAAGATGGGCCAGTAGGAACGGATCCATCCCCACACGGTCATGGCGATGGATTGGATGGCGCGAAAGATCCCGGCGATAAAGCTCCACGCCGCGTTCCACGCCGAGGTGATGGCGCCCACGGTGGCAGACCACGCCGCGGACATAAACCGGGTGACGGTAGCCCAAATCGTTTGGAACCACGTGGTCTTGGTGGCGATGAGCACGATCACGGCCACGAGCGCCACCACCGCCACGATGATCAGGCCGATGGGGGACGCCAAGAAAGACGAGTTGAGCGCCAACCACACGAGCCGGAAACCGGCCACGGCGAGCTTGACTCCCTCTATCACCACTTGGAACATTTGGACGGCTTTGGCCACCACAAAGAGGGTGGTGGCGAAACCGGCGGCCGCCAACAGTAACGGCGTGAGCCAAGACGCGTTGGCGCCGATGAAATCGAAGAGCCCGGCGAACGTGTTTTTGATTTGTCCCACGATGGGCAAGAGCCCGGTTCCGAGCTTCACTTTCATCTCTTCCCACGCCACGGACATCTTGGCGCCGGCGCCGGCGGTGGCCGCGGCGGTCCCGCCCACTTGGGACTCCACCTCCCCCAAGATGATCTTTTGGGCGCCCAAGAGATCCCCGCTCTTTTGCATGTTGGCGATTTGCTCTTTCTGGGATTTGGTGAAGTTCACGCCCGAGCGGGTGAGGGCGGTCAAGCCTTTGGTGGGATCGGCTAGGGCTTTGCCTAGTTGCTTGGCGTTGGTTTCCATGTCGCCAAAGCCGGCGGCCGCCAAGTCTGCGGCCGCTTTGGTGGCACGGTCAAAGATCCCGGCGGCCATCCCGGTGGCGCCACTCACCGAATGGAACGTGGCCAAGATCCCCTCGGCACCCTTGATCACCTCCGGGCTCACACCGATTTGGCGGCCGAACGAGTCGGCTAGCTCTATGGCGTGCTTGGCCGCTTCCCCGGTGGCGTCCCCGGCGTTTTTGAACGTGGCCGTTACCACTTTGTTGGCGTGGGCGGCGGCGCCGGCCGCGTCCACCGTGGATTTCCCGAAATCGATGATCTTTTTCACGGCGTAGCCGGTGGCCACCGCGGCGCCGATCTTGGCCAGACTGGCGCCGGTGGAGGTGGCCGCCCCGGTGGCGGTCTTGGCCGCGTCCCCGGTTTGCTTGAAAGCCGAGATAGCCGATTGGGCTTCCCCGACTAGTTGAAAGATGAGCTTGGCGGCCACGGCGCTACCTCTTGGCCGCGATCTCGGCCAGGATCTCGGACGCGGTGATCATCGCCACCGGATCGGTGAGCCACTCCCTCGGGGACACGCCGGTGGCCACCGCCAACTCCACCGCTAGCCGGCCGAATCCGCCGGCCGGGTAGGGTCCATCTCGTCCGTCTTGGCGCCGGCGTCCTCTTCGGTGGCCGCCTCTAGAGACTCCACGAACGTCCGAAAGTTTCTGGCCGCCTCGTGGTCCGGGTGCTGTCTCTTGAGCGCCGAATACCACACTTGCATCCCAAGCTCCACCGGGCGCTCCATCACGCCGGCGCCGATGGCTCGCTCCGCGTTGAGTTGGTCCCACGCCGCGGTGGTGATCTTCACGTCATCCCCGGACAGGGTGAGCGTTACACGATTCACGAAAGATGGCATATCAAGCTCCCCTCACGCCGTCGCATATCTTTTGTCCGGAGGTGGTGAGCGCGGCGGTGACGGCCGCTTCGGCCGCGCTCACGGCCCGGAACACGAACGGGTTGGCGGCGATGTTGTGAGCCGGCCGCCCCCAATGGATGGGCACGGCGTACACCACCGGCGTGGTGATGGTCCCCCGCTTGTCTTGGGTGGTGGCGCTAAAGCTCCCGGCCAAGCGGCCGGTGAGCCGGGGAGCCACGCCGGGGATCCGGGCCACGATGGCCGTAGCCGCCGGCGTGGAGTCCAACTCGTTTAGCTGTTGCTCGGCTTTAGCCAACGAGGATTGGAGGGCGTCCTCCCCCACCACCTTGAGCGAGCCGGCCACCTCAAGCGGCCGAGGACGCCGAGAGCGGGGGGGCGGTGGCCGGCGTGAACGTCGGTTTCTCTTGGAGGTTCCAAACGAAATCGGAGGTGAGCCGGGCGCCCACGTCGCCACCGTAGGTTTCGGCCGCGATCTCGATTTGGAGCGAGCCGGTGATGGTGGGCGCCCCTTGATCGTTCGGGACGAATTCATAGGGGACCACCTCTAGATCGTTGTCCCACATAAACGCCACCACGCCGGCGTCCTCGTTGAAATCTTGGATGATGGTTCCCTCTAGCTTGTGGCCGTCAAGCTTGCGGGGGGACGGCTTGGTGTCGCCACATAGCGTGGTGACAGGATCCCCGTCGTCCGAGTAGGCCGAGGTGATCCGGACGTTTGTGATTTGGCAAGAGACATCGGTCCCGGTGGCGGTGGGCCCGAGGGTGAGTGTCCCATTCTTTAGCCGGCTTTCGTTTATGGCCATTAGAAATCAACTCCCTCCGTGATGGTGATGGTGGCGCTTGGGTGGTTGCGATTGTTGGGCAGCACATAGGCCGCCGGCGTGGCGTCGGTGATGGGAAACACGCCCATCACGGCGTCCACTAGCTCGTTAACGGATTTGCCCACGTCGGCCGTCCCCGAGCCGGTGGGCGCCACGCCGATGGCGTGAAGCGTGAACGTGGCCGTGTAGCCGCCCATCACATCGGGGACACGCCGGGGGACGGGGACCACGAGCACGGCCGGCGGGTTGAGCGCGCCGGCGTCCGAGGTGGCACGAACGCCGGCGGCTTGGAGTTTCTCCACAATGGTCCGGGCGAAGTCATCGGCGCTAGTCACGCCACCACCATCTCCGTCCACGGTCCGAGCATTTGGGACACGTCGGCGTCATAACTCAAGATCACGGCCGCCCCCATATCGGGGACACCCACCACGCCGTCCGGTGAGTTACGCCGGCTCATGAGCCGGTTAGTGATCAAGAGCCCGGCTTGGACAGCCATCCCCGGCACCGGGAGCGGCACCGGGGGATCGCTGTCGTCCACCATGAAAGCTCGGGGAGCCCGTAACTCCACCGCCTCGGACGCGGCGGCCACGGCGTCGGCGATGGCCACATCATCGGATGTGTCCGCCGGATCGATCCGGGCCCACGCTTTATAGCTGTCGGTGGTAAGCCACGGGCTCCCCGGCCACATCTACTTGGCCGCTTTCCCGCTAGCCGCCGGCGCCGGCCCTTCCTCGGATTGGACGCCGAGGTTGGCCAAGAGTGGCGGCGCGGTGTAGGTGAGCTTCACGAACGCCAACGGATCCACCGGCTCGGCCGCCCATAGGCCGATCACGCCGATGTTGTAGCCGGCCACGCCCACGTCTATCACGCTGAGTTGGACGGGAGCGCCGGGCGTTTCGTAAAACTCCACCTCTTCGGAGTTGCCCACCACGAACGTGTTTCCGGCGATGTAGGGATCCACCACCGGCCGGAGTCCCATCACGTTGGAAATCTGGCCGGTGGCGTCGGCGGTCCCGTAGGCGTTGGACGGGTTGAGGTACGGGAAGAGCGGCCGGCCGTTCCCGTCCACGAGCCCGGCCAGCACGCCATAGGACGTGAGCCCGAGCCACACCGTATCGGGGAACACGTTTTCCCGGGAGTTGGCCGCGCACATCACCGCGGCGTTGGCGATGGCCGGCCCGAGGGTGGCCGCGTCACCGTCCCACGCCAACGTTTGGGTGAACTTGGCGAACACGGCCGCCCACGCCCCGTTATTGGACTCCCGGGCGTAGATGCGGACGAGATCGCGGAAGATCACATCCAACGCCCCCGGTGAGGATCGGTTGGCAAGCTCCCACGAGACATCCACGCCCCCGGCGTAAGAGCCCACCGGGATCTTGAGTAGGTCAAGGGTGAACGCTTGGGACGCCACCGGACCTTTCTCGGCGTGGGGGCCCACTTGGACGTGTTGGGTGATCCGGGGGCGTTGTACCTCCATCCCCACCGGGGGGAGCGGCGGGTGAGTCATGGCGTCCACGGACGGGCGCCGGGCCACCCACTCCCCCAAGATGTCCCCGGTGACTTGGGGGGGGACGAGCCCGGGTGTCTGCGCGGTGGTGACATCGGCCAACGCCCGAGTGAACCGGGCGGACTCGGCCACGTCGCCGTGCTTGGAGCGCATATAGCCGAGGACGTACTCTCCCGGCGTCCGGTACGGGAAAGCCGAGCGGTCCCCCGACAGCGGATCGGCCGGGCGGTCCGCGGTGCGAGTCACCCGCCCCATCATCTCCCCGGCTCGGGCGTCAAGCTCGGCGCGTTCCACGAGCAAGCCGAGCCGGGATGTCTTGGCTTCGGCTTCGGCGCGAAGCTCGTCCCAAGTGGCTTGCTCCACATCGTTGAGCGTGTCCCGCTGATCGGCTACGGCTCCCGCCTCTATGGCGTTCATCCGGCCGTGAAGCTCATCTATGGACTGTCGCAACACGTCCACGAGGTTGATAGGCAAAGCGTGATCCTTTCACGAGTGGTTGATCTCTTCACTCGGAGTGGCTCACGCCCCGGTGGTGGCCGCGCTATGGGCTCCGGCCGGCGGTCGGCTCCGTCAAGCCCGAGAGGTTAGCGCTCGTGGATCTCGGGCGGGTGGGACGGCCGCGACGGGCCCGGCTCCACGAGGATGCACGTTCCCCGCCGGCAACGCTCCCGCCCGTTGGCGAGCGACGCGCAAAAGCGCTCCCCCACGCCAAGCTCCCAACACGCGGCCACGTGGGCGCTAGCGTCCTCGGCCGGCGGCTCGCTCACCGGCGGATCCGCTCGGCCGCCCCGAAACGGTCCACGAGCCCGGAGCGGACGGCGTGGAGCCGGGCCCGTTCGGCGCCGAGGGCGGCCATCGTTGGGTGGCGGTCTTGGGCGGCTCGGACTCCCTCCACGCCGGCGGTGGCGTAGGCCGGGAAATTGCACACGCTCACCTCGTGGAGCTTCACGGCCGTCCGGATGACGAGATCACGGGCGCTCGGGGGCGTCCGCTCGGTTCCCTTGGTCCGCTCTTCGGACACCGGCTCAAACCCGATGGACAAGCCCGAGATGGCGTCCTCGGCCACGAGCGCGAGCACCTCGTCCGCTTTGGCGGTGGCCGCCAGATGGAACGCGGCGTGGAGCCCGTCGTCCTCTTCGGTGAGATCCACCGACGCGCCGATGGGGAGCGCCCGGCGCTCGTGGGACACGAGCAACGGGACAGGGTGGGAGCGGTCCCGGATGGTCTTGGCGAAGCTCCCCTTTTGGAACACCTCGGTGTAGTCGTCCCACCAATCCGACACGTCCAACTCCACGCCGTAAGGCACGGCGAGCCCGTAGAGCGTCCGGCCGTCGCTGTCCCCCTCGGCGTGGCGGACGTGGAGCCGGTTGGCCATCACGTGGGTGTAGGTCCGGCCCACCGGGACGGTGGTGAGGGTGGCGGTCATGATGTCTCCAAGAGGGTGAGGTGGGCGGATAGCTCGGGCCCGTCCTCGGGCCCGTCCCCGCTCGAGGTGGGGGGGACGCCGGGGGGGGCGGCCGGGGCGGGATTGGCGGCCGGCTTGAGATCCTCCCCGGCCGGCACGGTGCGCGGCACGCCGGCCAGCTCGCGAGCTTCCCCGAGGGTGATGATCTCCGCGCCGTAGAGGGTGGTGGCCGCGGTGGCTCGGGTCATGGTGTCCGCCCGGAGCAACGCGCCGGCGAAGAATTCGGCGTGGTTGCCGCGGGGGAGACATTGGGCGGATAGCTGTAGCTCAAGCGGCCGGAGTAGCCGCATCATCGTGGTGGTGATGAACCGGCCAAACTCGCTTTCGGCGTTGGTGTAAGTGTGGCGCTGAGTTTCGATCCCCAACAGAAACGGGGGGACGCCGAGGATCATCGCCACCATCGTGGCGTCCCATTGGCGGGCTTGGACTAGTTGGGCTTTGTCGGCGTCGGTGGCCAACGGTTGGAACGTGGTGGAGCCGGGGACCACCACCGGGACACGAGTCCCGCTCACCGCTTGGAGCCACTTAGCCTTTAGCTCGTTGGCTTGGTCTTGGGTGAGGTTGGGGCGGGTGTCGGTGATCACGCCGGAGGGGACGGCCGAGGACGTGAAGTATTGGCCGGCGTAAGCGTCGGCCGCCAACGAGGACGCGATGGCTCCGGTCATGGTGGGCAGCACGCCCCGCCCGGCTAGCTCCCCCGAGCGCTTGTCCACGGCCACGTGGAACATCCGATCATCGGGGATCGGATCCTCAAATCCCTCCACTTGGTAGATCGGCCGCCACGTGTCGGGATCTCGGGCCACGGACACGGTGGTGACATCTAGGGGGATGAGCATGGACGGCCACCCGGTGGAGTCCAACGGGCCCACCAACGCCGCGTAGTTGCCATAAAGCAAGATGTCCGAGACGTACTCGTCCACGAAATCGGCCGGCGTCCGGTTGGCGCCCGGCGTCGGGTTGGTGATCACCGTGGCCGGCGGATCCACGTACTCGTCCCCCCGCTTTTGGCGTAGCGGTAACTGCATCGCCACGCCGGAGATGAGCCGCATCCCGGCGGTGAGCGCCGGCACGCCCCGAGCCATCCACTCGGACACCCACGGCGCCCAATAGCCGGGGAGGTTCCCCCACCCGCCGGCCGCGTCAAACATGGATTGCTCCCACCGGCGCCGGAGGATCTCTTGGACACCCTCCACGTCCCCGGAGATCCCGGGAAGCCCACCGATAGGTCCACCGCCCCCGCCGGCCAGAGAGCCGCTAGGGGCGCCGGATTGCTTGCTCCACGGCCACCTCACGCCCCTAGAGCCTAATTCCGGGCGGGAAGCTCCCTCTAGGATCGTTTCTAAGCCCCTCAAATCCGAAAAACGGGTTAGGGTACCCGGCCGATCCGAGCGTGGCGGGACGCCGGCGCTCCGGTCGGGCTCCGGGGCGGCTAGTCGGCTTCACCAGGCGGCAAATCGCCACTTTGGAACACGCCGGGCCCACCCCACACGAGGATCCCGGTGGCGCCGGCCCGGTTGAGGTAGTCCGTCCCCTCGGTGGCCACCACGCCGGCGCTCCCCGGCTCGCGTTGGGCGATGAGCGCCACGGTGGCGTCCGTGTCCACGGTGGCGAACACCGGCCCGAGGGTGAGGGTGGCCACGCCAAGCTCGGGGAGATCCACTTGGGCGGCTCGCGGCCCGGCCACCCGCCGGCCGGAGCCGGTGACGAGGGTGAGCCACGCCACCACGCCCACCGTGTCCGGTCCCCGGTTCATGAGCGCCACCGACGCCGACGCCAACCACGCCCCGGCCGGGACGGGAAGCTCCAAGACCGAAGTGGGGACGGCTTGGATGGTCACCTCCGAGCCGGGGACGCCGGCGGGAAGCTCGGCCGAGTAGAGCGCTAGCTCGGGGAGGACACCATCGGCGCCGGGCGGTCCGGCCGGGCCACGCTCACCGGGCGGTCCCGGCTCCCCCCGCTCACCGGGCGGTCCGGGCGGTCCGGGCGGTCCGGGCGTCCCCGAGGTGGCCACCGGGCCCGGATAGCGCGCCGAGTAGCCGAGCGCCACTCCCCCGGCCAGAGCACGAGCCACGGCCGCAAAGTTACGCGGTTACGCGCCGAGTTACGCGTAACTCAAAACGCGGTCCACGTGGCCACCTCGGCGCCGGCCGGGTGGGTGAGCGCCCACGTGGCGGCCGTGCACGCGATCACCGGGGCGATGGACACCACCGCGCCGCGCCGATGCCACGCCCATCCGCCATCGGCCACGTCCCGGCCGGGCGCCACCTCGGCCGCGGCGGCTAGCGCCGGGTGGGCGCCCACTCGGATCCGGCGCTCGGTGATCGCGGCGAGCCATCCCGAGCACGCGGCCGGCCAATCCCGCCCCCGGATGGCCAACATCGGGAGCCCGGCGGTGGCCAACTCGTCCGCGATGTCCAAGCCGGGCGTGTCGGCCGGGTAGCCGATGGCCACCGGGTGGCGTCGGGCGGCTAGCTCGGCCATCCGCTCGGCCATCCACCCGGTTCCCGGCCGGGCGTCCACCACCTCACACCGGAGCCCTTGCAAGTCTCGCCACGCCACCGAGATACACCCTTGGGAGCGGTCCCGGCTCGTGTCCATCCCGAGCGCCACCCGGCTAGAGCTCGCGGGCGCTGTCCTCATGGCCGGGACCACCGCGGCCGCCCACGCCCCGGGCGGGATCTTGGGGGCGGCTTGGGCGCCCATCCCCTCCGGCCAGAGGTTCCCGTACGCCCGGCGAAAGCCGGCCGCCCCCAACTCGTCTAGAGCGGCTTTCATTTGGGGCGCCCCGATGGTGAGCCCGTAGGCGGGATGGAACATCTCCCACGAGCCCGGCCGGCACGGATCCACGTCCTCGGGACACGCCCACTCGAAATAGGCGATCCCGTCCCGGCGCCCCTCGGTGACGGCGTTCCGTCCCCGTTGGACTGTCTCCCAAAGCCACAACGAGCGGTCATCCCCGGCGGTGGAAAGCTTCCACACTTGGGCGCCGGGGCGGGTGGCTTGGGTGGGGACGATGGCTTGGTCTAGCTGCCGGCCGCGCTCAAGCTCGTGGGCCCAACACTCGTCCACCACCACGAGATCGGATTGTTTGGAGTGGAGGGCGGCCGGGAGGGGGGCGAAGATCCGGAACATCGATCCGTTAGGCCACGAGATCCCCTCCGAGCCTTGAGCCCGGCGAAGCTTGGCGTACGGCTTGAGCGGGGAGGACTCCAAGCCGGGGGCGTGCTCGTTGAGCAACCAATCCCGGGCGATCTCCCGGCTTTGCGCGGTGTACCAAATCCGCCGGCGGGGACGGTAGAGCGCCCGGTGTTCCACGTTGGCGCCGGTAAGGGTGGTCTTTCCACTCTGGCGGGGGACGGTGATCACCACGGACGAGTAACAAAACAAGCCATCGGCGTCCACCTCGTTGGCCACGTCCGCCACGATCTCTTGCCAGGGCATGAGCGGCCAGCCGAGGGCGGCCGCGATGTAGGCCACATCGTGGCCGTGGGACGGCCGGCTAGCTGTCCGGGGCGTTGCCCACGCGGGGGCCGGACATTCCCGCGATGAAAGCGGCGAACGGATCAAGAGCTTCCCTCATGGTTCCGGTGAGCCCACACGCTTGGCGTAGCTCAAGGTAAGCCCGGACGGCTTTGGCGCCGGCGTCCACGTCGGTGGCTCCCTCGGCCACGTCCACGAACGCGGCCGCGGCTCGGAGTAGCGCTCGGGCGCCGGCCGGGATAGCTGTCTCGGCGCGGATCTCGGTGTCTAGCGCCCGTTCCACCCGGCCGACACGGCGCCGAGGGGGACGGGATGGGCCCGGATCGAAGAGCCGCCCGGCGTCCGGGCCCGGATCGGGCGATTTGCCACGCCGGCGTGGCATTGCTAGCTGTCTCCGGGCGTTCCGGCCGGTTCCGGCCCGAGGGGGGGGAATACCTTGACAGATGTCACGGGAGCCGCTAG
>Ga0126381_100002679_pt1 | contig 19265 bp, 18 predicted proteins | sample PanSoiMetPlot_28_FD_96465 | JGI IMG/M metagenome (GOLD analysis project Ga0126381, IMG submission 96465) | Tropical forest soil microbial communities from Panama - MetaG Plot_28 | ecosystem: Environmental > Terrestrial > Soil > Tropical forest > Bulk soil | place: Panama | collected 2016-02-17
GAGACTTCTCGACGATCGCGCCCATAGGAATCCGCCCAACGGTCGGGTGATTGGTCAAGCTGGTATTGGCGCCTCGTCCGGCAGCAAACCCGCCTGTAAGCACTGACCCTTGCGCAACCGCATAAACTTGACCGTCCGGACCCTTTAAAGATGTCAACAGCAGCAACCCGCCCTGGAGATTCGTCGAATCTCCGATTGCTGCCGCAGTCACATCAATCTTCGTACCCGTTTGAGCGTAAGGGGGCAGAGTGGCCGTCACCATTACGGCGGCCACGTTGCGAACCAATATGGCCGTCGGAGCCACCGTCATGCCCATTCGCTGCAAGATATTCGTCAACGCCTGCGCTGAAAAAACAGTCTGGCGCTTATCCCCGGTCCCGTTGAGCCCGACAATCAGCCCGTAGCCGACAAGTTGGTTATCACGCACACCTTCAAGCGAAACGATATCCTTCAATCGTGTTCCGGCAGCCTTCAAGCTTGGCGGCGTGATCAACGCAACCAGCAATCCAATCCGAATCGTGACAGTAATGGGCCGATTTAAACTCATGCGAGGCATCATCAAAAAGGCAACAGCCCCAGCAGCAAGCGATAAAGGAAGTGTGGCCTCCGCACGGCATCCCCAACCACGCCTTTGCCATTCACCTGAATGTTCAGGTTCGCGACCTGGTCAGACCGAATCGTATTTCCCGCCGTCAAGTCGACCGGCCGAACCATTCCCCGCAACGCGATCGATTGTTTTTCAGAATTCACGCCGATGTCTTTGATCCCCTCAATCAACAAATTCCCACTCGGCGTCACCTGGATCACCCGAGCCGTAATCGTCGTCGTTAACGTCATATCGCGCGACGTTTGTCCCTGGCCCTGAAGTTGTTGGTTGTCGCTCAAATTCAGCATATTCGTAAGCCGCGGATTGGTGAGACCTGCAATTCCAGTGATTCCTGCCGCGACAGAAGACTTTCGGGAAGTGTTGCTTGTCCCCTTCGCGAGCGCCGAAGCCGTATCGTTCACTAGCACCGTCACCAAGTCGCCGACATCGCCGGCGCGCAGATCCCGAGTTAGATCCGCGAACCGCGTCCCCGCTTGGTAAATCGATCCCGGCGAGTTAACTATTTGCGCAAGTACGCAAATCGAAGACATTACAAAAACGAGCAACTTCATTTTCGAATCGCGACCTTTCCTTTACCCTCAACCTTGGCCTGAAATCTCCGCCCGCTTTCGGGGTTGCGTAAGAAAACCATGTCCCCGATGTGTCCCGGATTCTCCGCTTCCGCCTCGAATTGGAGAAGCGCGCCCCCGTCACTCACCTCGACCTGAACCTTGTCTCCTCGCATGACCTGTGGCGGTGTGATGAGCAGCGCTGCGTAGATCGGAGCGCCCGGCCCAAGCGCGCGAGTCGGTTTCTTGCCGATGACCTCTTCGATTGAAGATACGGGAGGCGGTTCAAGCACAGAACGGGTTCCTGTTACCACAGCCAGCTGATCCTCAGTAATCGGCTTCCCCGCGGCCACTACTTCGCGAGCCTCTATCCAACTCCGCTCCTCCGTGATGCGAACGCGAACCGAGACAGGCAGACTCCGGCCCTTTCCGTATATAAGTCTCCCGCGCCATACACCGTTTGGTTCCAGACCGCCGCGCGTAAACTCCAACTTTCCTCTGGGAATTCGAACTTCACCGAACTCGAGGATCTCCACATTCGCGCGCGGAAACACCTTCCTTAATACCGGCATCAACTGGTCCGCCTTGAGTGGAGAGGTCGCCTGCTCGAAGCACGCCTCGGTATGAGCCTCGTGGCCTTCGATACCCGCCTTCCGCGCCCACGCGGCCAACTCCTGAGCCGACACAATCCGGCGACTCCCGACGATAGGAGCTATTCCCAACTCTATCGACGGGTTTGCCGCTGCAAATGCGTATACGATCTGAGCCACGTCTCGCGCGAGAATCGAGTCGCCCTCAACCGGCTGGCAAGGCGCCGCACAGGCGGCCACGGTACATACAAAGAACGCCAATTTCATCGCGATAGATCGTTGACCGTCGAATACATCTCATCCGCGGCTTTCACGACTTTGCTCGATGCTTCGTACGCACGCTGCGTGGTGATCATCGTGATGAACTCTTCCACGACGCTAACGTTCGAGGCTTCGACATAACCCTGCTGCAGCGTCCCGAGCCCTTCCTGTCCGCCCGGATTTCCCACGGTAGGATCGCCGCTCGCGTCGGTCTGTAGAAACAGGCCGTTTCCGATGCTGTTCAACCCTCCAGGATTCGTAAACGAGGCTAATTGGATCTGTCCCGCGACTTGAGTATTGGTCTGACCCGGCTGCGTATAGCTCACCGTGCCGTCCGAAGCGATCGTAATGGATGTCGCTTGCTGCGGAATCGTTACCTGCGGCTCAAGAGGATCACCGTTGGCGGTGACGATATTCCCGTCTCGATCCAACTGAAAATTCCCGGCGCGCGTATAGGCAATGTCTCCGGAAGCCCGCCGGATCTGAAAGAACCCTTTCCCCTGAATCACTACATCCAAGGGATTGTCCGTCTGTTGAAAGTTGCCCTGCGTGAAAATCACCGTGTTCGCGGACGGGCGAGTCCCAAGCCCCAGCTGCAATCCGCTTGGAACAGTTGTCTGCGACCCTGCCGCCGTCCCAGGTTGTAAGAAGCTCTGGTAAAGCAAATCCTGAAACTGTGTCCGTCGCGACTTGAAGCCAACCGTATTCGCGTTCGCCAGGTTGTGCGCGATGTTGTCGATGCTCATTTCCTGAGCGGTCATGCCGCTTCCCGCGCTATATAAAGCCCGAATCATAGTTCCTCTTTCCTTGTCTTGAAAACTAGCCTGTTGCAGGCTTCAGCGCACAGGACGCGGCGGCATCCAAATGAGCACCAGAGAAACCCTGCCGCCGCGTCCGTTGTGCGCTGGGTTACTGGAGAGCCTGGTGGTCTCCAACGCGCGATTTAGCCCACGCTCGCAACCTTATCGAGCGACTCCTTGTTCATATCCGTCCCCACGAGCATCGCCTTCTGCAACATCTCGAACTGGCGCATCACGCTGACGAGCTTCACTGCCTGATCCGCCACCGGCGTGTTCGATTGTTCGATCGCGCCCTGCCGAACCTCAGTAGCCGGCGCGGCTTTCGGAGTTGCGTTCATCAAGGCGAAATAGGTGGTTCCCAACTTCTTGAGCGCCGATCCCGCGTTATCCACTGACACAATCTCCATCTGCCCGATCTCTTGACCGCCCTGGCGAACCACGCCGTCCTTATCGATCTCGATTGCCTGAAGTGGATCCACGGTAATCGGCTTCCCCTGATCGTTCACATTGCGAATGGTGTAGCCATCCGCCGTCTGAAGCTGGTTCGATTTCGAGATCTGAAACTCTCCGCCACGTGTGTACACTGTTCCGGTTGGTGAGTTTAATCCGATAAACCCCTGCCCAGCGAGAGCAATGTCCAAAGGATTTCCTGAGGGAATCAGAACTCCCTGAGAGAAGTCCGTCCACTGGCTCTGCGCCAAGGGCAGTTCAGATTCATAAAGAGAGTAGAATTCGCGATCCGCCTTGAACCCTGTCGTAGAAGAGTTCGCAATGTTATTCGCCAGCATGTCCAGTGACTCCATGCGCGCCTTCATTCCGCTTGCAGCGGAGATTAGGAGTGGATCCATAAGCTCACTTGCGCGATGCAATTTGCTCGCCAGCATTCATATGCTTAGAAATTAAGCCGATGAGCGTTTCAGGTTGGAACCGTTAGCGGCGAGATTGTGCCGTTCTGGTTTCCAGTGCCAGTTTCTTGCCAAGTGCGCCCACGCTAAGCGCATGAAATTCCATCCGAGCGCTTTGGACGCCGAACTGCACTGACTGCGGCCGTGAATCTCGCGCCAGTCAACCTTGCGAACGCAGCGCCGGCTCTGGTGCTCGCGCAAGGACAGAATGCGGCCGCGACTGGATTTCTGGATCTGATCGGGCTACTTCTTGCATCTCCTTCGCCGCAAGTCACCGAAGAAACAGCAGAGCAAGCGGCAGTGCTTCCTCAACTGGCGTCGCCCGACCAAATCGCAGCGGCGCTAATCAAATCGATGTCGAAATCTCCCACGGCTGGCGTTCTCCCTGCTACTGTTGCGCTCGGAAAAAAGATAGAGACGTCAATTCCCGCGAAGGTTAAAGAGCTGCTTCAGAAACAGACTCAACAAGCGAACCCCGCCCAAGCCACCGTTCTGCCGATCCTACAGAATTCGAGCTTCGCTGCTCTAACTTCGCTGCCCCAAATATCGTCCTTAAGCGCGAAGGCAAGCGAAGGAGCAAATGTAGCGAAGAGCGCAACGCAAACCCAACTGTTTCCCACGCCAGGTGTTGCCGACGCCACGGTAGCCGTAGCGCCCACAACTTTTGACTCGAATTCTCCTATCGCATTTCAAATGTTGTTGACTCCCCAATCGGCTCAAGCGCAACAGGCGGAAACCGCGACTCAGCCCGGCCCCCTCTTGAAACCGGGCGGTCCGCAAGAGTCTCCCGTCGAACCCATGCAGCCGACCTCCGCATCCGCGAAGGCAGGACTTCGAGCTCCCGTCCAGCCGCCAGAGGAGCCCGAAAAAGTTCTTGCCGCCGCGGCCTTAGCTGCAAGTGCGGATCACGCGCCACAAGGCAACTTGTCGCAAGCGCCATTCCACCAGCCTGCGGCGCCCCAGGTACTTCCGCGGCAAGCATTGCAATCCGGGGACGCTCCGGCTCCGTCTCCCGAAATAAAAGCTGCCGATCAACCCGCACAACTCAAGCCCGGATCCGCGCAACAAATCACCGTGCGCGTTTCCAGTCCTCAAACGCCGGCCGTCGATTTGCATGTCGTCCAACGAGCCGGTCAGGTAGAGGTCGCAGTCCGAACTCCAGATGCCGGACTCGAAGCGGCGCTACGGCAAGACTTGGGTACGCTCGTACATTCGCTGGAGCGATCCGGATTTCATACCGAAACATTTGTCCCGGTAAGCGCAGCGGCCTCGACGAGCTCCGCACAGATGAACTCGCAAGGCGACCGTTCGGATACGCATCCCGATTTTTCACAGAACCGGCAAGGCCAGAACTCGGGGGGCCAAAACCAGGGCGGGCAATCCCGCCGTGAAGATTCATCCCAGAACCAGCGGCATGCTGCATGGGCGGCCGCTCTTGAGAAAGACAAGGCAGAAAATCAATGAGCACGAGCATCAATCCCCTCTCCTCTGTTACGGATCCCACGGCGGCAACAAGCACGCCGCCAGCGGCGTCCTCCACTGATTCGCTTGCATCGGAACAGGTCTTCCTTCAACTGCTTGTCGCGCAGCTAAAGAATCAGGACCCGATGAGCCCTGAGGACGGCCTTCAGTTTGTAAGCGAGCTCGCGCAGTTTTCGAATCTTGAGCAAAGCACGCAATCGCGCAGTGACCTCGACGCGATCCTGGGGCAGCTGAAAGCCGCCGCCGCCACAACGGCCACCACATCGACTTCGGGAACCGATCAACAGTCTTCATAAAGAAGGAGCACTCATGGGATTCACATCATTCTCCACGGCACTTTCCGCACTTTCCGCGCATTCCACGGCGATCGACGTGGTCGGCAACAATCTCGCGAACCTTAACACGCCCGGCTTCAAGGCGAGCGTCGTCTCTTTCCACGATCTCGTGACTGAGTCGCTTGGGGCGGGTTTGGGCGAGACACAGGTAGGCTTCGGTGTAGGCGCTCCTGTCACGCTGCGAGACTTCTCACAGGGGGCAATTCAATCGACCGGCGGCCCGCTCGATGTCGCCATTCAGGGCGACGGATTCCTGATTGTGAACAATAATCAGGGCGCACCCGAATATACACGCGGCGGCAATCTTCAGGTGGACAAACAGGGTGTGCTCACAACAGCCACAGGTGAACATGTCCAGGGGTGGACTCTCAACAACGGCGTGCTGGATACGAATCTTCCGGTGAGCGATATCGTGATTCCCGTTGGATCCCTTAAGTCTCCAACTCCCACAGGCTCAGTTTCAGTCGATCTCAATCTCAACGCTGCTGCCACTGCGGGTCCACCACCCGATACGTTCTCGACATCGATGCAGGTATACGATTCGCTCGGCAATACCCACATCATTAATTTCGATTTCACCAAGACATCCACGGCGAACCAGTGGAGCTATTCGATGAGCTTCCCCGACGCAGATTTGAACGCTGCAGGTACGCCCGTCACCGGAACGCTCACGTTTGATGGATCTGGAAATCTGACCAGTCCGACTCCAACGGATCCGGCCCCCGTGCTCAAGGCCACCGGCCTAAAAGACGGCGCGGCCGATATGAACATTACCTGGAGTCTTTTCAATGGAACAACAGCGCGAGTGACGCAATTCTCGCAGCCCTCCGCCACCGCTGCTTTGACTCAGGATGGCGCGGCGGCCGCGAATCTGGTTCGCATCGGCATTTCCGATGGCGGTAAGGTGATCGCGCAATACTCGAGTGGCGATCAGATCACCGTAGGCCAGCTCGCGATGGCGACAATCCGTAACCCCGGCTCGCTCATTGCGGTCGGCAATAGCAACTTCCAGCTCAGCGCCCTTTCGGCGCTCCCCGCAGTTGGACTTCCCAATACAGGCGGCCGGGGACAACTGCTTGGAGGAGACATTGAAGCGTCAACGGTCGACATCGCACGCGAATTCACAAACCTGATCGTCTTCCAGCGGGGCTACCAGGCTAATACCCGAGTAGTCACGACCGTCGACCAGCTCAGCCAGGACACCATTGACCTCAAACGTTAGTGGTGGATGGGCCGCCCGTACGTGAAGTGGGGAGCAAATAGATGACAGCCCTTGAAGAAATCGGCCACCTCGCCGACGTCCCCATCGATGTAGAAATCGAACTAGCGCACAAAGTCATGACTGTTCGCGATATCCTCGCACTCTCCCAAGGCAGCGTGATCCGCATGCCTCGATCCGCCGGCGAAAACATCGACATTCTTGCCGGCGGAACTCCTTTAGGCTCCGGAGAAATCGTTATCATCGAAGACTCCGTGGGAGTCCGGATCACCGACTTCAAGGACTCCGAATGATCCGCCAGCTTCTCGCGCTTCTTCCCCGAGTGAAGCCGGCAAACCGAATTCTTCAGACCGTCGAACGTGTGTCGCTGACACAGCATCACACTCTCCACGTGGTGCGCATCCACGGAACCGAAGTCGTCCTCGCCACCTATCCAAACGGCTGCACCGTAATCGACGCTGCCGAACAGCGATTCCTCAAAGCCAACGCATGAACTCCTTTCTCGGCATCACCATGACTCCCGCCAAAGACGGTACGGCGCTCGGAGTTCCCATGCAGATCGTTCTGCTGCTCACCGTTCTCACGTTGCTCCCCGCCATCGTCATGTCGGTCACTCCGTTTCTCCGAATCATCGTCGTGCTTCACTTCCTGCGTCAGGCACTCGGTACGCAAACGGCGCCTTCGAATCAAGTCCTGGTCGCGCTCGCGCTTTTTCTAACGTTTGTTGTGATGCAACCTGTAACGAATCAGGTCTACGCCGAAGGCTGGCAGCCGCTGGAAAACGGACAAATCAGTATGGGAGAAGCGTGGGACCGCGCCCAAGTCCCCATCAAATCTTTCCTGCTGCGATTCGCCCGTGAAAAAGATATCCGACTATTCCTCGAAGTCTCGCACGCGCCTCCGCCCGCCAAGCCGGCCGACGTTGCTATGAGCGCACTCGTTCCCGCCTACGTCTTAAGTGAGCTAAAGGCCTCGTTCCAAATCGGCGCGGTGCTCTTCATTCCGTTTCTGATCATCGATCTCGTCGTCGCTTCCGTGACGCTTTCCGCGGGAATGATGCAACTGCCGCCAGTGATGATTTCGGCGCCTTTCAAGATCCTTCTGTTCGTACTCGTCGACGGGTGGAATCTCGTCGTCGGTTCTCTCGTCCGCAGCTTTTCGTGAGAACCAAATGAATTCCGCCGCTGTAGTCGATCTCATTCGTAACGCATTCATGACCACGTTCTGGCTTGGTCTCCCAGTGCTTGCAGCCGGGTTCGTCATCGGAATCCTGGTTAGCCTCGCGCAGATCATCACCTCGATTCAGGACTCAAGTTTCTCCACCGTCCCACGCCTGAGCGTCTTCCTGGCCGCGCTGCTTCTGGCGATGCCTTGGATGATCGGCCGGCTTATGAGCTACACCACGTCTCTGTTTGGTGATCTCAGCCGGTTCGCCCATTAACGTCCAAGAAAATGCACATTGAAGTTCCCTTTGCTACTCTTTACGGTTTCCTTCTGGTGCTGGCACGAGTAACGGCGTTCCTGGCTTTTCTGCCGCTTCCAGGTTTCCGCGGCCTGCCTGACAGCGTGCGAGTCTTCCTCGGCGTAGTGATCACCGTAGCTCTGTTCCCCGTATGGCCTGCTCTCCCGTCCCGCGAAGTTTCCTTTGGCCAGCTCACCATATGGGCCTTCGCGGAATCCGGATTCGGCCTCACCGCGGGGCTCGCAGTCGCCTTCCTCACCGAGGGCTTCCAAATGGCGGCCCAAAGCATCGGCCTTCAGGCCGGCTTCAACTACGCCTCCACCATCAACCCGACGAGCGAAGCCGACGCCAGCATTCTCGAAGTTCTCGCCTCGCTTACATCGAGCCTTTTGATCTTTACACTCGGCATCGACCGCGAACTCATCCGGATCCTCGCTCTCAGCTTCGATCAATTTCCCGCCGGCGCTTGGGCTCCATCCCTTCAAAGCATGCAGGACACTATTCGTCTGGGAAGCGGGATGCTTTCTCTCGGATTGAGATTCGCACTGCCCGTAATCGCGCTTCTCCTGCTGATCGATGTAGCGCTCGGGCTTCTAGGCCGAATTCAGCAGCAACTCCAACTACTCTCCTTAGCCTTCCCCGCGAAGATGGCTGCCGCCGTAGCGCTATTGGCGATCCTGGCTCCCACCATGCCCCGCCTCTTCCAGCTTTCCGCCGCGCACACTTTGACGGTTCTCCGTGCTGTACGCACTCCTGCGTGCCGTGTCGATACGATTGTCGACACCTGCCAAGCCAAAAACCCCCACTAGCGAAATGGCCGACAGCCAGCGCACCGAAAAACCCACGCAGCGCCGCGTGGATCGCGCCCGCCGTGAAGGCAACTTCCCGATCTCCCGCGAGTTCGTCTCCGCCATCCACTTCATGGCCTTCGTCGCGTTGCTGACCACATTCAGCGCCGCATGGCTCCTTCACACTGCGTCGCTTATGAAGGTATTGCTCGCGACAGCATTCCGCTTGAACGTCACCGCTGGCTCGCTCACTGCATTGGCATGGAACACGCTGGCCCCGCACTTCCTTCCGATCATCCTTTGCGGTGGAGTCCTCGTCCTGGTAATGATCGCCGGACAACTCGCTTCTACCCGAATGGGAATCGCCGGCTCGAAGCTCGCGCCGGATTTCAAGCGACTCAACTTCCTGAGCCGCATCACTCAACTGCCCGGCCAAAACTTCCCGATCTTTCTTCAAGCGCTGGTGATCATTCCCATCGCAGGTCTGGTCGTTTACTACGAAGTCACCGAAAACCTCGGTCTACTTTTGGAGCTCCCGTGGGTCGCCCCCACGGTTGCCATCGGCCGCGTCGGTTCCGTGCTCGAAACCTTGCTCTGGCGCTCCGCGGCAGTTTTTCTCGTTATCGGTGTCATAGATCTCTTCTGGCAGCGACACCGCTACACGAAGCAACTCCGCATGAGCAAGCAGGAAGTTCGCGAAGAGTCGAAAGAGCAGGAAGGCAACCCGCACACCAAAATGCGGATCCGTCGCATCCAGCGCGATCTCGCCCGCCGTCGCATGATGAAGGAGGTCCCGAATGCGACCGCCGTCGTTGTGAATCCGACGCACTACGCCGTCGCAATCCAGTACTCGATGGATCTCAAGCAGACGTCCGGCGCCGCCCCACGAGTCATCGCAAAAGGAAAGAACTACCTCGCCCTTCGCATCCGGCAGAAGGCGTTAGAACACCAAGTCCCGATCGTAGAGAATCCCCCACTCGCGCGAGCCCTTTACTCATCGGTTGAGGTGGGCCAGGAAATTCCCGCCCACCTCTATCGAGCTGTAGCTGAAATCCTCGTGTACATCTACCGGTTAATGCACGCAAGGTGATTTCTACTGTCCGAGATCCACGGACAAAACGGTGCCTTCAGAGCGATCCGTGATGTACAGGGTCGAACCGTTCAACACCATGCTGCTTGGCGTCGTCAAATTGTCCACGACCACCTGCCCGATTGGCGTGTCATAGGATTTCACACGACCGGGCGCACCGGCGAGCATATTCGCGCTGTATTCGAGTACAAGGAACTCGGTCGATCCATTAGCTTTGGTGCGTGGCAAAACATCGATCGCCGAAGAAAGCAAGCCGATGAACACGCTGCTCGTGCCCGTTGTGGGATCGATCAGCATCACCCGAGAATCACCCGGCGTAAACGGAAAGCCCGTCAGCAAGCTCACGAGCAGATAATCGCCATAAACATGCACGCTATCCGGCACCGCCTCGGCTACCGGAGGCACGCCGCCCGTGGGGACCTTATCGAAATGGGTCAGGACTTTGTACTTGCCCGTTTGCATGTCGATTTGCACCAACTCGTTCAAACCCGCATCAGCCAAGTACAAGAGATTTGATGACCCCAAACGACTTCCCGAGCCCAGAGCCAAGCTATATGGATGCGAATTCCGTGTCAACGAAACTGAATCGGGCTGAGTCCGGAACACTGTCAGGAGTGTCAGTGTAGCGGTATCCCCGGCGGAGTTCGTCAGCACCACAGGATTCCCGTCAATCAGCGTAAAGTGGTCCGCCGATTTAAGCGAAAAACCAGCAGTGAGTTTGTCGACCGAAGTGGAGAAATTCACTTGCAGCACGCAATCCAAGATCGGTGACGCCACGCCTTTGGGATTCCCCACAAACGTTCCTTGCGCTGTTCCGTTCGCAAGCGAGTCACCCTCGCCGATGGCCACAAAAAGCGTGTTTCCCTGAAGCGCTAAACCATTAGCGCCGTCAGCGTCGTTATTGGGAGCGGACAATCCCGAAGGCAAGCCGTCGATTAACGGCAACACAGCCCCGCTAGAACTTAGCCGCGTGATACGGCTGGAATTGTTAGTCGTGCCGGTTTCCGTGACGAGGAACGTTCCTCCGGATGCGCTAATGATTCTGCTTGGGCTCTTGAGCCCTGAGGCGAATACCGCAGGCGTTGCAGCGGAAGTAATCGCGGGAGTCAGCAAAAGCATAATTCCTGCCGCCGCAGGACATAGACGATTTAAAAGTGAAGGCAATTCAGTTAGATTCATAAGTTGTTTAGAGTGCAAAGCGCATCGCAGCAAGCGCTCATTGCATTCGTCAGCGTAACAGACACGCGCTGGGCAACAAGGCGACGACCGACCTAAATTGCTTCACATCCTTTTTACGATTTGTTTACGCCGCCTCACGCACTCGCCCGGATCTCCCAAGTAGAGACGCGCACGAAAAGCGAAATATCACGAAAAACGAGACGCGTCCAACCAGGAGGTTCCCATGAATCGGTCTATCTGCCGAGCTCTTTTTGTCGCTACTGTCTGTAGCGGAATCCTATTTTTCGCAGCTTCTCGCCACGCGATCTTCGCGCAAACAGACGATCAAAGCCAGCAATGGCTCGTCGCCGGGCACGACTTAAACAATTCCCGCAGCCAAAGCGCCGAAAAGAAGATCGGCATTGAGAATGTGTCTCAACTCGCGCCGCAGTGGACCTTCACTACGAGCAGCGATGTGTCCGCCACGCCGACAGTCGACGGCGACAATGTCTATTTTCCGGATTGGGCCGGAAACCTGTACGCCGTTAATCGCAAAACCGGCATCATGCGTTGGAGCCATCAGATCTCTGAATACGATGCGCATCAGAATGCATTGTCCCGTACGAGCCCTGCGATCCACGGCGACCTGCTCATCTTTGGTGACATCTTAAGTTCTACGGTTCCCCATGAAGGCGCCGATATTATTGCGGTCAGCCGCACGAACGGCGAGCTTCGTTGGATCACCAAGGTTGACAATCATCCTGCCGCTGTAATCACTGGCTCGCCCGTCATTGCCGGCGACATTGTTTACGTTGGAGTTTCTTCTTCGGAGGAGGGCCTTGCCACCAATCCCGACTATCCTTGCTGTTCCTTTCGAGGGAGCATTGTGGCGCTGGACGTGAACTCCGGACGGATTCTTTGGAAGCGGTATACGGTTCCCGACAACCTTGGCGCCGCCGATCAATACAGCGGTAACGCCGTCTGGCAGCCTCCCGCAATCGACCTCACCAGAGGTCTTCTATTTATAGGAACCGGCAACAACTACGATGTGCCGGCCGCGGTTCGGGATTGCGTCAATCAGAATCCATCGCAGTCATCGGGATGCTTCGCTGCTGACGATTATTTCGATTCCGCGCTCGCGCTCGATCTCACTACGGGACAGATCAAGTGGTCGCAAAGACTCCGAGGGTTCGACATCTGGACCGTGGCCTGCATTCGCAATACGAATCCCGTTGCCTGTCCCGTGCCTTCGAGTCCCGACTACGACCTCAGCGGGTCGGGTCCGAATCTATTTCCGAATCTCGTCGGATTCGGGCAGAAGAGCGGAATGTATTGGGCTCTAAATCCTGATACCGGCGCGATCGTTTGGAGCTCAGTTGTAGGCCCGGGCGCAACGCTCGGCGGGATCGAGTGGGGAACTGCTACCGACGGAACACGGATCTATGTCGCCATTACCAACTCCGCCAACAAGTCTTATCCACTGATTAACGGTCAAACCATCACTTGGGGAGCTTGGTCCGCTCTCGACGTGTCCACTGGCAAGATCCTTTGGCAGACGGCCGATCCTGACCACTCTCTTGCCATGGGAGCGGTGAGTACCGCTAACGGCGTCGTGTATGCACCGTCTATTTCCGGAAAAGTCCACGCTTTGAACGCCGCGACAGGCGACATCTTGTTTTCTTTTCAAACCGGAGGTTCGGTAATTGACGGCCCGTCGATTTCGAACGGAACGGTTTTCTGGGGTTCCGGTTACCGGAGGACGACGGGAGGGATTGGAAATAACAAAGTCTTCGCGTTTAGCCTGAACGGTAAATCGAGCGACTAAGATCCCATATAAAACAAAGACGGCGCGATTGCTCGCGCCGTCAATCAATTCCGAACCGCGACAGTTATGGAGCGGTTGCTTGCGACCTGATTACTCGCCCGGAGTCATCAAATGCGCAGTGGTCGTCCCCGCATTCATGATCCAAACGCCGCCGTTGGTGCCTTTCTCCGGCAACCCAAGCGTCTTCTCGGTCGCCATCGGAACGGCGATGGTCATGTGTTTCCGGGGATTCGCAGGATCACCCATGAGGTGATACCAGACAGAGCCGAATTCTGGCTTCACGCGTGTTCCATCTTTTTCGGCCGCATCGAGCGCTGCCTGCTTGCCTGCGCCCATTGCTTCGAACTTCAGATTTTGCGCCGCGCGGTCGAGGTTGCCAACGCTGGTGCACTCGACCTTGTAGGCCGGCTCTCCGGGCAGTCCCGACTCGTCGTAGCAGACCAGGCGATTCGTGCCCTTCTTCAACGTGTCATACGTGTAATCAGATTTCCACTTGATGACCGTGGCATCCTTCTTCAATTGGTCCGGAGCCGCGGCAAGAGCCTTATCGATTTCCGCCTGCTGGGCAAACGCGGTTCCCGCGGCCAGCAAGCTCATGAGAATGATTGTGCGCTTCATAATGTTCTGTTATAACCTCCCAGTCCTAAACGGATCGGACCCAGTATATCGCGACCTTTGGCCCGAAAGCAGGATCCCCGTCGCAAACTACTGACTCAAGTGAGCAGCATCTTTTTCGTTGTCCGCGCATACGAAATCCAACAGGTCTGTGTCCAGCTTGATCACCTGGTTCAACTTTACCGTCCATGGCTTCGTATACGCTTTGGGATCGTCAACGGTCACCTCGATTTCCAAGTTGCCGAAATTTGGACGGCGAAACTTCTCTGTAACTGTTGCAGCATCGGTCATCGGATTGCCCGTCGCGTCGAGCCAGATTCCATCGCGAAAACCCGTCGTGTGGATCACGAGGGTATCGCCCTCCCACCTACCGCTTGAGTATCCGTTCCACGACGGGTTCGGGTCGACAGGCAGCGGACGCCCGTCCGTGAAAATCTGGCGGAAGCTGGAATCGAGCTCGTTCATGATGATGAGCAGGCCCGGAAGCTGCGCCATCTTGCGAACGCCGTTCCAGGTATGCAGACGAATTGGCCCGATCGGCGTGCAGTGCGAGAGGGGATCGTTAACCCGCTGCTCGGTGCGCCGACGCTTCACGAGGTCAGCCGCCCAGGCCTGATACGGCAATCCATCCTTGAGATTCTGCGCAATGTTCACGAACTCATCCGCTACGGGGTCGCAGCCCGGGAAGTTAGCGTTGCCTTCGCGTTTGGTCGGCATGATCCATACGCCTGAGAGATCAGGCTTGCCATCCGGTGTGCGAGGGCAGGCCGCCGCGAGGTTGGGCTTGCCATCGGGAGTTCGCGGGACGCCCTGCGTTGGATAGTTGATCCACTGCCCCTTCAGAGGATGAAGGAATAGAGCGAAGGCTAGAGCACAGAGCGATGCGGTCCGAAGGTCCATCCCGCCACCTCCGTAACGCAGTATAGACGCTTTGAGAGCACAGGCTAAGAGCCATGCCACAGGGTCGAAAATACTCTCGGGCGCGGCTACCGGCGAAGATCACAGGCTAAAGCCTGTGCCACAGGTCAGGATCGAAAGCACGGTCGGTGTTTTCCTTGGTATTTGTGTGCCGCAGGCTCAGAGGGACAGGTTATGCCTGATCCTGCGACACACACATGACCTGTAGCGCCGGCTTCAGCCTGTGATCCTAACGCGTCAGAACTGGAACCGCGCGATCAACTGCCCCGAACGCTGGCCACTCGTACCGGCAGTCGGGACGATGGTGCCAAATCCGCCCGAGTACAACCCACCGGATTGCGTCGGAGCCGACGAGAAGTTCGCGGCGCTCGTCGGTTGCGGCAAGCGAAGCCGATTGAAGACATTGCTCCACTCCGCGCGGATCATGAAGTTGTACCTCTCCTTGATCCGGAACGTGCGAGTGATGTTCAGGTTCTCCTGCGGATAGCGGAAGCCACGGAAGTAGCGGATGGAACTCGTATCCGCCGCCCACTGGCCGTCAGGAACATTCGCCCAGGCTGCTTTGTTCAAGACAAGCGTCTTGGTGGGGTCGAAGCAGTGGCAGTTGATGTCCAGCGGATCGGTATGATGAACACCGTTCAAGTCGGTCCAATCCGTCGTCCAGAGACTCTGCCCGGGGACTAATTGCGCGCTCCCGGGACCGCGGCCCAGATAGTTGCTGATGGGGTCCGCACCCGAAGAAGTCGGACGGCCTAGTATCGGCGCACTCTGGTATTGCAGGAACCATCCCATGCCCCAATCCGCCAGGATGTTCGCCACAACGCGATTGGTCAGGAACGCTGGACCGCTCCTTAAGCGAGGAGTCGTGTACTCAGCGGACAAACGGAATTGATGCGGCAGGTCGCTGGTTGCAAGGTTCTTACCGATCGCCGGATTGTAGACGTCGATCGATGTCACTTGAGCCAGCGTCTTTGAGAACGTGTAGTTCGCATTGAGCGACAAACCGTGCGACAGGCGCTTATTCACGGTGACTTGCAGCGAGTCGTACCATGTGCGCCCCACAGGCGAATTCGAAGGTTGCAGCGCCCCGCTGAACTGTGGGAATGGCCGAATCATTTGACGTACAGTCTGCGACGTATCGAAACCCGCATAAGGTATGCCGATCCCGCGTGAGTTCAAAACAGCAAGCTGCGATGCAGTCAGGTTTCGATAGGGCGTAGTAAGTAACAATCGGTCAGCGGCGTTTCCGATCGTGAATCCGTCCTTCTGAAGGAGCGCGACCGAAATGTCGTTCGCGCCCGGTGAAAGCGCCTGGCCAAGACCGGGCTGTACCCAGTACACGCGATTGCCGACGTAAGTGACCTCCGCAACAAGGTTTCGCGAAAGCTCTCGCTGAATTCCAACGCTCCACTGATATTGCCTCGCCGGCCTGCCGGCATTGCCATCGAGAAGCGTCGCCGCCGTGCCTACGGCGCCGTTCGGCAGACCTACGTTAGAGGCATAAACGGGCCATTGGGGCTGGACGGAAGCCGGAATGCCATCCTTCAACTGGAACAGCCACTGACCAAAGGCCGCGGTGCCTCCATTCGCGGTGTTCGAGGCCGAGCCGCCTACAACGCTCGTAGCGCTATATACGACGCCAAAACCGCCGCGGAAAACGGTTTTGTTGTTGATCTGGTACGCCATTCCGAATCGCGGCGCGATCGCGTAAGGATAGTTGCTCGCGAAGTTGCAGTTGCAAGTTGCTTCGAAAATCGATCCGCCCGGGTGTCCTCCCGCGGAAGCGTTCGGAACGGTAGGATTGAAGTCAGCGCTGCGCCCATACTGTTCACGCGCATACGTCCCATAGTCCCATCGCAAACCGTAGTCCAACGTCAGCTTGCGAGTTAACTTCCAGCTGTCCTGCAGAAAGATTCCATACTGCTGCTTCTGCTGGCGATAATCGGCGGGAACAGCTAGGCTGACGGCGCTCACATTGCCTAGAAGGAACTCCGCGAATTGGAATCCGGTGGTTCCCTGGGATGTGGTCACGCCATTAAGCGAAATCTGGCTCGTGCCGCCTTGTGGCGCCAACGGAAGCAGTTGGGATCCGAAGTAATACTGGCCGGCGCTGCCCGTGTAGACCTGCGTCGGATACTGCTCATACCGCCATTCAAATCCGGCCTTGTAGTTGTGGTTACTGCGAACCAAACTCACGCTCACGGACGCGGAGGGCCGATGTTCCGTTCCCGAAGTGCTCTGAATCCCACCCGCGGGCCCCAGAGCTTGCATTCCGCCAAGGGCTTGCGTCCCGGCCGTTGTGAAGTTCGGGAAGTTGCGATTCACTGTGGCGCCTTTCAGGCCAAGCGATTTTTCTGCGTTGTAGTCCAGCACTGGTGCATAATCCCCGAAGTTGTTTGCCGAATAGCCGGCCCCAAAGTGCAACAGCAGAGTCGGCTTAATCGTGTAATCGTAATTGACGCGATGCGTCGGGGAATAAATGAACGTTCCTCGCGCGGGGTCGATCGGCAGTGGGAGTCCAACGGAGTTGCCATTCGGAAACGAGAATTGCGATTCCGTGACTGTTTCGCCCCAATAGTATGAGATGTGCTGCTTGTCGTTGATCGTATGATCAACCTTGACCGAAGGAATTTGCGATGTCCGATGGCTTAACCAGGGATTCTGATAGTTGTTCCCGATCAAGCCTGAGGCAGCATTCGGCCCGATCGGCTGCGGCACCAGCGCGAGAATTTTCACCGCCACAGGATCAAATCGCGTGATCGGAATGGCATTGTTCGGGTACGGATCCCGCACCTGAACGTTGGCGCCGTTCACCACCACGGTTCGGGTCGTATTCTGATCGAAAATAGTGCCGGACTGAATCGTGCGGCCGAGTGGGTCTTTATAGTCCGCTCCGCTCACCTGAACATTGCGGGGTACGCCATTCACGCCCGACGCGGTAATTAGCGGTGCAAAGTTGCCATCGCGGTATGCCTGGATTGGTACCGTCGCCGTATTGTTCACATGGGTGTTCTCGCGGTACTGCTCATAGTTCCAGAAGAAAAATGTCTTGTTCTTGCCGTTATAGACCTTCGGGATACTGAGAGGTCCGCCGAGTGTACCGCCGTAATCATGCCGCCGTTGTGCGGACTTGAGACCTGTGTACGGCTGTGCGGCGTTCATAATCTCATTCACGCTGTAGTCGTAGAGCGTCCCGTGATACTGATTGGTGCCGGACTTCATGGTGACGTTGAAGATTCCTCCGCCCACCGTGCCGAACTCCGCGGCGTAGTTGCTGGTCTGCACCGCAACTTCCTGAATGGCGTCGACGCTTGGTTGCGTTTGGTGGGTAAACACGGAGAGACCTCCGAGGTTCCCCGAAGTTTGCCCCTCGACGCGGATCTGCTCGCTGTTCGTCATTCCGTTCACCGTCATCGTGCTGCTTGCCACGTATGTTGTTCCTGGAATTAGCTGCGCGAGTGAGAACGGATCGCGGAAGCCCGAGCTCGAAGAATTGATGCCGCCTCCATTCACGCCGAGAATCGGCAGGTTGTCGAGCTGATGAATCGTGACTTCGTGAGCAAGCTCACCGTTTTCGGTTTTGAGCAGGCTCGCTTCGGCGGTGACCGTGACGGTGTCACCCGCGCTCCCAACCTCCAGCTGCAGATCGATGCGCATCACTTGTGCGGTGCCAAGTGTCAGACCCGAACGTGTGGCCTTTTTAAATCCCGTCAGCGTCGCAGATACTTCGTACTGACCAATCGGTAACTGAACCATCGAATAGTTTCCGGTATCGGTAGTGGTTGTCGGATAGACAACGCCGGTTTCAAGGTTCTTGATTTGGATCGCGGCGTTCGCAACAACGGCTCCCGACGGATCCGATAATGTGCCTGTAATTGTCCCGGTTTGTCCGAAAACAACCCACAGGCGAGCAAAGACAAAGCGACTAGGCTTTTTCGCATAACCCCTCCCCAACTTCCAACCCATCACACCGCGTTAGCGGCAAGTAAATCGGTCGCCTACGCTATCGCAGTGTTAGCTAAACGTCAAGGGGGTGTTAGTCTTCACGCCAAGGTAGCCGAAGCCCGTCCGATACACTAGTTGGATGGGGGCGTCCTCCACTCAAGCAAGATCGGTCCAGTTTGATGTCCAAGGCTTGGGTTCGCGCTTTTGGACGCTCATCGCCGCCACGTTCATAGCTTTTTTAGGCATTGGAACTGTGCTTCCAGGCATGGCCTTGCACGTTCGGCATGACCTCGGAGGCTCTGACGAGACCGTCGGCTTCGTAATCGGTACGTTCTCGGTAGTCGCGCTAGTTTCGCGGTTCATCTCCGGCCCGCTCGCAGATCGCAAAGGGCGCAAGGTGTCCTTTCTCACGGGACTCGCAAGTTGCGGCGCGGCAGGAATCGCTTACCTATTGCCACTTGGATTGCCTGGCACATATCTTGGCCGCGGACTGCAAGGCTTCGGTGAAGCATGCCTTTACACGGGTGCTGCTGCGTGGGCAGTTGAAACCGCAGGCATTCATCGGTCGAGCCGAGCGCTTGGGTTCGTTTCGACAGGCATTTGGGGCGGGATATCCGCAGGTCCAGTCATTGGCCAGTTTCTCGGCACATTCGCGCGCGCTGCGGGATTCCAGATTGTTGCCGTGGCCGCTGCGTTTCTTCTGTTGTCGCAAGTGGC
>Ga0126381_100002680_pt1 | contig 19264 bp, 20 predicted proteins | sample PanSoiMetPlot_28_FD_96465 | JGI IMG/M metagenome (GOLD analysis project Ga0126381, IMG submission 96465) | Tropical forest soil microbial communities from Panama - MetaG Plot_28 | ecosystem: Environmental > Terrestrial > Soil > Tropical forest > Bulk soil | place: Panama | collected 2016-02-17
ATCAGTTCGCAGGTGAGATCCTGTCCGGCCAGGATGCCGCTCAACATGCGGATGGTGGAGCCGGAGTTGCCACAATCGAGGGGACGGCCGGGGGCCCGTAGTTTCGCGCCGCGGCCGTGAATGACCACGGAGCCCCCGTTGCGTTTCCATTCGACTCCGAGCGCGTTGAGGCAAGCAAGCGTGCTCGAACAGTCGGCACCCGTCGAGAAATTCTCCAGTTTCGTGGTGCCTTCGGCGATGCCGCCGAGCATGGCATACCGGTGCGAGATGGATTTGTCGCCCGGGAGGCGAACCGAACCTGAGAGCCCGCGCGCAGGGCGGATTATGACGGATTTTTCCTGAGGCCGAGACATGAATCATCCATACTACATGCAACTCCGCCCCGGGCGCCTTAGCGCAACCCTCCTGGAACTTCAAAAGCCGGGTTCGCAGGATTCCGATACGCCTCCGAACTCGCGTTCTGAGGCCTCGAAGGGGTTTGGACGATGGTCAGCGACAAAACGAGTCCAGGAATTGCCTGAGCACCCTTCCGACTTCCTGCGGTTGTTCAAACGGCGAATAATGGCCGGCTTTGCTGATCACCTTCATCTCGGCCCCGGGAATGTTCTGCTGCATCACTTTGGCTTCCGGCACGCCGGTCAGGACGTCTTCGTCCCCGGTGATGATGAGGGTAGGCACGTTGAGGGTCTTTAGGGTGGCAATCGAGTCCGGCCGCTCGGCCATGCCGCGCTGAACTCCCGCGACGTCCTCAGGGCTCATTTTACGCATCATGCGCAGGGCGGCGTGGATCAGGTCGGGGCGCGAACGGCGCGTGGTCTCGGCGGGAGCTTTCTCTAACATGCCCTCAAAAAATGGCTCGGTGCCGCGCTCGAGAACATCTTTTGCGGAAGACAGGCGAGTTGAGCGGGCTTCTGGCGAATCCGCCGCGGCTTTGGTATTCGACAAAACCAGCCCGCTCACGCGCTCGCGAAAACGCCGCCAGAATTCGAAAATGATGTACCCGCCGATGGAAACGCCGACCATGGGCGTGCGGGCCGCGCCTACGTCGTCCATCAGCCGTCTTAAGTCTTCCGCATGTTTCGCCATGGTGGCAGGGCCATGGCCCAAGGCGGATTCGCCGTGGCCGCGGAGGTCCGGCATGATCAACTGGTATCGCGTAGATAGCGATTGTGCGGCCGCCAGCCAGAATTCGTGGTCGAGAGGAAAGGGATGCAGCAGGAAGACGGGCGGGCCGCTGCCCGCGACATGGTAGAAAATTTCCGCGTCGCCGCTGAGAAGGTTTTGCATAGCGCGATTATAAGTGGATTCGATCGAGCCCTAGCTCCGCCGGCTCGAGTCGGAAAGGGCCGCCAACCGTAGGGAAACGGGTTAGGAGTTGGGATCAAACATCAGCTACTGAACGATGATAACGACCGTGAAGGCGCCGAAAAGAAAAAGCACAGGATGAAAACAGGAAGCACCGGGGAATCAGTTCAAGTTCCTCGAGCCAGCCATCCGAGCAAAGGCGCCAGCAGAATTCCTCGCGAACTTAGCGCTCGCAGTATCGGAGGCTGGCGGGTTCGCGACGAAACCGCTACGGATTCGTCGCCTGCTGCTGCCCCGCCGGGGCCTGCTCGGGGAGCAGGTAGGGTTCGTCAGGCATCACGATCCAGGCAACGAAGTAAGCGACGAAGCCGACGCCAGTCATCAACGCCGTGATTAGCCAAACCGCGCGCACCACGGTCACATCGATATCGAAGTATTCGGCGAATCCGGCGCACACGCCCGCGATCTTACGATCCCGGCGGGGCCGAACCAGGCGCTTGCGTGCGATCACTCCGCCGACGCGTGTACCGCAATAGGCACAGACATTGGCGTCATCCTGAATCGACTTCCCACAGTAATTGCAGTACATGGAGACCTCCGCTGCCAGTAGGATACGCTCAAAAGGGTGGGGGAGTTCCAAGCTTTTACGCGCAGAGTTGGCGCCGGCAATCCCTCGGGCCGCGGAGGGTTTCACAAAATCGCACTTCCTCCGCTATTCTGCTGGCGCAAGCTGATTTTTCGAATTACGGGATCATGTTTGGGCAACCAAACCATCTGAATTGCCGCCTTCCTTTGGCGTAGAAAACCTTAACCACGGAGGACATGGAGTTCCAGGAAGGTAGGGGGTCCGATCTTACCGCCCCAGTTGGCCGCTCCGGCGGCGGAGCGCGCCGCCCGACGGAAAGTTTCTTAGCTTCCGGTGTATGGCTCTTTGATTCGCTTGCGCGCGGTGTCTGCAAATGCAGAACCCGAATCGACGGCTACTGCGGCCTGGTAGCGCTTCACGGCGGTGTCACGCTGGTGCAGCAAGTCATACATTTCACCCGCGTTCACTGCGGCTTTTTGCGCGGTTTCCGGATCGGGTTTGGCAATTTCGCCTAGCAGATCGTAAGCCGCGGCGGCTTCGGAATAATTCTTCTCGCCGCGCAGGAGATCGCCGAGAGCCACGGCGGAGTTCTCGTACTTCAGGCCGGAGTACTTTCCGCTTCTGCCGTCCTGCCACACCCGCCGGTAAACGGCTTCGGCTTGGCGCAATTCTCCTTTTTCGCGAAGCAGGTTGCCCTCTTCAAGCGCAAATAGGAAGTTACGCGGATATTGCGGCTCCAGCGAACGCAGGATCCCAAGAGACTCATCGATCTTCTTCTCCCGGCGCAGAAAGACTACCAGCAGAATCTTCGCGTCGATGCTGGTCTCCGAATTGCCGCCGGCAGACTCGCGCAAATATTGCAAGCCTTTCTCTTTGTTCCCGCCAAGCCCTACAACCGTGGTGGCGGCTTTGGCCGCCCAGGGTAAATTTCCCACCACGTAGTTGTGCGCGCCCACGATCAGCTTGGCATCCTGGTTGTGGGGATCGAGTTCGAGAACTCGCTCATGATCTCGCCGCGCTCCGACCGCATTGCGCAACGCCGAAAACCAGGCACGCTCGATGAGGGCGGTGTAGGTGGCGAACTGACCTCGAGTCACCCCACGTGCGTAGAGGGCGTTGATGTCTTTGGGATTCGCCTCTAACCGCCTGTCTTCGATGACTTCGGCTTTCTCAACCAGAGCTTTGATCTGCGCGCAGGCGTGGGGATCCGCAGGGCGATGGCGCGCAGTGGTGAAAGTGTCATTCGAATACTCTCCCGAACTCAAGGCACCAATGCGATACAGCTCGCGAAACAATACCGCCGTCAGCAAATGATTGATTGCGTCGGGATCGTCGGGATGACGCTCGACAATTTGCGCAAATTCCTGGATCGACCGCTCATAATCCATGTTGTAGAAGTGATCGAAGGCGGCCGGATTGAGCGAATCGGCGGGGCGGAATGACAGTTTTGCCGCCGGTTGCTGCGCCACCAGTGCGGTTCCCATGGCGAGGGCGACAACGATGGCAACGCCGAAATGCCGGCGGGGATGAGGGGAGTAAGCCAATGGAGGTGTCTCTTTACTCGAGTGTACCCGAGAAATGTCGCATTCGTACAAATCCGCGATGCGACAAGAATCTTTGCACTGTGCACGTAATTCTTTCTCGATTTTTGCTGCGATTATGGCTATGGTTTCGCGTAACTTACAGAAATTACGGGAATTGCCACCACACGGTTTTGGCCATCGATTTGCCTCATCGTGTGCAGGATTCCGCAATGTCTGACTTGGTGCACAACGCCCAGCAAGAGTTCTGGCGCCCTCCCGTTGTCGAGCCCACCAGTCGGACACTGCCCGACGCTTGCCGGCGCTGTGGCACGGAGTTCATGGTTGGAGCGGCATTCTGTCACATTTGCGGCATGGGACGGCACCCTCACTCTGCCGGCGCCGCCAGTTGGACCAAGCACTTCGCATTCCTAAAGGCGCTAGAGTTCGCCAGCGTCAAAGAGTGGTTTGGACTGGCGCTGGTCCCCCTGTGCGCGTTTCTTGTCGGCACCGCCTTCCTGGTCGTGGCCTTGGCGCAGGGCTTCCGTAGCGTGCAGGACTTCACCGACTTTGAAGCCATCCAGCTTTGGCGGATGCAGTGGCTGATGGCGGCATGCGCCGCCTTTCTCGCGGGAATCCTGCTGAAAAGCCGCAATTCTGAAAACTAATCTCTTCCCGAAGCGATCTTCTTGACATAACCCCCCGGGTGATTCTTCATGCGATACATGTGATTCACCGGGTTCGTGCCCTTGCCGATGGGATATCCGTTCGCAATGGCTGCGGTGACGTAGGCTTTGGCCAGCAGCACGGCTTCGGGAAGAGGACGACCTTGCGCAAGATTGCAGGCAATCGCCGTTGAAAATGCGCAGCCGGTGCCGTGAGTGAAGCCCGAATTCAGGCGGTCGGACTTGAAGCTCTGAAAATCTCCGCTCTTGAGGCTGAGGATGTCGGTGGCTTTATCCACCTCGCCTCCCGTGATTACCACTCCCTTCGCGCCCATTTCGTGCAGGCGTTCCGCTGCCTGCTTCATCTCATCGGGACTCGCAACCGCGAAGCCTGTGAGCGCTCCCGCTTCATCCACATTTGGGGTAATCGCGTTCGCAAGCGGGATCAACTTCTCGGTCAGGACTCGAACCCCCGAATCGTCGATCAATCTGGCACCGGAGGTCGACACCAGCACTGTGTCCAGCACCAGACTCGGCAGCAAAGTTCGCTCGAGGAAGTCCGCAATAACGGCGGCGATCTCTCCCGAGCCCAGCATCCCGATGTGTACTGCCGAGACTTTCACGTCGGCGACCAACGTATCCAGGCTGTTTCGCAACTGACCGGGGTCGACCGGCGTGACCCGCTTCACTCCAGTGGTGGACTGCACAGTGAGTGCTGTGATGGCCGCAATCCCATAGCAACCGTGGGCCGCGATCGTCTTGATGTCGGCTGTAACACCCGCGCCGGATGAGGGATCGAAGCCGGCTATGGTCAGGACCACCGGCGGAGTCTGGTGCATATCAGCGAATTTATAAGAAACGCGGCGTATTGCAAACTCCCTTTCCGTGGAAGGCGCCAAAGTTCGCATCCGGCGGCAGTTTTCGAGGAAGGCGGACGAAATCCTGGTCGCCGACCGAAAGGTGACCCGGGTAATGAGACCTACTTAGGCGCGAATTCCATTCCCGAGCGAAAGGCACCGTGATTAGTTTGCCAATATGGTATCCCTTCGATTCCAAAGATATAGCCGTGATGCTTCGAAAAACGCTTCGGGTTACTTCACTTATCTATAACCAATAGAAAGTACTTGTCGGTATTTTTCCCGATTGACACGTTTGGTTCACCCCCGTAGCATCACAAAGAACTGCGCGCACTTTGCTCGTGAAGGAGGCCGACTTTGACGATGGAGGGTATCTGATGCGAAGACTTATAGCTCAGGGGTTGACAATGGCTTTCGTTGTCAGCTTAGGAGCGGCTCAGGGGCCAAACCGCTCAGGGTCGAACCGAAATTCAGCAGTTCTGAACGCCGCACTGGAAAAGTCAAAGATTGCCTTAAGCTCCTCGATCATACGGCCGGGAAGCCGGCCTTATGAGGTCGGCACAGCATCGTGGTACGGCGAGGATTTCGACGGCAAGCCGACTGCGAGCGGCGAGCCCTTCAATATGTACGACTTGACGGCAGCGCATCCCACGCTGCCCCTGGGCACGTTCGTCAAGGTCACAAACCTGCACAATCGCCGGGCCGTGGTGGTTCGAATCAACGATCGCGGGCCTATTGTTCCGGGCCGCATTATCGATGTTTCTTACAGCGCTGCCAAGGTCCTAAAGTTTCACGCGAAAGGCGTGCAACGGGTGCGGTTGGATATCGTGCCGCCTCGCAAAGTGCCAGCCCTGGTTGCGGTGCTTGAGCAGCCTCGGCTCGCGCCATAAAGACGGCAAGCAAAGTGCGAAATGGTGATTAGGGGCGGGACAGATTCCCGCCCCTAATGCATTTCAGGAAGAGTTCGCCCCAGGTTTCCTGCGTTTCTCGCCTGGAATTCTGTCGCGAATCGCCTGCTCCTTCGCGCCCAACGCGAAATTCAGGATGGGGCGGCGGCATCGGATGAGAATTGATTTGGAATCCTACCGCCGATTTGCCTTACACTTGTGAGACATGATCTCTCCTCGCGAGCGCCTGATCGTGGCCCTCGATGTAGCTTCGAGAGCGGAAGCACACCGAATTGTTACTTCTCTTGGCGATTCCATTCAGTTTTATAAAGTCGGCATGCAGCTCTACACCGCCGAAGGCCCGGGGATGGTGCGCGACTTGGTCCTGTCGGGCAAGAAAATCTTCCTGGATCTCAAATATCACGATATTCCGAACACGGTTGGCGCGGCAGTTCGCGAAGCAGCACAACTTGGTGTGAGCATGCTGACCGTGCATGCATCGGGCGGCATGAAGATGCTCCGAGCGGCGGTGGATGCGGCCCGGCCCACCAATTCCGAACTGGCGGTGTTGGCGGTTACGGTTCTTACCAGCATGGAGGAAAACGATCTGCACGAGACCGGGGTTCAGGATTCGATTGCAGACCAAGCCGTGCGCTTAGGGAGGTTGGCCCTGAGCGCAGGTTGCGCTGGCGTGGTGAGTTCGGCGCGCGAAGTCAAGGCGCTCAGGGCAAGCCTGGGCGGCGGTTTTCTTGCGGTCACGCCCGGCGTGCGCCCAGCCGGGACCGCGCACGGCGATCAGGCGCGCGTGGTCACACCAGCGGAGGCGATCGCCGCCGGCGCTACGAACATCGTGGTGGGAAGGCCCATTACTACCGCGGCCGACCCTGTGCTGGAAGCTCAAAAAATCTTGAGGGAAATCGCCTGACACTGCCCGTGTCCGCCACCTAGGCTCTCGCCGAGCGCGAGCCTGCTGTGACGACGCCCAAGGACATCTGGCGGGGGTGTCCACTCAAGCCTTGTTTTGGCTTGAGTGGGGCGAAAGCGGAGTGTCCTGCAACATCAAAGTGGCGCCTGGAGTTCGGTTGCACGAATCATGTTCAGAGTTCGGATGGCATCCTCGAGGCGTCGCCTCTCGCGATCCTGCGCCAGCGGAAGCTCGCGCCGGGCGTGCAAGCGCTCGCGAAGCGCAGCTTGAGCCTGGTCAATTCGATCGGCAACTTTGCTGGGATCGGTTTCCAGCACCGCTGCCGTGTACAGTTCTTCCCAGAGTTGAGGCTCATTCATTTCCATAAAGCACCTACCTATTTGAAATTGCACTCACGAGATCGAATCTGTCGTCTGTGCTCTTGTAGGTGAGACGCATCTGGCTTCTGAGACTCGCGTAAAGAGTCGTAAAGAGTTGTCGACGCGGCAGATGCCAACCATTGGCATCGAGGCGTGAGGATATCAAAGGAGAGAAAGAGACAAACACCAGGATGACACGGAGAGCGCTTTACCGATTTGTTGAAGCGCATGGGGCTGCCGACCTGGGCTATAGAGAAGAGAATCGTATTAATATTGACTTTCGGCCCCCTGCCATAATTCAATAGCCGTTCCGATGCAAACCCAAACCGGCGCCGCCCCTACTTCTACTTCAACCGTTCCTCGACTGCGCCGCACTCTATCGCTCTGGGACCTGATCTTCTACGGAATCGTTCTCATCCAGCCGATCGCTCCCGTACCGCTCTACGGCGTCGCGCAGAAGCTTTCCGACGGCCATTTCGTCACCATCATCCTCATCGCTCTCTTCGCTATGCTGATCACGGCGGTCAGCTACGGACGCATGGGTGCCCTCTATCCCACCGCGGGGTCGGCCTACACCTATGTCGGCAAAGGCCTTAACCCGCACCTCGGCTTCCTCGCCGGATGGGCAATGATTCTCGACTACCTCCTGCAGCCGCTGATTAACACCGTCTGGATTTCGACTGCGCTTCACGAGCGTTATGTGCACCAGGTGCCATACGTCGTCTGGGCTTTGCTGATTGCAGGTGTCATGACTGTGCTCAATCTGATCGGCGTTAAGGCTTCTGCGACCGCGAACAAGGTGCTGCTCGCGATCATGACAGTCGTCGTCGCCTCATTCATAGTGCTGGCTTTGAAATACCTTTATGGCGGACAGGGCTGGGCTGGCCTGTTCTCGCTACAGCCCATCTACGACCCGCGAACGTTTAACACTCACAAAATTCTCACCGCAACCTCATTCGCGGCTCTGACCTACATTGGTTTTGATGGCGTCACCACCCTCGCCGAAGACGTCGAGAATCCTAAGCGCAACGTGCTGCTCGCGGTTGTTCTGACCTGTGTTTTCGCCGGCGTTTCCAGCGGAGTTGAAGCTTACCTGGGAGCCCGTGTGTGGCCTGACTGGCGCTCGTTCCCGAACCTCGAGACCGCCTTCATGGACATCTGCAACCGTGTGGGTGGTCCGGTCATGTTCAATGCCATGGGATTCATCCTCATCGTCGCTGCCTTTGGCAGCGGTCTGACCGGCACGTTGGGTGCAGCTCGTCTTCTCTTCGGCATGGGTCGCGATGGCGTGCTGCCGAAAAAAATCTTCGGCCATCTCAAGCCCGGCAGCAGCACTCCCACGTACAACATTCTGCTCATCGGCGGACTAGCGTTCGCGGGAGCGGAGTTGCTCTATCACATCGGCAACGCCTACGAACACGCGGGCGAGTTGCTGAACTTCGGCGCGTTCCTGGCCTTCATGGGCGTAAACCTCGCCTGCTTTTGGCAGTTCACGATTACGCGGCAGCAGGGCTACCAGACCAAGTTCCTTCGTGACACCCTGCTTCCGATCATTGGCTTCCTGTTCTGCGCGCTGATCTGGGTCAACCTCAACATCATCGCCAAAACCGTGGGGGGCATCTGGTTCGCAATCGGACTGACCTACGTCGGCTACAAGACCAACTGGTTCCGCTCGGCACCAGTGATGATCGACTTCAGCGACCAATAACTGCCCCGTCGTTTTTCGACAGATCTCGTGAGAGCCTAGCGCCGACTCGGGAGTTTGCGCCGAGGGCGTTCGATGGCGCAGGCTCAAATCCTAGCCGTGATGGTTGGTATCGCGATAGCCGAAGTCGGCGGTTCGTACACTCGGTTAGAGGCGAAAAGGCCTTCCGCTCGCGGCTCAAGCCAAGCCTGCCTAAAAGGCCGGCTTCGGGGTGACTTAGAATGAATAACTTACAAAAGGTTTGCTTTGGGTTGTGAGGCTAGTTTCTCACTCCGGGCACCATCAGGTTGATCCGGTACAGGCTGGTGCTGGCGGTGATGTAAAGCGTTTTGCCGTCCGCGTCGCCCCAGGCAACGTTACTCACCACCTCGGGAACTTGGATCGTGCCCAGGTGTTTGCCTTCGGGAGAAATAATCCAGACGCCACCCGGCCCCGCGCCGTAGATGTTGCCAGTCTTATCCACGCGAATGCCATCCGGTCCTCCTCGAGCCTTCTCGCCGGAAGCATCGAGCAGCAGCTTGCCGTTGCTTACCGAACCGTTCGGGTGGACGCGATAACTCATCCACACTTTCTTGCCGGAGTCGGCAATGTACAGCGTCTTCTCATCCGGCGAGAACACGATCCCATTGGGCCGGGGCAGGTCTTTGATGACGAGTTGCAACAAGCCACGCTCGGGAGGCGCGCCCGGCTTCTGCTGTCGGGCATTCGGAATGCGGTAAACCCCGTTGACCTTCAGCTCTTTCAGCGGATCGTTGTCGCCCTGCGTCGGCAGACCATAGGGAGGATCGGTGAAATACAGCGAGCCGTCCGAACGATAAACGAGGTCATTCGGGCTGTTCAGCTTTTTGCCTTGATACGAATCGGCGAGCACGGTGATGGTCGCACTCGGGTCAAGCTTCTCCAGTCGCCACACATTCCGCCGGGCATGGCCGGCGACCGAAACGCGCCCGTCTCGATCGAGCGTCATTCCGTTCGATCCCGGCTCTGGACCGCCATAAGGCGCTGACCCGGTATAGCCGCTGCGCTCCATGAAGACCTGGGAGCCCTTCTCCGCAGACCACTCCTCGATGAGATTTGCAGGTATTACCGCGAAGAGCAACGTGCTCCCCTGAGTCCAGACCGGGCCTTCTGTCCATTTGTCGAAACCGCTTGCGACCCGTTCGAGCTTCGCGTTCGCGGGTACAAGCTGGTTGACGGCAGGATCGAGCCGCTGAATCTCCTGACCAATCGCAGCGGGGAGGAGCCATGAGCACAGGAGGGAAAGTGCGCAGAACGTTCGCAGCTTCATAGGTGCTACATCTTACTCTTTCTTGGAGGGAAAGGGCCGTTGCTTGCATAGCGACAGAGGCACTTCGAACTTTACGGTTCTTCGGGCCAGTCGAAGTCGATCAGGCTGCCGGGAGGGGGAAAGCCAAGCAGGGTGCCGGAAGAGACTGCGCGATGGATTCCCCTTACAGCCGCTTGCCGAACAAACATCCAATCGATCGCAGCGCTCCTTGAACGCGCCGCGTCCACGACGCGGCGAAGAGCATGTCCAAAAGGGCTTCGATCTGGCGGGTGAAGGCCGCACCATAGGGGAACCACCAGACTCTTTTCATGCCCGCCAGGTGGTCGGAGGCGACGTACTTGATGTTGACCATTTCTTCGAGGCCGAAGCTTCCGTGGGTGCGGCCGATGCCGCTGGACTTGACGCCCCCGTGGGGGGCTTCGCTGATGCCGAAGCCGCAGACCACATCATTGATGAGCACGGTTCCAGCCGCGATGCGGCGGGCTAGCGCCTCTCCGCGCGCGCGATCGCGGGTGAAGATGCTGGCGCCGAGGCCGAACTCCGAGTCGTTGGCGAGTTCAACCGCTTCGTCCTCCCGATCGAAGGGCAACACTGGAAGTACGGGCCCGAAGGTTTCTTCGCGCATGATGCGCATGTCGCGGGTTACATCCGCTAGGACTGTCGGCGCGTAGAAGTTTGGGCCAAGGTCTGGCAGGCGAGTCCCTCCGGTCAACACCCGGGCGCCACGGAGCTTTGCCTCTTCGACGTGCCGCTCGACAATCTCAAGCTGACGCTGGTGGATCATGGGTCCCATGTCCACTTCCGGATTCATGCCATTGCCGATACGCAGTTGCTTGGTCTTGCTCACCACTGCGTCGAGGAATGGCTGGTAGAGGCTGCGGTGAACATAACCGCGCTCGACGGAGAGGCAAGCTTGGCCAGCATTGACAAACGCGCCCCACACGGCTGCGCTCGACGCGACATCCAGGTCAGCGTCTTCCAGCACCAGCATGGGATCCTTTCCACCCAGCTCCAGCACGACCGGAAGCAGACGCGCGCCCGCCATCTGCCCGATACGCTTTCCCGTGGCCACACTTCCGGTGAAGATCAGCTTCTGAATGTCTGAGCTGACCAGCGCCGCGCCCGTCGAACCATCTCCGACCATCACCTGAAACACTTCGGCAGGAACTCCCGCGCCATGGAGAAGGTCGGCGAACTCCAGCATGATCAGCGGGGTGAACTCCGATGGCTTAACCACGACGGCATTGCCGGCAACTAACGCGGCCAGAGTTTCCGTCGCCGGGGTTGCGAACGGATAATTCCACGGCGAGATGATTCCGACCACCCCATGCGGCTCGCGAACGATGCGTCCAGACTTCTGCTTCATGGCGAGATTGCCGTGCGATACCGGCTCATCTCGCAGAAGGCGATCAGCGTTCTCGATGTAGAAACGCGCGGAATCCAGGACGACAATCACTTCCGTCGTGAGTGCCTCGGCGTAGGGCTTGCCGACTTCCCGCGAAATCAACTGCGCGACCTCGGATTTTTTTTCGCACAGAACGCGCCGGAATTGGGTTAGCACGGCGACTCGTCTGCGGATGCCGAGTTGGCGCCATTTTGGCTGCGCGGAGCGGGCGCGGGCCACCGCTTCGCGGACCTCGGATTCGGAAGCGCAGGCGAGCTCGCGCAGGGTTTCTCCCGTGGCGGGATTGACAGAGATCAGCCGGCGGGGCGCGACCTGGAGGTTGGTGGCCATGGTGTCAAAATTCTACGCGCGCACCGAAGACTGCGCCAATGATCCCGATCACAGACGAAAATCTTGTCCTCCGCGTATGATCTTGCTCGGTGGTTCATCGCGCTTTAACTCGGAACATGGTGCGTACCAGGCGGTAACTTCTCGAGGACAAGGGTGTCCGCGCTACACGGAATCTTCGATGAGAACTCTGAACGAGGTTTATAGCTCTCTTTCATCACGGCGACGTTATGAGGTTTGGTTCCTGCGCACGCAACTGGCGGATGGCAGCGGCGCTTGGTGGTTCCGATATTTGCTTACGAATCCCGGACGCCAAGGTTGTTCGGAGATCCCGCGCGGCATGCCGGTTCAAGTCTGGGCGACCTGGTTTCCGCGCGACGCGGAGGCGCAAACCTTTATTCAGGGATTTCCGCTCGAATCCCTCGCGCTCAGCGGGCGAGGAGAGGATCCCTTTTATTTCCGCGTGGGCGAAAACGAAATGGAGCACAATGCATGTCGCGGAAGATTGCAGGTTGGCGGACACCAGATTGAGTGGAACCTCGACTACCGCTCGACGTTTCGCGTGACCCTGAGCAACAAAGGGTGGATGGGGTTCTCGCGTACCCCGCACTCCAATGCACGCTTCTCGGGGGAAATCACCTTGGACGGGGTGCGCTCTGCCGGTGATCCGCTCGGGTTTGGGTTGCAGGGGCATAATTGCGGGTATCGGCATCGCGGTTATTGGAAGTGGGTTCACGCTTACTTTTTGCGACCCGGTGCTTCGCCGAGCACGCTGGAGGCTTTGGTGTATGAGATGCCCATGGGGCTGGTTTTTCGCAAGGCGGTGCTGTGGCATGACCAGAAACGGCACGTGTTCCGGAATTTGCGCGAAGTCGACGGCCTAGGCGACGGTGTCCTGCGCGCCGATCGGGATGGTTTTCGGTGGAATTTTCGATGTTCGTCGCCCGGCGGACTGGGCCTGGACGCGTGGATCGACGGCAGCGGCTCGGCGATCCACCGTGTACAGTATGTGAAGACGGATTGCTCCGGTAGCTTCGAAGTCACCAACAATAGTCTGGCCAAGGCCGTGGTGCGGATCGAGCGCAATGGAGCCCTCATCGATCGCTTGGAAACCACGGGCGGTGCAGTGCTGGAGATGGCGGGCCAGCGCGTGGTCGCGGTCCAGGCGAACCTGACCATCCCGCTGGCGTCAGAGTCTGCGCGGTGAGACATGGTTCGCGCCCAGGGCGCAAGCCACGAAGTCGCAGTCCGGATGGGTGGCCTCAGGCGATCAGGAACGATCCAAAGAGACTATACAGAAGGACACTCAGCACAATCAGCGTGAACACGACGTACATGTGATCACGCTCCACGGCGAAGGCGAGAATCGAGAACACGACTCTCGCTACGGGTGTGGCGATTAACAGCAGCAATCCCATCTGCATGATGCCTCGTGCCTGGCCAGAGAAGGCCGAGCGCACAATACCGTGCACGTTTTTTAACTGTTCCGGTTCGCCCGCGAAGGTACGGTATGCCACATGAGCGAGCGGGTGAGCGCCGAGATACAGAACTGCACCGGCAATGACCACGAAGGCAGAGAGCAAAACGCCTGCGCGCAGCAGATCCGCGATGGTGTTTTCCATCTTTTGTTCGTACCACTCGCGAAAGCTTCGGCCGTCGTCTCGATTGGGAGGGGTGACCATTAGAAGGCTCCGGTGAATCCCTTCAACAGCATTTCGATTCCGAGAAGGACAATAACTCCGGTGAAGATCAGGCGCAGTTTCTTGGTTTGAGTCCTGACCAGGACGCGCGTACCTAGCAGGGAGCCGATCAGGACTCCTAGCATGACCGGCATCGCGAGAGAAGGATCGATGTAGCCTCGGCTCAAGTACACACCCGCGCTGGCCGCCGCCGTCACGCCGATCATGAAATTGCTGGTCGTGGTGGAAACTTTGAACGGAATCTTCATGGCCTGGTCCATGGCGACAACTTTCAGGGCGCCGGAGCCGATTCCGAGCAGGCCCGACAGCGCCCCTGCGCCGAACATAATGCTGAATCCTGCCGGGACACGATACACGTTGTAGTAGCGGATACCGTTGGTGTCCGGGAATGAGCCGTTCAATTTCAGCTTGCTGGCAAGCGCATCGGGTGGCTTTTCGACATCCGTGCGTGGCCGGGTGCGGTGCGAGACGGAAGCGGAATACATCAGCATCAACCCGAAAATAATGGCGATGCCGCTAGGCGGAACTTTGACGGTGAGATACGCGCCGACCAGCGCCCCCAGCGTCGTCGCGATTTCCAGAAACATGCCAATCCGGATGTTGGAAAATCCTTCTTTTACGTAAGCGGCGGCCGACCCGGAAGAGGTGGCAATGACGGAGACCAGCGAGGCTCCAATCGCGTAGTGCAGATTAACGTGGAAAAAAATCGTGAGCAGTGGAACCAGAACGACTCCGCCGCCAAGACCGGTCAAGGCGCCGAGAAAGCCGGCGATCAGCGACCCCGCCCACACCAGAAATGTGAATTCCAGAACGTTCAACCCCCTAGTCTGCCACAAGCCGGACATCGCCGGAGCGGCTGTAGCCGGTGCTGAAACTTACGAGTTACTTCTCTCCACCCGGCTATAGAGCGAAAGTGAGTTCATGACTCATGAAGCTCTGGTGGAGAAAGCGGTGGCGTGGCTGCGGAGGTACGGATGTGGTGTCGTCTTGTCGGAGCAAAGTTGCGCGAGCGGCGAGACCCCCGATGCCATCGGGTGGAAGCGGGCCTGCCATTCTGTGATGGTGGAGTGCAAGGTCTCTCGCGCTGATTTCCTGGTCGATCGCGCGAAGCCGTTCCGCCGCAAGCCCGAGAGCGGCATGGGGTGCGAGCGATTCTATTTGACTCCGGCCCGGCTGCTGGATATGTCGGAGTTGCCGGACGGCTGGGGATTGCTCGAACTGCGAAAGCGCAGCGTTGAAACCCTTAGGCCATCCAGCAAGTCGCTGCGCTCGGCACGGGGTTTTCGCCAGGAGATGAATTTGCTGCTCTCGAGCCTGCGACGCGTGGAAGTCCGGATCGAACCGCAATCGATTACCGACTTCCTGAAGTGGAAGAATCGGATGGCCGAGTATAACCGCGGGAGTCTGCCGGAAGGACTCGTATCCGCTCGGCAAGAAGCGAATGGCTTTCTGGAACCGGCCGCCGCGGAGGGTGATTAGGACGTTCCCGATCGGACCCGAGCGGTCACTGGTTTTAGAACAGCTCTGAAGCGCAAAGAGATCGCCGAGGTCTCGCCGCCGAGAACAAACCTACAATTCCCGTCTCCCTTCGATTGCCTTCAGCATCGTGATCTCGTCGGCGTATTCGATATCGCTTCCCGCCGGGATCCCGGTGGCAATCCGCGTCACCTTGACTCCCGCCCGGCGCAGTTGGCCGGTTAGATACGTGGCCGTAGCTTCCCCCTCGACGGTCGGATTCGTTGCCAGAATGACTTCATCGACGCTGCCGTCTTCGAGGCGCTTGATCAGGTTGGAAATGCGAAGCTGTTCCGGCCCGACGCCGTGAATCGGCGAAATCGATCCGTGCAGCACGTGATAGACGCCGTTGTAGTGACGTGTCTTCTCGATTGAGGCGATGTTGGTGGGTTCTTCGACCACGCAAATGAGGCGCTGGTTACGGGTCGCGCTCGAACAGTACACGCAAGGGTCGAGGTCGGTGATGTTGTTGCACACCGAGCACAGCCGCAGGTTGGCTTTGAGGTCGCGAATCGCCGACGCCAATGCTTCCGCGTCCTCATCGCTCGAGCGCAGAATGTGAAACGCCATCCGCTGGGCGGACTTGCTGCCGATACCAGGCAATTTCTTTAGCTCGTCAATCAGCCGAGCCATGGGTTCAGCGAAGCGAGACATGGGAATTGGGTAATTTTGTAATTGAGTAATTGCGTACTCGGACCGCGTGCCGTGAGATTCCGAATACCCAATTACAAATTTCCCGATTCCTAAATGCCCGGGATCCCCATTCCTCCCAGCATTCCACCCATCGTGGATTGCACGGCTTCATCGACTTTCGTGCCTGCACCATTGATGGCGGCGGTAATGAGATCCTCGAGCATTTCGATGTCGCCAGACTTGATTGCTTCCGGATCGATCTTGATGCTCAACACCTGCTTGCGGCCATCCATCTTCACGGTGACGCTTCCACCGCCGGCGGAGCTTTCCACGACCGTTTCCTGCATTTTCTTTTGCAGCACATCGTATTGCCGCTTGGCCTGCGACATCAATTCTTGCAGATTGAATCCACTCATAACACCTCGTGCAAAAACCCGCTGGAATTCATTTTCGCTTGTGATCGATAACGGTGCGGATTTCCGCACCAAATTTTTCCATCATCCGCCGCACCACTGGCTCCTGCTCGGCGCGGCCGCGGCTGCTTCCGTTCGGAGCTGGCGCCGATTTTCCCGAGTTGGCTTGGGGCGAACCCCCGGGAAGGATCTCGAGTTTTACGGCTCTGCCCAAGGCTCCACTGGCGGAGGCAATGATCACCCGCTTGCTCTCGTTGCTGGCGTACATGTCGATCAAGGCAGCGGACGCAGCCACCTTGATCGTGAGCTCGTTCCGAGCGACACTCCATTCCCCCGCATCTAGCATGGACCCTAACATTGTAAGGTCCGCGTTTCGAAGCGCGTTCAGAACTGCTGCACGCACAAAATCCAGATCCGCGCCGGCGGCCGCCGGCTCCCGCACCGGGTCGGCGGCAACTGCCGGTGCTGCGGCTCCGAACACCACCGCAGGAACCGAGGGAACGGCAGGGGAGGGACGCGCCGGAGTCGCCGGATTTTCATTCCGAGCTTCCATGCGGGGGGTACCTTTGCGCGCCGCGTCGGCAGCAAACGGTGAGACCAAGGGCCGGGTTGGGCCTTCGGTCTTTCGTGCCTCAGGCGACGGCAGCGGTTTGCGCTCCGGCGCAGCCGCCTGCGGCCGTTCCAGTCCGCTCAGCAGCTGCTCCATCGGCAGCAATCGCTGGGCGTGCGCCATCTTCAGCAGGCCGAGCTCGAGATGGAACCTTTGCTCCTGCCGATAGCCGAGTTCCCCATGCGTGCGGAGCATGATTTGCAGATGCCGCGCCAGGTCCTCTTCGGAAAACAAATCTGCGATCCGCGAAATGCGGTTCCGTTCGTCGGAGGAGATCTGGAGGAGCGACGAATCCGCTCCCGACACTTTCGCGACCAGAGCGTTACGCAAAAAGCGCACCAACTGGCGGGCGAAAGGCACCGGGTTCTGGCCTTCGGTGAGCAGCCGGTCGGTGATGTGCAGGATGGCCTGACTGTCGCTCCCGGCAACCGCCTTCATGATTTCTTCCAGGGCCCCGGACGGGGCCACGCCGATCAGCTGACGGACGCATGCGGCTGTGAGCGGGCCCTCGCTCGAGGCAATCGCCTGGTCGAGCAAGGAAAGCGCGTCGCGCATGGAGCCATCGCCGGCTTCGGCCAGCAGGGCTAGCGCGTCTTCCTCCCCGGGAATATTCTCCCGCGTCGACAGGTCGCGAAGCTGGGAAACGATCTGGTCAAAGCTGACCGCGCGAAAGCTGAAGTGCTGGCAGCGCGAGCGGATGGTCTGGGGAATGTCCTCCGGTTGCGTGGTTGCCAACATGAAAATCACATGACCGGGTGGCTCTTCGAGCGTCTTCAGCAGAGCGTTGAAGGCAGCGTCGGTGATTTGGTGAGCCTCGTCGAGGATGTAAATCTTGTAGCGATCGCGCGCGGGACGATAGCGCGCGGCCTCGCGCAACTCGCGGATTTCGTCAATACCGCGATTCGTGGCCGCGTCGATCTCGATGACGTCCACCGCATTGCCAGCCCGAATCTCCACGCAGGAATCACACACGCCGCACGGTTCCGTCACCGGCTTCTCCGCGGAGCGGCAGTTCAGGGCCATGGCCAGGATGCGGGCCACCGTGGTTTTTCCAATGCCGCGGTGCCCGCTGAAGATGTAGCCATGCGCAATCCGGCCTTGCTCGATGGCATTCCGCAGCGTGCGGGTCACGTGTTCCTGCCCGATCACGTCGGAAAAGCGCTGCGGACGGTATTTGCGGGCGAGAACCTGGTAGCTCATGAGCGCAAGGGATGAGGTGATTATACGTGAGGCGGAGCGTCCCCTGGTCCCGCCATAGCTTGCTAAGCTTGCAATTCCACCGTCCGGGAGACTAGGCTTTGTACGAAACTTGGGAGGGGACTCATGCAACTTAGAATCAGCCTACGCACCCTGAATGATGGCATTGTCATTTTTGATTGTGCGGGGCGGTTGCTGTTCGGCGACGAAACTGCGGCGCTGCGCGATCAGGTCAAGGCGAAGATTACCGAGGGCAGCCGTATCGTCCTGAATCTCGCCGATGTCACCTACATCGATAGCGGCGGCTTAGGCACGTTGGTCGCACTGTACACAACCGCTAGGAATAGCGGTGGAACCGTCAAACTGGCGCGGCTGACACAGCGAGTCGGCGATTTGCTGCAACTCACAAAACTGCTTACGGTATTTGAGGTCTATAACAGCGAAGAGGAGGCGGTCGAGTCGTTCCGGCAGGGAGCGGCGGCTTAGATTGCACTCTCGTCCCGCTCGCTCGCCGGAGGCACGGATTCGTCGAGCGATCAGAAAAATCCCCCGGGGCAAAGTCTCAACTTATGGCGCGGTGGCGCGCGCGGCGGGCCTGCCGGGACGGGCCCGGCAAGTGGCACGGGTTCTTCGCGGCGCGTTCGGATTGCCCTGGCAGCGCGTGCTCGGCTCCGGCGGCGAGATCAAACTGCGCGGGGATTCTGCTATCGAGCAACGCTTTCGTCTCGAGGCCGAGGGCGTGCGCTTTCGCGGGCGGCGGGTGGATATGAAGGCGCACGAATTCAAGTTCCGCAAGGTCTAGACTTCCCTGGTTTCTATGCACGCTAGCGCTGGCTGGCTTCTCCCGCCAGCACTCTGCGATTGAATTCCTCAGAGCGGTTCCGCGGCACCGAAAGCGATTTCCAATCGCCTGCCTTCCAGTGTTTCGCGAAGAACACGATCTGCCCGCAGTGGTAGGCATAATGCGCAATCTGTCGATTGATGGCCTGCATGACCGAATGCGGTTCGCCGCGGATGCTGACGCTGCGCTCTAAATCCGCGTCGGAAAGTGGCGCGAGTGCCCGGAATAGGGCCTCCCAGCCTTGATTCCACATTTCGATCACCGCGGCGCGGGTCGTGGGTGGTTCGACGAATTCGCTGTCGCGTTTGCGGTCGGGTTTTTCCCCGTCGCTGGTCAAAAAGTCGGTCCAGCGCGAACGCATATTGCCGGCCATGTGCTTGGCCAGGACGGCAATCGAGTTCATCTCCGGGTCCAGGGTCGCGAAGAGTTGATCATCCGTGACCTGCTCCATCGCGCCTTCGGCGAGCTTCTTGTAATAACGGAAAAGAGAAAGCGAATCTTCGAGGTAAGAGGTCGAAAACTTGTG
>Ga0126381_100002681_pt1 | contig 19262 bp, 19 predicted proteins | sample PanSoiMetPlot_28_FD_96465 | JGI IMG/M metagenome (GOLD analysis project Ga0126381, IMG submission 96465) | Tropical forest soil microbial communities from Panama - MetaG Plot_28 | ecosystem: Environmental > Terrestrial > Soil > Tropical forest > Bulk soil | place: Panama | collected 2016-02-17
AACAACCGCACCGCCAACCAGATCACCAGCCCGATGATCAACAGCTGCAGCAACATGCCGAAAAACGAGCCGGTTGAACCGCTGTCTCCATCCGCAGCGTAGCCGCTGTGCCCAAACAACCAAGACCCAATAAATCCGCCGGCAAGCCCGGTCAGGAACGGGTGCCGCTGGAAAAAGCTTCCGCCACCATAGGCGGGAGAGGGCGAAGCCGGAGCAAATCCCGGCTGCCGCGGCGTTTCGGGAAGCGGGGTCACGCTGCGGTTGAGCGGCTGTGCGCCGTTGTTTTCGTAAGTGCGCAACCCGCGGCTGCCCATGCTCGATGAGCGGCCGCCATAGGAGCTGCCCGCCCGCGCCTCGGCGATTGCGGGCGCAAGTGCAAGATTCACGCTAAAAAAGAGCGCCAAAAGGATGCGCCAATTCAGCAGCCGTCTCGACATCATTCCGTTCTTCCAAGTGCACTGCCGGAGGAAAATATATAAGTACCCGGCTCGGAGTGGAAACACCGCGGCACGAGAGCTCTTGATTGCCGCGCTATTCTGGAGAGGCCAACCGCCACAGGCAACGACAACCACAAGGGGTGTTCCCAACCCGGTCTTCTCGCTTGATTGTCGAACCGCTTGGTCCCAAATATTTCGCACAAGATGCACCCTCGGCGACCGTGCGCCACGCATGGGCCGGTCGCCGAGTCTCGCTCGGCAGAGAGGAGAGGCATGCATGTCGCGACTGTCGCTGTTCAACTCGCCCTTGCTGTTGGGGTTCGACCATTTCGAGCGCGCGCTCGACCGTGTCAGCAAGGTCTCCTCCGACGGATATCCGCCGTACAACATCGAGCAGATTGGCGAAGACGCCTTGCGGATTACCCTAGCGGTGGCAGGCTTCACGATGAGCGACCTCAGCATCACGGTCGAGGACAACCAGCTCGTCGTGCGAGGCAGGCAAACCGACGACACGCAGCGTGTTTATCTTCATCGAGGCATTGCCGCCCGCCAGTTCCAGCGCTCGTTTGTCCTCGCGGAAGGCATCGAAGTGAGTGGTGCTTGGCTTGACAACGGCCTCTTGCATATCGACTTGACCCGCCCGCAGGTCGAGAGCCGCGTGCGCACGGTGGAAATCAAGAGCGGCTAGACAGCACCGCCCAAGCGCGTGCCGGCCGGCTCGGGCTCTTGAGTGTGGCGGGTCAGGCGCTGGGTACGGCCCGGAAGGGAAGGTTGAGATGAACGAGATCGAACGAATTCGGCACATGTCTGCCAGAGAGCTTGCGCATTTCGGGATGCAGGATATCGCCTATGTCAAGCCGGTGAGCGTCAACGGCGTGGTGGCGTATGCCATCCACGCTGCGGACGGCACGCAGATCGCCGTACTCCCCGACTGGGATGTAGCCTTTGCAACGCTGCGGCAGCACGACCTGGAGCCGCTGAGCGTGCACTAATCGTAGCCGGGTCTTCTAGTCCTCACGCAGATAAGCGCGGGACCCGGCTATGCGGCGTGGGTCGCGGTGCGGTCGGTGAGCAGCGCATAGAGCGCGTCGGCATTATCGGTACCGCGCAATTTTTCGCAAACCGCCCGATCACGCAACAGCCGGGATACGAGGGCGAGCGCTTTCAAATGATCGGCGCCGGCGGCCTCGGGCGCCAGCAGCAAAAACAGTAGATCGACGGGCTGCTCGTCTATCGCCTCGAACGGGATCGGCCGTTCGAGACGGGCAAACAGGCCGTATAGCCTGGTGAGCCCCGGCAGCTTGCCGTGTGGAATCCCTATCCCCATTCCGATGCCGGTGGTGCCGAGCCGCTCTCGTTCGATCAGCACATCAAAAATCGTGCGCTCGTGGATGCCGGTCATCACCGAAGCGCGTTTTGCCAGCTCCTGAATTGCCTGCCTCTTGCTCGCCGCCCGCAATTGGGCGACCACGCTGCGCGGCGTGATCAGATCGGCAATTTCCATACCCGATCCGCGGCGCCTAATTTGATTTGTCACCCGCGCCGCAGACATGCGGCGGGCCGCGCATTCGCGAAACCGTAAAGTGGCAAGCCAGGGTCATCGAACAGGCAATCAGGAGGCGCGAGGGTGTGTGCGGCGCAACGGATCGAGCTTTGGATCGATCCACCCGATATTTCCGTCGGTACGTCGATAGACGAGGTTGAGCTCGCCATGCGAACGGTTTCGAAACAGCAGCACCGGCGCGTCGGCGAGATCCATCCGCATTGCCGCCTCCCCGACGGTGAGGCTCGGCAGCTCGGTGCTCATTTCGGCAATTACCGCCGCGCCGGCGCAGTCCGCCCTCTCGGCTTGCGGGGCAGCCGCTTCCTCGGCCTCGGCCTCATCGGCAATGGGCGCCAGGACATAAGCCATTGCACGTTCGCTCGAGCGTTCGCGCGCTTTGGCGTGGTAGTCGCGCAAGCGACGCTTGTACCGGCGCAGTTGCTTCGCCAGACGCTCGGCGGCCGCATCGAAAGCGGTGTAGGCCTCGGAACCAGCGGCGTGGGCGTTTACCTCTATGCCGCGGCCGACATGTATCGAAACCTCAGCGCGGATGAGATGAGCCTCGCGCGAAAGCACGATATGGGCTTCGATCGCGGTCTTGAAGTATTTTTCGAGAGTGGAATTGAGGCTCTCTTCAATATGGCGGCGCAGCGCCTCGCCGATTTCGATCTGCTTGCCTGTCGCTGTAAGCTGCATGGACGCGATCACCCCTTGCTGCCGGGGTTGGGATGCCATTGAGGCTTCCGGAAAGCGAAATTGGGGACGCCTTCGGGCGCGGTCAAGTCGCTGACCATGGCCGGCTCTCCCTTTGGCAGCGACAGCCTCACGCACTTCCAACCCGCCGTTGTCGATCTCACAGGATGAGAAGTTTCTCCCGGCGGCGCTGCACAGAAGAGGGGATGCGCATCGCCTCCCGGTACTTGGCGACGGTGCGCCGCGCGATGTCAACACCCTCCAGCTGCAGCAATTCGACGATGCGCTCGTCCGAGAGTGTGCTGGCGGGTGGTTCCGCATCGATCAAGCCGCGGATGCGATGGCGGACTGCTTCTGCAGAGTGCGCTCCGTTTCCGCCTGATGCAGGTATTGCCGATGTAAAAAAATATTTGAGTTCGTAAAGCCCGCGCGGGGTGGCCATGTATTTATTGCTGGTGACACGGCTTACCGTACTCTCATGCATGCCGATCGCATCGGCGATATCGCGCAGAATTAGCGGCCGCAGCGATTGCACGCCGTGACGAAAAAAGGCGTCCTGCTGACGCACGATTTCCGCGGCGACCTTGAGGATTGTGGTGGCCCGCTGGTGCAGCGATTTCACCAGCCAATTCGCCGCATGCAACCGTTCGGTGAGGTAGTCTTTCTCAGCCTTGCTGCGGCTCGCCTGGGATATCCGGGCGAAATACCGGCTGTTGACGAGGACGCGCGGCAGCGTATCGGCGTTGAGCTCGATAATCCAACCGCCATCGGGCTGAGCGCGCATCAGAATATCGGGCACGACCGGCTGGGCGAGCGGCGGATCGAACGCGAGCCCTGGACGGGGATCGAGGGATTTGATCTCGGCAATCATATCGGCGACATCGGCCGCGTCGACGCCGCATAGCTTAACCAACGCAGGAATATTCCGAGAGGCAAGCACCGGCAGGTTGTCGAGCAGAGCCTGCATTGCAGGATCGAGGCGATTCCTGTCGCGCAGCTGGAATGCGAGGCATTCCTTCAGATCACGGGCAAATACCCCGGGCGGGTCAAACTGCTGCACCCGTGCGAACACCGCTTCAAGGCGGCCGATCTCGCATCCCAGCAGTTGAGCGACACCGTCGAGGCCCGCGCGGAGATAACCCGACTCATCGAGCAAATCCAGAAGATGCAGCGCTACGAGGCGATCGCCCGCGTCGGTAAAATCGGTCCCGATCTGTTCGAGCAGATGCTCGCGCAGGGTGCGCGGGCGCGTCGCGGTGTGTTCGATTTCGAGCCCGCCGAGCGGTGTGCTGCGACCATTCCAAAGGTGATGCTCGGCGCCGAGATCGATCGAGCCGTCTCCCTCTTCTCCCGAGGTCGCCTGCCACTGCTCGGCCGCCTCAGATGTGAACTCTCCCCCGATCGCTTGTTCCAGAGTTGCGGGGGGCGGGCCCTCGGCAGCCACGGCACCGTCCATTAAAGGGGTTTCCTCGAGCCCCGATTCGCGCCTTTCAAGCAGCGGGTTTTGCTGGATCTCAGCGTCAACGAACTGGGTTAGCTCAAGATTCGACAGCTGCAGCATCTTGATCGCCTGCTGCAGCTGCGGGGTCATGACCAGCGTCTGCGCCTGGCGAACCTCAAGTCTTTGCGAGTAACCCGTTCTATTCACTTCACGCTCCGTTCAGGAGCGGCTTATAGGCTAAACCTATCTCCCAGGTAAACGCGTCTAACGTCCGCATCGGCGACGATTTCCGCGGGCGTCCCCTCCATGAGCACGCGGCCTTCGTGAAGGATGTAGGCGCGATCCACGATTTCGAGGGTTTCACGCACATTGTGATCGGTAATGAGGACGCCGATGCCGCGATCCTTGAGATGAGCGACGAGCTCGCGGATGTCGGCCACGGCAATCGGATCAATTCCGGCCAGCGGCTCGTCCAGGAGAATGAAGTGGGGCTGGGTTGCGAGGGCGCGAGCGATCTCGCACCGTCGCCGCTCGCCGCCAGAAAGCGCCATCGCCGGGGCCCTGCGTAAATGGGTGATCGAGAATTCCGCCATCAGCGCATCGAGCATCGCCTCCCGTAAATCCGGTGCAGGCTCGGCAATCTCGAGGATCGCGCGGATGTTCTGCTCGACCGTAAGTCCTCGAAAAATCGAGGCTTCCTGCGGCAGGTAGCCGATGCCGAGCCGGGCCCGCCGGTACATCGGGAGGTCCGTGATATCGCGCCCGTCCAGGCTGACGACCCCCATGTCGGCAGCAATCAGGCCAGTGATGATATAAAAACAAGTCGTCTTCCCGGCGCCATTCGGCCCGAGCAGCCCGATAACCTCGCCGCGCTGCACCGATACATTGACGTCGCGCAAGACCGGCCGTCTTTGGAAGCTCTTGCCCAACCCCCGCCCGAGGAGGCCCCGATTGTCGGCGACGAGTCTCGGCCGTCGTGAGGCGATCACTGACCCGGCCTGAGAGCGTAACTGCTCGCGGCCTCTGCTCACGGCTTCTGCGCGCCGCCCGGAGCGGATCCCAAATTCTTGTTCGCGGCAGGTCCGGTAGGCGGAGCTGCGTTGTCCTGACGCACGAAGAAGCCCTCCACCCTCTGCGCCGGCGCTCCTGGCGCCGGGGACATCGTCATCATCCGGCTGATATTGCTGTTCAGATCGACGACGGCGTACTGACCCCTGACGGCATTGGGTCCGCGTGTCACCGTGACATTGCCGATAAGCGTAACTATCCCGGTATCGGCGTTGTAGACCCCGTAATCGCCCCGGCCGATGTCGGTCGCCGTAGAGACAAGAACATTCCCTTGAGCATCGACGCGGCTTATCCGCGAGCCTTCGTCGCTTTCTCCCGCCGGTCCTGCCGGTGCGCCAGCTTTGGCATTTGCGGCGGCGGGCGTTGCTTTTGCTGGTTTTGCCCCGGGCTTGTTCTCATCCGGTTTCGGTTTGTCTTTTGTCATATGCGCGGTCAGCACATCGGCTCGGATCTGCTTCGCCTCGCGCACAGCGACCGCGTCGCCGCGCGCAACCGCGACTTGCTTCTGATCGTACCATTCGAAGCTGTCGCGCGCCGTCACGACATCGGTCGGGGTGGTCAGCTTCAGCGCTTTGCCGGTGACGATTCCGATCTGCTGGTCGACATCGTACACGGCTTGGTCGCCGACGACGGTTTGCGTCGGGCTCTTGATCATGACATGGCCGTCGGCGTCGAGCCGGTAGATCTCGTTCTCGCCGCCTCCACCCTTGCTGGGCCTGTAATGTGCGGTCAACGTATCGGCATGGACCTCCGTCGTCCCGCGCTTGGCGACGGCACTGCCGCGAGCGATGTAGACCTGCGCGTTCTGCTGCCACTCGATCCCGGAATCGGCCGAAATCTCGATCGGCCGATCCTGTGACACACCGCCCAGGCTCAGACCCTGAGCGAGCGCGGGCGCACCCGGCGCACTGCAGAGCAGCAAAGGAATAACCGCCCACGCGGCGCGCCCCGCAGCAAATCCGACCCCGATCCGAAGGATGCGATCGAATAGCCGCTCAGTTGCCATCGGGTGTCGCCTTGCCCGCGGCGGCTGCGATTTGAGCTGCCGCGGCCTCCACCTCGGGCGGCAGCCCAGCCGGCGTCGCTGTGCTTGCCGTCGGCTTGGTTCCCTTCAGCAGGAGGTGAGAAGCGCCGGTGAAAATCACGGTGTCGCCTTTGTCGAGGATACGGAAGCCTTGCGCGGCGATGTTTCCCGACGGGCCGCGCCCAACCACCGGATCGTGTCCCTCGGCGGTGCTCGCAGAAACGTCGACATGCGCGCTTTGCGTCACGAAACGCGTGCCGTTTTCGTGGACCAGATTGACATCGTCGAAGAGGTCCAGCAATTGCGCCGGCGATTGATAGATCGCTGTGGCCGCCGTCACCACCACCGAAGCCCCATGACGCAAAACCAACTCCGCTTTGGGCGCTTCCAGCGACATCAGGTCATCCCGGTTCGGTACTTGCCGGCCAATCGCGGCAGTCACGACATAGGGTCGGTTGAACCGGTCGACGCCGGCGTAGCGAGGATTGAGCATTCTCAACTCGTGCGCCTCGCGCAGATCGATGACCGGAAGGCCGAGCCCTACGCTTTCCAGAAGGGGTCCGAGCTGCGGCCAGAGGGCGACCAGCACCAACAGCGCCAGCCCGAGGGCGGGCAACATCCGCTTCAGCAATGCGACGCGACGGCTGTAGCGGTCGCTGGCGCCAGCAAAGCGCGAGCGGACCGCAGCGCGGCTCGTCAGCGGCAAAACCGCAGCCAACTCTGGTTTCGCTTGCGGGTTCAGCGCCTTCACGCTGCTATCCGCCCCCGCCATCACGCGACACCCGCCCGCAGGCAATCATGCATGTGCAGAAAACCGATAGGCCGGTCGTTTTCGTCGATGACGAAGAGCGCAGTGATGGCAGAACGGTTCATCAACCCCAACGCATCTGCCGCCAGGGCCGTGGCGGCGATCGTCTTAGGGTTTTCATGCATGACCGCCCGCACCGTCTGGCTGAGCAGAGCGTCCCCCATGTGCCGGCGCAGATCGCCATCGGTGATGACCCCAGACAACCGACCGTCCGGCTCGCACACACCAACGCAGCCGAAGCTCTTGGCGGTCATTACCAGGATCGCTTCGGACATCTGCGCAGTCGGCGAGACCAGCGGTATCTCGTCTGTCTCATGCATGATATCGCGCACGCGCAACAGCCGGCGCCCGAGTCGGCCGCCGGGGTGAAATCGTTGGAAATCGGCGGAGGAGAACCCCTTTCGTTCGAGCAAGGCGAGCGCCAGCGCGTCGCCCAGCGCCATCATCATCGTCGTCGATGTTGTGGGCGCCAGCCCCATCGGGCAGGCTTCGGCGGCGGCGGGCAACAGCAGCACGACGTCGGCGGCCTCGGCGAGGGTCGAGCGCGAACCGCCGGTAACCGCAACAAGCGGGATGTTGAAACGCCGAGAAAAGGCGATGATATCGGCAAGCTCGCTGGTTTCGCCGGAATTTGACAGAGCGAGAATAGCATCTTCGGAGCCGATCATACCAAGATCGCCATGGCTCGCCTCGACCGGGTGCACGAACTGCGCCGGAGTACCGGTTGACGCGAGAGTGGCGGCGATCTTGTTGGCGATGTGACCGCTCTTACCAACCCCCGTCACAATAATCCGTCCGCGCACCGCTGCGCAGACATCGACAGCCGTTTGGAACGCCCCGTCGAGGGTTTCGGTCAACGTTTCGAGGCCACGGATCTCGGCTCGGATGACCCGGCGGGCAACGGCCAGATCGGGCGTACTCCCGCCCGCGCAGGTTATGTTTCCCGCATCGGGCGTCGCAGAGTTTTGCTGCGCGATTATTTGCGAATCGCTCATCTCGACCGCAGCCGCGGTTTAGTTCGCAAAATTGGCACGAAACCCCTCCCCCTTTGACGGCGCCTAGTGCGCGAAGATGTCTTGCTCCGACCAACCTTCGAGATCAAGCCGGACGCGGTGAGGCAGGAACTCGAAGCAGGCGCGGGCCAGTCCTTCGCGTCCCTCGCGGGCCAGCATCGCATCGAGCCGGTCGCGCAGAGCGTGCAGATGGAGCACGTCCGAAGCCGCATAACGAAGCTGTTCCTCGCTCAATGTCTCAGCCCCCCAATCCGAACTTTGCTGCTGTTTCGACAAGTCGATATTGATCAGGTCCTTACACAGATCCCTCAGCCCGTGCCGATCTGTGAAGGTGCGCGCGAGCCGCGAGGCGATCTTCGTGCAGTAGACCGGCAGCGCCATGACGCCGAGGTAATGATAAATCATGGCGAGATCGAAGCGCGCGAAGTGGAACAGCTTTGTGACGCCCGGATCGCCCAGCAGCCGTTTTAGCCGCGGCGCCTCGTAACAACCAGGGGCAAACTGCACAAGATGCGCCTCGCCGTCTCCCGCCGAGAATTGCAGAAGGCACAACCTGTCGCGATGCGGGTTGAGGCCCATCGCCTCGGTGTCGACGGCGACGACCGCTCCGAAATCGATGCCTTCCGGGAGGTCACCCAGATAAAGTTGATGGGTCATGCTGCGCAGCGGTCCGCTGCTGCCCGGCCCCGAGATGGTGCCCAGGAGAAGACTCGAACTTCCACGAGCTTTCGCCCACTAGAACCTGAATCTAGCGCGTCTACCAATTCCGCCACCTGGGCGTCTCGGGAAAGCCGAGATAAGGCCAGCCCTCATCAATGTCAACGTGGGAAAGGACGGCAGACCGGCCCCAAAGCCTTCGCCGGGCTGCGTCGTTGCGCTATAGAAAGGCCGCTTCCGGGACGCCCGGAGGGGCGTCGGAGCAGGGGAGATACATGAGAAATCGTCGAACCGCAGTGCTCGGCGGATCCGGCTTTATCGGCCGCTACGTCGTCAAGCGGCTGGCCGCGCGCGGTGACGTGGTCCCAGTGGGATGCCGCAACGCCGAGGAGGCAAAGTTTCTGAGGCCGATGGGCGATGTCGGGCAGGTCCAGCCCGTCAATGTCGCGATCGACGACGAGGTTCTGTTGCCCGCTTTCCTCGCCGGGAGCGGCGCGGTCATCAATTGCGTCGGCATCCTGCGTGAGAGCGGATCGCAAACCTTTGAGCGAGTGCATCACACGGGGCCTGCCCGGCTCGCGAGCCTCACCCGCGATGCGGGAGTCGAGCGGCTGGTTCACATTTCGGCCATCGGGGCCGATCCGCGTTCGACCTCGGCCTATGCCCGAACCAAGGCCGCCGGCGAAGCGGCCATGCGCGATGCCTTTCCGACCGTCACCATTTTGCGCCCTTCGATCGTGTTCGGCCCGGAGGACCAGTTCTTCAATCGCTTTGCCGCGATGGCGGTGATTGCGCCGGCGCTGCCGTTGATCGGCGGCGGCGAGACCCGGTTCCAGCCGGTATATGTTAGCGACGTTGCCGATGCGGTCATCCGGTGCCTCGAAGACCCCTCAACGGCTGGACGCACCTATGAGCTCGGCGGCCCCAAGATCTACACCCTTCACGAGCTGTTTGAATTGCTGTTGCGCGAGATCCGCCGCAAGCGCTGGTTCATCGACCTGCCATTCGGTATCGCCGCGTTGCAGGCAAGGTTGATGTCGATTCTGCCGAACCCGCCTCTTACAGCTGACCAGGTCGAGCTTCTGAAAGGCGATAACATCGTCTCGCCAGGCGCCTTGAATCTGACGAGCCTTGGCATCGCGCCGACCCCGGTCGAGGCGATCCTGCCCACCTATCTCGACCGGTTCCGGCGGGGCTGGCACGAAAGACGGCCTGTTCCCTGAGGCGCGCCCGCCGTGCGGACCGGCTGAGAGCGCTCGGTTCGCTACTACGCTGCTATTTTCGGTAATGCCAGGTGCCGGACGAGCTCGCGGACATAGATCGGCAGATCGGCCTCGCGGCGGACACAGATCATGAGTTTGCGGACCGCCCAGTCGTCCGCCAGCTCGATCTTGTGGATCGACATGGTTTTGGCGTGACGCTTCGCCGTGGTCGCTGGCACCACTCCGATCCCGACATTGCATTCGACCAAGCGGCATACCGCGTCGAAGCTGCGCAACTGCACACGCAGTTTGAGACGGCGGCCGATCCGCGCGGCTTTTTCGGCGAGAAAACGCTGGAGCGCGCTCGACCGATCGAGGCCGACGAAATCGCAATCGAGGGCTTCGGCGAACAGAATACGCTCGACCGCTGCTAGCGCATGCTGCGGCGCGACAACGACCACGAACCGGTCGGTGCGGAACGGCAGGGTCTCGAGACCCGCTGTCTCCACCGTCCCGGCGACGATCCCAATATCGGCGACACCCTCGGCGACCGCTGCGACGATCTCGTCACTGAGTCGCTCCTCCAGATCGATGTTTACTTGCGGATGAGAGGCAAGAAAATCGCTCAGCGGCTCGGGCAGGAATTCGGTGAGCGCATTGGTATTTGACATCAGCCGGACTTGCCCCTTGACGCCCTCGGCGTATTGCGCGAGATCACCGTGCATCCGCTCTGCCTGCTGCAGCAGCAGATGCGCATGATGCACGAGGGTGCGACCGGCTGGTGTCGGCTGCACGCCTTGACGTTTGCGGTGCAGCAGAGGAGTGCCGAGCGCCGCCTCCATGTTCCGGATGCGCGTGCTGGCCGCGGCTATCGCCAAATGCGCGCGCTCCGCGCCATGGGTAATGCTGCCGGCCTCGACCACCTGCAGGAACAATCGCAAATCGCTCAGATCAAAACGCATTGCGCCCAAAGCCTTCGCATTTCACGAATTCAAGCTACGTAGAATGCCGATTGCGTCGACACAAGACCGGATCCAGATTTCGGCGAAGACGAAGGCTTAACCCATGACGCAGGCTTATCCGATCGAGCATCACGCCTACGATGTCGTCGTCGTCGGTGGCGGCGGCGCGGGGCTGCGCGCCACCCTCGGCATGACTGCCGCAGGCCTGAAGACGGCGTGTGTCAGCAAGGTCTTTCCCACCCGTAGTCATACCGTAGCGGCGCAAGGCGGCATCGGCGCTGCTCTCGGCAACATAGGCGAGGACGACTGGCGCTGGCACATGTACGACACGGTCAAGGGATCGGACTGGCTTGGCGACCAGGATGCCATCGAATTCATGTGCCGCAACGCGGCGGCCGCAGTTGTCGAGCTCGAGCATTTCGGCGTGCCGTTCTCGCGCACCGAGGATGGCCGGATCTATCAGCGGCCGTTTGGCGGGCACACCGTGCACTGGGGCGAGGGCCTGGCCAAGCGCGCCTGTGCCGCCGCTGACCGGACCGGGCACGCTATGCTTCACACGCTTTACCAGCAGTGCCTGAAGCACAATGCGGAGTTCTTCGTCGAATATTTCGTGCTTGATCTGATCATCGATGACGGCGCGTGCCGCGGCGTCATCGCATGGCGGCTTGAGGACGGCAGCTTGCATCTGTTTCGCGCCCATATCGTGGTACTGGCGACGGGCGGCGGCGGCCGCGCCTATTTTTCGACGACCCAGGCACATATCTGCACCGGCGACGGTTATGCTATGGCATTACGCGCCGGCTTGCCGCTGCAGGATATGGAATTCATCCAGTTTCACCCGACGGGTATTTACGGCGCCGGCTGCCTGATCACCGAGGGCGCGCGCGGCGAAGGCGGTTATCTGACCAACGCCGAAGGCGAACGCTTTATGGAGCGCTATGCGCCGGCCACCAAAGACCTCGCCGCCCGCGATTTGGTTGCCCGCGCGATGGAGATCGAGATGCGCGAAGGCCGCGGCTGCGGACCCCGGCGTGACCACATCCTCTTACATCTGGAGCATCTCGATCCCGAGGTGCTACATCAGCGGCTTCCCGGCATTTCCGAAACCGCGAAGATTTTTGCCGATGTGGATGTGACGCGGGGTCCGATCCCTGTGCTGCCCACCGCGCACTACAATATGGGCGGCATTGCGACCAATATTCACTGCGAGGTGCTGAACCCCGCGACCGGCGATCCCGAACGCACCATGCCGGGACTGATGGCGGTCGGCGAGGCCGCCTGTGTATCCGTACACGGCGCCACCCGGCTCGGCACGAACTCGCTGCTCGATCTTATCGTCTTCGGACGCGCCGCCGCGGAGCGCGCAGCAGAGATCGTCGAACCGGGGGCACCGCATGACAGTTTGGCGCCCTCTGCTGCGGACACCGCGATTGCCCGCTTCGACCGGGTACGCCATGCAAAAGGGGGACTCAAAACGGGCGAGATCCGCCTCGCGATGCAGCGCGCCATGCAGGAGCACTGTGCGGTGTTCCGTACCGCTCCCCTGCTCCATGAAGGCCTGCGCAAAATGGCGGTAGTCCGGGACACATTGGGTGACCTCGCAGTGGCGGACCGCTCAATGATCTGGAACACCGATTTGGTCGAGGCACTCGAGCTCGACAACCTCATTGGGCAGGCGGGCGCCGTCCTGCATTCCGCGCTTTACCGAACCGAGAGCCGGGGCGCGCATAGTCGTGAAGACTATCCGGAGCGCGACGATCGCAACTGGCTCAAGCACACCCTCTCCTGGCAGGATGATGACGGCAGTGTGCGCCTCGGCCATCGCCCGGTGCACCTCCATCCATTGTCCAACGAAGTCCAGCCCTTTCCACCGGCCGAGCGGGTATACTGACTGCGGCCACTGGGTGTACCGCGGCGTCTATTGCCGCTCTAGATCGCTTTTTACGATAACCCGAGACGAAATGTTCATTGGTGTGAAGCCGCTCACACTCGCAGTGTGCATTGCGCAGTAGCCTTTGCCCTTGCTCGCAAGAGCAATCCTAGCCTCAGGAGGGTATTCATGGAATCTCGGGCAATCAAATCGGCAAAGGTGGTGTTCAATCCAAAGGAGCAGAAGCTGGAGGCGATCCAGCGGGTCATGGGCACCATTCTGGGCCGCGCCGGCTGTTCGATGTGTGGACGGGTGGCGGTTTTGGACGTCCAGTTCGCAGGCGACCCCGAGCCGGACTTGGGTGTCATCTCGGTCACGATCGCCGGGTAACATGCCCGCCGTTCCGGCCGCGTCCAGCGCTGCTGTCGCAGGCACGGCGTCTTCCAAGCCCCTCGGGATCGGCTTCCCATACATCTCCGTGCTGCCGCCGGAGTTGTATCGGTCAGGCCTCCTGGATTTCGTGGAGCTGACGCCGGACACGCTCTGCCGGGCGCGGCGGGACGGTGCGGCCACTCGGCTAGATCTCGCGCCCGAGCGGCTCGAACGGGCACGAAAAGTCTGTGGCGCACTGCCGGTCGTCGTGCATGGCGTCGAGCTCTCGATCGGCTCGGCACAGCATTGGAACGCTGCCTATCTCGACATGCTGGATCAGCTCCAAGCGTGCTGGCCCTTTGTTTGGCACAGTGAGCATCTCAGCTATCAGACGATACCTGGAGAGAATGGAGCGCCACTGGATATCGGCGTGCCTCTGCCACTGCCGGGAACCTGGGAAGCCGTCGATCTCGTCGCGGAACGCGCCGCCGTGATTCGGCAGCGCTACGGCGTCCCTTTCTTATTGGAGAACCCGGCGCATTATCTGATCAATCTGCCCTACGAGCGCGGGATCGACGACGAAATCGGACTGATCACCCAAATTACCGCGCGCAGCGGTTGCGGTCAGTTGCTGGACCTGCACAACCTTTACTGCAACGCGATCAATCTCGGCTTCGATCCGTTTGCGGCGATTGACCGGACGGCGCTCCACCGCGTGAGGGAGATCCATGTGGCGGGCGGGTCGTGGCGCGGCGGCTTTTGGATGGACGCTCATAATGGCCGGGTGCCAAACCCGGTATGGGAGCTGTTGGCGTATACGCTGCCGCGTTGCCCCAATATTGCTGGGGTAGTCTACGAGCTCCTCGAGGAATACGCGCCGCGGCTGGGGGTCGCGGCACTCGATCAAGAGCTGAGCCGAGCGCGGTACTTGTGGGAGCGCCATGGCCCGGGAAGCAGGGCCCAGGACTAGCTGCGCAATGCCGCTGCTCGACCACCAGATGGCCCTCGGCCAATGCCTGCGCGGTACCGACGCGGAGGCCCGGACTGCACCGATCCTCGATGCGAAAGAGCAGGGACAAATCGATCGCATTGTAGAGAGCGCAGGCTTCCGATTTACCCGGCGAGTGCAGCGTTCCTGGTGCAGAGGTCGCGTCGCGAGCGTCGCGCGGCTGACCCTATCGGCGCTGCCGCCCGAGCAGGCCCAGAAGCTCCTCGGCGACTGGATCGAGATGGGCGGAGGAACCGCCTCGCACACTGCAGCGGAGGCCGGGGCCTTCCTCGAGTTCATTGCGCGCGATCTGCCCGACCCGTCGCACGCACGCACGATCTGTCGCATGGAGCAGGCCATATATCGAGCGAGCGAAGCGGCAACCGATTTCGAGTGCCCGGACCTCCGGCTCCTCGACGATCCCGCCGCCGCGCTGTGCGCCGGTCAGGGAGCCGCCCGGGTCGATTTTTTCGCCGAGCCGCAACAGCTCCTCACCGCGATCGAAGAAGGAAAGCGCCTGCCTCCTTTGTCCGAGACGTATATTGCTGTGTTGTTCGCACCCGGCCTCGCAGGACTTTTTCGCGCCGCCAGCGCCGACGAGATCGCGCTGTGGGAGGAGCTTGGCACCCCAACAACGATACGCATCCTCGACAGTCTCTATGGCCGAGACGTGATCAAGGAATTATTCCGCATCGGCGCCGCGGAATTGGCAGTCCGACAGGACGCGGGGCGCAGCATCAGCGCAGGCTCGGCACATAACCTTTCCGCGGATACTCCTCCCAATACTGCCGGAAACCGCGGTGCGCCGCTTCGTGATGCGGATGCGCCCGCAATTTCTCGACATCAATGTCGATGCCGAGCCCGGGTGTGATCGGCAAATCGATCCAGCCGTCCTGCACAGTCAGCGAAGCCGTCGCGATTTCGCGGCACAGACCCTCGAAATTCACGAAATACTCAGTGATGCGGAAGTTCGGAATCACTGCCGAGAGGTGCACGGTCGCCGCCAGGCCGACGAGCGTGCTGTTGAAATTGTGCGGCGACATGACGACGGCCTGCGGCTGCGCCATTGCGGCAATGTCGAGCATCGCGGTGATACCGCCGACGGCGCAGATGTCCGGGTTCAGGATGTCGGCGGCGCGCTTCGCGAGGCACTCGAAGAAGGCTTCTTTCGAATAAATCGCCTCGCCGGTGACGATCGGGATCGCCACGGCGCGCCGCACCTCGGCGACGAGGTCGATATTCTCCGACAGACAGGGCTCCTCAAACCAGTCGATGCCGAACTCGGCCAAACGGCGCCCGATACGGATCGCATGCTGTGGCGCAAACCGCCGGTGGGCCTCGATCAGCAATTCGAAATCCGGCCCCAGCGCCTGGCGCATCGCCCGCACATAGTCGATCGCGAAATCTTCGTCGCGGCGGTCGACAAAGCTGCGCCATGGCCCGGGGAACGGGTCGAATTTGGCGGCGGTGAAGCCCATCGCCTTGACCTCGAGACCGCGCTCGACCCCCTCCTCGATCGAGCTCCCGCGCGACCAGCCATTGGCATAGACGCGTACGCGCTCACGCGAGGCGCCGCCGATCAGGTTATAGACGGGGAGCCCCGCACGCTTGCCGATGATGTCCCAAGAGGCGATTTCGATCGCGCTCCACGCGGCCATCAGCTCCAGTGAAATGCGGCGGATCGCAAAATCCTCGAACATGACCTGGCCGGTGTGCCGGATATTGAAGACGCTGCGGCCGATCAGATGCGGCGCCATCGCCTCGATGCAGTCGGCGACGACCTTCTCCTTGCCGTGCGTCACATAGGCCTCGCCCCAGCCGTAGAAGCCGTCTTCGGTCTCAATGCGGCAGAACAGCAGATCCTTCGAGCTGCCGGTGCCGAGAATGAAGGTTTCGACCCGTCCGATCTTCATGTCCGTCCCTCCCGCTGGTGCCTGTCCGTTACTCGACAGGGTCATTGCGACGAGGTCAAGACTAGAGCCGGCTGCCTTTCCAATGCGCCACGCACGGCGCGAGCCAGTGTTGGGAGCTGATAGGGTTTGCGCAATACCGGAAAGCCGGCCACTAGCGTGTTCGCGGTGCCTGCATAACCGCTCGTCAATAAGATGGCGATATCCGGATGGTCCTGCCTGATGCGCTGCGCGAGCGCCATCCCGTCGAGCTCTCCCGGCATCAGGATATCGGTGAAGACTACATCGATCGGCTCGCCCGATTCGAGCAATTGCAATGCGGCCGCCGTCGATCCAACCGGAAATACCCGATAGCCGAGCTGATCCAGCAATATGCCGGCTACTTCCCGAACCTCGGGGTTGTCCTCGACGAGGAGAACCGCCTCGCTGCCTTGCGGCGGCTCTCCGGTAGCGATCGGCTGCGGGCTGAGAGGCCGCCGGCTGCGCGGCAGGTAGATGGCAACGGTGGTCCCCTCCCCCACCCGGCTGGTGATCGCTGCGGCGCCACCCGATTGACGGGTCAGGCCGTAGACCTGCGACAGTCCCAATCCGGTGCCCTTCTCCAGCTCCTTGGTCGTGAAGAATGGCTCGAATACCTTCGGCAGGATTTCGGTCTCGATCCCGCGGCCGGTATCGGTCACCGTCAGAGCGACAAAGTCGCCGCGCAGGCCTTCCGGTGTGTCCTCCGGCTGCAGCCGGACATTCTTGGCTCTGATTGTTATCGTGCCGCCGCCGGGCATTGCATCGCGAGCATTGACAACCACGTTTATCAGTGCGAGCTCCAGTTCGTGAATATCCACGGCGACCGGCCAGACACTGCGCCGGACATCGATCACCAGCTTGATGTCGCCGCGGGCCGAGCTGGCGAGCAGATCGCGGAACGCCGCGAGGCGTTGGCGCAGGCTGATGACGATCGGGTTCAGTGCCTGGCGCCGGGAAAAAGCCAGCAGCTGCCGGTTGAGATTTTCGCCGCGTGAGGCTGCAAGCTCGATCGCTTCGATGGAGCGGAGATTTTTCGGGTCGCGCAGCCTGTGCTTGAGAATTTGCGCATTGCCGCTCACGACCATCAGCATATTGTTGAAATCGTGCGCTATGCCGCCGGTTAGCTGACCGAGCGCGTCCATCTTCTGTGATTGGGCGAGCTGGTCCTGAGCGCGCTGCAGCTTCGTCTCGGCTTCGCAACGCTCTGTGATGTCGCGCGTGATTTTGGCGAACCCGATAAGTTTGCCTTGCTCATCGCGGATCGCGTCGATTACTACGCTGGCAAAGAACAAAGATCCGTCTTTGCGGACACGCCGGCTTTCCGCCGAGTAGGTGCCCGACTGCGCCGCCGTCGCGAGAGCCTGCTCGGGGATCCCGGCAGCGCGATCGGCCGCGGTGTAGAAGCACGAGAAATGTCGGCCCAGAATTTCTTCTTCCGTATAGTCCTCGATCCGCTCTGCGCCGGAATTCCAGCCCGAAACCACTCCGTCAGCGTCGAGTCTGATTAGCGCATAATCGGTCACCGCCTCGGTAAACAGCCGGAACTGGCGTTCGCTCTCATGCAACGCCTCCGCCGCCGATTTTTCCGCGGTCACGTGGCGGCCGATCACATAGATCAACCCGTTCTCGGCCGTCAGCGTCCAATAAATCCAGCGCCACGAGCCGTCCTTGTGACGGAAGCGGTTCTCCATCCGCACGGTCGGCACGCCTTCCGCGAGCCGCCTGCGGCCGGCTATCGAATGCGCCGCGTCCTCGGGATGCCGCAGCTCGTTGACATGCATCCTTTTGATTTCGCCCTCGCTCCAGCCGAGAAGGTTCGTCCAAGCGGGATTGACGCTGGTGAAGTAGCCGCCGAAGTTGGACACACCGAGCAGGTCCTCCGAGACCTGCCAGATGCGATCGCGCTCCAGAGTACGTTGAGCGACCTCCGCCTCCAGCCGATCATTGAGGACCTTCAGCGCTTCCTCTTTGCGGACCCGCTCGGTCGTCTCGATGCACGTCGTCAGGACGCCGCCGATACCGTTCGGAGTGGTGTCATCCGGGATCCGGCTGTAGCTGATCGTAAAGCGAGCGTCTTCTGCGATCCCCTTCTGCCGGTGCACCCTCCACGAATGGTCCTCGGCGAAGAAGGCTTCCCGTTCGCCGCGCAGGATCGCTTCGTTCAAAGGCCCGAGTTCCGGGTAGATCTCCCACCACACCTCGCGCAGCGGCCGGCCCAGCGCGTCGGGGTGCTTGTCGCGCAGTATTTGCCGATAGGCGTCATTGTAAATCAGGATCAAATCCGCGCCCCAGCGGATCGCCATCGGAAACCCCGAGGCGAGGATCATCGAGACGCTCAGTTTCAAGCTTTGCGGCCAGGTCTCGCTGCCGCCGAGCGGTGTCGCGGACCAGTCAGTTTCGCGAATCCGCCGCGCCATCTCTCCGGGCGAATAGGCAGGGATGAAGGCGCTCATCGCAACGCTGGAGTATTTCCGCTCAGGCCCACGTGGCCGCGTAATGGACACAAAAACGCCAATTGTGTCGAACACGCGCGGCGCTGCTATAATTCCCTGGTTCGCCCCTTTTTTCAGAGGAGTGCTCGGCGATGAAGACCTTTGTCCGTTGCGGCGAGCTTTTCACGGGACGCGAAGACGATCCCCGCGCAGGCGAAATACTGGTGTTCGACGAGCGCGGCATGATCACGTATGCCGGGACCGAGGCAGGATCGCCACGGCGCGCCCGCAGCGACCGGGTGCTGGACTACACGCGCTGCTTTGTGATGCCGGGATTGATCGATGTCCATACCCATCTCGCCTATGGCAACGCCAAGAGCGAAGAAGACATCGACCTCTACAGCCCGCTCGAGTTCCGCACATTGCGCGGCATGTTTTTCGCACATAAGGTCGCCGCCGCCGGGTTTACCGCGCTCTGTTCGCCGGGTGATGCGGGCCAGATCAGCCTGTCGATCCACAACGCGACCCGCGCCGGGCTCTTCGATGGTCCGCGGATCATGGCGGCGGGGCGTTATCTGACGAAGCATCAGGGGCTGACCGACTGGTACCCGACCTGGATCGGCGCGCCCGAAACCTCGATCGGCAAGCTCGTCACCAATGTATCCGAAGCGGTCGAGGAGATCCGCCGCCAGGTGAAGGACGGCGTCGACTGCATCAAGATCGCGTTCGATGGCATCCAGCGGCGCGACAATGGCGAGCTCATCGCCGCCTTCACGCAAGAAGAGACCGACATCATGGTCCGCGAGATCCATCGCCTCGGA
>Ga0126381_100002682_pt1 | contig 19251 bp, 13 predicted proteins | sample PanSoiMetPlot_28_FD_96465 | JGI IMG/M metagenome (GOLD analysis project Ga0126381, IMG submission 96465) | Tropical forest soil microbial communities from Panama - MetaG Plot_28 | ecosystem: Environmental > Terrestrial > Soil > Tropical forest > Bulk soil | place: Panama | collected 2016-02-17
GGTTGGCCCATCCCGCCCCTTTCCGGCCAGTTGTTCGCCTTCGCATTTCAAGCTTCATTGCTGTTCGTTGCGTTCTTCCTTTTGGACCGGGGCCCCATGTCACCATTGCTTCAGGAACGATTCGGACGCGCAACAGTGATTAAGCGTGCGCACACATCGCCAACCGACCCGGCCTCGCTCGCTGCGCTTTCCCGAGGGAATGGCCTAGGTCGGCAAGGAAAACCTCAGCCGGGACTGGTACGTGGATGCCAGGAATCTGGGGATTTCCTCATGCAACCACGATATACTGCAAAATATGGGTGCGGTCTGCCTGCTCATTGCGTGCTTGTCATGGGTTAGACTCGCCGCCCAGGGTCCTGATCCCCAACAGATCTTTCAGGAGGCCGCACAAGCGCAGCAGCGAGGAGACTTTGCGCTCGCCGCGAGCAAGTATCTAGACGTAATACGTCTGGACCCAAACGTAGTCGCTGCGCACGCGAATCTTGGGGTCGTTCTAGTTTCGCTTGGCCGTTTCGACGAAGGGATCGCGGAATATCAGATTGCTCTCTCCGAAGCGCCGGGCAGTTCGCCGCTTCGCCTCAATCTGGGGCTGGCGTATTACAAGAAGGGGGACTTTTCGGGAGCCGCCGCCGAGTTCGCATCGCTGCACAAGGAAGACCCGGGCAATCTCCGAGTTGTGACGTTATTGGCGAACTGCCAGGTGCAAGTGGGCCTCGTTGGCCAAGCCCTTGCGCTTCTCAAGCCGCTTGCTGAAGATAACCCTGATAATCTCGATCTTGAGTGGGCCTTCGGAAACGCTCTGATTCGGGCCGGAGAATCGCCTGAAGGCTTGAAACGGATCCAGAAAGTAGCTGAGCGGGGCCACAACCTGGAGGCGTATCAACTTGCGGCGGATCTTGCACTCGGCCTTGCGCAATACGATCAAGCTCGCGAACAAGCCAAGACCGCGATCCAAATGAATCCGGACCTGGCGAGACCACATCTGGTTTTGGCCATGATGGACGACTTTGCGGGAAACGAGAAAGGTGCGGAAATCGAGTACCATAAAGCCCTTGAAATCGACCCAAAGGTCTTCCAAGCTCGCATCCAGCTCGCGAATACTTCGCCGATCGATCGCCAGGTTGAGAAGGCTCTCCAAACCGTTGACGGCTACAGGTCCTTACAGGCCTCAAGCCAACTCCACAACGAACAGGTCTTGCGTTACCATGAAGCGCTGGTGCTTGCCCGCTTGGGAAGGTTCCAGGATGCTCTGCAGGCCTTCGCCTGGTTCGCCAGCAAAAAAATCTCGGCCCCCGAGCTAATAGAACAGATTGGGCGCGTGGGATTGCGCAGAACAGTACCCCCTAAGTATATACGGGAAAAAGATAAGAGCTTGTTTATGGCGGCTGGCAGTGCTGCGTTTCGGTACATGGCTGGACAGGAAAGCGAAGCCCGGGAATTGTTCCACAAGCTATTCCAGCAGTTTCCCAATGCTCCTAACGCGCACCTTCTTTATGGGCACTTGCTGTACGGGCGGGAATCGGAGTTAGCGATCCAGGAGTTCCAGCAGGAGTTGAAAATAGCGCCGTCTAATGCCGATGCGAACATGATGCTCGCGTGGGCTTACTTGATGCAAAACGATCCTTCCGCCGCGCTGAGCTATGCAAAAAAGGCCGAGCAGGAGGCACCGGAGCTTCCGGTTTCCCAACTCGTTCTCGGCCGGTCGTTGGTGGAAACAGGGGATGCAGAGAATGGCACTCACTATCTGGAAAAGGCGGCGCAGCTTGACCCGGGTAATCCCGAAATCCACATCGGTCTTGCTCAGGCATATTCCGAGACAGGACGCAAGGAAGATGCTCGACATGAACGCATGGAAAGCCTCCGCCTCACTACACCCGCGGCACTGCCGGTGGCAAACCCTTAGCGTCGTCGCAATCATCTTGTTTTGGGTTGGCAGTGTCCCTGCGGCAGGACAAGTAGCGCCACAGAATTTCTCTTCGGCATGCGCGCGTTGTCATCCCAAAGAAGCGGCATCGGAGCCAACCACACCCATGGGAAGGGCGCTGGAACTTCCCGGCGCGAATCCCACCCTAGCATCGCATCCGAAATTGACAGTTCGCAAGGGACCGTACACGTACACAGTCCAAACGGAAGAAAATAAGAGCGTGTATAGCGTAACGGACGGCATACATACCATTGCGATCCCAATTCGTTGGAGTTTTGGGGAAGGGGCGCAAACGTGGCTTCTGGAGCACAACGGCGAATACTATGAAAGCTTGGTAAGCTATTATCCTTCGATCGATGGGCTCGACATCACAACAGGCGACGGAAGTCTTAAGCCGGACACCCTTGAGGCAGCGATCGGACGCAAACTCTCAAACAATGATGTCACTGCCTGTTTTGACTGCCACGCAACGAAGGCTGTGTCCAACGGCCAGTTGAGCCTGGCGACTCTGGAACCGGGGGTTCGGTGTGAGCATTGCCATACAGGGTTGGAGAACCATCTGGTCTCTCAGATTCAGTCGGGCGGAGACATAGTATCCGCGCCCCCGTCTCTGGGGCGACTCAATCCCGAGGAGATTTCGAGATTTTGTGGTCAATGCCATCGGACCTGGGAACTAGTAGCAAGAAGGGGCTGGCGAGGCGTAATTAACGCTCGCTTCCAGCCGTACCGTCTCGCGAACAGTAAATGCTTTGACGGGACTGATCATCGCATCGGCTGCCTGGCCTGTCATGATCCCCACCAAACGGTTGTGCGCGACGACACTTTTTATGATCCGAAGTGTTTGGCCTGTCATGCAGCCTCGGGTTCCAGTAGTTTGCCGCCCCGACCCGCAAGAGCGAAGGTTTGCCCGGTCGCCAAGTCAAATTGCGTGACTTGTCACATGCCCAAGGTTCGTTTGCCCAACGGCCTAATGACATTCTACGATCACCAAATCCGCGTCGCTAAACCAAACGAACCGTATCCCAACTGAGCGCGTGTCAAGACACGACCGTTGATCCAAGGCGGGAAGTCGACCTTTCAGGAGCGTCCGTCACAGCCGTATCGCACTCCTAGCACTCGTATAATACTGGCTGTTAAACTGCTAGAGTATCCGCATGACTCTCGACAAGAAAGCGATGGTGTTGTCGTTTTCCTTGCTCTGCGCTTGCGCGGCCACAACCGCCCAGGATGCGAAGCCGGAAGCGCTTTTTCGGGAGGCGCAAGAGGCCCAGCACAGTGGCAACCTTGCGCTTGCCGTGAGCAAATATCGCGAAGTGATTCGGCTGGATCCAAACGTAGTCGCTGCGCATGCAAACCTGGGCGTGGTGCTTGTTTCGCTGGGCCGGTACGGTGAGGCGATCACCCAATATCAGATTGCTCTCGCTGAAGCCCCAGACAGCGCTGCGCTTCGTCTTAATCTTGGCTTGGCCTACTTCAAGAAAGGGGACTTCGCAGGCGGGGCTGCCGAGTTTGCTTCGTTGCACAAGGATGACCCTAACGATGTCCGGGTGGCGACGTTATTGGGCAATTGCCAGATGCAACTGGGCCTCCTCGGGCAAGCCCTTGGTCTTCTTGAGCCGCTCGAAAAAGCGGATCCTGATAGCCTCGATCTGCAGTGGGCGCTGGGGAACGCTTTGATCCGGAGCGGCCAGACACTGGAAGGCCTGAAGCGAATCCAAAAGGTTGCGGATAAGGGAAATAACGCCGAGGCGTATCAGCTGGCGGCCAACCTTTACCTGGGCCTCACTTTCTTCGATGAAGCCCGTCGCGATGCCGAGGCCGTCATTCGCCTGAACCCCGATGCGCCGAAAGCATACGTCGTGCTCGGCATGGTGGCCGACTATTCGGGAAACGAGAAAGAGGCGGAAGACGAGTACGAAAAAGCGTTGCAGATCGACGCGCAAGACCTGCAGGCGCGCGTACAACTGGCTAACGTTTTCATCATGGAGCGGAAGTTGGACGCGGCTCGAAAACAGCTTGATCACGTGCTTACGCTCGACCCCAATTCCCTGGTCGCTCGCTATGAAATGGCTCGGGTCGACCGCGAGGAAGGTAACCTCTCGACAGCAATCCAGGAGTTGGAATCCGTCGAGCAGCAGAATCCGGAATGGCTTCAGCCTCACATGGAGTTGGTGCCGCTCTACTACCGAATGAAAAGGCCGGCGGACGGCGATCGAGAAAAACAAATCGTTGACCAACTCCGAGCCAAAGAGCAGGAGCGCCGAGGGCAAACGCGCATTATCAGCCCGCAGGTTCCTTCAGAGTGAGTACTCGGTCGCCTTTGAGTTTGCTGAGTGTTTGCAATATTCCGGAGGGCCAACGAATCTCGACGCGCTCGACTTCATTCTCCTCGCCCAGCCCAAAATGTACGGGCCCGTGGCTCGAGGAGGCGTAACCAACACTGCTGGTCATGTGGTTGTACTGCGCCCCCGCCCTGGTAACCACCTTCACCACCGCTCCGATTCCGTCGCGGTTGCTTTTGGTTCCTTCCAACGCAACGTCCAGCCAATGTCCTGCATTCTCGGTCCGGTTCATCCAAATCTCCGCCGGCTGGAGCAGCGCAGTTGCTACGATGTCCATTTTGCCGTCGCCATCGAAGTCGCCGAAGGCGCAGCCGCGATGCCGCGCCGGAGGAGCCGCGGTCAAGCCGGCGTCATCGACTAGCGCTTGCCAATGACCGCTGGGTCCCGGGTTGCGGAAGATAGCGTTGTGCTGTTCGATCTCCGTCCCCGGTTTCGGCATGGCCTCGACGTGGCCACGGCTGACGAAGAGGTCTTTCCAACCGTCATTGTCAAGATCGAAGAAGCCGGGACCAAACCCGCCCATGCGCATGCTTGCTTGGCGCATTCCGCACTTGTCGGTGATGTCTTCGAAGGCCTTTCCCTGGATATTTCGCCAGATGGGAAACGTTTGATTGTTAAGCGCCACAGTCGTGATATCGGGGTAGCCGTCGTTGTCGATGTCGCGAAAATCCACGCCCATCCCAGAAATAAATTCGCCATCTTCCGCCAGCGCGACGCTTTCTTCGAGCGCCACTTCTTCGAAGCTGTGCCCCGTGTTGTGAAATAAGTAGTTGTAATACCCATCGTTGCTCACGAACAGGTCAGGGCGGCCATCTCCGTCGTAGTCTGCCACCCCCACGCCCATCCCTTTACCCACGTGTTTGCGAAGACCCCAAGCCTCCGAAACATCCTCAAACGTCCCGTTTCCCTTGTTCAAATACAACTGGCAGGGCGTCCCTTTGTAAAAGTTCGGGCTGCAGTAGTCGAACCGGCCTACAAACCCGCAGAAATGTTCCGTCGCATAATCCCATTGCAAATAGTTGACCACGAACAGGTCGAGCAGGCCGTCATTGTTTACGTCCACCCAGGCAGTGGCGACGGACCAGAGAGGGCCGAACTCTGGATCCTTCCACCGCCCGAGCCCGGCTTTTTCGGTAACGTCAGTAAACGTTCCGTTTCCGTTGTTGTGATACAGCGTCCGCCCGTGCACACCAGCAACGAAAAGGTCTGGGTATCCATCGTTGTCGTAGTCTCCTACTGCTGCGCCCATGTCGTAGCCTGTTCCGGCCAAGCCGGACTCCTTGGTTACATCCTTGAAGACGCCTTTGCCTTCGTTGCGGAAGAGCCGATTGGAAAACTTTGGCGCATCTTTCTTCAGCGTGGCCATGCTCGCGCCATTGGTGAAAAAAATGTCCGGACGCCCGTCCTTATTGTAGTCGAAGACGGCGACTCCACCAGCCATAGTTGCCGGAGCATGCGGGTTCGCCAGGGTTTCGTCCGTTTCCACGCGAAAAGCCAGGGTTTGCAGTTCGAACTTGATACGAGGCGAGGGAACCGAAGACTTGGGGCCCTGAAAGGGCGGGAACCCAGCCGGCACCAGCGCGCCGCCCAGGATTGCCAGGGCTTCACGCCGGGTCAGCAATCCTGGCCTGACGGTCTCAGAACGGCGCAAGCGAAGGGGCATCGAACCCAATCTCCTTACATGAGCGGCGTCGCATGGTCGTTTCTATTGTTGCATGAAGACAAAAGGAAAGGGGATGGCGTGAACCATCCCCCCTTCGCGGTCCCTTTCTTTGTTCGATCGGTTTAGAAGAGATACTTCAGAGCGAACTCTAGAGTACGTCGTCCAACGGTGTAGGCCGGCTTGCCGGTGGTGTTTGCGTTTGAATTGAAGGTACCGGGACCTGTGAAGTGCAAGTTAACGTCGTTGGTTAAACCGAACTGGCCGTTGGGGTGGTTCAGGACGTTGAAAGCCGTAAAGCGGAACTCAATCTTCTGGCTCTCCTTGACCTTGAAGTCTTTGTACATACCCAAGTCACCGCCGACGTACGCCGGGCCGGTGATATTTGGCCAAATGAGCGGCCCATTCACGCCACTGTGCAGAGTCGGAGCCTGGAAGCATTTGGGGTTGAAGTATTGCCCTGGACCCAAGCCTTTTGCTGGGTTGCAGACTAAGAGTGGCTCCAAGGCGATGCCGTCGGTGCCAAGCACGTTCAGGTTGCTTGGCCCTCCAAAGCTTGGATTCAGGCCTGTCCCGGTTAGAGGCTGCAAAGGCGGACCGCTCTGGTATTGGGCCGTGCCGCTAAGCTTCCAGCCATTAACAACCTCTTCGGCAAAGAGTTTATTGTGAATGGGGCTTCCCAGGTCGAACACGTACGCGGCGTTAAAGATGTGCCTTCGGTCGAAGGCCAAAGTGCCGTAGTTATTGGCCAGCGTGAAAGAGTCGAGCGCCGCGCCGGAACCTTGCCCGTTGTCGTTATCGCCCGTACGAGTTCCAAGCGTATGACTCCATGTATAGTTTACGTTGTACACGGCTCTGCCGGTTTGCTTGATCCACTGCGCAATGAACCCGTTGTAATTCGAATATCCTCCATGCCGGGCCACGAAGAGCTCGTTATAGCCGTAAGGCCGGAAATCGGGGACAGCGCCCGACGGCGGACCACCGGCTACGCAGGATGGACCCGGCGTGCCTTGGCACCAGTAGGTAATCTGTGTGACTGGATCTGGTTTGAACTCTCCGCCCAGGGGAATGTAATTGACGTTGTCCATGAGAATGCCGCCGCCGCCATTGGGCGACAGGAACATGTCGCGGCTGCGGCTGCCCTGGTAAGAGAGTTCCAGGATGGAGTGCCAGGGAGCCCGCTGGTCAATCGTCACGTTCCAGTTCAATGTATGCGGAGCTTTGTTGTCGCCGTAGAGCATGCCTTCCACGTTCTGCGATGTCCTTGCGCCTGCGCTCGCTGATGCACAAGTGCTCAGGCTGGATAGCGATGTAAACGTGCAGTTGCTGCTGAAGCTCTTGAGACCCAACGGAGCGTCGAGCAGGCCATTTGCTGTAACGCTGTTATAGGCCACATTGTATCGGTAGACGCCGAACCCGCCGCGCAAAACTGTGCTCCCGTTGCCGGTTAGATCGTAAGCAACGCCTACGCGTGGATCCACAAAGAAGGGGTGGGAACTCCAACCCGAGATCGGGATATTGCTGGCGATACCATGCCACTCAAACCCAGCCAATGCTGCATTATTACCTGCGTAAGGCTGGACCGAATTTGTGGGATTCCACACCATGATGCCTTGGTTTTCGTTCGTCGGGTACCACTGGCCTTCGTGCTCGAAGCGGACTCCGTAATGCACCGTTAGCCTTGGCTTGACTTTCCAGGCGTCCTGTGCGTAAAAGTCATATTCGTTGTAGACCACATTGTCCACGAAATTGGTGCTGGCTTGGCCAAAGCTCGCGGGGTGGCCAAGCAACATGTCGGCGTAAATATTGTTGGTGGATTCAAAGGCGTAGGTATCAAAGTCCCACTGGCCAACGGTCCCGCCTCCGCAGCAGGCGCCTTCGGTCTGTACGTTGGCAAAGCGCGCCCAGAAGAAACCGAATTTCATGGTGTGCGTGCGCTTCGTCCAGGTGAGGTTGTCGCTGAAGTCTGGCGTGTAGCTGTCTTTCCCGGCGGCCTTCCCATACCATGTGGGGGAGGTACCGAAAGAAGAGGCGTTAAATCCCGCCGAAGTGCTCGAGCTGCTGACCGCGCCTCCGCCCGACTGGCAGCACCAGCTCACGACGTCCGGCACCTGGGGAACCGGTTGCGCGTACGGAGTTTGTACGTTGTACTTGTAAGTGGCAGGGTTGGCCGCCGTTGGGTTAGCCAGCGTGACCGGATTGATGAAATACGCATAACCAAAAGTAGCTTCGTTGATCAGCGTGGGGCTGAAGGTATTGGTTACGCCGAAGCTGTAGTCACGGGCAAGCTGGCTTGCGGGCGTTTGCGAGGGGTAAGGCACAGCATTGCCGGGCCACCACCACAAGCCAATGTTGTTGACGTCCGTTTCCGGCTGGCGCGTAAAGGTGGCGAAAGCGCGCATCTTCGAAGTGATGTTGAAGTCGCCGCGGATGTTCAGCTCGTTGCTGTTCACTGGCGTCTGATCGAGGAACTGGGCGTTGAAGCCGCCGTTCGCCGCTGGGTCGATAGCTTTCAGGCCGCGCGCGCCCGCGAGCAGATTCATAAGGATCAGGCCATTTGGATCAAAGCCACTATTAATTTTTGATCCCGAGACTGGCAACAAGTTGGCTGCGCAGTTGCTTCCGTTAGCCTTGTTACAAGCATCAAATGCATTAACTGACGCGGTGTAAGCTGCGGCTGTGTATGCGGTTCCGTTCGGGCCGTAAAGCGTCACTTGGCCTGTGTCAATCGCGCCGGTACCTAAAATCGGATTTCCGTTCTTATCCTGCTGTTCCCCGCAGAACGTATGAAAATTCCAGTAACCGGATGTATCCGCGCAGGGGACGTTCGTGGAGTTTGCCGACAATTTTGAGAACGGGGCAAGGCTACTTTGAGTAAAGTCTCCTGATATCATCCCCTGGGTCGGCACGAGGTACTGGTGAAGGGCGCCATTGGGGAGCTGGTTCAGGTGTTCGAAACCGACAAAGAAAAACGCTCTGTTATGATGAGGAATTACGGGACCTCCGATGTTTCCCCCTTCATACCAGTAGTGGTCAATCGGTCTTTTCAGCCCCTTGGCGTTAAAGAAGGAGTCGTTCGCGTTCAAACTGCCATTCCGTGCGTACCCGTAGACTTCGCCGTGATACTGCGACCCGCCGCTCTTGCCCGTAGAACTAAAGGTAACCGGGCCGTGCGCGTGCTCGGCATCAAATGAAGAAGTTTGAATGGTGACTTCCTGGGTCATGTCCTGGTTGATGTTGGCGATCTGCGTTCCCTGGTTTCCAGCGTCGGTAATCACCGAGCCGTCCATGATCAACTGCATGCCGCCGTTCGGTTGAGAGCCGCCGGCGGTAAAATTGCCGATGGGGCCGTTATTGATCTGCGTGAGCGCGCTGTTCCACTGCGTGTTGCCGAGCCCACTGTTCATGGCCATTCCGGGCATCAGACGGATCAGCTCCGCGGCGTCGCGTCCCTGAATCGCGATTTCACTTACCAGGGTGTTGTTCAAAGTCGTGCTGGTGACGCCGCTGTCGGTTGGGACCGGCTGCTCAGCCGCTGACACCTCAACGGTCTCTGAGACCGCGCCCACCTTCAGCGCAATGTTGGTCAGGCTGCGGCTCTCCTGCTGATGAAGGACGATGCCTTTTTCCTCCCAGGTGGAAAGACCCTTGGCCGAGATCTTCAGGGTGTACGTTCCCGGAAGGATCGCCGTAAAGGAGAAGTAGCCGGTGCTGTTGGCGGTGACGCTTTGGGACGTGCCGGTCCCTTCGTTCGTCAGCACCACCTGCGCCCCGGGCACCGCTGCGCCGCTAGTGTCGGCCACTGTGCCACTCAAGGAACTCGTCACCGTCTGCCCGAGAGCTGTCTCGACGAATAGAAGCCCGGCCAGAATCACCGCGCTGGCCGTCATCGCAAAAAGCGAGAGGACAAAAGACCGACGTTTGCTGGTTTGACGCACCCCAAACATAAAAACCCTCCTAAAGCCGCGCAGCCGCCGAAGCGGAAGGCACTGGCTTGCTCTTAGCTAAGTTTTGCGAACTACACAACGGGCACCCACCACTGTGCAAGTCGTCCTACCGCGTCCGCGGGTCAAACGCTGGGAGCGCTTGCAACCTTTAATGGGCAGCTTTATGTCCTAAAAAAACGATATTGTCAAGAAGAATCGTAAACGATTACGATTTTCGTCTTGCGCTGCAAGCGGGTGGGCAGTGCTAAGACTTGGCACGCTTTTTCTGCTTCCGATTTGGCCAACTCTTGCGGCCAATTGGCAGGAAACGGGGTTGCAACTCATTGAGGACTCAAGCCTTATCTGGTTAGTGTGCCCCTTCGACTCCAGCACGCTTCCGGCATATTTGGGGCGGCCTTTGTCTCGCTATAGTAGGGATAGCCTCATGGTTGGCGACATCAAAAAACATGGAAGCCTTCTCGCCAAGCCGCATTGGGCTCAGCCTTCCGGTTCTTGCGTCACGATGTGAACGTCGACGGCGGGTGATTCCCGTAGGAAGCGGTGCACTGCCGAAAGGTACAGATACTTCCTCCAATCATGCACTGGTGCCCGTCCAAAGATCACTTGGGTGATATGTTTCGTGCGGACAAACTCAGCGACCGTGTCCGCGACGCTTCTTCCTTTCAAACGAATTACTTTGGCTCCCAGGCTTTCCGCGAACCGCAGGTTGGCAGCGAGAGCATTCTGGTTCGACTCCTTAGGGCCAAATTCCCGGTCTACATGCACTACGTACAACTCGGCATCCATGCGCCGTGCCATTCTCGCGCCTCTTGCAATCAAGTATTGCCCGGCGGGGTTCGAGGAAATACACACCGCCATGCGCTCCCGCACCCCCCAATTCTTCCGGATATCCTGGGCCTCCATGTACGACTCGAGGCTGCGGTCCACCTGCTCGGCTACTTGGCGCAAAGCCAGTTCCCGCAACGCGATTAAATTGCCCCGTCGGAAAAAATTCTTCAGCGAACGCTCAACCTTTTCTGTGCTGTAGACGTCGCCGCGCTTCATGCGGTTGTGCAGCGCTTCCGGCGTCAGGTCCACCATCACCGTTTCGGACGCCGTCAGCGGCACCCAGTCTGGCACCGTTTCGCGCACGGTGATTCCCGTGATCGACCGCACGACCGGAGCCAGGCTCTCAATGTGCTGAATGTTCAGAGTTGAAATCACATCAATCTTGGACGCCAGAATTTCCTGCACGTCTTCGTAGCGCTTGCGGTGCTTGCTCCCCGGAATGTTGGTGTGCGCAAGCTCATCCACTAATACGACTTCGGGACGCCGCCCCAGAATCGCGTCCAAGTCCATTTCTTCAAAGAGTGTGCCTTTGTATTCGATTTTTCTGCGCGGAACGGCTTCCAATTGTTGCGCTAGCTCTTCGATGCCCTGGCGCCCGTGTGTTTCCACCACGCCGATCACTACGTCTTCGCCGCGGCTGCGCCTCCGAAGTGCTTCGCTGAGCATGCTGAAAGTTTTTCCAACGCCTGGAGCGTAACCCAAAAAGAGCTTGAAGCTCCCGCGCGCCTTTTGCGGCGGTGAAGCCACTTCCAGCCATTCTTCCGGCTTTTTCGTCACCTCTATCTCCACATGGAATCGCTAGCCTGGGCTAAAATGTACCCATGCAGAGATTCCTCGGCGGCCGCATCCTGGGAGCTGCAGTATCCCTGGTGGCCGTGGCCCTCATTACTTGGTTCTACGCTCGCGCGCTGCACGTCAACCAGACGACGGTCGCACTCTCTTTTCTTCTGGCCATTCTAGCAGTATCGGCAGTGTGGGGAATGGTTGTTTCCGCCTTCATGTCCGTTGTCGCGACGGTGGCCTTCAATTATTTCTTCTTGCCGCCCATAGGGACTCTCACCATAGCCGACCCTCAAAATTGGGTCGCTCTTTTTGCGTTTCTCGTTACTTCGATTACGGGAAGCCAGTTCTCCACACGCATTCGCAAAGAGGCGCTCGAGGCCAACCAGCGCAGAAGGGAAGTGGAGCGCCTGTATCGTTTCAGCCGACAACTGCTGGGAGAAGGCAACGTCATCCAGTTAATGAACGCCATCCCTGATTACATCGTCGAGAGCTTTGAAGCTGGAGCCGCGGAACTTTTCCTTCCGCAAAAAGAAAAGTTCTATCGCTCCGGGTTTGGCGCCTCCCACCTCGATGACGAAAAGATGAAGTCCGCATTCTTGCGCGACGAGATGACTCTGGACGCAGAGCATGCCGAGTACTTCGTCCCCGTGCGCATGGGCGTGCGTCCTATCGCCAGCCTTGGAATTTCCGGCGCCCCGCTTTCAAAGCAATCGGTCGAAGCCATCGGAAGCATGGTTGCCATCGCGATCGAACGCGCGCGCGCCGTCGAGCAGCTTGGCCAAACCGAAGCCGAGAGGCAGGGCGAGCGTTTGAAATCCGCGTTGCTTGATTCCATCACACATGACTTTCGAACTCCGCTGACCTCCGTGAAAGCGGCGGTCACCGGCCTCCTGGCTTCAAGAAACCCGAACCCTCGGCAATCGCGCGAGCTCCTGACCATCATCAATGAAGAGTGCGACCGGCTGAATCATCTTGTAGAAGAAGCCGCCGAAATGGCCAAGCTGGAGGCCGGAGAAGTTGCGCTCGACCTGGCTCCAACTCCGATCGAGGAAATCATTGATGCCGCCCTGGCGCACTGCAAAAGTGCTTTGGGCGGGCGCCACGTTAGCGTCCGTGTAGGCGATGGTCTTCCTCCAGTGCGCGCCGATCTCGAGCGTGCCAAAGAAGCCCTCATCCAACTTATTGACAACGCCAACATCTATTCCCCGAAGGACCAGGCCGTCACCATTACCGCGGAGCTTACCGGTGACTGCGTGACGACTAGCGTCGCGGACCGCGGACCAGGCATCGATGATTTTGAGCAGACCATGATCTTCGACAAATTCTATCGGGGAAAAGATCAGAGATACCTCATCCGCGGCACAGGCATGGGCCTGCCCATCGCCAAAGCAATCATTGTTGCTCAGCACGGAAGCATTAGCGTCACGAGCCAGTTGGGACACGGCTCTGTTTTTTCCTTCACTCTCCCCGTGGATCACTCACAGCCCGTCAGCTACGCCGGGAAGGACGTCGGGTGAACGCCGCCAACATTCTTGTCGTTGACGACGAGCCCCAGATTCGACGCGTTCTGCGCTCGACGCTCTCCACGCAAGGCTATGTGATTACCGAAGCGAAGACGGGCGAAGAAGCCCTCGAATCTCTGCGCAAAGAGCGGCCCGACCTGGTGCTCCTTGACATGAACATGCCGGGAATGGGTGGCATCGAAACTTGCCGCGAGATTCGCCGTGCTTCTGATGCGCCAATCATTATGCTCACCGTGCGCAACGCCGAGCGCGACAAAGTCGCCGCCCTCGACGCCGGTGCCGACGATTACGTCGTCAAGCCTTTCGGCATCGAGGAGCTTCTCGCGCGCATTCGGGCTGCGCTGCGCCGTTATGCGCCGGATGACGCTTTGCCCCCGTTCGTGTCAAAAGATTTGAGGATTGACTTCGAGGCGCGCCAGGTGACCGCTGGTGGTCGCGACGTCCACCTCACTCCCAAAGAATACGATGTCCTCAAGCATCTAGTCGCCAATCAAGGCAAGCCGTTGACGCATCGCCGCCTTTTGCAGGCGGTTTGGGGGCCGGATTATGGCGAGGAAACCGAGAGCTTGCGGGTGGTCATCAATCAATTGCGAAAAAAACTCGAGGCCAACCCCGCGCGTCCTAAGTACATTCTCACTGAGCCGTGGGTCGGTTACCGGTTTCAGCCTCCTCGCGCCGGCAATTCCAGGTCTTCCGCGCGAAAAGGATGAAGTAACTCTACATCTGGGGATGGTGGGCCTCTAAGTCCAGATTCAATTCCAAAACCCGCACGCGCGGCTCGCCAAGGAATCCAAACTGCCTGCCGAGAGTATGCCTCTCAACTAGCGCGCGAACGTCTGCTTCCTTCATTCCGAGTTCTTTCGCGACACGCGGCACTTGAAACTCCGCCGCCGCAGGCGAAATCTCAGGATCGAGACCCGAGCCGGACACCGTGACCAAATCGACGGGCACAGGCTGCGACGGATTCTCTGCCTGATCCTTCTGCACGTCCGCTTTCACCCGCTCGACCAGCGCCTTGTTCGTTGGTCCGAGAAAGGATCCTCCGCTTGCCGTGGGATCGTACCCGGTTCCGGCAGCCGACGGCCGCGAATGAAAATAGCCCGGCCCTGTGAAGTTCTGGCCGATGATCCTCGATCCGACGAGTTTGCCGTTCCTCGGGATGAGTTGTCCGTTGGCTTCGTTCGGGAAGAGCACTTGAGACAATCCCGTGACCACCAGTGGATAGGCCACTCCGAGAAGAACTGTCGTTACCAGCGTGAACCAAATCGCAGTCATGAAATTCTTCTTCATAGACCCTTCCTCAAGCCAGACCCAGATAGGGAAGAAGCATGTCAATCAGCTTGATTCCCAAAAATGGTGCGATGATTCCGCCGAGTCCGTAAATTAGAAGATTTCGCCGCAACAGCGCCGCTGCCCCCATGGGCCGATAACGGACGCCGCGCAGCGCCAGCGGAATCAACGCAATAATGATGATCGCGTTGAAAATCACTGCCGACAAAATTGCGGACTCCGGCGTCCTGAGCCGCATGACGTTGAGCACACTGAGCACTGGAAAAGCCCCGGCAAACATCGCTGGGATAATCGCGAAGTACTTCGCCACATCGTTCGCCACAGAAAAAGTCGTCAACGCGCCGCGAGTAATCAGCAGTTGCTTGCCGATCTCTACGATTTCGATGAGCTTCGTCGGATTGGAATCAAGGTCCACCATGTTTCCGGCTTCTTTGGCGGCTTGCGTCCCGGTGTTCATCGCGACACCGACGTCCGCCTGAGCCAGGGCCGGGGCATCGTTCGTGCCGTCACCCGTCATTGCCACGAGCTTTCCTTTGGCCTGCTCGCGCTTGATCAGCGCCATCTTGTCCTCAGGCCTCGCTTCCGCCAGAAAGTCGTCCACTCCTGCCTGACGAGCGATCGTCGCGGCCGTCAGAGGATTGTCGCCCGTGATCATCATGGTACGGATTCCCATGGCTCGGAGATGGTCGAAGCGCTCGCGCATCCCGCCTTTCACGATGTCGGTTAGAGCGATCGCCCCAAGCACACGGCGATTCTCCGCAACCAGCAGCGGCGTGCCTCCGGTGCTGCATATCTCATCGACCTTGACCTTCAACTCCCCAGGCAATCCATTTCTGCTCGAGCTGATGAAACGGGTAATCGCCTCGGGAGCGCCCTTGCGGATTTCGCGTCCGCCAATATCCACGCCCGACATTCTTGTCTGCGCCGAGAAGGGTATAAAGTTCGTATCTTGTGTGGAAACCTCGCGCCCTCGCAGGTTGTAACGTTCTTTGGCCAGCACCACGATCGAGCGCCCCTCGGGAGTCTCGTCCGCCAGCGACGAAAGCTGCGCGGCATTGGCCAGGTAGCTTTCCTCAATGCCCGGCGCGGTATAGAACGCCGTTGCCGCGCGATTTCCCAGCGTGATCGTGCCAGTCTTGTCGAGCAACAGCACGTCAACATCGCCAGACGCTTCCACCGCACGGCCGGACATGGCGATCACATTTCGTTGGATGAGCCGGTCCATCCCGGCGATCCCAATTGCCGAAAGCAATCCGCCGATCGTCGTCGGGATCAGGCAAACCAACAGCGACACCAGCACAAAAATGCTCTGCGGTGCTCCCGAATACACGGCAAACGGCTGCAGTGTCACAACGGCCAGCAAAAAGATAATGGTCAGTCCCGACAAAAGAATGTTCAGTGCAATCTCATTGGGGGTCTTCTGTCGTGACGCTCCTTCCACGAGCTTGATCATGCGGTCGAGGAAGGTCTCTCCAGGATTTGAAGTAATGCGCACTTTGATTTCGTCGGATAAGACGCGCGTTCCTCCGGTCACAGCCGAGCGGTCACCGCCGGACTCGCGAATCACCGGCGCCGATTCTCCGGTAATCGCGGATTCATCCACCGATGCCACGCCCTCGATCACCTCGCCATCGCCCGGAATAAACTCCCCCGCCGCAACGACTACGATGTCGCCGGTACGCAGTTTGGAACTGATTACCGTCTCTATGCTGCCGTCACTCCGCAACCGGTGCGCCTGTGTTTCCGCGCGCGCCTTGCGCAGTGTGTCGGCCTGCGCTTTGCCGCGGCCCTCCGCCATCGCTTCTGCAAAGTTAGCAAACAAGACCGTGAACCACAGCCAAAGCGTGATTTGCAGTCCGAAACCAACGTGTCCCACATGATGCGTCGCGTTCCACACCAATTGAATCGTCGTCAAGACCGCGCCAACTTCCACCACAAACATAACGGGATTCTTGGCCATCGTCCGCGGCGTCAGCTTGCGTAACGAATCCACAATGGCTCGCGACAAAATCGCGCTGTCCGCCAGCGATTTCTTCCGGATTTGTGTAATTTCAGAAATAGGCTCCGTAGCCATCTTAAAAAACCTTTCCTGCGTGCATCAGCAAATGCTCCAGTATCGGTCCCAGGCTCAGCACCGGGAAAAAGGTCAGCGCTCCAACAATCAGCACTGTCGAAACCAGCAACCCGCTAAACAAACCGCCGGTCACCGGGAAAGTTCCCGCGGACTCGGGAACCGTCTTTTTCCTCGCGAGATTCCCGGCAATCGCCATGATCGGAATAATCATGAAAAAGCGGCCGAGAAGCTGCGCCGCGGCAGTCGTCGTGTTGTACCAGAGTGTGTTTCCGTTCAACCCTGCGAACGCGGAGCCGTTATTCCCCGTCGAGGAAACATACGCGTACAAGATTTGCGACAGCCCATGCGGCCCGGGATTCGAAATCCCGGCTGTCCCGTAAGGCTTGACTACCGAAACCGCTGCAAAAACCAGAATCGTAAACGTGAGGACCAGTACGGCCAGCATCGCCATCTTCACGTCGTACGACTCGATTTTCTTCCCCAAATACTCCGGCGTGCGCCCCACCATCAGTCCGGCAATGAAAACCGCGAGCACCACAAACACGAACATGCCGTACAGCCCCGCCCCCACGCCTCCGAAGACCACTTCGCCAAGCATGATATTGACCAGCGGAACCATCCCGCCAAGCGGCGTGAACGAATCGTGCTGTCCGTTGATAGCTCCGCAACTCGCGTCCGTCGTGACCGTGGCGAACAGCGCGGAGTTTGCTATTCCAAAGCGCACTTCCTTGCCTTCCATATTTCCGCCGGAATTCGCCGCGCTCACGTGCTGATCCGTTCCCGCTAAAAGCGGATTGCCTTTAGCTTCTGCCCAATACGCGGTGCTCACACCCGTCAGGAACAAAAACGCCATCGCTGCCCAAATCGCCCACCCATGCCGCTGGCAACCGGTCATTCGCCCCAGCGTGTATGTCAACGCCGACGGAATCGCAAAAATCAGCAGCACCTCGAAAAAATTGGTAAAGGGCGTTGGATTCTCAAATGGATGCGCGCTGTTGGCATTGAAAAAGCCACCGCCATTGGTCCCAAGCTCCTTGATGACTTCCTGCGACGCCACCGGCCCCTGCGCGATCACTTGTTGCGTTACGGCTTGTGTGGTGATTTTGCCGTCCGCTCCGGTGACTTGCGCCGTGTACGGCTGCATCAAATCGACCGTCGTATAAGGCTTCAGGTTTTGCACCACGCCCTGCGAAACGAGCACGAGCGCTCCGACCACGCAGAAGGGCAAAAGCACCCACAGAAGGCACCGCGTCGTATCCACCCAGAAATTTCCCAGCTTTTCCGTTTCTCTTCGCGCAATCCCGCGAATCACCACGATCGCCAGCACAATTCCCACCGCGGCCGAAACGAAGTTGTGGTACGCCAGCCCCGCCATCTGCGTCAGGTAGCTCATCGTGCTTTCGCCGCTGTACACCTGCCAGTTCGTGTTCGTCGTGAAGGACGCCGCCGTCCCAAAAGCCAGCGCCGGATCCACATTTCCGAATTTTTGCGGATTCAGCGGCAACCATCTCTGCGTCCGTTCGATCAGGTAAAGCAGGGTCATCGAAACGCCGCTGAACAGCAGCATTGCAACGGTGTACTCGGTCCATCGCATCTCATGGTTTTCGTCCACACCCGTCAAGCGGTAGATGAGCTTTTCGATGGGCCGAAGGGCCACGTCCAGAAATGTCTTTTCGCCGCTAAACACACGCGCAATGAAGACGCCCAGAGGCCTGGTCAGCAGAAAAACCACCAGCAGAAAAAACAGAATCTGAAACCATCCATTCGCAGTCACGCTAAAACTCCTCCGCCTTCAGCAGCGAGTAAAACAAGTACCCGCACAAAACAATCGAAATGATCAGCAGGACCCCGTCACCTAGCGTCATGCGCGTCTCCTATTTCACGCTCAGCCGTTCGCAGCCACGAACGTAGAGAATCCCCACGGCGAAAAAAAGCACTGTCGCGACAATGAAAATCAAGTCCAACATGGATTCTGTCCTCTGAGTCGTCAAAGATAAGATGTCCATCATGCCGCGAACGACGTAAAGAAGTCGTAAGGACGAGGTCAGAATTTCATCGAGGGGTGCCAGAGCCCGGCGGGATTACCCGACAAATTCACCTAGTCTGCCGGACCGCTTTTTTATCCGCAAAATCAATGTATAATCCCCGCATGGCCCCTCCAACCGAAGTGAAAGCTCCGGGGATGGTCCCGGACGAGCTGAAGCACGAGCCGCGCTCCAAAGGCATCGCAACCGCGCGCAAAAAGAAGCCTAAGGAACTCGCCGTCATCACCGAATGCTGCACCGGTTGCGCTGGCTCCCCCGCCTGCGTCGAATATTGCCCCGTTGAAGACTGCATGTTCTGGGTTCCCGACGAAGACCATCCGCCCTTCGGCCGCATTCAGATCGATCCGATTCTCTGTATCGGCTGCAAGAAGTGCCTTAGCAAAGGCCCCGACGGCTGCTTTCTCGACGGCTGCCCCTGGGACGCCATCGTCATGGTGGATACCGCCGAAGTGGAAAAAGAAGTCGGCCCAATGGCCTATTGAGCGGTTTACTGAGCTTTACTGCGTCCCCAAGTCGTAGTGCAGTTCAATCTGGCCCCAAATTCCCGAACATGGCCCGGAAGGAATTCCCTCAGCATTGGTCCTCCTCCTTAGCGTTTTGTCCGTTCTTTGGTCCCTAATCCCCAAATCCCTGAAGCCTGGTCCCCTGGCCTCACGGCTTGCGCGGTTCCGGCGCTGGCCGCCCGGGAAGGTCTTGCGTGATCTCGGGTTTCGGCGGAGCGTCCATCTGCGCCGCCGCTTCCACGCCCGCAGCGGGGGCGGCCGCGTTCATCAGCGGGGCTGGCGAATTATCCGCCACGCGCGTCAAGTAAAACATAAACGGCGTAATCTGGAAC
>Ga0126381_100002683_pt1 | contig 19250 bp, 17 predicted proteins | sample PanSoiMetPlot_28_FD_96465 | JGI IMG/M metagenome (GOLD analysis project Ga0126381, IMG submission 96465) | Tropical forest soil microbial communities from Panama - MetaG Plot_28 | ecosystem: Environmental > Terrestrial > Soil > Tropical forest > Bulk soil | place: Panama | collected 2016-02-17
CGAGCGCCGGAGCGAGTCCGAATGTCGGACGTACCGCGCGGTACAGTACGACCGCGCCAAACAAGTACATGACGATGCCCACGAGATGCACGCCGTACGGCGAGGGACCGACCAACACTTGCAGAAACGCGAGCACGTACAGATGACTCGTCCATCCCGAGTCGTCAAACGCATAGATGAAGTCCGCAGTGTGCGTTGGAATCTTGAGAGCGATGTTTCGCAGCCACATCGACCGCCGGATGTATGCCGCTTCGTCCCCGAAGAAGATGCCGAACGGCACCTGATCGTGATTTGTCGTGACGAACAGCCCCGCCACGGCCGCAAGGCGCAAGGCGATGGCGACGCTGAGAATTATCATCAGCCACCGGCGTTCGTCTGCGTCGCATCCCGACGTCGCATACCGCAACAGAGCCCATATCGCGACCGCAAACCACACCGTGAGCGGCGACAAGACGTAAACGACGCCGATGCCGATGGCGACGATGGTCGCCGTCGCCCAGGTCTTCACGCGACGAGCTCCGAAAACCAGGAGTCGTACTGGCCGGCAATCGCCGGCAGGGCAAAACGGCGAGACGCTTCTTTCGCCGCTGCGGCCATCGACGCGCGTCTGCGCTCATCGGTCAGCACAGCTTCGAGCGCGTTCGCGACGGCAGCGGCCGTGTGCTCCGGCACGATGACGCCGTCGACGTTGTCGTGGACGATTTCAAGCGGTCCCGGCGAACTTGTGACGACGACGGGCACGCCGCAGGCCATGGCTTCGACGAGCACGTTGCCGAAGCCTTCGTAGCGCGACGTCAGGGCAAACACATCCGCCCGCGCGATGTACTTCCACGGATTGCGCTGGAACCCGCAGAGGCGCACCGCATCAGAGAGACCGAGCGCCGCAATCTGCTGTCGCAGCTCCGGCTCCTGATCGCCCTGGCCGAGGATGAACAGCCGTGCCGCCGGAACGCGTCGTCGAAGCAGCGCCATCGCCTCGATGAGCAGCGGGTAGTTCTTTGCCTCGGCCAGTCGTCCGGCCGACACGATGGCCGGATGCTCCCACGCGTGTTCGTCGGACGGCTCGAGCGGCTCGGCACAGGCGTCGTTGAGCGCATCGAAATCGATCGGGTTGTGTACCACCTTCATCGCGCTCTCACGGACGCCGAAGTGCCGCATCAAATCATCCGACACGCCTCTCGACGTCGTCGCAATCGCGTCGGCGAGGTTGTAACCAGCGCGTGTGATCAGCGTGAAGACTGCGCGATGACTTGGCGTCTTCCAGTGGTAGTCCGCGTCGCTCAAAAACGCCGACATCGGAGTGCCGAGCACGAACACCACACGCGTGCCGACGCCGGCAGCTTTTGCCGCGGCGAGGACGGTGAAGTAGCTGAGAAACGACACGACGAGATCAGGTTGCGTGTCCCGGATGAATCGGCGCAGTTCGAGCACCCGGCCGATTCGCGATTCGCTTGTTGCCGAGGCCAGGCGCACGGATGAGCCAACGTCGGCGAGATACGGGCCCTCCCGCTTGAACAGGTACATCGACCGATCCCAGCGCGTCTCGTCGAGCGCCGAGAGTACCTGCACAGCAACCCGTTCGGCGCCGCCACCTGCAAGCGATGGGAGAACGAAGCAGACGCGCTTCATGAATGGTCGGCCTGAAGGCCGACAGTACGTACGGGCAGTCCGGCATCAGCCGGACGACGTAGCGTCACATGCAAATCACGCGCGACGACGGCCATCATCTTCGCCGCCTGCGCCTCGAGCGTGCGGCCGCGCGCGGTCTCGTAGCCGTTCGCGATGAGACGTCGCCGTAGCGCGTCGTCCGTGATCACGCGCGCGACGGCGGCGGCGACCGCGTCTGCGCTGGCGTCGTCAGTGAGCAGGCCGTTGACTTCGTGGGTAATCAGGCTCGGAATGCCGCTCACACGGGTCGTGATCACCGGCATGCCTGCCGTCATCGACTCGAGTAACACGCGAGGAATTCCCTCACCCGGCAGCGTCGGCAGAACGAACACGTCGTAGTTGCGGTAGAGCGGCAGCAGCCGTTCGAGCGGCACAGCGCCGACCACGTTGACGCGCGCCTCGACACGACGTGCTTTCGCATCCGCGACGATTGCCGCCTTCTCCTCGTCGCCAGGTCCGCCGATCGACGGGCCGACGATATCGATCGCGGCATCGATGCCTCGCTCAATCAGTGCGTCGATCACTGCCGGAAGCACACGCAAGCCCTTGCGTGGATCGATACGGCTCACAGTGAGAATTCGTATCGGCCGGTTGCCGCACGTGTCGGTACGCGTGGCGATATCCGACGTGCTGATCGTGGTCGTTGTGGTCTGCACGACCGCATGATTCGGACGGGAGTGCTTCTCGGCAAGCGCGGCGCCGTTCGCGAATGCGAGCGAGCGGCCGGCCATCCTCTGCATGCCCCACTCCTCGAACTCGGTGTACGCGCGCCATACGATCTTTTTGATGCCTCGATACGGCATCGTCGGCAGCAGCGCACGCAAATCGCCGACGATCAGGACGAAGGCCGGTCTGTTCATCATTCGCGCGAAGGCGAACGCGAACGGCGCGGCGGGCGTGGGCACGCGGCAGTGCAGCACGTCGACGGCACGGACCCACTTCATCAGCTTCGGCAGAATGAGGGGGAGCTTTGGGTAAAACTGCGCCGGGCCTTCGAACGCCGGCATCGGCGCCCAGGTGACGTTGGAGGACCGAATGGCGGTGCCTTCCGTCGCGGACCGCTCAGTCGACGGCGCGCAGATCGAGATTTCGTCGAAGTACGGCGCGAGCGAATCGACGTAGCGCGCAAACGACCCTTCGAGCTCGCGGAGCGTTCCATCCGCGGCCCGCCAGAATGGCATGTGGTAGACGATGCCGAGTTTCAATGCGACGAGTCCGTACCGGAGATCGCCGATGCGCGCTCGGCGAGAAGCCGATCGTACAGAGACACAATCGAGCTGACGTAGCCGTCTACGCCGAAGCGCGGCAGCACCGACCTGCGGGCAGCCTCACCGACCGCGGCCGCACGTGCGCGATCTGCGAAGACGCCCGCGAGCGCTGCCGTCAGCGCCGCGCTGTCGGCTGGAGGCACGAGCCATCCGGTTGTGCCGCTTTCTAGGATTTCCGGAATCCCAGCGACCGCGGTTGCAACAACCGGCAGCGCCGCGCCCATCGCGAGAATCATCGACAGCGGCAAGCCTTCCCACAACGACGGCATCACGAACACGTCCATGGCGGCGAGCAGATCGCCAAGGTCGCGCCGCGCGCCGAGAAAATGGACGCGCCCCGCGACGCCGAGCCTCTGCGCTCCCGCACTCAACGTCTCGCGCAGCTCGCCGTCTCCGACGACGATCAGGTGCAGGTCAGCCAGGGCCGGTGCGGTCAGCGCTTCGAGCAAATACCGATGACCTTTCTGCTCGGTCAGCCGCGCGATGACGCCGGCGACCCTCGCGTCCTGGTCGATCCCGAGCGACGCGCGCATCTGCTCACGCGAACGCGTAGGCTCGATGCTCTTCCAATCCACCGCGTTGTACACCACGTCGATCTTGTCCGGGTCGGCGTGGATTTGGTCGACGTAAAAATCGCGCACAGAATTCGCCGAGACGATGACGCGATCCGTGCCGGCCATCAACAGTCGTTCGGCGAGCACGTGATGTGCCCGTTTTCGCTCGTAGACATTGACTTCGGTGCCGATCACGATCGGCACGCGTTCGAGCACGGCGGCAAGCCGTCCGTACAGGCTGGCGGTCAGCAAAAACGTGTGGACGATCGCCGGCGTCGTCTCACGCAGGTAGCGCCTGATACCAGCGACATGCCACGGATGGCGGAGTCCGGGCATGAGACCGAGCACGGACATCGGCACACCGGTTTTGCGAATCTCATGGCCGATGACGTTCTCGTGATTGATGCAACAGACCACAGGCTCGAATCGCTCCGGCAGGTGCCTGATCAGGTTGAGCACCATTTCTTCGGCCCCGCCGACCGGGTAGGCGTGTGCCATGTAACAGACTCGAACGCGTTCAGCGCGCGAACTGGCGGCAAGAGCCGTTGAACTTCTCACTGGGTGACGTGCTCGCGATAAAACGCGACGGTACGGCGAAGCCCTTCCTGCAGCGATACAGTCGGCGTCCAGCCGAGATCCGACTGGATGCGGGAGACGTCAGCGACAAAGTCGCCGGTTTCAACCTGCTTCGCGAGCGGCGGCCATGGCACGAACTCGATCCGGCCTCCGCCCGCGGCCACGGTGATTGCGGCCGCCATGTCGGCGAGCGACGTCCCGACGCCGGTGCCGACGTTGTAGACCTTGTGAGAGGCCGACGGCGACCGCGCTGGGTCCCCCAAGGTCAGGAGTGCCCTGACGACATCATCTATATAGATGTAGTCGCGGCGCTGGCCGCCGTCGCCATAGATCGGCAGCGGCTCGTCGGCAAGCGCGAGATGGATCAGGCGGTTGACGACTCCGTACGCCGTGCGGGCCTTGGGCTGTCCGGGACCGAAAGGGTTGGTAATTCTGGCAACAGCGTACGAGATGCCGTAAAGGCGCAAGTACTGTTCGGCCACGAGTTTGTGCACAGCGTGGACGCACAACGGATCGGTCTCGTGCGTTTCCGCAACGGGATCTGACCCCACGCGGCCGTACTCGAGCCGCGATCCCGCGAACACCACCCGCGCCTGCGGGCTCTCACGTCGGACCGCCTCGACAACCGTCAGCATGCCGCGCCCGTTGACGTCGAGATCGTCGAGCGGCATTTCCATGCTGCGCGTCGCGCCCGATTGCCCCGCGAGGTTGAAGACGACGTCCTGCCGTCGCACGCTCGCCGCCATCGCATTCGGATCGCGAATATCGCCGTCAATCACTCGGACACCGCGTGCCTCGAGCTCGAACGCGGCCTCGTGATGTCGTTTTCGCGACGGCGTGACGATCGTCACGCGAGCGCCTGCGTCGACGAGCGCCGACGACAGACGTCCGCCGATGAATCCGAGACCGCCGATCACCAGCGCTGCCCGATCCCGATAACCGCTCATCGACGCCTCAGCACGAGCCCGTGCTGCCCGCCGTACAACCTGGTGCCGTCAGGCACACGTCGGTGCGACACGACTCGTCGCAGCACCTCAAACCCGGCGGCCCGCGCACTGCTCGCCGCGTAACCGATCGTGATGAGCAGATTCGTGTGATTTACCGGCGCTCGCATTTCCCGATATCCGCTGCGCAGCAGCAGCCGCTCGCCGATCCGATCCAGGAGATAGCGCAGTCGCGAACGATGTCCGACCGAGAAGTGACACCACCGGCCGAAGTACACCATCGCCAGACCGCCTGGCCGAACAACGCGGCCGAGCTCCTCGAGGTAGCCGCGGAAAATCTCAATCTTCTCGACGTGCTGAAACACGATGAAGGAGTAAGCGACGTCCACGCTTTGATCCGCCAGCGGGATCCGACGGCCATCGGTCTCGAGCAACCGTACGTTGGTCACTCCGCGCGTCGCCAGTTCGTGCGAGACGATATCGTTGCGATCGTGGACGTCAATGCCGATCGCTTCTCCGAAATGGCGCGCCGCGGCCGCGAGGATCCGGCCGGCACCATGCCCGATTTCGAGCACGGTCTTCTGCTCGGGCGTCCGCAAGTGTGGCGCCAGCGGCTGCGCGATGTGCACCCCGAAATCCCACGCGCCTCTGATCGACGCTTCAGCAGGTGTGGCCGCCTCGTCGAACCACGTCAGAAACGCCTCGGGCGACGTCCTTGCCACGTCGCGAATCTCCTCGGCGAACCCGACAATGTGGCCGCGCGTCTCGACGTGCCGCCCGGTGCCCATCAATTCCTCCTCTCGGCGACGACCTGACGCTCCGTCCGGCGCGCGACACACAGACAATGCAGATGTGCCTCCGATTCCAGACGGGAGAGCGACTCGATCAGGAACAGCCCGTTCAGCCGCTCTGCAATCAGCATCTCGTCCGCGTACTGTCCGTTCGAGGTCAGCCGCGTGCGAAGCCACCGCCGAATCGGCCAGGGCGAGATCGGCGCGACCGCGGTCCCGATGACGCGCGAGATCGTGCGCGGAATCGACGTGGACTCAGGATGCACGGTCGTGAACGCGAACCGCCCGCCTCGACGCAGCCATCGTGCCGCGTTCTCGACGATGCGCGCGTCGAAGGGCGTGTGTTCGGCCAGGACGCCGATCGAATAGATCAGATCGAAGCTGGCGGGCGCGAAGTCGTGCGTCAGCGCATCACCCTCGACGAGTTCCACGCCGCGCGCCGTGATCCGTTCGGCGTCGTGCGGATGCGCGGCTTCGGCCAGCATCGCTCCAGACGCGTCGAGCCCGACGAGACGGCTGACGTTCGTGAGCGCGCAGAAATAGCGTCCGGTGCCGCAACCAAGATCGAGCGCGTCGATCGGCGTGTCGAAGCGGCCGCAGAGATCGTGCAGCCAGCTGCAGAACGCTAGATACGCATCGACGCTGCCGAGCTGATCGTCGTGCTGGCGATAGCGGCGCGCGTAGTCGGTAGCATAGAGATCAGCCGCCTTGCGCCCCCACTCGGAGACGTACCCTCCAGGGGCGCTCACGCGAAAATCTCCTCGGCCGGCACAAACCGCACGTCGTGATAGCCTGCTGCGTACTCGAGAAACATGAGCAGCACCCGCTTCATCGCCTCGTCGACTTCCCAATAGTGGGTGGCGACACAGAAATCGCCGCCGGCACTTCTCGCTTCGTCGAATCCTCGCTTCAACTCTTCGAACGTGGTGCCGGGGATCAGGCTGTGGCAGCCGAACTCTGCGTGATCGGCGTACCGCAGCACGTGCGGGTAAATGAGTCGATCGCGCTTTGTCCGCCCGGTGTTCAGCCGGAACTGCGTGATGCGGATCCAGTTCGCGGGGGTCATGTGGTCCCAGGGGCGCATCGACGGCCGGAACGACAGAAACGATCCGAGGATGTTCAGCCCCGCGGCACCGACGGCCGCCAGGCCGCGTCTGGACATGGCGTTGTGCGGCGGGACAAATATTGAGATCTTCGTCGATGACGTCGACAGCGTCTCGCTCAGATACGCGAGCCCGTCGTCCACGCGCCGTTCCGGATCCGGCGCCGCCTGAAACTCGAAGCCGCCCGGATAATCCTGATGCGTGTATCCGTGCAGCGCGATCGTCGCGCGCCGGCTTCCAACGAGTGACTTCAAAAACTCCGTCAGCGTGCCGTTGCGCTCGAGCGCGAACGCTTCGCCGTCGTTCCAGTGCTCGCGAGGGATACCAACCCGCTCGTAGCCGATCGCAAACGGCACGGTCGCAAGACAAACCGGCACCTGATCCCAGACGTCGTGGTACACGCGCTCCAGATCCGCTGGATCGGTAAAAAAACAGGTGTCGTCGTCTCGGATTGCGATCTTCACGCCGCCCGCGCCGCCATCGCGCTGCGATACGCCTCGAGCAGCTGCTCCGCACTCGTCCGCCACGAAAACCGCGTCGTCGCTCGCAGCCGATTGAACGAGCCGGCCGCGCGGCGCCTCAGACCGTCGTTCAGCAGCGCAAGCACCTCGACGCCCATCGCTGACGCATCGCCCTTCGCAACGAGCGAGCCGCCGGACGGCGCGTCCACGAACTCGCCCACGCCACCCACGTCGGTCGCGACTACGGGGAGTCCCGACGCCATCGCTTCGAGGACCACGTTCGGAGAGTTGTCGAAGTCGGAGGACAACACAAACACGTCCGCGGCGCGGTACCACCGCGGCAGCGCCTCCTGCTCGACGTACCCGGCGAACCGAATCGCGTCGCCGACGCCGAGAGCCGACGCGCGCTGTTTCAACGCCGATTCGAGCGGACCATCACCCACGACCACGGCCCGCACGTCGGGACGACGGTTGCGTGCGACTGCAATCGCGTCGACGAAGAGCCCGACGTTCTTGATCGGCACAAGCCGGCTGACGGACAAGACAACGGGCGCGTCGCCGAAGCCGAGCTCGCCGCGGACGCTCGGGCCTTCAGGCGAGAAGAGCATCGAGTCGACGCCCTTCGTGATGTTCTCGACGGGGCGGCCGAGCATCGCGGGTAAGTGCCGCGCGCCCCAGCCGTCCGACAACAGGACATCGGCCTTGCGCAGGTCGTCGAAATAGCGGCGGTTCGGCTCGCCCGGAAGATTGATCGCGACCGGGACGTCGATCGTTCTCAGCCGCGCTGCCTGATGCAGCGCATGGGCGTGGACGATGTCGGGCCGTCGCCGCCGAGCTGTACTCGCAACGTGTTGCCACGCGAGCTTGCAGAACCACTCTTCGTCCGTGTGGAGCATCGCAACACCGAGCCGTCCAAGCCCGCGACGGCCCTGGGTCTTGTAAACGAGGTCGCGCATGTAGGGCGACCTGATCACTGTCGTGTCGTGGCAGACAAGATCACGGACTGGATACCGCATCGCGCCGAACAACGGGCCGCCGGTGATGACTTCGACGTCCACGCCCATCGCGTCGAGCTCGCGCATCCACGCGATGTGGCGCGTCTCTCCGCCGCCGCGCATCATGCCAAGACAGCGCAGCATCATCACTACGCGCATCTGGCTGAATCGCTTCGACAGCGCATCACGAAGGCACGAGAAACCACGAAGGACACGAGACACTCCTGTACAAAAGAGAATTGTGGCCTTCGTGTGTCCTTCGTGTCTTCGTGATATGCGAGCCTTGTCATGCGCACTGCGTTTGCCTAATCCGCGAGTGGCCGTCGACGTGCTGCCGCGCCCAGAGCTCGAGACACACGAGCGCCCAGATGCGCTTGGCGTGGTCGCGTGAACCTTCTTCGTGCTGTCGCAGAAGCGCGCGCACTTCTTTGGTGTTGGTCCAGCCGCGCTGGGCCGTGTGAGGATCGAGCAGAATCTCTCGCGCCCAGCCGAGCATCTGCTCGTGAAACCAACGTCTCAGCGGGACGCCGAATCCGCGCTTCGGTCGTACCAGCACGTCCTCGGGCACCCACGCACGAATGACGTCACGAAACAGCCGCTTGGTCGTCTGTGCGTCGCCGTGCCGCGCCGACGACTGGCGCGCCGCCAGCTCGACGACCCGATGATCGAGCAGCGGGCACCGCGCTTCGAGCGAATGCGCCATCGTCGCGCGATCGACCTTGACGAGGATGTCGTCCGGTAGATAGTGCCGCTGATCCCACTGCTGCAGTCGTGACAGCAGCGTGCCGTGTGAGTGGCGCACCTGAGCCACCGCTTGCTGCTCGGGGAGCGAGCCGGCTTGGCGGCGGACGTCGCCGTGGACGACGGCTTCGAGCAGATAGTCCGGAAACACCGTCCGGCGCCAGACGAACCACGCCTCCGGACCGTGCGACATGATGGTGAGGCGGCCCTTTCCTCTCGCGTGCACCGGCACGAATTTCGCGCCGACGCCGACAACCGATCGCATCGCGTCGACGATAGCAGCGCGCGGCATGCGCGCGAGCGCGTCCGCGTATGGCGTGTAGCCGGCAAACAGCTCGTCGCCGCCGTCGCCGGTGAGGCAGACAGTGACATGCTGACGCGCGAGCTCGGCGACATGGAACGTCGGGATCGCAGACGCGTCCGCGAACGGTTCGTCGTAGTGATACGCGAGTGTCTCGGCCACACGCACACAGTCGGGCGTCACCACCTGCTCGTGGTGCTCGGCGCCGAAATGTTCGGCGGTCGCACGAGCGTCGGCCAGCTCGTCGTACGCGGGATCGCCGAAGCCGATGGTGAAGGTCTTGACCGGCCGCGACGAGTGCTTCGCCATCAGCGCCAGCACGGCGGCCGAGTCCATCCCTCCGCTCAGAAACGCGCCGAGCGGCACGTCCGAGCGCAGCCGGATGCGGACCGCGTCGTCCAGCGCTTCGCGCAATCGCTCGATCGCCTCGGCGCGCGACATCGTGTCGGCGGCCGCGGCCTCCGGCCACGACCAGTACCGCGTGACGTACTCGCCACCGTCTCGCGCATCGATCGTCAGTGCCGTGCCTGGCGTCAGCCGCTGCATGCCCTCGAAGATCGCGCGGTCGCCGGCGACGTAACCGAATGTGAAGAAGTCGAGGAGCGCGTCCGCGTTCACCGCGGGCACCTCATCGAGCGCCGCGAGAATCGCTTTCGTCTCAGAGCCAAACAGCAGCGCGCCATTCTGCTTCGTGTAATACAGCGGCTTCTTGCCCGCGCGGTCGCGGGCCAGAATCAGACGGCCGTGTCTGGCGTCCCAGATGGCGACCGCGAACATGCCGCGCATTTTTCTGAACGCGTCCACGCCCTCCGTGGCGTAGAGATGCGCAATGACTTCGGTGTCGCACGTCGTGCGGAACCGGCGGCCGGCGCGTTCGAGCTCCTGCTTCAGCTCCACGTAGTTGTAGATCTCGCCGTTCTGCGCCACCGTGACCGCCCCATCGTCGATCGAGATCGGCTGGTGGCCGAGCGCGACGTCGATGATGCTCAGCCGCGCTGCGCCGAGCGCAGCGGGCCCGGCCACGAACTCGCCGTGGTCGTCGGGACCGCGGTGCCGGAGCGTCGCGACCATCCGCGCGAGCCGTTCCGGATCCGGCCGCTCAGCGTTCAGTGAGAGGAATCCAGCGATTCCGCACATCGGTCGTCTCGGGTTGCGCGAGCGCGCCTGCACTCGACTGCCGGAGGATGTTGGGCGGCAGCTGTCCGAACTGGCCCATCGAATGCTCGTACCGGCTGGCCGGCGCTGACGGATTGAACGGGATGTCGAGCGCTGTCCGCACGTCACGCTCGACGAAGTCTCGCGCGTCGACCAGTTCCTTCGCGCTCAGCGCATCAGTAAACACGTACGCGTGGTAGCCGCCGTCGGGGTTGCCTTTGTAGTACTCCGCTACACGCGTGTAGTCCACGTCGTACGCGTGCAGGCGATCGCCAGTCCGGCCATATGTGTACGTCCAGACGTCCGGCAGCGACGCGTGCGGCACCGCTTCGTCGTAGTACGGCGTGCCCGGATAGGTGGTGATGATCGTGACGTCGAACTCCGCGGGCCTGGTCTCGATCAGCCAGTCGCGCGTCGCCTGTACGGTCTCGGCGGATTCGCCTGGATGTCCGACCGACATCAACGCTTTCACTTTCAGACCGGCCGCGGCGGCGATTTCCAGACAGCGCGTGTTGTCGTCGCGCGTAGCTTTCTTGTTGATGTTCGTCAGAATCGCCGGCGCGCCCGATTCGAATCCGATCAGCAGCCACCGAAAACCCGCGCCGTACAACTCGCGCGCCTGTGCCTGGTCGAAAAGCTCTGCCTTCACGAACCCGCGAAGCCGCCAGTCGACGCCCAGCTTCTCCTGCGCCCCGCGGATGGCCCGCATCAGTCCGATCATCTCCTTGTTCACGTTAAGCTCGTCGTCATAGAACATGAAGCCGGTGATGCCGTACCGCTCGTACAGATGGGTCATCTCCGCGATGATGTTGTCCGATGTGCGCGTGCGGACGCGGCGCAGCATCGGAGACGCGCGGCCGCCGCAGAAGCCGCACTCGAACGGACACCCAAGCTGCGCGATCAGACTGAGTGCGCGATGGCCGTCGACCGCGTAGCGGTAGCTGTCGACGTCGATGAGGTGTCTGGCGGGAAACGGCAGCTTCGTGAGCGCGTCGTTCGTGAGAAACAACGATGACCGCGGCTCGTCGGCGTCGATGAACGCGGGACACTCCGTTCGCGAGAGCTCCAGCGCCAGGAAGATCGCGGTCTCGCCGTCGCCGGCGACGACGACGTCGAAGCTCCGTTTCAGAACCTCGAACGCTTTTGTCGCACGGCCCAAAACGGGGCCGCGCCGCTCGCGCTTCGCCGCCGCGCTGACGAGCGTCGCGTGAGGGCCGCCGAGAATCGTTATCGCCGCCGGCCGCACCGACTTGATGGCTTCGGCAATTTTCACCGCCGCGGGCATCTGCGGCGTTGTTGCCGTGATGCCGTATTGCGTGGCGATCGACCGCGCGGCGTGGATGCGCACGACCTCCTCGTAGTTTTCGATGCCCGACAGATCGAGGAGCTCGACGGGAAAGCCGTGCTGCTCGAGCACCGCGGCAACACGCAGTATGCCGAGGCTCATGAACACGCGCTCATCGAGCAGGAATCCTGACGGCGCGATCACAAGGCAGACAGGCGTCTTCACAAGAACCTGAACTTCACGAGATTCCAGACCACGAGTCCCGTGTGATACCACTTGATCTTCTTGCCTTCGCCGTACGACCGTCCGTAGTACGAGATCGGCACCTCGTACACCACCAGCCGCCGCTTGAGGAGGATTGCCAGAAACTCAGCGTCGAACTCGAAGCCGTCGCTCTGCACGTGAAGGCCGGTCAGCTGCTCGCGCTTGAACACCTTGTAGCAGGTGTAGATGTCGCTGAGCGTCGTGTTGTACAGCACGCGCGCGATGAACGTGATGAGGCGGTTGCCGACGTAGTGCCAGTAGTAATAGGCGCGCTGCGGCTTGGCGCCAGTCAGACGCGACCCCAGGACGAGATCGGCGTTGGCCTTCACGATCGGCTTCAGCAGTTCCGGATAGTCCTCGGGGTCGTACTCGAGATCCGCGTCCTGAATGATCACGACGTCCCCGGTCGCGACGGCAAACCCCGCTTTGAGCGCCGCGCCCTTGCCGCCATTCCGCTGCTGCAGCAAGAGATGATCGATCTGTCCCTGCAACGTCTGCAGCACCTCGCGCGTCCCGTCCGTCGACCCGTCGTCGACAACGATGAGCTCGATTGGAAGATTGGTCGCACGGATACGGCCGAGGATCTCAGCGATTGTCGCCTTCTCGTTGAACACCGGGACGACGACAGAGAGCTTCATGCTGACGCCCGGCCGGACCGGCGACCCTCAAAGAGTCGCCCTACATCGGGAATTCCTGAAGTGGCACTTTCAGCAGCTCGTGGGGCGGCTCTTTGAGGACCGCCGATCACATCGATCAACTCGTCCAGCACGAACTGCGCGATGCGGTCACTCGAACGTCCGTCTGTGAACTGACACTGCTCACGTACGACTCGCTGGCGTCCTCCGCGATCGAGCGATCGATCGTCGAGATATCTGGCGACATTCTCGAGGAGGGCCTCGGGCGTCTCAGCCACCGGTGCCGCTCCGGCGCGTGTGATGTTCGCGTAATGCGTGAACCGGTAATAGCGTCGCACGGACATCGCGAAGTCGACCGGCATCTCTCCGTCGAACGAGACATCGACGACCGGCGTGTCGAAGATCGAGGCCTCAATCGCAATGGTCGATGCAACCGTCACGACGACGTCGCTGTGGCGCAGCGTGTCGGCCAGGTGCTGCTGGTTTTCCGACGTGATGTCCACGTCGAGACCGTCGCCGGACTTCACCGTCTTCTTGAACGGCTTCTCGACGATGAGCCGAGGCGTGCCGCGGAACTGCTCGTACCGATCGAGATCGTCGCGTGGATGCAGCCGGACGAGCAGCTGCGCCTGTCCGAAACGTCCGCTGTCGATCGCGCTCATCAGCACACGAACGACACGCGGGTAGTGGTCATAGAGCGTCTTGCCCGTGGTCATCAACGTGACGAGGCGACGCGACGGATCGGCCCCGATCCGTGCGAAGAACGCCTCGCGCGAGACGACCGGCCCCGGACGAAAGTAGCGATCCCAGTGCGGCGGACCGCTGACGCGAACCTGCGCGGTGTCGTAGCCATGCAACTCGATCGCCTGCTGCTTCATGATGTCGTTCCAGACGACGATGCGATCGGCGCGGCGAACGGGAATCAGCTTGTTCGTGAAGTTGTCCCAGCTCGGGTCGACGACGATGGTGCGAACGCCGCGACGGACGGCGGTCCTCAGCAGCGGAACCTCGGAGAAGATCAAGCCGGGACTCGAACCGACGAGCAGCACTGGGTGATAGCGATCGAACAGCTCTTCGGTCCGCGGATGCGAGATCGTGCGGTCGACGACGTCGTACCGCGAGGGCTTGCGTAGAATCGACGGCGCGAAAACGCGGGCCAACAGCCGTTTGGTGCGAATCCAGCGGATCGACTTCTTCGCTGCGGCTTCGGCGCGACGAATCTTCACCGACTCGCTGACACCCGAGTCGAGATAGCCGGCCTGAATGAGCGCCATCAGCCGGCCTTCGAGTCCCGACGGTGTGTGGGGCGGCAGATCCTCGAACGCCACGCGAGGCCGCGAAAACTCCTGGACGAACGCCGGATCTTTGACGAGCGGCGAGACGATGACGACCTTCACGTCGCGGTTGGCGTCGAGGAGGCAATCGACGAGACCTCCTCGCAGGATGTTTCCTGCGGAGACACCACTCGGGATCGACACAAAAACAATCACGTCGTTCGAGGGGTTCGTAGGGTTCGAGCGGTTCGTGGGGTTCACGCGGTTCTAGAGGAACGAGCCGAGGTGACATGCTCGAACTCGTACGGCAACGAGACGAGTCCGTCTTCCTCGTCGGCCAGCATGTCGACGCCTTTGCCGTGACCAGTGACGGCGAATCGCGGTCCGGCGGTCACCTGGTCGTACGACGCGAGCTGATGCGTGTCCGAAATTGCCAGCCGCAGCACGTACTGCCGCGAACGCAACGGAAGATTCGAGAAGCGGCATTCCACGGCGCCTTCGCCGTGCACGTGCGCTGGCATGACGCTGACATTGGACGACGCAGTCGTCACGACGAGACCGGTGTCGACGTCGATGATCGCTACCTGAAACACCGGCCGCTCCACCGGACGCTCGGCCCGGTATTCGGCGCGAACGACGAGCGTGTCGCCAGCAGCGATCTGCGTCACCGGTTGACCGCGATCGTCGACGAGCTCGACGCTGCTGTAGCGAACCTCCCCGGTGCCCCCACGATGGCTCTGCAGATTGACCGACTGGTTGGCGAGCGCCTCGATGTTGATTTCGTTCATGTAGCGCTCGGCGATCTCGCCGGCCGGCCCATAGGCGCGCACGCGGCCTTCTTCCATCCACAGGATGTCCGAGCAGAGCCTGCGCACGTTCCACATGTCGTGGGAAATGAAGAGCACCGTCTTGCCCTCGGCGATCAGCCGTCGCAGCGCTTCGAGCGCGCGCCTTCGGAACGCGGCGTCGCCGACCGCGAGCACTTCGTCGACGAGCACGATGTCAGGACGGCTGTAAATTGCGACCGCGAATCCGAGCCTCGCGTACAGACCAGACGAATAGCGCTTCATCGGCGTGTCGATTAGCCGTTCGACGTCGGCGAAATGGACGATTGCGTCGAACTGCCTGTCGATTTCCTGGCGTGTCAGCCCGAAGAGACCGGCGCCGAGATAGACGTTCTCGCGTCCCGTCAGCTCGGGATGAAAACCAGCACCGAGTTCGATGAGCGAGACGACATGTCCGCCGACACGCACTACTCCGCTCGTCGGCCAGGTCACGCGCGACACGAGCTTCAGGAGCGTCGTCTTGCCCGCGCCGTTGCGGCCGATGACGCCGAGGCCGGCGCCGACAGGAATCTCGAGCGACACGTCGCGCAGCGCCCAGATCGTAGAGCTGATCCTTCCGCGCGAGGCAGTGTGGACTTCGTCGGCCTGGCCGCGCAGATCACGAATCGTCGACGCGACGAGGTCGCCGAGCGTACGCGCACGGCCGGTGCGGTACTTCTTGGTGACGTTGTCGAGCTGAATGGCGACTGACATGAACAGGTGTAGCGCAGGTCTTCAGACCTGCCGACGACAAGCAGACCTGAAGGTCTGCGCTACATGAGATTCAGATGACATCCGCGAAGTACTTGTCCATCTTCTTGAACGCCACGAACGCCGAGACGAACACAACGACCGAGATCGCCGCGGACACCGACACGACGTTCCAGTTCGGCGCGCGGTCGAAGATGAGCGACGCTCGGAAGCCTTCGACAATCGCGGTCAAGGGATTGATCATGAACAGCCACCGCATGCGCGACGAGATGTGCGACAGCGGATAGGCGACGGGCGTCAGAAACAGCCACAGCTGCAGCGCAATCTGCACGACGGGGTTGACGTCACGATAGAAAACGTTGATCGCCGAGGTCGCCATCGTGAACCCGACCGTGAACAGCACGAGCAGCCCGAAGAAGACCGGCACCATCAGCGCCCACGGCCCGAGGCTGACGCGGTAGTACGCCATGAAGCCGGCGTAGAACACTGACGCCGCCGCGAAGTCGATGAGCCGCGAGCACACCTGCGAGAGCGGGACGATCTCGCGCGGAAAGTATGTCTTCGTGACGATATTGCGATACGTGATGAGACTCAGCGTGCCGCTCGCGACGGAGTTGGAGAAAAAGAACCACGGTACGAGCGCCGCGTACGCGAACAGCGGATACGGAACGCCGTCCGACGGCATGTTCGCGACCCGCGAAAACACGATGGTGAACACGATCATCGCCGACAGCGGCTGGACGATGGCCCACGCGATGCCGAAGAAAGACTGGCTGTAGCGTCCCTTCACTTCGCGCTTGGTCAGGTTCATCAGGAGCTCGAAGTACGCGGACGGCGACATCCGTTCGGCGCGCTCCGATAGAGCGACGGTCGTCAATCGAGCACGAACTCCTTCTTCCACGACCCGTCGTCTGGCAAAGCGGGCTGATCTTCCTTGAGCAGGACAAAATTCTCGAGGACGAGCGCGTCCATGTTCGTCCGCATGAAGCAGCGGTAGGCATCCTCCGGCGTGCAGACGATCGGCTCGCCACGGACGTTGAACGACGTGTTGACGATTACCGGGCAGCCCGTCTTCCGGCGAAAGGCGTCGATGATGTCGTAGTACACGGGGTTCGTCTCTCGACGGACCGTCTGAATGCGCGCCGAGTAGTCGACGTGGGTGACCGCGGGAATCGAGGAGCGCGGTACGTTCAGCTTGTCGATGCCCCACAGGTCTTTGGCGTCCTCGCGCACCGGAAGCCGCCGTTCCCCGATGACGTCGGCCACGAGCAGCATGTACGGGCTATCGGTATCCAACTCGAACCAGTCCGCCACGTGATCGCGAGTGATAGCCGGCGCGAAGGGCCTGAACGACTCGCGGAACTTGATCTTCAGGTTCATCACCGACTGCATCTTCGGTGACCGCGCGTCGCCAATGATCGAACGGCCGCCGAGCGCGCGTGGTCCAAACTCCATCCGTCCTTGCACGAGGCCGACCACTTTCTCGTCCGCCATCAGCTCCGCGACGCGCTCAGCGAGCGCTGGACCGTCCAGGCGGCACGCCCGGTAACCATGTCTATCGAGAAACGCCTGCACGTCGTCGTTCGTCGACCGCGGACCCAAATACGAGCCGTTCATGCCGTCCGCGTATTTCGGCGGCGCGTCGTTCGAAGACGATCGCTGCCACACACCGGTCGCCTCCGCGCTGACGCGGGGCTTGTCGAGGTAGCGATGCCACAGCGCCATCGCGATGCCCACTGCGCCGCCCGCATCGCCCGCGGCTGGCTGAATCCAGATCTGATCGAAGATCTTCTCGCGCAGCAGCCGGCCGTTCCCAACGCAGTTGAGCGCGACGCCGCCGGCAAGACACAGGTCGCGCATGCCCGTCTCTTTTCGTGCGAACGCCGCCATCTTCAGCATCACCTCTTCGGTGATTTCCTGCACCGACCGCGCGAGATCCATTTCACGCTGCGTCAGCTTGCTCTCCGGCTTTCGCGCGGGCCCGTCGAACAGCTTCTCGAATCCCTCTCCGGTCATCGTCAGGCCGGCCGGATACGTGAAATAGTCCATGTTCATCCACAAGCTCCCGTCCTCCTTGATCTGGAGCAGGTGGTCTTTGATGGCCTGGACGTACTTCGGTTCGCCGTAGGGCGCGAGGCCCATGATCTTGTATTCGCCGGAGTTCACCTTGAACCCGGTGAAATACGTGAACGCCGAGTAGAGCAGGCCGAGCGAATGCGGAAAGCGCAGTTCGCGCAGCATTGTGATCTCGTTGCCTTTGCCGACGCCGATCGACGATGTCGCCCACTCGCCCACGCCGTCCATCGTGACAATCGCCGCGTTCTCGAACGGCGACGGATAGAACGCCGACGCTGCGTGCGACTCATGATGCTCACCGAACAGCACTTCGCCCTCATAGCCCTCGATGTGCGAGTGAATGTCATCGGACATCCACAGCTTGTCGGTGAGCCAGAGCGGCACAGCCATCAGATACGACTTCAATCCCTTCGGCGCCGACGCCACGTACGTCTCGAGCAGACGCTCGAACTTCACCAGGGGCTTTTCGTAGAAGCCGACGAGATCGAGTTCCTTCGGGGAGATTCCTGCTTCACGCAGGCAGTAGGCGACCGCGTTCGACGGAAACTCGGGGTCGTGCTTCTTTCTCGTGAACCGCTCTTCCTGCGCGGCCGCGACGATGCGACCGTCCTCGACGAGGCACGCCGCCGAGTCGTGGTAGTAGGCGGACAATCCGAGAATGCGCGTGGGCATTGCGAGTCCCTAGCCCCCTAGTCCCTAGAACAGCGTGTAGATAAACGGCGCGACCGCGCTCGACTGCGAGAACACGATCAGCAGGCCGAACAGCACGAAGACGATGACAATCGGCACGAGCCAGTATTTTTTTTCCTGCTTGAGAAACTGGAAGAATTCGCCGAGAACGCGTCCCTTGCTCATAGTTCCTCTCTTCGATATTCAGTACATCTGATCGTAGTGTTTGCGGTTGCGATATCGCTCAGGATAGGTGGACCAGCCCGGCCATTTGTCGCGGCTGCGCGCCAGCGGATCACGTCCCATCAGACGCCAGATGAAGCTCACCGGCGTCAGCACGAGCAGAAACAGCAGCGACAGCCAGAAGCGCGCCATCACGCGTCCGAACGCCAGCGAGAACTTCCACCAGTACTTGCTGGGGTATTTGAGCAGCGCCGGCGCGACGAGACCGAGCACGAGCAAAACCGCGCCGACGCCGCCGAGGACTTCGGCGCGCGTGATGCGCCGACGCCACAGCAGAATCAGGGCCAGGACAATCAGCACACTCCCGACGGAGATGCCGAAAGATCGCTCGGGATTCTTGGGACCTTTTGCCATCTTAGATGTAGTGTCCGCCTTTAGGCGGACGTCCGGCTAAAGTCGGACACTACGTACTCCTCACGATGTTTGAAGGCCTGCACTGCGACAATAACCGCCAATACCACCGACGCCGCGAGCGCAAAGCGCGCGGCTGGCACGAACGTCAACTGCGCGCCGACGCGCAGGTTGGCGACGGCGAACGCACCGACCGTCAGCGCCGCGACCACGACCGGTGCGCGATCGAGCGCCACGGCCGCCAGTGGCGTCACCAGGAAATGAAAGTTCCACAAGGCGCGATCAGGCTGCTGCACGTAACAGAGCACCAGCGCGATCGGCGCGGCGACGGCGATGAGACGGCGGAGCGCCCGCGGCGCCC
>Ga0126381_100002684_pt1 | contig 19246 bp, 22 predicted proteins | sample PanSoiMetPlot_28_FD_96465 | JGI IMG/M metagenome (GOLD analysis project Ga0126381, IMG submission 96465) | Tropical forest soil microbial communities from Panama - MetaG Plot_28 | ecosystem: Environmental > Terrestrial > Soil > Tropical forest > Bulk soil | place: Panama | collected 2016-02-17
CCATCTACGCCTGATGGATTCAATTGGTTCAAGGGTATGTATGAGTTAGGTCAGAGTCCTAGAGAGGATTTGAATGATTACGTATCCTGGCGATTTCCTACATGGACCAACCGAAAGATGTATCCAGGAGGTTGGGACATTAGATGTCCTAACATTGTTGCCAACGATTCTGGACAATCATATCACAAATCAGGAGACGGAAGTTGTACCTGCAACGCTGAGCTTATTAGAGTCTTTAACAACTCAACTCCAACCTTCTGGCTCCAAGAATACTGCGCTGAATTCACTGCTTTCGAGGGAATGATTTATCCAGAATTCAATGAAATGCAGCATGTACGTGACTTCCCGTATAATCCTATGTGGAAAAACTGGCTAACAATTGACTTTGGATTCGTTGATCCGTTCGTCTGTCTTGACATTATGATCGACCCGGAGGACCGTGTATGGGTTTGGAGAGAATATTTTGTCACTACAAGAACAAACCAGGAGCATGCTGTCGTTCTTAAGAACAGGGAGCAGCCTAATGGTTACCACATTGATGCTGTTGCTGCTGATCCCCGCGATCCTGATGGTATTGCTACCGTATCATGGGGTGTTGGCGCTGTTACTGCTAACGCTATTGATCGGTCTGCTGGCTATGAGTCGGTACGGCGAGCATTAAAGGTACGCGAAGATGGATTGCCAGGATTAATCATTCATCCTCGCTGTTCTGAGCTTATTCGTCAGATGAAGATTTTGCGTTATGCTATGACTAGAGAGGGTCATAACTCAAAGCAAGTGCAGCACGATTATGATGACCACGGCCCTGATGCTCTCCGTTACTTCTTTAATGAGTATTTTGTGCTTGGGAGGAACATGAGTCTAGCTGACCTGTATACTCACCCAGGTAATAGAACTGAGGCAGATACATTCTTTACCTATCATGGTGGGATTAAACTCGAAGATTCAATCTCACGATGGTAGTTGTCTCAGATGGCATTACGCGATAGACTTAGCAAGGCTTTAAAGCCTAAGGATAGCACTCCTACGCGCCAGGTCACTGGCACGTCTTATTCTGCTACGGGTGCTGTCGATGCTCCTAAGCCTGCATCGATGCAGGAGCTTGGGTCGAATAAAGCTGTTCAGATCGTTGATCCTGTTCCGCAGTTAGCATCGCCATCAATCGCATTACGCACATATACATCAATGGTGCGTGATGATGCTTCTGTGCGCGTAAGTCTTAGAGCTGGTAAGGCTCCAGTATTAGGAGCAGAATGGTATCTTGATCCATATGGTAGTGACCCATTAGATGCGATAGTTTCTGAGTTCGTAGAGTTTAATCTATTTGGCGGAATGACGACACCGTGGATTAAAACTCTTGAACAAGTGCTCAAGATGTTTGAGTTCGGTTTCTCCGTCTTTGAGCCTGTGTGGGAACTGCGAGAATGGGCACCACGAAAGTCAGCTAGCGGAGCTAATCGCAAGACTTACACTATGCTCCGTAAACTTGCAAACAGGCCACCATCGACAATCATCAAATTCAATTACGATAACAATGGTGGCCCTGTCAGTGTCGATCATAACGCAGTTCAAGCAGATGGATCGTCAAGACAGGTTAATATCCCAATTGAGAAATTGCTGATTTTCACATTTGACCAAGACGGTGGCGATTTAACAGGTAACTCAATCCTGCGTAGCGCATACCGTAACTGGTACTATAAAGATCATCTCTATAAGATCGATGGCATCCAAAAAGAACGACACGGCATCGGGATTCCCGACATTGAAGTACAGCCTGGTGCTAGCGAAGACGACAAGAAGGCTGCCATCGAAATGGGTCAGAATCTCAGGACGAATGAGAAAGCGTATGTTGTTCGTCCGACGACAATCACAGTAAATTTCCTGAAATTAGAAGGCCACGTCGTAGAACCACTCCGTTCAGCCGAACATCACGATACCATGATTATGAAGAATATCATGGTACAGTTCCTTAACTTGGGTACGGGAGTAGAGAGTTCTGGCGGTGGCCGCGCGACAGGCGCAACGTCTATGGATATGTTTATGAAGGCGATGCGCCACATTGCAGGATCAATATGTGATAGCATCAATCTGTATTTGATTCCTAATCTTGTTGCCTACAACTTTCCCACGGATCGGTTCCCCCAACTGAAAGTCCGTGGTGTAGGTGAAGCAAAAGACCTACAGATGTGGGCTGCTGCGATGAGAAATCTATTACAGAGCGATGCTATCACTGTTGACGAGCCTACAGAGCAGTGGATTCGTACACAGATGGATATGCCACGTTTGACGACTCCGTACTTGCCTATTACTGAACGGCCTACACAAATACAAGAACAAGGTGCTCCTAGTGACTTTGAAATTGCAGCGCAAGCGGGTGGAAGAGGAACAACTACAGGACCAGCCGTTAGTTCATCGAACGGGGTAGTTCGAGATAGAAGTAATAACGGAGGTGCAGGAAACGTGGGGGTTTCCCCATCCAGCGGAATACCATAATGATCTGTACCTCCATAGAAGAAGTTGACGCTGCGTTACGCAACTACAGCACATTGCTGGTGGCAGATGGTATTACCGAAGAAGTGAGAACAAAATTACTTAGAAAGATTGATTATTACCTCGATACTCGACTTGATATGATGATCCTAGAGGGAAATACAACACCTGAACTGGAACTCATTAATGGCTAAAAATGCTCCCAAAGGTCTATACAAAATTGGGTATCGTCCTAACGATGCGCCGGACAAATCTAAACCCTGGTGTATCTATAACATTGAGACTGGGGATATCAATAAAAGGTGGCATTCGACTAAAGCGCAGGCGGACGACCAGTTAAAAGCCATGTACGCCAACATGGGCAGCAAGGCGGTGAAGATGAATAGTGAGAGAGCAATGCTCCTTGTTCCACTTAAGGAGTTTGCCGATGTAGGGAAGCTTAAGTGGATCAATGAAAACGAGATGTGGGTGCAGCAGTATCCGTTTGATACGTGGACGCATCCATACTTCTCAGATACAACAATTGGTCCTGATGAGGCTAAGAAGCTTAAGGCGAGCTTCGACGGTAACGTCAAAGGCCAGAAGATTTATGCTGATTACGAGCATGGACAAGATCCTGCTAAAGGAAAAAAGGCCAGCGGCGACATTCTTGAGCTTAAAGTCGTAGAAAATTCTTACGACATTTTCACGCAGCCTGGTCTATGGGCGCGTGTGAAGTTTACAGATGTTGCCAAGCATGAGATTGATGACGGTGAGTGGAACTATTGGTCTACATCTCATTGGGATAACTGGACTCATCCGCAGACTAATGAGACTCACGAGTTTGTCTATGATGGAGGTGGCTTAACGAATAGGCCGCACGTTAAGGGCATGATTCCTCTGAATTTTTCAGAGGAAGGTTACGAAGATGAGGAAGCTAAGCAGTTTGCAGTATGGACTACTGCTTATGTGAATAGTCTTCCAGACAGTTCATTCCTTTATATCGAGCCTGGTGGCACTAAAGATGCGAGTGGTAAAACGATGCCCCGCTCGTTAAGGCATTTGCCTTACAAGGATGCAAATGGAAAGATCGATCTGCCTCATCTGCGTAATGCCATTGCAAGAGCACCACAGACAACTAGCATTCCTGAGTCTCTTCGTAAGAAGGCGCAAGCTAGGGCACAGCGATTGTTAGGCTCTAAGAACAATGCTGAGGCAGAAGCAATCTTGGAGGAACCGCTTGATTTGGAGGTTATCTCTATGAGTGAAACTGGAACAGAGGAACCGAATGAAGATAACGGTGCCGACACCGGAGAGTCAACTGAGGAGTCCAGTGAATCAGGCAGTGAAGAAGGTAGTGATGAAGACAGCGGCGAAGCATCGGAAGGTGGTGAAAGTGAGGTGGCTCTAGATAAGGAGCTTCGTGAAAAGCTTGGCCTAAGTGCTGATGCTGACCTCGTTGCTCATGTTACTCAGATGAATGACGAGTTAAAGCCGATGCGCGAAGCTCTTAGAGTGCATAGTGATAGGAAGGACTTTGCGGAGTTGTTCCCTCAGCAGTACGAAAAGATGGAGCGGCTCTTGGCAGAGTCTAGAGAGAACGCTGCAAAGAAGTTCTCTGAGTCCTTTAAAGACTCTCGCCTTGTAAGAAAAGAAGGCGAGAAAGACGAATCAACTACACTCGGATACAGTGGACTTGTTATTCAGAAGATCGAGGAAACTGCAAAGAAGTTCTCTGAAGATGAAGTGACCATTGATGACTTCAAGGATGTTCTCGACTCCATCACTAACAACGGTATTGTGGACTACGGTAACAAGGGTTCCTCTAAGGAAGATGAAAAGTTCTTTACTGACGTTGATGAAGTTCATCCTGGTAGTGTATCTGAGGTTCGGAAGCAGTTTGCAGAGAAAGTCACTAGCATCATGGAGCAGGACGAAGTTGATCGTATTACTGCAATCAGTCTTGCTGCTGATAAATACCCGAAGCTTGCAGAGGCATATCAGTCTGCTGGTATGGGTTAATGAGTAATCCTGAAAGGTACATGGAGTCCGGTTCTGGCAATGCGGTTGATTATCGCATTGGCAAAGATACATCTGGGCCTCCAAATAACTGGCGTAGGCCAACACCACCGCCAGGTGAAGACGGTAGTGTACCTGATCTAAGATTGACAATTATGGATCAGGTAGATGTAGCGACGGGTCCGGGTGTTCTATTGCCATTGTATCCGTCAACATTCGACATTCCCGATAGTCAATGGGGGTGAAATAAATAGATGCCTGCTAGCATGAACCCTGATATGGCGAAAGGCAAAAACGCTACTTCAGCAATTACGAAAAAGCGTTTTGTCAAGCTAGATCCTAACGCAGCCGATCAGGAATCTGTGCTCCAATGCAATACTGCTGGTGAAGCGGCTTATGGCGTTGCACTATTTAGTTGCTCACTCGCAGAAGCAACAAGAGGTAAAGGTGTTAGCGTTATCACCGACGGCCGTGCAGTTGTCGAGGCTGGTGGTACGGTCAATATCGGACAGTTAGTAACGACAGATGTAAACGGTAGGGCAGTTGTCGCCGCCGCTGGTAACTACATCATGGGTATGTGTGATGAAAACGGTGGTGGCGGAACTGGAACTGAGCTTGGTATCATGTTATTCGTCGCTGCTGGTAAGGCGTGATGGTGCATGTATGATCCTGGCGCACTTTATGTAGACCCAATCTTAACTCAGTTAAGTGTTGGGTTCCAAGATGAGCAAACTTATTGGAGTCAGCTTGCTCCAGAGACTCCAGTAAGAACGCAGTCAGGACGTTATCGTGTTTTTGATCGTTCTGATTGGGTAATTCATAGATCCCGTAGGGAGCCTGGTACGCAGGCTAACCGCGTTGGACAGAAGAAGTGGAGTGAGGATACGTTCCGCACTCAGGAGCATTCTCTTGAAGCTGAGATTTATGACGAAGAGCGGCAAGAGCTTGTTTCTCAGGGTGGACTTGCTGATCCGGTCTTTGGTGGAGGATTGCAAATTGATCCTGAAGCTGATGCAACTGAATATGTTACTCGTTCCATCGATCTTGAGCATGAGCAGAAAGTTGCTAACCTCTTCCGTAACACTGCAAACTATCCTGCCAACCACACTGTTACTCTTACTTCTGGTGCAACTGGTACTCAGTGGAGCAACTACGCATTAGCGACAGCAGGTGTTCCTTCGACCGCATACTCTAACCCGGTTAACGATCTTAAGCTCGCAATGCAGCGTACAAGGCTTGATACTGGTCGTTGGCCCAATACATTCCTGATTCCCTTCGACGCTGTGGGCATTATTGAAAACCACCCGATCATGGTTGCACGTTTCCAGTACACTGCGGTAACTGATCCTAACGCATGGAAAGCGATGTTGGGACTTCCAGCGGAAGCTACTGATAACCTCACTATCATTGTTGCCGACAGCAAGTACAACTCTGCTGATAACGTTGACCTTGTTGAAAACATCCAGTCGTTCTGGGGAACTGATTGTTGGCTCGGATTAGTTGATCCGCAGCCTGGTCAGAAGACTAAGACGTTTGCTAAGACTTTCGCGCAGGTTTATCCTTCTGGCGATACTGGCCCTGTAGACCGTTACAGGGAAGAGAATCGCAAGACGGATATCATCCGCAAGTCTTACAAATACGATATCAAGGTCATTTCTCCTACTGCTGGTTACCTGTTCAAGACTGCTGTAGCGGTGGTGTCATAATGGCTGATGGACCTTACTATGCATGGTCGTTCATTAAAGTAGCTGACAAGGATGGCAATGTTACAAGGATCAAGCCTGGTACAGAGGTCACTGCTGAGGACTTAGGTACAACTGATGAGCATTTCGATGAGTTACTTGAGTCTGGTGCAGTACGCTCAAGTGAGTGGCCTGGTGGCTTAAGTCCTGATAACCCCAATGCCTACTCTCCGAATGAATATCGTCTAATGAAATTGCGTCAAGAAAGAGAGAAGCTTGAAGCAGAGATGGCAGGTGTTGGCGGTGAGGAACCTGCTTCTACTACTAGTGTTTCTAGTGGTGAGCCTGCCACTACTACTAGCAGCAGTGGTAGTGCTAACGCAACGACGTAGTTATGGCGGATACAGAGCTACTAGCAAGTCTAAACGACGTAAACGGTTGGCTAACTAGCGATAAACTAGAAGCCACGCCTGCTAACTCCGCGCAACCTCAAATCGAGGCGTGGAGATTAATTCGTGGACAACTTGCTAGTAGCTTTACGCCAGTTACACTCGCTTCGTGGGTTGATCCAAATAGTACGCCTGATCTGATTAGAAGCATTGCTGGTAGACTGATTGCTGCCTACATTTATAGAAGTACCTATGCGGCAGAGAGTGACACCACAATTCCTGCATATGCACAGGAACTCTATAATGAAGCAGTCAGCATGTTAGCGGATATTCGTTCGGGTAATCTCACTGTCGTTGATGTGAGTGGTAACCCGATAACTGGCGGAACTGGATTCGCTAATACCGATTTTCTGCCAAACAATACAACAACTCCACCTTACTTCACAATGGATCAAGTTTTTGGCTGACGAATTCACAATTCTCGATAACGGCGAAACACTCATTACTGGCGAATGGATGCCACCGCCAGAAGATTTAGCTGCGCGATTAGTTGCACTAGCTAATTCGTATGACAATATATTGTCGTTAATGGAAGGTTTCAGAGAGATTGCAAGAGAATCAACAGCGTTGCATTTTGAAACTGAAAGTGATCCACAGGGACAGAAGTGGGTACCTCTAACTGCCGATTGGCTTGCAGATGCACGCAAACAAGGAAGTGCGTTTCCTACAGCTATTCTGAGAATGACGGGAGCAGGAGAGAAAGCTGCAACGAGTGAAGAGGCGTATATCATCACTGAGAATGAAATTTTCTTTAATCCAAGTGCCGTTCCGGAATACATGATTTATCATCAATTTGGAAGTGTAGATCCAGCAGTCGAAAGTGGACTACGTAAATTAGATGAAAAGCAACAACTTACACCGGAGGAAGCTAGAGCAGTAGCAGCGTACGGACGTGGTAGGGATCTTCCACAAAGAGAATGGTTAGGACTTACACTTGACGATATCGGTGAAATGGAAGCGTATGCAAACAGATGGTTTAAAGAGAATCTCGATACTGTCTTTCCACCTAGCGGTGGTGGCGTACTTGAAAGAATGGGTACGTACTCGGGTGGGACATTCCCAATTGTTGGTTATACGAAACGCGGTCAGCCACTTTTGAGAACTCCATCTGGCATACGATTCGGTAGAATGCAGTAATGCCAATTGTTACAACACCTACAACTATCACACGTCCTGAGGAATTGATTGAATTCCTTGCTGATTATTTAGATCAACCTAGCTTTGGATTTGCATATATCGCAAAGTATGATGAGAAGCTGATCCCTAATTATCCCGCTCTGCACATTCAGGCAGCGAACTTCGATAAAACGCTGCATACAACAAACCAGTTCCTTATCGGACTTCGCGCCATGATTCATGTAATGCATGGTAACATGAATCACGATAGACAGACGCGGAATTACGAGGATTTGGTGCTTGCTACATCGGTCGTGACTTACTTAGAACAAGATATGACTATTGGCGGGCATGTAATTCATGGCTTTGTAGAGAATGAGGTACCAGGTGTGTTACCGCCGAGAGTAACGAAGGGAGAAGCAATCATCAGTACTCAACTAAGTTGGATGGGAATTGCCCTACGGAGGTTCAAATAATGGGCTTTACCTTAACAGTAAATCACCCTGAGTTCCCGCCTGAAACTGTATTTTCTGTCAACTACCTTGGTGCCGCTCCGAACGGTAGTTCGTTTGATGTTGACGAAGAGCAGGAAAGGGCGTTTATTACGGCTTACGGAGTTCCAGTTGACCAAGCGTTTGCAAATAATCCTACCGTAACTTTGAGCGGTAGTAGTACGCTGACTCAGGCGGATATTGATAAATTGTTGCCAACAGTTGCTGCAGCAGAAGCACCAGCACCACAGGCAGAGGCAGCAACGGCAGTAATTCCTCCTACTGATACAGGAGGTGACCAATCAAGTGGCTAATGCCGATATTGGTGCCAACAATGCTGTATGGATCGGCCTAGAGACTACCTACGGTACTCCAGTTGATCCGACAGCAGCAGGAGTTGGCGTATGGATGCCGATTCTTGATGAAGCATTGATTTACACAGAAACGAAATACTACTCTCCACAGATTCGTCAACAGGCAATGCCATCAAGCGTAGTGCCTGCTCCGTATCATGTAGAGGGTCCGATCCATTTTGAAGTCGATGCGAACTATATGCCTTACTTGCTTTATCCGAGTCGGCATAGTGTAACGAAAACTGGCGCATCTGCACCATTCACCTATAGTGCAGTACCAGTGGGAAACGGTGCAACCTATCCAGGTGGCACAGCTAGAGGTATGACTGTAGTTGTGATTCGTAACGGTCAGCCGTTCATGTACAGCGGATGCGTCGTTACGCAATACAGTTTCAACTGGAATGCCGGTGTGTTGGAGTGTACTGCGACAATTATCGGCCTTGCAGAAGCGAATACGAGTGGTACGCCTTCTCCGACGTGGATCGATGCTGAGTTGTTTGGCGCAGACGCGCATCAGGTAGCGGTTGATGCTGCTGGATTAACACCTGCATTTAGCACGCCTAGCGTTAACTTCGATGGCTTCACCTTCGATATCAACCATAACGGAACGGCTGAAAATAGAATCGTGCCTAATCGTGCCGCTACTTTCGTTAAGTACGGTGAAACTGAAGTGACAACTACTACAACGCTCGATTTTCTTGATAAAACTGAATACAACAACTTCAAGAACTCCACGTTGCGCTCGTTACAGTTTACGAGTACTCGCCCTGGTGGTACTGGTGCTACGTTCACTGCTGCAACTGAAGCGATGCGATTCACGCAGTACCGCACGGCGTATGATACCTATACAGTCGATACGCGAGCCATCGCCGATCTAGTATCTGCCGCAGTTACTATGCGGGCGCTTTCTATCAGCGGTGGTAGTGGCTATAAGATCGAGTGCAAATCACCTGCTAACGTTACGTAATAAGATGTACCGTAAGGAGAGAGAATGCCTGTTGTTACTATTGATCCGGCAGCGGTTGAGCGGTTTGAATTAAAAACTGCTCCTGCTGATCCAAACGATCCCACAGATGAAAACGGTTGGGTGCAGCTTCGTGCGCTTCCATATGGCATGAAGCTCACCCGCCGCGATAAAGCTACTAAGATGAGTATGCGAACTGAACGGCAAGAGGGAAAAAGACCAACTGAGGGAGACGTCGTAACTGAATTACAGAATTATAGCGAATGGCTTGCACAATACGATTTTGCATACTGTATCGTTGACCATAACCTTACAGATCAGAATAAACAAAAGCTCAATTTCTCTAACGCAATGTCACTCAAGTTACTTGATCCAAAAGTTGGTTCGGAAATTGAGCGTCTAATCAACTCACTTAATGAGGAAGAAGACGAGTTGATGTTGGAGGATTTTCAACCATTGTTGAGTACATCATCTTCGAACGGACAGAGCGACTTGAACAAGGAAAAGTCATCAGAGACGGAAACGGAAACGTCTTAAGAAACGAAGTCGGTCAACCTCAATTAATTCCATACGATGAATCTCTTGTAACACTAGCTTATGAGTGGGTTAGGATAGCTTCTCTATGTTCACGCCTTAACGTCCTTCCGGCTGTGGGCGGTGTAAAAGACCAAGACCCGCGTGATTTAACTAAGTTGAGTATTGTGTTGAGTGCGATAGATAAGAAGCAAGACGCAGATATGGAAGCGAGCAGCAAGAAGAATGGCTAGCGCATACGAATTAATGCTCATTCTGCGTGGGCGTAACTATCTGTCTAATGATCTTAGACGGGCGAGTAGTGATTTAAGTCGTATGCAAGCTCGACAGCTAGCCGGCCAACGGTTAACTGTTGCTCAGCAGCAGAAACTTAGTCAAATTATACAGAAGAAGGATGACTTACGTGCTTTAGAAGCCAGAGCTATCGCTGTCGAGCATATAGGCCGTGCTTTTCAAACGGTTGGTTTCTTTGCTACGGCTGCATTTGGGGCTGCCGCTGCTGCCGCTGCTAAGTTTCAAACTGAATCTGCAATGGCTGCAACTCAGGCTATCACTGCTGGACATAGTAGTCTTGGTGAAGTCTTGCGGAGTGGTAACCAAATTAGTCAAAATATTACAAATTTGCTTGCTAGTGGTGGTGCTGTAGCATCTCCGACAGAATATCAAAAAGCAACATATGACGTTCTTTCAGGTATTCCACAGATTCAGGGCACTAGCCTGCAACGTGTTCGACAAGCTAGTAGTCTTATCAAAGAATTAAATCAGGTTGCAAAGGCTAACTATGGTCTTGTAGATTTCAATGGAGTTACTCAGGCTGCAATTACTCTCGTAGATACGTTTCATATTAGATTAAAAGATTTACCAGCCGCATTTGACAATGTACAAGCTGCTGTGAACCGTGGTCGTTTAACAATGGAACAGTACGTAACAGGGTTAAATACAGCCGCACCTGCTGCTAAACAAGCAGGATACAATCTTAGACAGATGGATGCAACTCTCTCGTTCCTATCAACGAAATTTCCTAATTATACTCGTGCGACAATTGGTTACGCTCGTTTGTTAGATGTTCTTGCTAATCCAAAATTTATTGCTGCTATGCGAGCCAATGGTGTACAGATAACCGATATTACTGGTAAACATTTACTTCCCTTTGAAACTATTATCGAAAGATTAGTCAAGCGTTGGCCTCAGTTAGCGCAAGGTGGTACTTTTGCTGCAAACTTTATTAAGGCAATGAGCGGAGCTACTGGAACTATTCAGGCTAGACGTGCCCTTACGGTTAGTGCTCAAGATGTACAAGGATTGACTAATTTCTCTAGAGAGCTTCCACGACTAGCACCCGGTCTAGTAAGTGCGCAAGCAAAAGTGGCAGATGCAACTACTCAAGTAAAATGGAAGGAGTTTGTAAACCAGCTTCATGCTGTTGTCCTTGAAATAGGAGTTAATGCAATTCCTGTGTTCAAAGCTTTAATTGGCCCTATTCAAAAAGCAGTTGAATGGTTTGATAAACTGTCTCCACATACAAGAAAGCTGATTGGTGAAATAGGCGCTATTAGCTCAGTTTCAGTACTCTTTATTGGTACTATAGGAGTTCTTATCGGCTCCTTTACTAGAATGTATGCGGTTTTTCGGCTGTTTACTTTGGGTCGGGGCGGTTTATTATCCGCTGAAAGTGGTTTTATTAGAGCTGGTACTGCAATGAGAGTCGGTTTAATCGGTGCGATTCTTGTTGTACTTCCGCTTCTTCTCAAGTATCACGATCAAATAAGTCGTGTAACTGGAGGTTTAATAGGATTTCAAGGTGCTTTAAGATTGATTTCTGCTATATTAGCAGTTATGACGATGCGCACGTTAATCAATAATATGGTAACATTAGGAGGCGCTGCTAGTACTACAGCCGGTGAATTAGGATTAGTACAAAGAAATCTCGCACTTATCAATGGATACGTAGCAGTTGCAACAATTATAATTATATATCGTCGTCAAATTAAAGATTTCGTTAACAGAACTGCTGATAAATTATTTGGTTGGTTGCCAGGATCACATTGGGACCCAACGAGTCTCGAACGAAGAATGATTCCAGGTCTTGCATGGTTGCAAGATAAAAGCCAGGGTGTTATTAATATCCTAACATTCGGTACTGCTAGAGATTTGCAACGTCAGAAGAACTTGGCTAATGCAACGGCTAATACAATGGCAAGCCAGACTGAAGATTTAGCTGCAAAAGTACGTGCTGCGAGAGCGAGAGTAAGACGTGCGGCAAGAGACGCCCGCGATCCTACTACTGGAGGCGGTGCGGCACCCGCTCCATTTACTGATGCGGATGTTTTAGCGGCGGTGAAGAATATTGTCAAACTTGATGATCTTGCTCGACGTAAGTCTACACTGAAAAACTTCGAGGCTGCAAATGCAGCTTTGAATGATTTACAGTCTAAGGCATCTAAACAACAATTTGCAGCGGCTCAGGATCTTATAAGTGCATTGGAGTCACAAGATAAGGCTCACACGAAAAAAGCTGTAGATGAAGAAAAGAAGCGTGAACGCTTATTAGCAGCTGAACGCAAACGTGCAATGCAGAATGCTCAGCGAGAAATTACACAAGCTGCACAGTCGTTGCAATCCAGCTATCAACAGATGTATCAGCAAAACCAGACTGCTTTTGGAACACTCTTCCAAGGGCCAGTTATGACCGGCGCAAGAATGCAGAATAGATTGCAGTGGGGCGGTAGAGTAACTGGACAAGATTTGCTACGGGATATCAAGGCGCAAGTCTTTCAGTTTAGAATGTGGCGTAATTTGATTAATAGGCTTGCAAAAGCTGGTGCGCCTCAAGAGCTTATTAATCAGATTATGGCTGGCGGCCCTAGTACAATGCCGGAAGTACGAGCACTTCTGAGCCTGGGAAAAACTGATCTTCGTAGTTACTTTAGAACATTTGAACGTGGACAAGAGCTTATCCAAGTTGCTACAAAACGAGATTTGACTCGACAACTCGGTCATTATCGTAAGTACGGGCAAAATATCGCCCTTGCAATTATTCAGGGACTGCGTGATGAACAAGTTCCGATGCTTAATTACTTCGAAAAAATTATTATGAAAATGTTCCCTGGTTTAACAAAGCGTGCTGGTGGCGTTGCAGCAGGTACACATCATGGTGGTATTCACGAACATCCACATCCTGCTGGTAGTGTAAGACCTACACGTGGTAGAGGTGGAACAAGGATTACTCCAACACCGGAAAGTAGATTTAGCGGTCCTCATACAGTTCATTATCATGTTCACACTTCACATGTGGATACCTCTACAGCATTGCGTAAAGCACGTAACTTCCATAAAGCTACCTACGGATCGCAGGGGTGGGTAGGTGCTTAGCAAATTTGAGTTTACGCCGAATTCGGATGCAAAATCTACTGCTGTGGTGGCATGGGATATTGGCGATAACTCAGTCAATCAAATGCCCATCACGAACTTGCAGTTTGAGTATACGAGAAGCAGTATCAGACGACCGAAAATGGAGCATGTAGGATCATGGCCTGGATTCAACAAGATAGACGAAATCCTGGTTCACGTGGATTTCGACATTATAGGAAGCACCACCGCAGACTTCAATGCCAGGAAGCGGACGCTTCAAAACTCATTCAGTCCAGCAAACAATCTTGCAGCTTTAATAGTCGAAAAAATCGGCGACTTGAAATTGAATTTCGACGGTGATACTGAGGATATGACTGGCCCTGTAACACTCGATGGTGATATCAGTATACCGTATACAGGGCCAATGCTTGCAAGCTGTCAGATGACACTTGTTATTTATCAGGGCTACATGAATGGCGTCGTAACTCCGGCCAATGTGTATTACCCACGCTAATGGCCTTCAAGGTCAATCACAAGCAGCACAATGGTACGCTCATTGAAGCGTTTTTTCCAGAGAATCTCAGATTTACGCTTAATAAGAAAGATGTGCATACATGCCAGTATGAACGTTCTCACGCTGCTGGCGTTGCTGCCGATTTTGTAGGCGCGTATCGCACAGACTTTGAGTTGATTTGGTTCGATCCATCAACTCTTGCGGAGACAATCATCTTTTCAGGAATGCACGTCCCTTCACCCGAAGTTCATAAAGGTGATGGTTTCTCTACTATTTACGGCAAGGACTGGAAACACTATCTGCAACGCAGACATTATCCGTTTGATCCCGCTAATCCCAATACTTATCTCGTCGGTACTCCACCAGCGGGTTATGCAATGTATCGAAACGCTGACGTTACCGTACACGTCAAAGCTCTTTTAGACACAACACTCTCAATGGCAAATAGTCTCGCTCTTACGTATCCAACACTTGGAACGGCTGTGGGCATTCCTACAAATTTCCAGCTTGCCTTGGCCGACACTACCGATATTCTTTCGCTTATTAGCGGTTTATCAGATGTGAACCCCGGCTTCGATTTTGAAATTCTTCCAACAAAAGAGTTTCGTATCTATTCACCACACAAATATGATCCTGCAAGCTGGAATACGCCATCAGTATGTGACTATACGTTCGATAGCACCAATCAAAACTTGATTACAACCGGCCCAGAATACGTAAATAACGGCCCACAATGCACACACTTCTTTGCATACGGCTCTGGCATCGGTGCAAACAGTACAAATGTAGGACTTGTTCTTGGAATGCCCGCTGCGGAAGCTGTTTATCGAAGACTTGACGGTAGCCAGAACTACGATAGTGTCAAAAGTAAGGCAGATATTCATTTGCGTGCGATGAAAGATTTTGCATGGATGGCAAATCCTGCACATGATATTCGCTTTAGTGTACAAGCTGAGCACATTGCAAATTTCTTCACCTTGTTCCAGCCTGGTTATGCCATCTGGCTCGATAATGACTTGACTTCTCACCATATTCAATCGGCGCAAGAGATCGTCCAAATGGATTGTGTAGCTGATGGCAAAGGTGGTTGTGAAGTCACATTCGGCCTAAATGAGTTATACGATCCTACGACTGCGGGAGTGAACGAACCATAATGCAAGTCGTCCAGATTGATAGAGATTATCTTGAAACGCTAACGAGGCGTGCTAGTGCGCTGGAACATCGAGTGAAGGCATTAGAGACTGCAAACACTCCTACTGTACCTATCTACGATTCTGCTAATATGCCTAGCTTGGCAGTTGAGGGACAAATTGCTATTGCTACTGGTAGTAGCGGAGGCGGCGGTGGTGGTAGTGCCCTTTCACCAGTGTATACGAGCTACAATGGGCTTAGTCCAGTTCAGGGAACTGTAAGTGTACAAACGAATCAAAGTGGTAATTGCCCACTTCCAAGTGCTCCATATAGTGGCACTGAAGTGTTTGATCGTTCAACTCCATCAAGCCCGAAAATTCTAGTAGCTGGTGTTTATCAGTTCTCATTTCGGTGTCGTTTTGTAATTCCGTTGAGTTATGGCGCATTCTCAGCAGGTTGGTCGTTTGTTGCATCTATTGGCGGTGTACCTGGTCAACCTATGGAAACATATGTTTGGCCGAGTGCTGGAACGTTTACTCCGGAGGTTGAAGTAACGTCGATGCCCGTATCTTTAGCTGCAAATGCAGTTGTTAACTTTACCGTGTCAAATCAAGGAAACTTCGGACTCGGCCCAACATATGCGTGCGCATGGGGAGCCTGGAATGTTTCCGTAGCTAAACTTGCTTGAGTGACTACTCCATACCGTTATCAAGGTGGTGCTTGGCAACCACTTGCTGTTAGTGAAGGAAGACTCTTCTACGATGGTGCATGGCACAGTCCTTGTGACGGCCCAAAGACTTTGTGGCATTACGTAAATGGTGCTTGGGTAGAATACAACTGCGGTCCACCTCTTAATTTCATCTACTTTTTTGGATATCCCGATGTTAATGAAAATTCTCAGAGAGTGCAAGCTATTAAGCCAGATGGCTCAACAATAGTAGGCAGCAACAAAGTTACTGCGTTTACTATTTCTACACAAGATTCTCAATCTGCGCGCGATTTTAACTGGATTCTTGTGTCTCGTGATTATGTACATGTTTATGCAAAAAGAAATTTAGGAACTAGCATTGGAGTTTCCTTTACTTTTACTAGAGATGTTTTTACCTATTTCAATCCACATAGCTCATCGCCTATTGGAATAACATTTGATCTTACAAACCAAGGTAATAATGTTGCACCTGCTGCGCCACTTTATGTGGAATTTGAAATTGCATCTGATGGCGGATTTAACGGGCTTATGTACGGTTCTACATCTACATTGATTTCTACTGCACCGATTGTTACCATAACCTATGATGATCTTTCAACGAATCAATTAGGATTGTATGATTCTAATGGAGATGGGCATCCGGACGGAATAGTAGATTTAGAATTTCCGTCTGCGCCTCTAGGATTAGGTGCTAACATTGATGAAACTAGTTGGCATAAAATATATTGGAAAATCCCTGATGGTGGTCAACAATCAGAAATGGGTTTTGATTCGGTAATTAATTACCACCCCGGAGTTCATTCAGGTGCTTCTGGCAAGAAAATTAAATCTATCACTGTTGGAGTTCAGTACGATAATTCCTATGGTGGTGGTTATTGGTATATGGGTCGCGTAAGAATCGGAACTGCCTACCAAGATGGAAGTGTTGCGACTTACGCGGCGCACAATGATGGTTATCCATGGCCTAATTACGGTACTACACCAGTTTTGCAACAACCACAAAGTTCAGATTCACCTGATCTTTCGCAACATAGACAATATTTCATTAGTCTTCAACATTCAGGAACTACTCCAGATCCAGATATAACTTGGAGTTATCCTTCTTTTTCTGTCGCAAACCAGTTTCCACCATCGGGCGGCGCTCCGGCACAAGAGATTTGGGAACTCGATACTACTGTAGGAGACTTCGATCCAACTCTTACTAATCATCCAACTTATCCGAACAAGAGGATATACCGTATAAATCATGGAAATTATGCCACGTACCCTAATGCCTGGATAAATCTTAGACCGCAGATTACTGGTCATGGATTGGATGCGACTGTTTCATATTTGGAAAATAGCACTCCGGTCGTATCATTGTATCGCATCGACATTGCTACAGACACTAGAACATTACTTAAATCCGGCTTTGATTACTCAGGTGGAGATCAAACTTCGGGTTTCAATGCACAGTTCTCACCTTCAGGAAATAAGATATCATGGTTTAAGGGTGCTGCTGGACAATTTATCGGCTTTTGCAACAGAGATGGCTCTGGGTATTTTGAACGTAGCATGGTTACTTGGGGGCCACCAGCAAATTTTGAGGGTCTTGCTTTTGATCCTACCAACGAGAATGAATATTACTATACGGGATACTTTCCACCTAATCAATATTGTGCTATTTATAAAGGTTATGTAGATAATGTAACTTCTCCGGTCAACATCTGGTTAAGTACTAATTACTCTGTCTATCAAGCTCAAAGTATACCTGTGCTTTCACCTGACGCATCGAAAATAGCTTTTATCATGAGCGGTACTAGCCATCCTGATTTGTATGTTATGAATAAGGACGGATCGAGTCTCACTAATATAACTTCTTCTATAGGATTATCAATCGGTCCTCGTTCTTTTACATGGTCAAAGGACGGAACACAAATCGCAGTCGGATTTCAGAGCAATACAGGATCATTTCCTAGTGACAACCTAGTAGTATATATCATAACTATAGCCTCAGGTGCTTATACACAGATCATCTCTGGAAGTGATGGAATCCCAACAGAATTTTCTGGCGGCCTGAAATGGTTTTATGGTCATAATGCGTTTGATTAAGGAGAGAATATGGCTAATTGGTGGGAAACAGCATATAAAGGTGGTGGACCAGCTAGGCCAAAAGGATTCCCACGGCCGTTGTATCCGCCGGATGCACAAGGATATACACCATCAGTAGACGGCCCAGACGTTATTGCGTATAAGAGAACTATTAGTAGACTAGGGCGCTGGCCGTGGCAGACTTTTGATAGCAGTTACAGCAATAACTTTGCTCATGGCAAAGCTGGTGGTAATGTCCCTGATAGCGGTATTGCAGGCTTTCAGCGGCAGATGAATATAAAGCCCACAGGGTACATCGGACAGGCGACGTTTGATAACATGCGTTACGCGCTTATACCTGATGGATTACCGAATGCAGGACAACAGGGTATGGACGCTACAGCGGTTAACCTCATCAATCAGGCTTACGATCAATTCCAAAAGCCACCCGCACCGGATGTAACGCCAGCATTAAGGCGTGTCGCTATTCCTAGCCCTAACTTCTCAAGTAGAGGTGGTGCGGATGTAAGATTGATTGTTCTTCATACCGCAGAAGGTGCGCGTACTATCGAAGAACTCGGTAACTTCTTCGCTAATCCAAACAGCGGTGTTAGTTCACACGTTGGCATTGACGACAAAGACGGCATTATTGGTGAGTATGTTCAGCGACCTAACAAAGCATGGACAGCAGCAGGCGCTAATCCTGTAGCTGTACAAGTAGAGCTATGTGCATTTGCGCGCTGGACAGTAGTCGAGTGGAATCAGCATCCAAATATGCTAGAGAATTGCGCTCGCTGGATTGCCGAAGAAGCAAAGAGATTCAACATTCCGATTCAGAAGCTTACGGCCTCACAAGCACAAAGTAGTGGTCGTGGCGTATGTCAACATGCTGATTTAGGTGCATGGGGTGGTGGTCATTGGGACTGTGGTAGTGGCTTCCCGATGGATGTAGTTATTGCAAAAGCAAGGAGTTTACGTGTCTGAAACACCAATACCACATGAACCAGATGAATGGGAAGTTGATTGGCCTGAACCTCAACCAGAACCAGAAACGGAACCTGCTGAACCTTGGAATAAAGAGGAATAGAGAGAATGTGCTTGCCGAAATCGTCACAGGCGATCTTCTCGGCACAGTTGGAGTGTTTCTCTCTGGAGCAGGCAGCCTGCTTACTGCATTTGGTGCAATTCACTACGAAAAGAAACGCGGCGAGAAGGAATGTGCTGAACGTTTCGATAAATTCATGGCAGGATTAAAGTTAAGAGATGAGCTAAATGTGGAATAAATGGAGAGTGTATGTATTAGCAAGCACAAGTCTTGCACTTGCAGGTACTTCTGGCTTTCTTACGTCACAGGTGTTTGCGGCGAGTAATCAAACGCCGACAAAGACAGTGAC
>Ga0126381_100002685_pt1 | contig 19241 bp, 17 predicted proteins | sample PanSoiMetPlot_28_FD_96465 | JGI IMG/M metagenome (GOLD analysis project Ga0126381, IMG submission 96465) | Tropical forest soil microbial communities from Panama - MetaG Plot_28 | ecosystem: Environmental > Terrestrial > Soil > Tropical forest > Bulk soil | place: Panama | collected 2016-02-17
ATTAACACAGCAATATCAAAGGGGTAGTCCGCCAAGCGAAACATGCTCGGCGGTAGCATGGGTCGCGACCGCGGCAGCCGCGGTCGCGAGGCTTGGGCTGGAACTATTGGCCGTGGTTCTCGAGAACCAAACGGCAGGGCTTGGAGATTTTTTCGCGTTCCGATTTAAGACAGGCCAACACCTTGAAGCTGTCCGGAATGTCGTCCTTGCAGTAGTGGTGGGCATCGCCGGCGCATGCTGCCTGCTCCTGCGGCGTTCCCTGGAGATACGTGCCACCGGGAAGCACGATCGACGTGCCGTTCTGGTTCTGGGCCAGGACCGGAGGGGCACTCAAAGCCAAGACGCTCAAAGCCAAGAGCAAACCGACAACAAAGGGGGTGCGACGTGACATCGTCTTCCTCGACTCCTTCTGTTCTTATCCGAACACCATGCCAAGCCGGTGCGCTCGCGCCTGTCAATTCATTTTTGCACCGGCGCCGCAATCCACCCACAACCGAAAACTGGGACCTTCTGCAACCACGATAATCGATGCGTTGGGTGCATACTTGCCTGTTCTTTTGCAGCCACACCCCCCGCTCCGGCAGCGCAAGGCGGGGCATCCCGGCGACGCGCAAAGCCGGCTCATTCGCTACCCTCACCGGCTGGCGCCTCAAATCCGGTCGCCCGCAACAGCTTTTGGGCTTCGCGTGATCCCAGCAGCGCAATAAAGGCGCGGGCGGCGTCGGGCCGGGCACTGCCGGCGTGCACGGCAGCGCGATAGGTGGTGTCCTTCCCCAACGGTTTGGGCAGGGAACCGACCACACAGATTCCCTTGACCACCAGCATTTCGCTGATCTGCGTCATACCGATGTCGGCAACGCCCTCGGCCACGCGACGTGCGACCTCTCCGCCGCTTTGTTGTGGCAGGCCTTTGTTCTTCATCATGTCGGCAAGGCCGATGCGCTCGAACAATTCGGCGAGGTAGACGCCGGCCGAACCGCCGACCGCGGGATCGCTGAACGCAACCGAGCGCGCGTTTGCAAGCGTGGCCCTGAAAGTCTCCGGCGTCGAGATATCCGGGTTGGCCGCGCCTTGTGGCACGGCGAGCCCGATCCCGGTGCTGCCGATTGTTTGAGTGCTCGTTGCCTCGATCCGACCTGATTGTTGCAGACGCTCGATGAGCGGCGCCGACAGAACGAGAACATCGGCCGTATCGCCGGCATCGAGCTTGGCCTGCAGCGCGCCAACGGTTCCGAAGGTGACGTCGACGTATCGTCCGGTTCGCTCGGTGAAGGTCTTCGCCACTGCGCTGGCGACTTCAGTGAGAGCGCGTGCGCACATCACGCGCAACGGGAGCGAAGATGTATGTCCGACATCAGGTTGTGAAACAACCATAGGCCTGCAGCCCCTTCGGTGTTGTGCCGAATGTTGCTATGACACGATCCGGCCGTTGCAAACAAGAACGAGGGAAGGATTGAGATGCGCAAGGGATGTCGCGTCGTAGCCTGCGCGTTCATCGCCATCCTCTCTGCCTATGCGCGGACCGCTCACGCCGAGCCGGTCCGCATTCGCATTGCCTGGGTGAACGCCTACAGCACGCTGGTGCCGCTGTTGCTGCAAAAGAGCGACCTTTTCCACTATGCCGGTCAAAGCTATGTCGTCGAGCCCGTGCATTTCAATGGAAGCTCGCCACAGATTACCGGTCTCGCCGCCGGCGAAATCGATATCGCGGCCCTCGCCTTTTCTTCCTTCGGTCTCGCGATCGAGAATGCCGGCATGGACGACTTGCGCGTCATAGCGGACGGATTTCAGGACGGGGTCGACGGGTATTTTTCCAACGCCTACATGGTCCGAAAAGACAGCGGGATCGCGGCCATCGAAAATCTCAAAGGCAAAGTGCTGGCTTCGAATGGCTTCGGCGGCGCGCTCGACATGGCCATCCGGGCGATGCTGCGCAAACACGACCTGGAAGACAAGGCGAACTACACCCTGATCGAGGCGCAGTTTCAGAACATGACGGCGCTGCTCAACGACAAGAAGGTCGATCTGATCACCGCGGTGCCGCCTTATGTCTACGATCCGGCGTTGCAGCAGAATGCAGTCACCTTGTTCACGATGAGAGACGCCTTGGGGCCTACCCAAATGCTGTTTTTCACGGCCCGCGAGGCATTCATCGAGAAGAACCGATCGGCGCTCGTCGACTTCTTCGAAGATATGATGCGGTCGCTGCGGTGGTTCAGCGATCCCACGAACCGCGCCGATATGCTCAAACTCGTCGCCAATTTCACCAAGCAGCCGCAAGAGCGTTTCGCGGCGTGGTTCCTGACCCAACGCGATTCCTATCACGACCCCGCGATGCGGCCGAACCTGGACGCGCTGCAGCACAATCTGCAGACGCAGCGCGAGCTCGGATTTCTCAAGACGACGATCGATATCCGCAACCATGCGGATCTCGGCATGGTCGACGAGGCCGCGAACCGTCTCAAATGAACGCGGAGTGCTGCGCGTCCCTCTCAAACCGAACAAATGGAGACCTCTTTGCCAAAGTTCAACGAGCTTGTGCGTGGACCTGACCTGATCGTCGCCCCAGTCGCGCTCAATCCGATCATGGCGCGGCTTGCCGAAGCATCGGGGTTCAAGGCGATCTATCTCAGCGGCGGTTCGCTCGGTTGGCTCAAATGTGTGACCGAGGCGAACCTGACGCTGCCGGAGATGATCGAGGTCGTCACCGACATGCGCACCGTTTGCAAATTGCCGGTCGTACTCGATGCGGGCGGCGGGTGGGGCGATCCCATTCACGTGCATCGCACCATCGCCATGTGCGAGGTCGCCTGCGTCGCCGCCATCGAAATCGAAGATCAATTGCTGCCCCGACGCGTCGAACACCATGTCGGAATCGACCATCTGATCTCGACGGAGCTTATGGTGGACAAGATCAAGGAGGCGCGCGCGGCGCGCTCCAACTCCGATCTCGTCATCATCGCGCGCACCAACGCGAGGCGCGTCTACGATCTCGAGGAGGCCTTGCGGCGGGCAGAGGCGTTTCACCGCGCCGGCGCCGACATGCTGTTCGTGTTCACCCGCAATGCGGAAGAGATGCGGATCGTCGGCGAACGCCTGCCGCCGCCGCTGATGCTATTTGCGCCGCCGGATGGGTTTGCCGGCTTCCCGCTGTCGCAGCGCGATCTCGCCAAGCTTGGCTATCGTCTCGCCGCCTCCTCCGGTTCGGCGTTCGCCGCCATGCACAAGGCGGTGCGGCAATCTTATGAATGCCTCGCGCAGGACAAGCTCGACCCCCAGCTCGGGCCCGGCGGCGCCGAGAATGAGATGAGGGCGGCACAACAGACCTGCGATCTCGATCGCCTGCTGGTCATCGAACGACGGACCATGAAAACGTAGGTCCGAGGAGCGCGGCATTCTTATAGAATGAAATCCGTTGCCGTCATTGCGCGCCTGATCTATGCACTCGGACCGGCCTTCGGATAAGATTGATAGCTCTCGTGACATCCGGAAACCTGCCGCCACTGTTTTCTTGAGGAGACGCTCATGTACGCCGATGTTCAGTTGTTTATCGATGGCGCTTGGAAGACGGCGGCCAGCGGCAAGACGATCTCCGTGCTCAATCCGGCAACCGCAGAGCCGATCGGGACGGTTGCGCACGCGGACAAGGCCGATCTCGACGCCGCGCTCGCCGCCGCGCAAAAAGGCTTCGAGGCTTGGCGCAAGGTGTCCGCCTATGACCGCTACAAGATCATGCGCAAGGCCGCCGATACGCTGCGCGCGAAGGCCGACGAGGTCGCACGCCTGATGACGCTGGAGCAAGGCAAGCCGGTCGGCGAGGCAAAGCTCGAGACCCTTGTCGGCGCCGACGTCATCGACTGGTTCGCAGAGGAAGGCCGGCGCGCCTACGGTCGCACGATCCCGGCGCGCGGCGCCGGCATTTATCAACTCGAGCTGAAGGAGCCCGTCGGCCCCGTCGCCGCGTTCACGCCTTGGAACTTCCCGATCAACCAGGCCGTGCGCAAGATTTCGTTGGCGGTCGCCGCCGGCTGCTCGATCATCATCAAGGGGCCGGAGGAGACGCCGGCGTCCTGCGCCGCGCTCGTCGACGCCTATGCGGCCGCCGGCGTTCCCGCCGGCGTCATCAATCTGGTGTTCGGCGTGCCGTCGGATGTGTCGGAATATCTCATTCCGCATCCGGTGATCCGAAAGATCTCCTTTACCGGGTCGACCGCGGTCGGCAAGCAGCTGGCGAGCCTCGCCGGCCTGCACATGAAAAGGGTGACCATGGAGCTCGGAGGACATGCGCCGGCGATCGTGTTCGCCGACGCCGACCTCGATGCCGCCGCCAAAATTCTATCAGCCAACAAGTTCCGCAATGCCGGCCAGGTGTGCGTCGCGCCGACGCGTTTCATGGTGCAGGAGCCGGTCTACGAGAAATTCCTCGGCAAGTTTGTCGAAGCGGCGAAGGCGATCAAGGTCGGCGACGGCCTCACCGAAGGAACCCGCATGGGACCGCTGGCGCACGCGCGCAGGCTCGACGCGATGGAGGCGTTTGTCGCCGACGCGGTGGCGCAGGGCGCCAGCGTCGAAACCGGTGGGCGACGCATCGGCAACAAAGGCTATTTCTTCGAGCCGACGGTGCTCACCAACGTTCCGAAGTCAGCGCGCGTGATGAACGAGGAGCCCTTCGGCCCGATCGCCATCGTCGGATCGTTTGCGGAATTCGACGACGCCGTACGCGAAGCCAACCGCCTGCCCTATGGGCTTGCATCGTACGCCTATACAAAATCGTCCAAGACCGCGGCGGCGCTCGGGGCGGCGATCGAGGTCGGCATGCTCTCGATCAATCACCACGGCATCGCACTGCCGGAAGTCCCCTTCGGTGGCGTCAAGGACTCAGGCTATGGCAGCGAAGGCGGCGCCGACGCGATCGAGGCGTACCTCAACACCAAGTTCATCACGCATATGGCGTGACGGCTGACCGTACGGGCTGGACTGAGCTCTGTCATCGGATTCGGCGATTTGAATTAATGTGACGCGTCCTGTTAGGCGACGCCACCTGACGTCGCGTCTCACATTTTTGTGAAAATCCGGTCGCCATAGGACCGAAAACTTTTGCTCGCGTGATGATTTGTCGGAGCGTGGAGCCGCCGGGGGCATTCATGCGCCCATCCCAAAATACCGTCAGCCGAGCCAACACCCGAAGGGATCACATGTCCAGCGACGCCATCCTTCAATCGCAAGCAGACAATCCGACGGAGAACATCGATGCGATCCCGGAAGCGCCCTTCTATATCCCGTCCACGGGTCCAACGACCCGCCCCCGCCGCGCGCTCAAGTACGGCGACACGTTCATCGTGCTCGACAGTCATGGGGATATCGGCGCCTCCCCCGGCGGGCCTGACGGCCTGTTTCACGCCGACACGCGATTTCTCTCGCGGCTTGCTTTCACCCTCAATGGCGAGCAGCCGCTGCTGCTCGGCTCCAACGTCCGCGACGACAATGCGCTTCTCTCGATCGACCTGACCAATCCCGACACCTATATCGGCGACCAACTCGTTTTGGCAAAAGACACGGTTCACATCGTGCGCACCGTGTTCGTCTGGCACGAAACGGCGTACCAACGATTGGCAATACGCAATTACGGCGACCATCCGATCGACTTGAACCTGACCTTCTATTTCGAGAGCGATTTTTCCGACCTCTTCGAGGTGCGCGGACTCCGTCGCCCACGCAGGGGCACCATCGGCAGCAGCACCGTCGATCGCGACCGCGCGACATTGTCCTATCAGGGCATCGATGGCCGTCTGCGCCGCACGTTCATTGCTTTCGATCCGGCGCCATCGACGCTTCAACCAAAATTGGCGTCGTATCGCTTCTCTCTCGCGCCCGGACGGATGAAACCGATCTTTCTCACCAGCAGCTGCGATCGCGAAACAGAGCCAAATCCGAAGCCGTTTGCTCGCGTCCTGCACGCGGCAAGCCGCGAATTGCGCCGCGCGACGCAGAACACGACGACAGTTGAGACTGCCAACGACATCTTCAACGAGGTGCTCTGTCGGTCGATGGCAGACTTGTGCATGCTCGTGACCGATACGCCGGAAGGGCCTTATCCCTACGCCGGAATTCCCTGGTACTCCACGACATTCGGTCGCGACGGCATCATCACTGCGCTGCAGATGTTGTGGTTTCGGCCCAGCGTCGCACGCGGCGTGCTGCGTCGCCTCGCCGCCTTCCAGGCAAAGGCCGAGGATGCATCGGCTGACGCGCAGCCGGGAAAAATTCTGCATGAGATGCGTTTCGGTGAAATGGCGGTGCTGCGCGAAGTGCCATTCGGCCTGTACTACGGAAGCGTCGACGCAACGCCGCTCTTCGTCGTGCTGGCCGGGCTCTATGCCGAACGCACCGGCGACTACCAGACGATCATCGAGCTTTGGCCGGCGATCGAAGCGGCGCTGGCCTGGATCGACGGATTCGGCGATCCCGATCAGGACGGCTTCGTCGAATATCGCCGGGCCACGGAGACAGGCCTTGCCAATCAGGGATGGAAGGATTCTCACGACGCGATCTTTCACGCCGATGGAAGGCTGGCAGAGGGACCCATCGCATTGGCGGAAGTGCAGGGTTATGTGTTCGCCGCCAAACGGCACGCGGCGCGCTGCGCGCGGCAGATTGGTCTCGTCGAAAGGGCGCACAAGCTCGACGGCGAGGCCACGCGCCTCGCACGTCAGTTCGAGGACGCGTTCTGGTGTCCGGACATGGGCACTTACGCGCTGGCGCTCGACGGCGCGAAGGCGCCTTGCCGCATCTATAGTTCGAACGCCGGACAGGTGCTGTTCACCGGCATTTGCGCTCCGGATCGCGCCGCCGAAATCGCTCATGGCCTGATGCAGCCGCGCTTCTTCTCCGGCTGGGGCATTCGCACGGTCGCGCGCGGCGAGGCGCGATACAATCCAATGTCCTATCACAACGGCTCGATATGGCCGCATGACAACGCGCTGATCACGCTCGGATTTGCGCGCTACGGCCTGATGCAGCCGGTCGAACGCGTCTTCCAGGGTTTGTTCGAGGCCGCTGCCTACATGGACCTGCGGCGTCTGCCGGAGCTCTTCTGCGGCTTCCAACGCGCGCGCGGCCGCGGGCCCACGCTTTACCCCGTGGCGTGCTCGCCGCAAGCGTGGGCGAGCGCGACGCCGTTCAGCCTGCTTGAGGCGGCGCTCGGGTTGGAATTTGATACCGCCGCCGGTGAGATCCGCCTGCGCAATCCGCGGCTGCCCAAATTTCTAGACGTGGTGGTGCTGCGCAATCTCCAACTCAATCAGGCGAGCGTAGACCTCAAGGTCCATCGTCACGGCGAGGAGGTTTCGGTGGAGCTTCTGGGCACAAGCGGCAAGATCCAGGTCTCCGTGGCGTTCTCGCGCTGATCTCTTGTCGCGCCCCCCTTTTCCAGTCGCAATGGAACCGCCCTGCCGCTCTCGCCGTTGGTTTCTTTGTCACCAACGGCATGAGGAGATGACATGCGCGGTCAACCACGCTGGGCTGTGGCGTTGGCTGCGGCCATACTCGTTGCCGGAACGCAATATTCCGCCGCAAAAAAGGACGATCGGCACAAGGCTCACCCCGCCCCATCGGCGCCTGCCGCGCAAACGGCTTCACCGCCGGCGCCCGCGCCGCCATCACGCCCCCCGGCGAACCCGCAGGGCGCGCCCGGCGTGCAACCATCTGCCGTGGTCGTCGAGAAACAAGAGGTGCAGACGATACTCGGCAAGGCTGTGCGCAGCAGTGCCGGCGAAGACATGGGTCGCCTTGTGGACGTCGTCGTTGACCGCGAGGGGCAAGCGCGCGCCGCGGTGATCGACTTCGGCGGCTTTCTCGGCGTCGGCAGCCGAAAGATCGCTGTCGACTGGAAGGCGCTGCATTTCTCACCCAGCGACCCGCAAGGCAGCACCATCACGCTGGCGCTGACGCGCGACCAGGTCAAGGCGGCACCCGAGTACAAGGATGGCGGCCCGGTCGTGATCCTGAGTGCCTTGGGTGATCTGCAGCCCATGCCAGCCATCAATCCCCAAGCACAGGAGAAATGACGCTGGCTCAGCTCCCGTTGGACAGCTATGGGTCCGGCAGCGGGGCTGGTGGCCGCGGGGCCAGGGTGCACGCCTCCCCGCCAGAGAACAACAGACCGCACCCCTCGACGTCGAGCCTTCACGGCCTCGACTGGTTCGTGTTTTTCGTCGCCAATGTGCAAACCGGATTCGGTCCGTTCGTTTCGGTCTACCTGACCGCCGCAGCGTGGACGCAGGTCGATATCGGCCTGGTGCTGACCATTGGCGGCTTGGTGGCGCTTGTCGGGCAGATGCCCGGCGGCGCGCTTGTCGATGCCGCAAGATCGGAGCGCTTCGTAGCCGCAATCGCCGTCATTGTAATTGGCGCCAATGCGCTCCAATTCGCGGCGTGGCCGATCTACCCAGTCGTCCTGACTGCGGTGGTCCTGCACTCTGCGGCCAGTTGCGTGCTCGGCCCGGCGATTGCGGCGATCAGTCTCGGGCTCGTCGGACCCGAGCACGTCGGCGAGCGCTTTGGACGCAACGCCCGCTTCGCATCGATCGGCAACGGCCTGGCCGCCGCCGCGATGGGCGCCGTCGGTTACTGGTTCTCCCCGCGCGCCGTATTCTTTGTAACCGCGGCGCTGCTCGGCCCCGCTCTCCTCGCGTTGGCCTACATCCGTCCCGCCGAAATCGACCCCGAACGCGCGCATGGCGGCCGCGCCGAGCAGCCCCCACAGCGCCCGCTGTCCAGCCTGCGAAGCCCAACGCGCCTGCGGCCCCTGCTGATCTTCTCCGGCTGTTTCATGCTGTTTCAACTCGCCAACGCCGCCATGCTGCCGCTGATGGGTAGCGTTCTCACCATGCGGTCGAGTCAATGGGCGACGGTTTTGATCGCCGCTTGCATCGTTGTGCCGCAGCTCGTCGTCGCGCTGGTGTCGCCTTGGATCGGGCATCGTGCGGAACTGCGAGGACGGCGGCCGTTGCTGCTTCTCGGATTTGCCGCACTTCCCCTTCGCGGCTTGTTGTTCGCGGTGGTCCACGATCCCTATCTGTTGGTGATCGTGCAATTGCTCGACGGCATATCGGCGGCGGTGTTCGGTGTCATGGTCCCTCTCGTCGTCGCCGATGTCACCCGCGGGACCGGGCACTTCAACCTGGCGCTCGGTATCGTCGGCACCGCAATTGGCATCGGCGCGTCGCTATCGACGACGTTAGCCGGCTACACCAGCGATCACTTCGGGAGCGCGATCGCTTTCGTCGCTCTGGCGGCCGTGGCGGCCGTCGGTCTTGCGTTGATATGGAAGCTGATGCCGGAAACCAGACCGGGCGAGAAGCTGCTCATCGCGTGATGCAAGGCACGAGCTCGTCCTGACGAGCCCGCGCCCAGCCGATCGATCAGGCTCGCTCCCCCGCAACCGCAGCACTTACCGAATTCGGTTCACCGACCACGCGCAACCTGCGCGTCATGCTCTCGCTCAGACTGCGATAAACTGCGAGATATTCTTGCGCCATCCGGCGCGCAGTGAAGCGCTGTTCAAAGCGCCGGCGCACCTCACCGCGGTCCAGTTCCGACAACTGCTCGACCGCGCCGATCGCACCAAGCTCATCCTCCACCACAAACCCTGTCACGCCGACATCGACGACCTCGGGCACCGAGCCGCGGTTGAAGGCGACGACCGGTGTCCCGCAGGCCATCGCTTCTATCATCACCAGACCGAACGGTTCCGGCCAGTCGATGGTCGCGACCAGCGCGTGCGCGCCGCTAAGAAAATCCGATTTCTCGACGTCGCTGATCTCGCCGATATATTCCACGCGGGGGGCGACGATCAACGGTCGGATTCGTTCCTCGAAATAGTCGCGATCGACGCGGTCCACCTTGGCGGCGATCTTCAACGGAATGCCGCATTGCTCGGCGATCCGGATTGCGCGATCGACGGCCTTTTCCGGTGCGATGCGTCCGAGGAATGCGAGATATGACGGTTTCACCGGCTTGGGCACCAGCAATTTCTCCGGCAGACCGTGATAGATCGTTCGCACCCATCGCGCCTGCGGAACCGGACGCCGCTGCGAATTGGATATGGAGACCACCGGAACGGACGAGAAGGTGGTGAAGGCCGGGTGCAGTTCGGGAAGGTCGAGACGACCGTGCAGTGTTGTCACGAACGGCGTGGACTGCCGCGAAAAAAGCGAAAACGGATAATAATCGAGGTGAAAATGCAGGAAGTCGAAGTCGTGCACCCGCTGGCGCACCCGCTCGAGCATGGTGAGATGCAGGGCATTGGCGTCGCGAATGGCACCGTCGAGACGCAAAGCGCGCGGCCACCCGGCTTCTAGCTTGGCCGACGTACGCGAATCACCACTCGCGAAAAGCGTGACTTCGTGTCCAAGCGCCACCAACTCTTCCGTCAACCAGTGCACGACGCGCTCAGTACCGCCGTAGAGCTTGGGTGGAACGGCCTCCGTCAGTGGAGCAACTTGCGCGATGCGCATGGAAGGAGCCTCCTCTTCGTTGTCAAAAGCCCCGCCGCCAGAACGCCCCACCCGACCGCCGAGCGAAATAAGAACGCGAATGGGCCCGATTTTCGTCAATACGCGCAAATTTTTTTTCGCAGACGCAAAGGAACCATTTGCAATCTGATGCGTGAATTGTGGTGTGCCGCGGCAAAGTCGACAGTACAGGAACTGGCATGAACGTTGCGGCGTCAAGACGCGTGCTGACTGCCTAAGAATGAAGCGCCGAACAATGAGCCGTCGCCAACCTCAAGTCGCTCACATCATCGCGATCAGCACAGACCAAGGGGAGCTCGACCATTTCCACTGATGACCTTTGCGGTTACGCCAACCGTCCATTCGCCTTTGTTCTGCGCTATCTGCGCAGGCGGGTGGTAGCGCACACGATCATCTTTGTCGCAGTTTTGGCGGCAGTCGCCTGCTCGGTAGCGACGCAATATGGCGTGAAATTCTTGGTCGACACCCTCGCCCAGGCGGCGCACGCCGACGGACGCGTTTGGATCGCCTTTTCAGTTCTGGTTTTTCTCATATTGTCGGATAATTTGCTGTGGCGCGTCGCCAGTTGGATCGCGAGCTTCACGTTCGTCAGCGTCACCGGCGATTTGCGTCGAGATCTGTTCTGGCACCTCACCGGACACGCGCCCAGCTATTTTGCGAACCGCCTGCCGGGCATGCTGACGAGCCGCATCACCGCGACGTCAAATGCGGTGTTCACCGTAGAGAACATGTTTGTCTGGAACGTCATCCCGCCTTGCGTCGCGACGTTGGTGGCGATCGGCTTCGTGACCACTGTCAGCACGTCGATGGCAATCGTGCTCGCCGCCATATCGGTGGTCGGCGTCTGTGCGATGTTTCACATGGCGGCCGCGGGGCGTCACTTGCACCATGATTTTGCCGATAAAGCGGCCGTCGTCGATGGCGAAATGGTGGACGTCATCAGCAATATGCCTCTCGTTCGCGCCTTCTACGGTTTCGGCCGCGAGCGGCGCCGCTTCGACAACACCATCGACCGCGAGATGACCGCGCGCAAACGCAGCCTGTTCTATCTGGAGCGGCTCCGGCTGCTGCACGCGGGAGCAACCGTCATCTTGACCATCGGGCTGCTGGCCTGGGCCATCACGCTTTGGCAACATGGCCTGGCGACTACCGGCGATGTCGTGCTTGTCTGCACGCTGGGTCTTTCCATATTGCATGCCACGCGGGATCTCGCCGTCGCGCTTGTCGACGTCACGCAACACACCGCCCGACTTTCGGAGGCGCTCGCAACGCTGTTGATGCCGCACGAGTTGCGCGAGCACCCGATGGCGGCCCAGCTTGCACACCGCAGCGCGCGGGTCGAGTTCGACAGCGTCTGCTTCAAATATCCGGACGGACACCGGGTCTTCGACGACCTCCACCTGCGCGTCGAGGCGGGCGAATGCGTCGGCCTTGTAGGGCCCTCGGGCGCGGGAAAATCGAGCTTGTTCGCGCTGCTGCAGCGCCTGTACGACGTGGACTCCGGACGGATCCTGATCGACGGCCAGGATATTACGCAAGTGACCGAGGAGAGTTTGCGCCGCGCGATCGCGGTTGTCCCGCAAGACGCCTCACTTTTCCATCGCTCGATCGCCGAAAACATCCGATACGGACGACCGGATGCATCCGAGGAACAATTGCTGGAGGCGGCGATTGCAGCACGATGCGACTTCATCGAGACTTTGCCTGAAGGGCTCGCGACCATGGTCGGCGATCGCGGGGTCAAGCTTTCGGGCGGTCAGCGCCAACGCATCGCGATCGCCCGCGCATTCCTGAAGGACGCGCCGATCTTGCTGCTCGACGAGGCGACCTCGGCGCTCGACAGCGACGCGGAGGAAGCGATCAGAGATGCGCTTGGTCGGCTGATCCGCGGGCGAACCGTGATTGCCATTGCACACCGCCTGTCGACCGTGCGGAACTTCGACCGCATCATTGTGCTGCAATCCGGCCGCGTCGTGCAGGATGGTCCGCCAGACCTGCTGATCCGCCGAGAAGGGCTGTACCGTGACCTCGTGCAGCGGGAAATCAAACGCCTCGCCAAGCACGCGGCCGCCGCGTAAGCGGCGGGCGCCGGGCCGAATGTCTGATCGACATGTAGGATTGCACCGGCGGGCTGATCGCAAGGCGGCCCGGACTTCTTTACTGCGGCGCAGCGCGTAGGTGCGGCTCGAGCAAGCGAACCTCTTGCATTCGATGAAAACTCTCGCATTCGATGCGAGCACAGCAACCTGGCGGGCGTTGCGTGGGATGCCGCAGACACCACTCGGAGGGCGCACATTCGCTCCAACTTTGAGCGCCGACAACAAAATCTGAACGTGCGGCACGAATTATTTGAAGCCTACAGATCATCACCACAAAGCCTCTACGACGACATCTTTTCGCCCGGACGCGGATATCCCATCAGGGCAGCGTTTGCTCAGCGTTTGAGCGAGAGGCGGTGTTCTGAAGAGTTGGACTTTCGGGTCAGGGTTCGGCAATCCGGTCGCGCGTATGCTGTAACAACCCGCGGTTCGTATCGTTGCGAGCGTTCGAGCAACGCCCTGCATGGTCTCGAGGCGGACGAGTACCATGCAACTTTTCGCCCGATGGGGCCGACGTTCCTATTCGCGTCAAGCGCGAATCCGTTAATTGAGTAAAATCAATTTAGACCTTTGCTTTGGAACAAGCTTCCTGGGCGCGCGGTTGAGTCCGTGGAACTCGCGGCGATGAGGCCTCGCGATTGCGAGTGCGGCCGGGGGGTTAAGCTGCCGAGCTGTAAACAAGAGGAGTGTGTCTCGATGTGCGACTATAGTTTGCATCATGTTGCCTCTAGGCCGGCGCAAGTCGGAGACGAGCTGACAACCCATAAATTCGTTAACTCAATCACCCGCGGGTTTGCTTCAGAGAAGGATCCGAACGTTGTCGTTTGCTTGCTCCCCGGCACTGAGCTTGCGTTCGAGAAGGATGTCGAATGCGAGCCGACCTTCGGTTTCCTCCCTATTCGAAGGATCAAGGAGAAGGTCGCCCGCTTCCGGCAGGTGGATATGGATCAGCCGCATGTTCATCACGATGCGCTGGAGTTCCCCAGCGGGCAGATCGTGCTGCTGACCCGCCTGTGTGAAGGCCAACGCGCGACGGTGCTGCAATTGCCGGCATCTGCAAGCGGCCCGCAGCGCACGCATGAGGATGCGGCTCACGAAGTCGACACGTTGTCAGTCTGACACCGCTATCGCGTTGATATCCTGTCGTTGGCACTCGGTCATTGCTTGACCGGGTGCCATCACTCATTTTCGGCTCCAGTGCGCAACGACTTATAATAACTTGATTGAAATCGATCACCCCGATCACGGGCTGATCAGTCCGCCCCGAGGGCGACCCGCCCTTCCTGCCACCGAACGGATTTGCCATGCGGCCGACTCTGTCCATGCTCGAAGTGCGTGACCCGCAAACGGTCCCTGTCCTCCTCAGTGCGGTTGCGGGCTACATCGATAGCTGCACGTTTCTCGGGCTATTCGGGTTGTTTGTTGCGCAGGTCACCGGCAGTTTTGTCGTCGCCGGTGCACAATGGGTGACGGACGATCCGGGTTTCCTCATCAAGGTTCTCGGGATTCCCTTTTTCCTCCTGGGCGGCGTGGCAACCACGGTCGTCGTCGCTACTGCGACAGCGCGCGGCGGCTCCGGCTACGGTTGGGCCTTTGGCCTGGAAGGCGTCTTGCTGGTCTGCTTTCTCGGTCTCGGCGTAGCCACGACGCCTTTCCAAGCACCGAACGGCTTGGCGGAGTTGGCCACCGCGTTCTTCGGCCTTTCGGCGATGGGCGTTCAGAGCGCTCAGGTGCGGCTGCTGATGACAGGCGCCGCTTCGACCAACGTCATGACGACGAACACCACGCTGATTGCAATCGAGGCCACGCAGATGGTCATGGCTTGGCGGCAGAGCCGGAACAGCGGTGACGGCGAGGCGCAAAGGCAGCTTGCTGACAACCGCCGCCAACTCATCCACCTCGTGTCGATCGCATTCGGATTTTTCGCGGGGACGGTTCTCGGCGCTTTCGCCTATCGAGGCTTCGGGTTCTGGTCCGCAGTGTTGCCAGCGGCGATCCTGCTGTCACTCAGTGCATGGGCCGCTCTTGCGGAGCGCAGGGAGCGATCGATTTCAGCGCAATGAAGCGCTCCGACCTACTCGTGGCGCGCGTGTCGTTCGATTCCGAAGTTCGCAACCGAGGGTGCTGCAAATGATGCGAACTTCGGAATCTGGGCACTAGCCGGCGCTTGCTCTGCTTAACGCTTGCTTGAGATTGTCAACGCCGCGATTGAGCGCTAACCGCTCATCGCCAGACATCTCGGGCTCAAGAATCTCCAAGACGCCCGCGCTCCCGATGACGCTCGGCAGCGACATCGTCACACCATAATGGACATTGTAACTGCCGATCGGAAGCACGGCGCGTTCATCCCGCAGCACGATTTCCGCGATCCGCGCCGACACCATCCCGATTCCGAATTGACTTGCGTTGTTGCCTTCGATGATCGTGATGTTTGCGTAGCGAACGTCTTGTTCCAGGCTCCGGCGAAAATCGTCGAACGAGAGCCCGCGCCGCCGGACCGTCTCCGCCACCGGTGCGCCCGCGATGCGCGCCGAGGACCATAGAAAAACCTGCGATATGCCATGCTCGCCGATGACCTGCGCCTCGATCCCCTCAGGTCCGACACCGAGGCGCTGGGCGAGATGGACGCGGAAGCGCAAGCTGTCGAGATAAGTTCCGGCGCTGAGCACCCGATCGTGACCGGCAAGCCCACGCGCCACATCCGCCAGCGGATCCGGCGGATCTGTCACAACGAGAATCACGGCGTTTGGAGCGGCGCGCGCGATCTGCGGGATGACGTCTCGATAGATCTTGAGGTTGGCATCGAGCAATCGCAGCCTGCCGGCGGGGTCGCCGCGATCGGTGGCGCCGCCGGTCTTTTCATTGACGCCGACCGTCACCAGCACGATCCCCGCGCCGGCAAGCGCCGCGTACGGCCCGTCCATGATCTCGACACGCGGAAACAGCGGCGTTCCGTAGCGAATATCATTGGCGACCGCCCGCGCGCGCGCATGCGTGCGGTCGACCAAGACGACCTCCCGTGCGCTGCCGCGCATCACCACTGCATTGGCGCAAGCGCAGCCCACCGCGCCAGTCCCAACGATGCCAATCCTCATGCGCGTTCTCTCCGACCTAGTGTGGCGGTTCGTCCGCATCATTCTTGCCGCGCGTTCGTCATGCGGACTTCTGAACGTAAGCTACACATCGCAAACGAGGGCGCTGCAGGTTGATGCGAACCTCGGAATTGAGGGACAACTAGAGCGCCGCGATCGTCTGCACCTCAACGAGGAAAGCTTCCTGCACCAGGCGATCGACGATCAGCAGCGTGTTGGGCGGATAGACGCCGTTCGGAAACAAACGGGGAAACTCGCGCAGTCGATACGCCATGAACTTCGCGATGTCCTGCGAATGCACGAGGTACGTCGTGAACTGAACGACGTTGGCCCAGTCTGCGCCCTGCGATCGAAGCGCAGCTTCGATGTTGGCGAAAACCTGCCGGCACTGGGCGTCGAAATCACCGGCGCCGACGATGTTGCCGTCCTTGGTCCCAGCCAATTGCCCGGCGACGAACAAGAACTCCGACGCTTTGACGCGCGCGATCTGCGAGTATTGCCCCATGGGCTTTCCGAGAACGTCGGGGTTCAGGATCTTGATTTCGGGCATGTGGGCCTCGCAATATGCTGCCGGTGGATGGTCACGGCCAAAATGACGGCATTGCGCACGCGAGCGCGCGGTTGCTGCTGTCATAGTAACCGGCTCGCCGTCGACTGCGGAGGTGCGCATGTTGGAAGAATTCAAAAAATTCGCGATGCGAGGAAACGTCATCGATCTCGCGGTCGGCGTAATCATCGGCGCCGCCTTCGGCGCCATCGTCAACTCGCTCGTGAGCGACATTGTCATGCCGGCCATCGGCGCGGCCACCGGCGGGCTGGATTTCTCCAACTATTTCATTGCGATGTCGAAGAACGTGACGGCAACGTCCTATGCCGATGCCAAGAAACAAGGTGCCGTGCTGGGCTATGGCCAGTTTTTGACGATCGCAATCAACTTCCTGATCATTGCCTGGGTACTGTTCATCGCCGTGCGGGCCATTAACCGACTTCAGGCGCCACCACCGGTCCAGAAGACGCCGGAGACCCCGGCGGACGTCAAGCTGCTCACCGAAATTCGGGACTTGCTGGCGAAGCGCGGGGGATAGCGCTTTCACCCAGTCCTCCCGGCGTGATGACAGGGTCCTCGCACCCACCGGGGCGACTGATATATTTCTCTACAATTCAACCCGGAAATGGCAGATATTTGCTTTTTTCCGCCAATGCCTTGGAAACCATAGAATTTCATTCTATTTGAGTTGAAACCAATCCGAAGCGTTGGGTGCAGAGCGTCATGTCCGACCTGTCAAACCCTGACGCCGGGGAAACCCTGCTTTTCTCCGACGCCACACAGTCCCGATACAGCAATCGCGGCGGTCGTACGGCTGCGCGCCATGCTCGCAAGGCAACAAGAAGCTTGGCGGAGATCTCTGAAGATCTCGCATCCGTGTTGCATCCGCTTGACTTGTTTCACCGCCTCAACGTGATCCGCGCGCAGATTCCGGGCAGACTCGTATTCACGACCAGCTTTGGACTCGAGGACCAGGCGATCGGTCACGCGATTTTTTCGCAAGGCCTTGCCATCGAGGTCGTGACGCTCGACACAGGCCGCCTGTTTCCCGAGACCCACGACGTGTGGGCGGAGACCGAACGGCGCTACGGCATTCGCGTTCAGGCTTTCGTACCAGCGCAGAAGAAAGTCGAGGAACTGCTAGCGCGGCAAGGGATCAACGGATTTCGCTCCTCCCTCGAGGCGCGTCATGCCTGCTGCGATGTCCGCAAGGTCATGCCGCTTGGTCGCGCGCTCACGGACGCCTCCGGTTGGATCACCGGGTTGCGCTCAGAGCAATCCGCCGATCGCAGCCAGGCGCACATGGTGTCACTGGACAATCGACGAAATCTCGTCAAGGTCAATCCCTTGCTCGACTGGCGGCGCGACCAGGTGTTGGATTTCATTCGCGCCCACGATGTTCCCTACAATCCGCTGCACGATCGCGGCTTCCTCTCCATTGGATGCGCGCCCTGCACGCGCGCCGTTCTTCCGGGCGAACCGGAGCGAGCCGGCCGATGGTGGTGGGAGCAAGAATCCCAGAAGGAATGCGGATTGCACATCACACCGGATGGGCGCGTGGTCCGCGCGAAGACAACGCAACCATCGGACGCATTTTCGCAATGAGGATTGCCGTGGACGCTCTTACCAACGCCCAGTGGGGCTACGATCGGATGTCAGCAGGCGTCAACGCGCGGCTTCCGAGAGCCCGGCTCACGCACCTCGAGCAGCTCGAGGCCGAGAGCATTCACATCATCCGCGAGGCGGTCGCCGAATGCGAAAATCCGGTAATGCTGTACTCGATCGGCAAGGATTCCTCGGTTCTCCTGCACCTCGCGCTGAAAGCGTTCTATCCGGCAAAGCCGCCCTTCCCCCTGCTCCACGTCGATACGACCTGGAAATTCCGCGACATGATCTCCTTTCGCGATCAACGCGCGCGTGAGCTTGGTTTGGACTTGATCGTTCACGTCAACCGCGACGGGCTTGCCCGCGGCATAAGTCCGATCATCAGCGGCTCGGAGATTCACACCGACGTGATGAAGACGCAGGCGCTACGCCAGGCGCTCGATGCGCATCGCTTCGACGCTGCCTTTGCGGGCGCCCGGCGCGACGAAGAGAAATCGCGGGCGAAGGAGCGTGTTTTCTCCTTCCGCAACGCGCATCATCGCTGGGATCCGAAGCGGCAACGACCCGAACCGTGGCGTCTCTACAACGGTCGCAAGCGACGCGGCGAAAGCATCCGGGTTTTTCCGCTGTCGAATTGGACCGAGCTCGACGTCTGGCTCTACATTCATCAAGAGCGCATTCCGGTGGTTCCGCTTTATTTCGCCGCGCCTCGTCCAGTCGTCGTGCGGGACGGAAGCTTGATCATGGTCGACGACGAGCGGCTTCCACTTCAGCCCGGCGAACGGCCGGAAACCAAAATGATCCGATTTCGCACGCTCGGCTGCTATCCGCTTACGGGAGCAATCGAAAGTGACGCGGCGACCATCCCCGAAGTGATCCGCGAGACCATGACAAGCCCCTATTCCGAGCGACGTAATCGCGCGATCGATCGCGACGGCACGGCTTCCATGGAGCGCAAGAAACAAGAAGGCTATTTTTGATGGACGCTCGTGCAACCGACTTCGCCTTCGACGAATTCTTGCGCGCGCAGGAGCAGAAGAGCCTGCTGCGTTTCATCGCCTGCGGATCGGTCGACCACGGCAAGTCGACGCTGATTGGTCGCCTGCTCTATGAAGCAAAGTCCCTGTTCGAGGATCAGGTAGCCGCGCTCGAGACGGAGTCGCGCAAATACGGCACCCTCGATGGTGAGCTCGACTACTCGCTACTGCTCGATGGGCTCTCCGCCGAGCGCGAGCAGAAGATCACGATCGACGTCGCCTATCGCTTCTTCACGACCGATCGCCGCAAGTTCATCGTGATCGATTCGCCCGGGCACGAGCAATACACACCCAACATGGCGACCGGCGCGTCAATGGCCGATGTG
>Ga0126381_100002686_pt1 | contig 19237 bp, 20 predicted proteins | sample PanSoiMetPlot_28_FD_96465 | JGI IMG/M metagenome (GOLD analysis project Ga0126381, IMG submission 96465) | Tropical forest soil microbial communities from Panama - MetaG Plot_28 | ecosystem: Environmental > Terrestrial > Soil > Tropical forest > Bulk soil | place: Panama | collected 2016-02-17
AACACACGGCGGAGGTAAAAGCGGAAAGACCAATGCTGCCCCCAAAGGGACGACTGTCGGCAAAAGAGGACGTTAACCTATTGCTAGCAAGGAGGTTTTATGTCTGGTAGGTTTAGAGGTCCAAGGTGGGTAGTAAGTAATACTGGATATGAGACTCCTTGCTGGCTTTGGCAAGGGTGTTTGAATCATAAGGGCTATGGAGTTCTGCGAGATGGTGATAGGATAGTATATGCTCATAGATTTTATTATGAGCAAGTTGTAGATAAAATTCCCGAAGGTCTACAGCTTCATCATTTATGTGGAGTTAGACGCTGTATGAGACCTGATCATGTGGAACCTGTATCTCTTGTTGAAAATCAACATAAAAGATGGTCGAGTATTAGAAGTTTTCCCAAAGGACACAGTTATTAATATGAAAATTGCTTTGTCCTCATACACAGGAATGGGAGCTTGGTTTGCTCTAAGGCTCATGGCAGAGGGGCATATGGTCGATTACTATCTCTCAAATCCAAAGTATGAGGACGTGCTCTCCGGTCTCATCCCCAAACCGAAGATCACACAGCCTGACGAGAGGAGACACGTTCTTGGGTATGGATTTCCTAACTACAGATCGTATGATCTAAGCATCTTCGATCTCACAGGAAAACCACGACAAGCAGCCGCTTCGCGACTAGTAGTTCCTACGATAGGGGACGGTTTCTTTGAAACCAATCTTGAGGACGACAGAGAATATGGGATCGAAGCAATGGAGTTTTGTAATATCACGGTTCCGCCATATCAACGCTTCGCGACTTCGAGTGAAGCAAAAGCGTTTATACGCAAAACAGATCACCGTTATGTGTTTAAACCCTTCAATACAGGTGCTTCACACCAAGATACTGCATCAACATACGTTTCTAAGAGTGCTGAGGACCTTATTAAAGCCCTAGATCATATCTGGGAAACCTCTGGTAAACCACCTTTTGTACTCCAAGAATACAAAGACGGTGACGAAATGAGCGTGGAGGGACTTTTTAATGGCGAAGACTTCTACTGCCTCGTTGGAACAATCGAAGAAAAGAAGCTTCTCAACGACGGAAAAGGTCCTAATACTGGATGTTCTGGAGTCCTTGTATTCACGTTATCCAAAACTTCGTCCATCTATCAACAAACTCTTGCTAGAACTATTCCCCTCCTCCGTAATGCGGGTTTCAAAGGGATTATTGATATCAATGTCATCCTATCGGATGATAAGGTCTATGCTCTCGAATGGGGGCCGAGACTAGGATATTTGTGTTGTCCTGTCAGTACACTAATGTATGGAGCCAATTATGGCGAAGCTTTATTGGATACCGTATCCGGTAAGATCCCAAAGGAACGCTGGGAAGAGCAGTACGGAGCCTGTGTTACTGTCTCTATTCCGCCGTATCCTACGGAGATTCGTATACCGAAAGCTAAGGGTGTACCGATCGAGGGATTAGATGCGCGAAGTGCAGAGGAACTATGTAGCTTTTATCTCTATGATGCAAAGCTCAAGGGCGAAGTCCTAGAAACAAGTGGGAATTATGGTTTCATTGGTGCTCCTATGGGTTCTGGTCCTACAATCGATGAGGCATTTGCTAAGGTAGAGCAGAAGCTTCGTAAGCTTCACATTCCGAACATGCAGTATCGAACAGACATTAAGAAACAAACATACGAAAAACACTGTCGTTTGAGTGTAGGGAGCTGGCTCTAGGAGGATAGGATGACAAATGTTCAAGCTACCGTTACTGACTCTGACGGCCAAGTATGGTTTGGAGGAACGTGGAGCATTATCTTTGTTCCTAATCCTGATAATCCTGTTGTTACTAATTATAACATTAACGGCGTTCCTCTAGATCCGACTGTTCTGACTCAGAGCGGAGTCATGGATGCTTCTGGGCACTTCTCTATGAGTCTCTATGACAATACTAAAATCACTCCGATCAACAGCTCTTGGAGACTCACAGTCTGCCCACAGAGTAGTGCCCAATGTGGATTCTATAATTTCAGCACTACCAGTGCGAACATTGATATCTCTGGAGCATTGACATTCCTAATCCCCCCTCCTCGGTTCTTAGGAGTGTATCCGAACTACGGATACTCAGATCTAGAAGTCATCCTCTCTTCTAAACCCGGCTCTACCTACTACAATGTAATGTATCAATGTCAAAGATATTATAACAGTAACACCTCTCAATGGGCCTGTGTTACCTTCCAACCTCCTCAACCTGTTCCACCTATTCCTATAGTTCCCACTTTTCCAATGCCTCAGCTTACATTTACTAACTCAGTAGTGCTCGAAAGCCCCTCAAGTCCTCCCTATGATTGGAATACTTTTCTAAACGGCGGTTTCTTCTTTGTAAACAATCCCAACGGAATCAATGCTCCTCCAGATACTACTACGGATGAATTCTATATCCTAATCCTTGCCGATCCCAATCTCTACGGCGGCTCTGGAATACAAATTGCTTTTAATACTAATGTCTTCACCCATGTATGGCTTCGTCAATGGAGAAACGTTCCTACTCCTAATACATGGAGTTCATGGCACCAATTCTCAATGTCTTCTTAGGAGGCTCTTGTGAAACGTTGGGCTTTGCTCATGCTTCTCGCCTTCGGCAACTATGTTGTTGCACAGAATACCACTATCAGTGGTACAATGGTCGATACTGACGGCACAGCATGGGTGAATGGAACATGGAGATTAGTTTTCAGACCTAATCCACAATTCCCAAATGAGAACCAGTATCGTTTGCTAAACGGTGCTCCACTTAACACAAATGTAACACATCAGAGTGGAACTCTGAATGCTACAACTGGAGGTTTTGTAGCTACTATCTATGATAGTACCCTCATTACCCCTACTGGAAGCGGCTGGACACTTACCATCTGTCCTCTTGCTAGTGCCCCATGCGGAACATTCCAATTCGTAGCCGCTGGATCATCAATGAATGTATCCTCAAATCTTACAGCAGCAATCCCGGCTCCGAGATTCACTCCTATCCCTGGAGCTTTTGGCTATGCAGATATCAACGTTATAACATCTCTAAACATTGGTGCGCAATACTGGAATGTAGTCTCTGGTAATCTTCATTGCTTTAATGGTCAAGTATGGGTAGTATGCTCCGGGGGTGGTGGCGGTGGTGGAGGTACTCCTCCTGGCGGAAATGTAGGAGAACTTCAGACTAATGGAGGTAGTGGAGTTTTTACTGCTACTGCAGGAATGACATGGCTATCTTTTTCTAGTACTCTCTCTAATCCCAATGGCGGTATAAACGCTGGTAATATTCATGTCGGGCAACTTATTCTTAATGGCGTAGCTGTTAATACTCTTCCTATTTGTCCCAATGGTCCTAATAATAGTCTCACAACTATAGGATGTCAAAATCCAGTCGGTCCTATGGGACCCCCGGGACCACCGGGAGGATCACTATCTTATCCCGGTGTAGTGAGTGATGGTAATAATGGCCTAAATGTACAAGGCGCAGTATCGACCAGTAGTCTTCCCGGCTATCGTCAGAACCAAGTATCTGCTCGTGCTCGTAATCGGGACGAAGTCCTCCAGCTTACAGTAACACCCCAGGATTTTCCCAACTGTCAACTTTCAGGAAGAGGTCTTCTTGATGATACTCCCTGCTTCTGTGCTGCTATCAACTATCTCAATAGCACAGACTTCAACGTTACTCGTAAGCTGATTGTCCCTTACACACAATACGGCTATTACTTCAGGAGCAGTTGCGCCTTACAACCTTTACCGCACGATTATGGAGACTATACTGGGTCTGCTGGTTTTAATGTTCAGGCCAATGTAGCTCTTCAGATTATCGATGGTAGTGTCACAACCTGTACTGTAAGTGGTGGTTCAGGCTATACCGCCAGCACTGCTACATTTACGGTTCAGCTTCCGGTCTATATCTTCGATCCCACTCTTCAAGGCTCTGGAGCATATGCCACTGTCTCTACAGATACTTCTGGAACTCCTAACGGATGTACCGTAGTCCAGCCAGGAAAGAACTATCCAACCGTAGGTGTTCTTACAGGAGTCTCCCCCATCGGAGGAGATGGAGCAGCAGGCTATGCCAATATGCAGAATGGAGTATTCACAGTAGGAGCTATCACCTCTACCGCTGGAGCTTCAGGACAGCTTACAGCAGGAGGCTCAGGCTATAACTTCGCCTCTACAACTACTGGTTTCCCTCCTGTATTAGTAGCTCAGGGAGGAACTAGTCAACTCACCTGTACTACTCCTCCGAATACAACTTCTACAGTTACAGGAACAAGTATTACCCAAGTTAATATCACTACTACTGGAGCTGGCTGTACATGGACAGGTACTGGTGCTCCCTGCACTGCTTCTCCCTGCCAAGTCCCTCTAGTCTTTGGAGCATCTTGCGGTGGAGTCCAGTGTACTTTGATGAACCCCGAGCCAGTAGTCAATATGCCCTGTGCTGTTCCCCTAATCAATAACCTGACTATCGAAGGTATCGGTAATCCTACGATTCAAGGTACTTGGAGTGTTAGTACAAGTCCTTACGATGCTACACAGCTCATAGCTTTCTGCGAGCCTTCAGGACAGAACAGTTACGGAATCACGATCAAGAATCTGAACATCGATAAAATAATGATCGGTTTCTACTTCCCGTGGGAGCTTCAACGCTTCATTATGGATAATGTAAACTTTGGAGCTAATGTAGGAATTCCATTCCACACTTTTGCATTTACTGGAGGTTTTCCACAAGGCAATTCGCCAGTGAGTGCTACTTATGCATCTTTTACCGGAAGCGCTCCTCCTTATAGTCCATCTTCTTTTACCAATATAAACAATAATGCTCTTGCAGGATTTACTTGTGGAGGAGAATGGATTAGCAGGAATCCTGTCCCTTACGCTTCAGCAGCTACAGCAGTAGCAATCGCTGGCGGCTATCAGACCATGCTTGGAGCAGCCGCTGGTGGTGTTATAGCTGCCAATAGAGGCTGGTATGATCGTTCTCACTGGATAAACTACAATCAGAGTGGTCAATGCGGGAATGTGGTTTTTGCTAACATTAACTCTTCCATTACCCCTGGAAACAATTTTAGTCCAGCTATAGATAGTTTCTACGAAACCTATATCTGGAAAACTCAGAACGGTCCCATCACTCCTTTTACGAACACTACCAATCTCATGTCCAATGGAATGCAGGCTACATCTCCTAATGGTAACTCGACTGGACCGGGATGCAGATTCGTAAATGCGATTACAACGGATCGAACTGTTGATTATCAATTTGGTTTTAATCTAACTTCCAATCCTATTCTAACTGGTCAGAGCGGAAGTGGGGGTTTAATTAATTATCCTTGGTATCAATGCTATCCTGGCATCAGCCTGATCCCATTTCTGTTCCTGCCACGCTACAGCGGAAACACTGCAACTCTTGCCCCTTCTGTAAGCTTCTCCAATATCACAGCCCGGTTGCAGGGCAATCGTCCCTTGATCATGGGAAGATTCGATGATCTTACAACGTCTCGACTTATGACAACTATTCAAGCAGGAGCTAGCGATAGTTACTCTCAGGTTGGACGAACCTTAGCAAACAGCTCAGTCACTGTCAACTCCCCTATTATAACCAATGCCACCGGAAACTTCTCTAGTCTCGATATCGGATCATCCATAACTGGAAGCTTCATTCCAAATGGAACCACTATCGCCACTGTTCAAAGCGCTACACAAGTCACAATGTCTTTGCCAGCAAGTAGTACATCAACTACTACTGCTACCGTAGGGGCAGAATCCAGAGGCTTGTTTGTTAATAACACTAGTCGTGTACCATCTTATGGACGCCATGAAGGATGGTGGCCGAGTCCTGGTTTCTTCATGCCTGCTGTTTCTCTAAGGAATCTAGTATTCGGACTCGATGATAGCCGATTCCAACTCTGGCGAAACATAGTCTCTTTGCAGGATAAAAGCTTTCCCTTTACAGGAACAATTGTCCTGCCAGCAACTTCTGGTTCTAGTATCACTGGTGGCACTTGTACTACTGGTACGATCTCTCTTGGAGCTACCGGGCTCTATCTCGGTCCTCCTACAGCAGCCGTGGTAGCAGTATCTCCATCTGTCGATCCGGGAGCAGTGTTCACATGGTCTGGTTTTCTGAGTACTGGTGGTAATCTTTCCGTAGTAACCGTGAAACTTTGTGCTGCATCTACTGCTACCCCTATACAGACAACTTACAATGTGAGGATTCTACCATGAAGCGCTTCGCACTGGCTCTACTTGCTCTCGTTTGTACCGAGGGTGCTGCTGTAAGTCCTACCTACAGCCCTAGCTCCGTTGCTTTTGGAACCTTTACAAATAGTAGTACCCCTATCTCCGTAGTAATCACGAATCCAAATCCATTCAATCTGATAACTTCCTCTGTCTCTATCGGTAATCAGAGCACTCTTGGAGCATTTTATACAACCAATAACATAGTAACCGGAGTCCAATACTGTCAACAGACCTTCGGGCCTAATGGGACTTGTACTTACAGTGTAAGTATGAATCCTACAGTACTAGGAGGATCAGCTACAGCCAGCCTGCTAGTCAATAGCACTATAACTACAAGTGCTACCTCAACTACCAGTAATGGCACCAATACTATCAGTAATCCCAATCTTACCTTTACTAGTGCAGATATTGGGGGCACAGTTTCTGGAGCTGGAATCCCTGCCAGTACTACTATCACTGCCGTAGCTGGCTCTTCAGCCACAATCTCAAACAATGCAACTGCTTCCAGCACTACTGTAACACTGACCTTTGGATTCTCACAGGCTGTTCCTCTAACAGGAACACTGTTTACACGATCTCAGCTTGTCAACTCAATAACCTTTGGCTTTAATATTCCTCCTGGTCCTGATCTTCGTACCAGCGCTGCTGTCTATGACACTAACAATGTTCTTATCCGCCAACTCTGGGCAAATGTAATGTATCCTCCCGGTTCCTATACAGGAACATGGGATGGTCGTTTAGATATTACACAGTTTGCAAATTCAGGACAGCAATACACGATCAAGCTTCTCATAAACAACGTACAGTATAACTACGACGGCCAAATAGGAGGAACGCAGAACTCGTGGACTGGTCCTAGTGGTCGATATAGCTGGCTCTGTTCTGGCTGGCCTCCGGGGGGATGGCAAAAGCTAGTATTCGCAGGATCTAAAGGTTGGATATCCTGTGGTTACACCGAAGGCACCATGCAAATGATGATCTTTGATAAGAGCAACCCCAACTCTCCTTATGTACCGAATCTATTTTATACGCAGATCGGAGGTTCTGTATTGCCTCAAGCCCCCGATGATATGGCTACGGATAATCAAAATGTCTATGTTGCATACTCTGGAGGAGTATCAAACGTCAATAACTTTGTAAGTGCTTTCGATGCTAGAGGTGCTCAGGCATATTGGTTCTCCGCAGGCCCGGCTACTCCCTTCGGACAGATAGTCTTTAGTACTAATGCTAACTGGATCGACAGCTATCCTACAGGAGTCTCTACTAATGCTCTTACCTCTGTAGCTGCATCATCTGGTGGAACCGCTGTCTATACCGGCACGATCCCGCAGGCTCAGAACAATTCTCTTGTAGGTCTCCCAATAAATATCACTGGCTTTGTCAATGCTGCGAATAACGGTATCTGGGTAGTCACAGCTAACACCGCTACAACTTTGACTCTGAACAATCCTAGCGCCGTTGTTGAGTCTCATGCGGGAACTATAAACTGGAACATTAGTATCCCTCTCAGTTCTGTAGCAACAGCTTCCGGTGGCACTACCACCTACACTCTCACTACATCCACTCCCGGCTTGACAGCCAATGCGTTAGCAGGAGTCCCGGTATCTATAACAGGTTTCACCGCTCTTGGAACCTATACCGTCGCTCCCAGCAATGGCTATTTCACAATCACTGCCTCTACTCCTACCAGCATCACAGTCAATAATCCCTACGGAGTTACTCAAACTGTAGCTGGTACTGTTGCTACTTCTAATCCGACTTTAGTAACTGGAATAGCAGTTCAGCGTGGTGATAACGTTCTCGCAGTTGCTCATGGAGCAATGAATATCATCAATCTGTATCACAAAGGGACCGGAGCATTTCTCGGTACCATTACAGGAATTCAGTATCCTCGTCAAATGGCTTTTACATCAGAGGGTCTATGGGTTACTACCCTGTCAGGACAATTGTATCTCGTCACTGGGCTCGTGTCAACAGCTATTAGCCCCGTAGTCACTCGTGAAGACCAGCTTTTGAACTTGCATTATGCTTCTTACGTAGCTGCAAATACTCTTACTGATCGAGTCTATGTCGGAGACGGAGGAGTAGGTCCCGGTAGTCAGCAGATCAAAGGATTCGATAAAACTACCCATATGCAGAGCAGGACTCTTGGCGTAAGCGGAGGATTCAATGATTGTAATCCAACCGCTAGTCATAATCACATTCTTGTAGATGATTACCCTATCTACGGCCAGAGTATCCCCGGCCCTCCTGTCAATTATGCCTCTAACTGGATGGCAGTAGACGATGATGATGGTATCTGGGTTCAAGACCTTCGAGGATTTAGAGTACAGCACTTCGATTCCTCTAATAACTACATAAACCAGATATTGGTTCGTCGTCCTGTATACTACACAGTCAGTCCCCAGACTATGCCGACAAAGTTATATCTCCCGAATTGGATGGAATTTACTCAAGATTTCTCCAAGCCACTACAACCTGGTGATCCTGATCCTGCTCTTGGAGGTAACGGATCGTGGGCATTGACAAAATTCTGGCAAGTTTGTGCTTTCGGAGGTGGAACTACTCCTATCAATCCTCCCTTAGCAACTCCCCCTACGGCTGTAAGTGTTCCTGACATCCTGTATTTCTTCTCAGTAGAACTTCTCAATGGTCATGTCTATGGTTTGGCGAATTTTCACGCTTATGGTAATCCGGCACAGCTTCACAATATCTTTGAACTCCCTCAAGACGGAGTAAGTCCTGCTCGGAATACTGGTATCCAGCCTCCTAATAACGCCCCTATTTATTATCCATTCCTTCGCGATGGATCTATCACCCAACTGACAACTTCTGGAACAGTTCCTAATGTAACCGTAACTTATAACAAATACTCTCCTGTCTTCGTAGGCAACAATATCACATGGGGAGCGTCTCAGCCCCAATTCAGTGCGACTTCCAATTCGGGAAATTATAGAATTGTTCAATATAGCTCTGTTATCTACACTGTCACTCCAGAAATGTCTACTGGAGGATATATGCCAGTAATTGCTCAAGCCAACTACGGCACTGCAACTATGCCCGTGATCCGATATCCTCATCTTGCTACCATGAAGCAGGGTACTACAGGATTCGCATGGACTAACCTCCCAGAGGTCTGCCAACCAACTGCTCCAGATTATCTCGTCCATTATCCATGTGGAGCAAGCACTAGTAATCAGATTGTAGGAATACAAACTCAAGGGAGATATTTCTTCGCTATGTTCGGAGGAAACTACATTCCTCCGGGTAGCCAGATATATCACTTTTATGAAGATGGAATGGCTATAGGACAATTTGGAAATAATCAAGCATACCCGGGAGGGGGGAAAACTCAATCTTGGCAGTATCTACAGTACCCTGTTCCTCCGGGTATAACAGGAAACTCAATCAGTCCTTCCTCTGTAATGTATAACGGAGATATCTATTACTACTACGGAGATGAAAGTCCTTCACTCTCTAATAGATGGCATATCAGCAATCTGAGCAGCATCCAAGAATTCTCTGGAACTGGAGTCTTGCAGGTTAATGGGCAAGTTACTCTCACCCCAGTAGTTCTTCCATCAGTAACAAGAACTAAACTTCGTAGGAGGACCAAATGAAGAAGTTGATGATTGTACTCGTAGCTTTGGCCTTGATAAGTACTGCAAGAGCCACGCCTATACTTGGAACCGTTGCTATTGCTGGTGCAGATACTTACACCGCAAGTGGTATTCACTTCAATACCCCTGGGATTGTTCTCATTGGAACAGGAAATTTTGCTCCGTTTATTGGACAAACATTTCCAATCTTTCCTCCGTCTCATCAACTCAGATTTGGAGGTGCTCCTGGAGTAGAGCTTTTCTCTGTTGGCGGTATTAGTATGAATATCTTAACTCTAACAGTTGTAAGTCAGAGTAACATGTTTCTAAATATCTCAGGCACTGCAAATATGGTAGAGCCGGGATTTGATATAACCCTCTATGACTACACCCTTTCAGCCACTCGACCTGATGGAGTAAGTAGTTTTACTCTCACAGCCGCTCCTCCCGTAGCTGAAATTGGTACTCTATTTCTTACAGGAACGGGACTTCTTGTCTTTGCTTTTGGGGCTTATGCTCGTAGACGCAGAATCTAACGAGAGAGAAGGATGTGTTCTTTCAGAGTAGCCGATTTCTCTACCATCACTCTTCATCGGCTACTCTACTTTTTGTTTAGTATTCAGTCTTTTCCCTTTGCTTTTGCAGCGATTCGAGCCTTGCGTAGAGCTACGCCTGTAGCTTGTGCTTCAGTTTTTCCTTTGGCTTGTCCACGCTCAATGTTCTTTTCAATGATTTTTTGGCTCTTTCCAGTACCCCTGCCGGTTCTAACCATACCCATGTTAATCCTCCCTTTTCTTCTTGTGTTTGCTCTTTCGAGCGTTAGCGAGCGAAGCAGCAACAGCCTGCTTCTGAGGATATCCCGCGTGAACCATCTCACTGATGTTAGATGAGATGACTTTCTTACTCTTGCCTTTCTTGAGTGGCACTATTCTGCCTCCTTATCTGTCATTACAAAATCGAATTGGCCCAAATCATTAGCTCCTTCAATCTTTGCCCATGCATTATTCGCATCGAGAATCTTAAACAGCAATCCTGATTTCGTAGGAATCATCTGTCCGGCATACGGCCCAAAGAGTATCCGATCTCCTATTTTGTACCCAAGCTTCGTGAGATTAACCTTGTTCCCAATTGACACAACCACTCCAGTAGTTGGAAGATTCTTAGAGGAATCGGGAAGATGTAGAACACATCCTTGGCCTTTGCAGGCTTTGCATACCTCAGTCTTTCTCTGCGAGACATAATCCCCCTTACATTCTGGACATTGTAGTGTCATTCGTGCATCAGCAACCGTGTGCCCTAGCTCATGTCGAATAGTATTAATCTCTTCAAAAGTATACCGAAGACCTGAGTGCCCTGTTGATTCGCAGACACACATGGTTTCAATTTTTTTATTCCCCCTACACACTTTACATTCATAGCCACTTTTGAAAATGTCAATTGATACGAGAATCTTCTTCCCTAGAGCCTCGAAGACATAGGGATATCCGGGGAAACTTATTTTATTGCTATCATCCAGCACTAGCTCTGTAGCCGATAGGTTCTCTTCATGCTTCTGTTGTCTCTCCATCAACTCAACAGCTCTTGTGTTCAACTCCGCTTGACTCATGGCTTGACCCTCCCGTTTCCATTGCTCGATCCAAAATGCGGATTGATCTTGTACATCTGTACTCTCCCACTTGTCACAGGTGTCAAGAACTCCATCTGGTGTAGTACATAGAGCACACGATCTAAAACATCAGGATTCATATGCCTATGCAAAGCAGTAATCAGATCCTTCCTCGAAGCTACTCCCTTGACTTCCAAATACTTCGATACCTTCGAAGTCGCTAGAGCCAAGTCAGAATCCCCAACCCCCTCAAAGACTGTATCCACATCTCTCATTACTTTATGCACAAACCCTATCGCTCTATCTATGTCAGCTTTCTCTATGACTCTATCATCATGCTTTGAAATCGCTAGAATCATCGCGAGCTTCAACACATGAGTATCTCTACGAGACTTAAAATTCGAAACTGCTTCTGTATCAAGATCATGGTAATCTGTCTGATCCATAAAATTCTCTAGAGAGAGCTTCGCTTCCGGTGAGAGTACATACTCTCCATCTGGAAGCCCCGCAATATGTAAGATATCATTTTTTATATCCCCTAGCATTTTTACTGAGCTAGGACAATTCTCTAATGGTTGCAGGTTTTTTCTCCTCGCTTGTCTATCGGAGTATACAAATAAACATCGTGAAGAGAATCCTCCCTTAACACTCATACTTCGATCACGATCGATATTTCTTATATGCTCTGGAACAGTAGCACCTATTAGAGACGTACACATCTCATTAATATGAGCTTCTCCTGAATTCTTAGTAAGGTATGTGTAATCGCTTCTGTCCCATACATCTACTAAAAATGTCATCATCTCATCATTAATACTTAGAAGAGACTTTAGCTCTGGTGAAAATATTGTAACTGTATGGTCCTTCGGACCCATGACTAGTGATTGGCCCATAGCTCGTGGCGCACTCCCCCAGCCCATGTCAATCATTTCTATAATCTTTGCAGTAGTAGCTCTATCGGGAATTACGTTTACTATAGTTGGATGGGTTTTTCTTACCATATCCCAAACAAAATGTAAAGACGTACCTTTTCCTACTCCTGGCCCCCCAACAAGAATAATATATTGGTTTGGGTAAATACGATATACTGACTGTTTAATGTAATATTTTCTTTTCATTACTCCTCCAATAAGGCTGAAGCAGCACCATTGAAGAAAATTTATCGGAGCATCCGTATGGGGATATGCACAATCTAGCAGAGCTTCGTGAAAATACTTCTGCAACTGACGTGGCATTCATTGGCACTCCCTTCTAACAATATGCGATCCATAGTAACCATTATGGTGCATTTTGTAATGTTTATACTTATAAACAGCCTCTAAGTGATCGGGATTAACACAAGATGTTATTTTACACAAATGGTGTATGAAATATCCATCTGGTATTTTACCTTTAGCTCGTTCATAGTATAATCTATGAGCGTTTATTGAAGTACATTTACCATTTTCTAGCCAGTAGGATATTACACCATATCCCTTAGCATTTTTTCCTCGCTGCCAAATCCAGCATTTTGTTACATATCCTTTGTCCATCTCAACGAATGGACAACTCCGTAACTTTGCCATGTGTACCCCTCCGATCTCTCGCTTTTTCTACTGCGTCTTTTACTCCCTGCAAAGTAAACGATCTGATCTTCACCTTTTCAGCGAATGAATATCCCACTTCTGCCTCAATCGGGATCTTAATCTCAATCCCATTATGAAACCGAATCTTCCTATCAAAAGCCAAATCTGTTCGTAATAGAGCTTCATAAACCGCGTCGTAGGTATCAGGTACATCCTGAACGAGTGAGTCGTGGCCCTCCTGTATGATATATCTCTCTTCTGGAGGATAGCGAGTTTCAAGATCAAGGAGGGCAAATCCTGTATTGTCAGCCACAGTACTCTGGGGTATGTGCGCAAATGCTTCTTTAATTTTTTGAGAATTGGACCCCTCGCTTGCGCGAATGCTGAGGAACTGTCTCTCTCGGAGAAATGGTTCGGGGGTAATAAGGACTCTGCTACGCGATAGCGTATCTCTGACATATTTGTGGAACACTCCTTTGATCGAAGGATCAGTCCTGTCTACTCTTTCTAGAATATCCTTACACACCCCAAGAGAGAATGTAAACTTAAAAGAAGCTGGTTTCTCTTCCTCTAGAACATCAAAGAATCTCGGGTATTCCATTGCATAATTTGTAGCATGTCTCGCTTTTTTCCCAATGAATCTATAAGAATCATGAGCATCCTCGTTCCAATCTGGATCACTCTTTGCAGGGATTCTTATATTAAATATCGTTGACGCAAGTTTGCTATGCCTATCTACCCCACTGTTCAAATCCTTAAGAGCTTGATAGTTTTCTGCTAATGCAGAAACCGGCCAATCTTCTGCTTGAATCTGATCTACGAAGAGGAAAATTCCCCCGGCTCTAGGGACGAGACACTTTCCATATATATACGCGATTGATCCATGTTTTGGCAAATTTTGTTCATTGCCGCCAAAACCAAACGGATGTCTTCTAGAACTCCGTCTACCTGATACGGTTCCAGCGACGTTATACACACAGACAAAGTAAGCAGCGTCCCCTCTTCTGACAAGTCTAGCGTTGAGATAACCTGTTTTAAGTTTACTAAGCGTTCGCACTTGCAAAACCGCTCGGATAGCCTCATCTCCACTTGGATACCCGAATTTATTCTCAGCGAGCATTTTCTTGAGTGCAAGTTCTCCCGTGGAATCTTTTGTTTCATACTCTCCCTCTGAGGATTTCTTTGTAATCTTAGGAACATCGTATCCTAGATCTTTTAATTTTGTGAGAAGTGCGTACTGTCCCTGCGTTGCGTTGAGGTTAACCGCTCCTCCCTTAAGAGGCGCATTATCTCCTCCATCTCCATTACCTTCTTCTTCATCATCCTCGTCAGGATTATTAGCTGCACCAACAAATACAGGACAGCCCCACTGATTAGAAGCAATACCCAAATTTCTAGTGATCTCAGCATCGACATATTTCCTCACGTAGTCAAGCTGTGCTATGTCTACTCTGATCCCACGAGGGCCTATATCCCAATAGGCCCTCTGGATAGCATGTTCATAGGAAGAAGAGACACGAAGCGTCATGCGCTATGCTCTCCAAACATATGTTTGAAAGTCATTTCCCTAGATCCTCCAATGTGTCCGCAAGAACCAATAGGTTGAGAGTAGCATTTGTTATCGGGAGTAAATAGTGAGCAGCTGGTTGCTTTGCTATCGCCTCCACATTATCTTTGATCCTCATAGAGATATCACGGAGAATTTGTTTCTCTATTGTGATAATCTCATTCCGTGGGATTGATCCGTAGGGAATTACTCTAGCCACGCGATTCACTCCTTGAAGATCTTGCAGGTGCCCACCCTAGATACCCTGCGATAGCTGTTACAATCGCTCCTATGAGTCCTACCCAGAAAGAACCCATACGCGAATGCGTAGGCTCTAGCTCATAAGCCGCAAATCCATCGATTATCCCACCGATAATCGAGAAGAGTAACCACCGAAATTGTGTGAGAAAATTCATACCATTCTCCTTTGCTTGTCGTATTCTTTTTTGCAGGTTTTACAGTGTCTATTACCATTATCCCAGTAGATGTTATCATCTGTAAATTCATGTCCATACATACAATGTGTCTTTTTTGAATTCTGATTTTTTATACACGCTTCAATTATATTTTCACTCTGAGTTCCAGCGTACAAGTGATCTGGATTCCAGCATTTTTTATTATTACAAGTATGATTTGCTTGGAGACCCCATCTCCATTCATTTGGTTTAAAGAGCATTAGCATTAAGACGTGTAAGCCTATTTTCTCATTATAATATCGTGTTGTAGTATAACTCTTAACTGCTGGATTTATTAATTCCCAGCAGCCAGTAGGAGTGATAAATCTTCTTTTCATAAACTTTGCTACAATTCTTTGGTCGTAGGAATCCATGTTCTTATCTCAAATGTGGTTTTTGATCAAACTCTTTTTCTTGTTCCAAGAAAACTTCTAGTGTTACGGTACAGTCGAGACAATTATAGTGTCTTAATTGTGAGAGTTGTTTTATACTCCATGACTTGCCTTGATCTTTATAGTATGGCTGTCTCGTATACTGTCTTGTCATAAATTGTAACGTATGGCTAAGTTCAGGCCATAGGATATGATGTCGAATAAGAGTGTCTTGAAATTTAGATTTGTCCATACTAAATCCTAGCATATTAAAAAAATATGAATCAAAGTTAAAGAAGTTTTGCCCTACAATAGTTTTTCCATCCCTATGAAGTTTATCAAATGCTCTCCATACTGCTACTGTTTCTTCTGTAGTATCTCTGAATGGATTAAAACTAATAGCAAATATAGGAGATGTTGCTATACCAAAGGTGATAGGAATTCCAGGATGTTCTCTGTAGTATTGAGAGGATGCTTTTGGATATATAGTTTCTATATCTTCACTTAATATAGGTTCTAACATAAAAGAATCTAAGTAATTTAAAATCTCTTCTGTTGTTAAATCATGAGAGATCAAGGTTCTCTCAAGATACGGTTGAATCTTTCCATACTTTTTCCAGTAATCTAGTTCTGCTTTAATTTTTGTACAGTCTACGTAGGCTACTACATTTCGCTCTGCCCAATCACTCATAAGGTCTTCGACCTGTGGCAGAGGCATACACCAATGCTCATGCGCGAAGCTCGGAGAACGAAGGAGAGAGCCTGCGTATTTGTTTAGCTGTGTCTTCCAACTCTGCTCTCCCCGTGTAGCGAGATCAGGGAGAAAAAACTGAGCAGCTTCCCCGCAGAGAATAATCAACGGTGGTTTATGCTGAAGCACGAAGTTCTCAACAGAGCTAACAGCGTGAGGATTATCTGTGTCAGGGCATCGGGCGAGGACAAAAACCTCTCGCTCACTAATCCCACCTTCCTGAAGGATCTTATTAAGAGCGTATCCCATCCCTCCGCTAGCGACTTCTCCTCGTGGAATATCGCTGGAAAACGGTCGATTCAAAATGATCCACACTGGAGACTCTGGTCTACCGCGAGGATTTAGGTACGGCATTTAGTGTGTCCTCCTCCATTCATCATTTCGTTCTTTTATACATTTTCTACAATGTCTTCCATAGCTATCTCTAAATGTATTTTCTTCTGTAAATTCATGACCATATATACAATGTGTCTTAGATGCATTTACATTATTACCAGCTTTAATAGTGTCATCTGAATTATCGCTCGCTGTTCCTCCATATAGATGCTCTGGATTAAAACATTTTCTATTATTGCATTTATGTAATGTATATGGACCCTTTTTATATTCATCATAGTTAAGAAGCATAAGCGAGAGTCTATGAACATATACAAATCCGTGGCTATAATATATTTTTCCATATCCATTAGATATGGTTCCTTGCCACTCCCAGCAACCAGACTCAGTTACTACTCTTTTCTTCAAAAGTCTGTTCAGGGCGTGTTGATCGTATTGGTCCATTGCTCTTTTCCCCACTCATCTGGAATTTTTTCCACTTTTTTCGTATTCTTTTTACTAAAAGCGTGTGTATAGCAAAGATCCTCGAATGTAAACGGATCATTCTCAACAAGGAAAATACGGTACAGAGCCTTAGCCCTGCACCGTACTCCCTGCTTGTCGATATACTGACAAGGCCACATGCTACTTATTCTTTCTCCTCAAATTCGTGGGGTGCGGTACTGTACATCCGGGGATAGAGCATTTGTACTGGGCGATCTTATTGGACTTGCGTCCATTGTAATCGTCCACATACAGCTCGGCCTCAAAGACCTGATTTGTCATAGGGCCAAGGTAATTCCATTTCTCCGGCTCATTAGGATGCTCATTCTCCCCATCGAAAACCCCCGGCAAGGACCATCCCCCGTCTCCATTAGGAGATGGAACTTCTTGTTGCCCTGTTGCGTGAACCAGAGCAAGAATGATCGATTGCCCAAAGTCAGAACTAACATTCCCATTATCAAAGACTCGCTTTCCATCGTGCTCGGTATGGTTAACGATCTCTACTACAGGATTCAGATTAATCCCGCTTTTGTCTTTCGTGTGGGTTGGTTTGAAACCCTTGAAAATGAGTTGATACCACCCATCCGGTGCTGGAGTCGGACCCTCAATAGATTCTTTCGAAAAATTCATCGGACACATATCACTCTTCTCCTTGTGTGTTATTTGCTCTGTGGATTGATTAAACGGCGTTTGTGCTTTGCTATCATGGCTTCTAGATCAGGATCTTCTTCCTTATCTAGAAGCATAGATGTTCCACAATTGAAGGTTTGAATTGGTTTACAGTTTACTCTATATCGACCGTTATAATCTATAAATATACGAAATACATCATTCAGAAGACTTAACGTCTTAGCAAGGTACTGGGGATCGACGGTCACGTCTCCAGTATATCTCGTAACGCTCTCTGTAGAAGTTGCGACATCTTTTTCCTTACGTTCATGATATACCAGTATTACATTCCCCAAAGGTGAGAATTCAGCAATCAGATAATCTAGTGCTCTCTGGACTGCGTTCACTCCGTCCCACCCAGATCTGATTCTCAGGGCCTGAGATCCGACCTTCAGAATCCTAAATGTTCCTGCGTTCTGGTTAAAGAACTCATCCTCTATTGCTCGCGAGAGAAAGTTTACTGAATCAAAGAGCCACGTTTGGGGATTGAGATGAGCTTTGCCTTGCAAGACATTAGCTTTAGCAATAGAGAGTGTCTGCTCTACATCCTTCCACGTAGCTTTCTCTTTGATCTTAATTCCTGATTTCCCCGCTAGTGAAGCGGCTCGCCCATCGAAATCAAAATCATAGATCGGCTTCGGAGCCGTAGCAGCAAACCAACTCTTCCCCGCGTGGATCTCTCCCACGATGGCTATCTTGAGCTTCTCATCTACCGCAAGGTTCTCAGACTCTACGCCTGAGAACCCCGCGAGTAAAGGAGCCGCGCTACCGTTTCCCTGAGCCTGCTCCGGCTGTGGCATTTTCCTCCTCTTCTTTCTTCACCTTTGCTTCTTCATCCTTGATTCTCAAAGCTTCAAGCTTTGCTCTCTGAGCCTCTTCAGGAGCCACTGGTGTATGCTGTAACGGTAAATTCCCCGGTTCATCAGCCCCTAGCATCTTCTGCTGTTCCTCATCTACTGATTTTCCACTTTTCGAGGCAGCTTGCTCTGCTTTTTCAAGGATTGTTTTATGGACGTTACAGAGTTGGTAGGGCGATGCTGCTGCTCCAGCAGATGCTCCAGTGCTTTCTTTGCTTTCTCCTGTCGTTCCGCTAGCAGGACTTCCCGATTGATGTTGTTGGGGAGCATTAGCCGTCTGCTTCCCCTTGTCTTCTTTTGATTGCTGTTGCTCTTGACCACTCGCTTTTGCTCCTCCCCCCGTAGGGGCTACTCCTCCCGCAGGCGCAGGGATAACGAGCCAGATTGCAGTTCTTGGACACTGCATCTTATTAATCATTACTTGTTCACAAATCTTCACTGGTAACTCTGGATGCTCAATCAGCTTCTCAAACTTTGATCCCATACAGCACCTCCGGTGCTATGATTCAACGGCAATAGCGTATGCTACCTCTGCGAATGGGAAAATCCCAACAGTGATAACATCGCCTTCGTCGTTGGTTTTAGTAACGTTTATAGAAATCGGGGAAGACTCTGATTCTCCCCCTGCAATCTCTACATGCATATCATCCGCTTCAAGCACCACAAGTACATGCTGTTCACGAATGCCATTTGCGGTTAGATAGACTTGATATTTCACTCTTCATTCATCCTTTCAGTATTCCATACAGGAA
>Ga0126381_100002687_pt1 | contig 19236 bp, 20 predicted proteins | sample PanSoiMetPlot_28_FD_96465 | JGI IMG/M metagenome (GOLD analysis project Ga0126381, IMG submission 96465) | Tropical forest soil microbial communities from Panama - MetaG Plot_28 | ecosystem: Environmental > Terrestrial > Soil > Tropical forest > Bulk soil | place: Panama | collected 2016-02-17
GCACCAGAATGTTTCGGTTTGCCAGGCAATCGTGACCTCCTGCTTCGATTGGAACGGTCCTCGAAACAAACTCATCACCGACGGTTTGAATTTTCCGTCAAACGATTACCACTATTACGGTCTTGAGCGGTTGGGCGCTCGCGTATGCCGGGTTGCTTCCGCCGACGGCATCGCTTTGGAAACCGAGCAGATGCTGCATGCAATCGACGACGAGACACAGCTCGTCTCTGTCTCGCATGTCGCGTTTCGCAGCTCCTTCGTGCAGGACTTGGCTGCAATCACGCGACGGGCTCACGAAATGGGAGCACTTGTGATTGCGGACCTCTACCAATCAGCAGGCGTGCTGCCCGTGGATGTTCACGCGCTGGGCGTGGATTTCGCCACCGGCGGGTCGGTGAAGTGGCTGTGCGGCGGACCGGGCGCGGGGTATCTCTACGTGCGACCGGATCTCCGACGCAGCTTGCGGCCTGTAGCGACAGGGTGGATGGCTCACCGCCATCCTTTCGAGTTCGAGGCCGGCCCGATCGACTTCGCCGACGATGCGTTCCGGTTCCTGAATGGAACGCCGAATATTCCCGCTTTGTATTCCGCGCGATCCGGTTATGAGATCGTAAACGAGATCGGTGTGGAGGCGATACGCACGAAGTCGGTTCGGCAGACACAGCGCCTGATCGAGCTCGCCGACGAAGCTGGCTTTGGCGTCCGATCCTGCCGCGAGCCCCGGGCGCGCGGTGGAGTCGTGGTGCTGGATGTTCCAAACGGAGAAAGAGTCACGCGAGAGCTTGTGCTTCGTGAGGTGTTGGTGGATTACAGGCCGAACGCGGGGATTCGGGTAGCCCCGCACTTTTACACGGCGGACTACGAACTCGACAGGGTAATCGGGGAGATCGTGTCCATTGTGAATGCGCTGATCTAGCCTCGATTTCTCACCGGGCAAAATCGTACCGCAGGAAAGCGACACCGGCAGACTGAGTTCTCGCCCGAGATGATAAGGGCTGTTCCGCATTATTCCGGCAAGATCGTTAGCTATCCGGCTGGCACACATCGCTCGGCCAGCCAACCCAGCCTCAGTTCTTAACTCCGAAGGCGTATATCTTTCCGTCCCACGTGCAGACGTAGACCTGGCCGCCAGCAACCACCGGGGCATTGAAGTGGGTAAAGCTGGCAATCAGCTTGTTGCTCGAATAAAGCTCGCGGCCCGTTTCGGCATCCAGCGCGTAGAGCACGGCGTGCGGCTCGACACCGTCAGGCATCGGGATCGCGCCGCGCGACTCATCCGATGTCTTACCGCTCAGCAGCACGCACACGACACCGTTTGCCACCGTAGGCGGTTCCGGCGCGTGCATCTCCCGCGAAATCCACCGCGGCGCCAGTGAGGGCTTGTTCGTCGGGGCATCCACCACAACCTCGAACGCCATTGTGCTGCCCTGCTCCACCGCTCCCCACGATTTCTGGAACGTTGGCGCATCCTTCGCCGCCGGCCCCAGCATCGGGGCATACAGCCAGCGCCTTCCCTGCTTGTCCCGCCCGACCGCGCCGAAGAATAGCGGAAAATGCGATGAACCACCGGACCGGTTGAGCCCGACGGTTTTCTTCGTTGTCTGAGGCTTTTGTTGGGTCAACATCTATCCGGTTTTGGGCTGCAAACAAGCGCATTCGAGCTGTGAACGACCGGATTGCCATTGAGCCCCGAGGGCTGATAGTTCGCACGGCGCCCGAGTGTCCGACAATGCAATCGGAAACCCAGTGAGCCTTGGCGAGCTAATGTGAAAAGAATATGAACGGCGTGCGTTGGCCAGAAAACGCTCTGCGCCTTTCGGGCGTTCTGCTGATCATCCTCGGTGTGCTGCACCTTGCCGCCACCTCCCACATTGCTCCACTACTGAGCCCCATGCGTGCATCCGAGGGCTATCCCCTCGCCCGCGGGGCGACCCTTCTCAATCACGTTATGACAGGTATTTTGTTGCTGCCGCTGGGCGTCAGCACCTGGGCGGCGGCGTCCACCACCTATTGGGCGCCGAGCTGGGCTCGGACTGTTCTGATGTTCAACTCGCTCGCGATGCTGTGCGCCCCGATTTCGGTCATGGTTTTCATGGGCGATCCCGCTTATCTGCGAGCTCCGCTGTTCCTTGCGGGCGTTTGCCTTGCCACTGCCGTCCCGATTCTCATGCTCGTAGCGTTGTGGCGTCTACGGAGAACAGTTGCTCCAACTCGCTACCAGCCGCCTGGCGCGCCACGACCGGATCATGTCTGAGCGGTTGACCACTGAGACTGAGCAGGACACGAGGAGTAGTCCCGCCTGAATGCGAGGCATTGTATATTTGGCTGGTGTCATCGGAGCAGGAGCAACTTGTCTGTGACGCGCTCGTGCGGCTCGGCCCGGTGGAGACTGAACAGGGCCTGCACGTTGAGGGCGTCCGTACGATCCAGGAGGTCCTGCATTGCACCCTGAACGACGCACGGGCTACCCTCCGAGATTTGCGCGTGCGCAAGCGGATCGAGGAGACAGCTACACCCGTCGAGCCTCTTAATCAGCCGCACTTTCGGTGGGTACGGCCATCAGCGAAGGTTTGAGGGACGGGCTGAACGACGAACGTGACTCGTTGGCGCGAAGCTGACCATCCCTCAGTGCGGGCTTTCAGCGCCTATGACATTCCTGAAGTTCAAGCCGGCCGACTACCAATGCATGATCGCTGACGGCATTGTCCAGGGGAAGGTACGTGACATCGGTAACCGCAGTGTCAGGCGACGTAAGGATGACATCGTAACGGCATAGTGTCCTGCGGCGTCCGCGTCCGCGCACGTGAGAGATCGCGAGTGGACCCGATGGGCGGGACCTCTGAATCTCGTTCAGTAGGTCTTGCCGGGTGGTCAGGAATACTCGAAAAGCGTCCCGCAGACCGTGCAGAGGCGTCGGACCGAGTAGCATCGGCTCGTCTTTCCACCACCATTCGCGCTTTAGCGGATCGGGATGGTCTGTTTTGGGCGCGTTTACATCCATTCCTGCGACTACGCTGCCAAACTGAGTGCCGAGCCATTCCGCCAGAGCCATCATCGTCCGCGGAGCGCGCGTGATAGCATGGTCGCCCTTAAGCTGGCATCTGCTGCAGCCCTGTGTCTACAGGAGGAATACATGCGCGGTTGGCACCTGGTCCTGGTTGGTGCTCTGTCCTGTTCGGCGTCATCTTGCCGGCGCGACACTCGGGTTGACGACGAAGCCGCCATTCGCGCGGCCACCCGAGAGTGGAATGCTGCTGAGGCGGCCAAGGACGTGGAGAAATGCGTGTCGTTCTACGCGGAGGACGGTGAGAGGTTCGCTACTGGATCACCCCTGATTCACGGAACCGATGGGCTGCGGAAGGAATGGCGGAAGTATGTTTCGTCGCCGGGAACGTTCCAGTGGAACACCTCCAGAGTGGAAGTATCCAACTCCGGAGACTTGGCATATGAAACCGGAACATTTGTCCTTAGGACCGTCGATAAGAACGGCCAGCCCAGTACAACGAACGGCAAGTACGTGTGCGTCTGGAAAAAGCAGAGTGACGGAAAGTGGAAAGTCATAGCCGACATCGATAATCCCGACAGTTAGCCAGTCGAGCACACGACGCGGATCACGTGCCGTCCGGAACTTGGCGAGCAAGAAGCCCCATCGAGAAAGTTACGGCGTGGTCGTCATCACTGTACCAGCGCGAAGGCGGTGTTAAGGACAGATAACGGAAGACATTCGACTGTGCGGGACTGCCATGAACTTCCGGCGAGCAGGATCATCGTTTCGCGAAGAAGCGGATCACCACAATTGTTCGGTCAGTCGATCTATACAATCTCCATCTTCAGGGCCTTATCGACCGTCGCGTTCAAGGTCACCCACAACTCATTCGATGCCGCGTTGAGCGAAACAAACGCCCCACTGTCCTCACCAATATTGATCGTTATGGAAGTCCCGTTAACCAGAAGGCTGGGCAGTTTACCGGCCGTGAAGTTTTGGACGTTGAAAATCGGATTCCTCACCGACTGCCCCACACCTGGCGTATAGACAAACGATAACTGATTCCCGCTGGCGTCCAAACTGTAGACCGCGTAGGTATCGTTATATCCGTTCGCAATATTCTTGGTTTCTCCCGCTCCCGGCCCTTTAGGCACAATGGAAATCAAAGAGCCCGGCCCTATTTCCTCGATCGTTGCCGCGGCGAGCGCTCTCACGTCTTTGATCGTAAGCGCCACATCTCCCGGCTGATCCCAGTTACCGGAGTCCGCATTGAAACGTTGTTTCGGCCCGACTACGATGAACGTCGAATATGCGCGGTCGCCACGGCCGTCCGCGACGCCCGAGAAATCGAAAAGATCGAAAGAGGACGCGCCTAGCCACCCGTAGGGCGAGCCCCATGCAATGAGCTTTGTGCCTGTGGGCTCATCCAGCGGCTTTCCTACTGATGGATCCCAGTCGAAATTCATCAACTGGTACGGCCACCCCCCAACGCAGGGCATCAAATAATGGCGGTTGTCTCCGAGATCCGCACAGTTTCCCTGATCCTGGAAATTGTCGCTAGAGATGGCGCCACGTTCGCGCCCGACGACCCGGTCCTGGTAGGCCATTTCCTTGTCTGCCAGACGCGTCTGGACAATCCCGATTTCCGCATTCGAGTTGGAGGTCCATGCCCGGCAAAAATTTACGTTGTTCGGAGTATTGTAGGTCCACGGCGAATTCAATGTCAGTTGCGCATCGGTAGTGGTGAAACTCAAAGCGAAATCGCCCCACGAGACGCCACCAACCGAATCCCCTGCGGCTTTATTGGGAGCGCCGTCGAAATTGAGGGAGCCATAGGGGCCCCGCACATCCATGCGGAATTGGTTGAAGTCAATGAGCTCGGGATTAACGGCGGAGCCGACTCTCCAAGTCACCGCCCAAACCGGATGGTCACGCCCCGTCGCTACGAACCATTCGATGATCACCGGTATCTTGATACCGTGTCCGCCCCCCTCTTTGTCGCGATCGTACAGAAACTCTACGCGATGTAGGGCGTGGTGGCCACCTGAAAAGATCGTTGTCGTGACTTGCGTCGGAACATTCGCTTTTCCAAGCGGAGAGTTTCCGGTCTGGGTATTATGAGAGACAACGTAGCCAAAGCCGGCATGCCCGAAAGCATCATCGTTCACACTGCGCTTCACTACGGTATCGTTGTCGGAAAAGCTCAAATCATACTGGTATAAATAGGATCCCAGCACCATGGCGCGATCGTTGCCCCGCGCGTCCTTCCAGGTAACAACATTGACTGCGCTATCCGCGGCGACGCCTTCAGGATCGCTGCGCGTTCCTCCCGGGACGCTTGTAATCCCATTCGCTGAATCAGGGACGTCCTGCCCGTCCAGCAGGGCCGCAGGTGTGATCGACGTATTGCGAATGCTGAACGCGCTGGAAATGGCAACCTCCTCAGCCCACCCCGCCTTCAGGTTTTCAAACAAACGATCAGGCGTCATATCCATCACATCGCAAAGCGGGTCGTTGAACCCGTTTCCAGGACCCCATTCCCAGGCATACCAGCCGATCTCATGCTCATCGCAGACCTGCAGGATGGTCCGGTAATCTATTTCGCCGCCTGCGCTGCACATACTTGCCGCTGGATCGTTGCACGGGAATCCACCGAATTGCGAGAACTCGCCCACGATCAGTGGATACCCCAGGCCAACCGATTTCTCGAGTCTGCTCTGGATGAATTCCGCACTGGCTCCGCAGGACATTGACCAATACAGATGCACGGAAAACAGAAGATTCTTTTCCGCGTCCGCTTCTATCAAAGCAGTCGCCGTGGAGTCGAGTATGTCGAGGCTCTGGCCCCATTGCGGCGCGTCGATGATTAAGGGGACCAGAATACCGGCGCTGCGCAAGGCTTGCACCGCGTTGGTATAGCCCAGCAGAAATTGCACGGCATCCACCTGGTCGTCGCCCACCTCGTTTCCGATGTTCAGTAATAGATACTTTTGATGCTTCTGGATGACGCTGAGTACCTCGGGTTGGATCCAGTAGTCCACCAGCGCTTGCAAACCATTCCAATCCCCGGTTGCATCGTGCAACTCAATCATCGGGATCAAGTGGTTCGCTCTCGCGTTCGTGATCAGCGCATCCAATGTCTCCACGTTCGTGGGAGAGCCGTTCAACGTGTGAAGCCAAACGATTCTGACGGAATTGGCTCCGGTCTTACGGATCTCCCGAAAGCATGTCTCTCCCAACGGGTCATCGCCGTCCCAAACTGACATCTTGTTCACGCCCCGCAAAATTACGCCGTTTCGCGTCGTGTCAAAAAGCTGCCTGCCCTCGGTTGAAAACGTATCGGGTGCGCTCATGGCCCTCTAGTCTATGCTGCCCGATGTGCGTGCCTGCTCGCCCTGTCATTACCCGAACGGCAGGGCCGCGCCGAAAGCGCCGGTGTCAACGGCCTTTCGGCGCAGTATTTCATCCGACACGATGGGCGCAGGACCTTTATGGCGACCTCACGGTTGAGTTTGGTATCGGTGGCCCGCCACACTTCACCCATGCCACCTTCACCGAACTTGACCGTGATGCGGTAATGCGCAATGGAGGGCTGCGGACCCATTGTGCGATTTCAGGCATCGTACCACCTTTCGCCTTAGTGAAGCGCAAACAGGAATCGGACCGAACTTCAACTGACTACTGTCCAACGCAGGCGATCGCGGTGACATATGCCGGGTGAGCTATGGCGTCGGCGACCATATGGATTCCCTGCTCGCCAGACACTCAGGCACCTGATCTATAGCTTGCAGAAACGCGTCCAGCACCGAACGTGCAAACTGGTCTTTGGTTTCTTCGCCCGCTTCATCTGACGCTCAAAGTCCTATCAGGCAATCGCAAACGGGCGTCTGTAAGTTAGTCCAGACCGGCTTCCTTCAGCCATGCCGCCAGCGCGGTTGGCCACGCCGCTGAGGTCTTGCCGGTCTTGACCATGCCGAATCCATGGCCGCCCGACGAGTAGATATGTAATTCCGCCGGAACATTTGCGCCTCGCAGAGCGGCGAAAAAGCGGCCCGCGTTATCCGCCGGGTTCACAAGAGGATCGTCGGCGGCGGCCACGAGGAAGGTGCGGGGCGTGGAGGCTGTCACCAGCAGCGACCGCGGAATCGCCGGATAGCCCAGCACCAGGAAATCGGGTCTGGTTTCGGGTGGTGCAACCATTCCCGTCATCGCCGCCAGATGACCGCCGGCAGAGAAGCCCATCATCCCGATTGCGTTTGTCTTAAGGTTCCACCGCGGCGCGTTTTTTCGAGCGATCCCGACTGCGGTCTCAGCGTCCTCCAAAGCCACCTGCACGCTGTTGGCCTCCGCCTGGATATCGCTGCCGGCGGCCCTCATCCCGGCGCTGCCAGGCAGCCGGTATTTCAGCACCATGCCAGCGATCCCGATGGTCGTCAGCCATTGCGCGATGTCATGGCCCTCTTTGTCGATGGCCAGGTGTTGATAGCCTCCGCCCGGGCAGATCACGATGGCGGTGCCGTTGGCGTGGGCCTTGTCGGGAAGATACACGGTGAGGGTGGGCTGGCTGACATTGGTGATCGAGCGATCGATGACGCCATTCTTACCGCGTTCTTCCACTTGTTCCGCCGAGGCGCTGGATTCCACTTTTGCGTCCGGATGTAGCGGGATCGTCTCCTGCCCCAGAAGCGGCAGCCACAGAAGAATACTCAGCAGCGAAACTCTCATAGGCGTCCAGCAGTCCAGCATATAAGAGTTGGCCGATGGGAGCTCACCATGTCGCGCGGTTCCCGAGGAGATGCCTGATCCTGCAGCCGGTCGATCCATTGAGGAACCCGAGCACGCGCTATCTTTCTCCTGATTTCCGGACTTCCGCTACTTGCTCCAACGCTGCCACGCGGACTTCCACGTCCTCAATCTCGATCGCCTGTTTGGAGTGGTCGAGGACGCTGTTCGCGGCGCGGGTTCGGACTGAAGCTGGTGCATTCGGACCGACCATGATCTTCAGCAGCGTAGAGACGGCGGCGCTACAAACCTGCTGCAGACGAGCCACGCTCTGCCTGGATACGTCGCGCCCGACTTCTTGGTAGGCAGTGAACCCGGCTTCCGTTTTCGGTGTGCGCTTTCATCCAGTCGTCCGGAGAATCGTTTGTATTCGATGTAATAACCTGGCCGCGACAAACGTAGAACGAGGATTATAGGGTTCCTCTGATGCGAAAAATACCGATCGCCGCCTGTATCGTCTTGTTTGTCGGGGCCGTGTCGTGCACGGCGGCGGAAGGAGACGCTCTGGCGATCTTAGCCAATATTCAGGCTCGTCATCTGCCGTACGGCTCGATTCTCGATCCGATCTTTGCTCTTACCGACAGCGATCAGATATCGGGCTATACGCGCTGTGGAGATTCCGCGCTATGGACCGGCCATTATCTGGCCGCTGAAGCGTTTCGTTACAGAGTGACTCAGGCATCTGACGCACTCACCAATATTCAGGCGGCCGTCTCCGGCCTCAAAGGGCTCGCTGATATCACCGGGACGAACCTGCTGGCACGATGTATGGTCCCTGTCAATTCGCCGTGGGCGTCTTCAATCGCCAGCCAGGAGGCGGCCAATGGCGTGTACACGAACGCATCTGCCGGGTGGATCTGGGTCGGCAATACTTCACGGGATGAGTACTCCGGCGTGATGTTTGGACTTGCTGTCGCTTACGATGCAGTGTCCGATAGCGGGACCCTCAACGCCATCAGTGATCTGGTAACACGTCTGGTTGACTTTCTGAACGGAAACAACTGGTCTGTTGTGATGCCGAACGGATCGAGCGTCACGTCATTTCTGGCGCGTCCTGATCAGGTCGAAACGTTTCTGGCAATCGGACGCCATATCAACCCGGGTCACTTCTCCAGCCTCAGCTATGAAGCGCAGCGCGAGTTTTTCGCCGCCACCGTACCGGCGCCAATCCTTGTTGATACTTCAAGCGATGATTCCTATTTCAAGTTCAACCTGGATTACATAAATCTGTACAACCTGATCCGGCTGGAGGCGAGTGCGGAAAAATCGATCTATCAGGAAGCCTATGCGCAACTGCGTGGCTATACAAAGAACGATCAGAACGCCTTTTTCAACATCATTGATCTCGCGTTGAACGGAGCCGATCCGGCACGTGATAACCAGACGCTCGCCCTGCTCGACGGATGGCTGCTGCGGTTGAGGCGCGATTTTAACGTGGATCTCTCGAATACTGTTCCGGTATGCGGCTCTCAGGCGTGCACGCCAGCACCGGTGTGGCTGCGGCCAAATACCGATTTCTTGTGGCAGCGGTCTCCGTATGAGCTTGCCGTTGCCGGCGGAGCGGGGATTATCGAGACGGCGGCAATCGATTACATTCTGCCGTACTGGATGGCGCGTTACTACGGACTCCAGGAGTCGATCATCGTGCAGTCGGCAGCGGCGCCGATGGCGGTGGTTGCGCCGGATTCGCTCGGATCGATTTACGGCGCGAATCTGGCCTCGATCGTGCAGCAGGCCGTTTCCCTGCCACTTGGAATGTCACTGGGCGGAGTAACCGTGACTGTACAGGACTCGCAGGGAACCTCTGCCAGCGCCGCGCTGTTATACGTGTCTCCCGGACAGATCAACTTCCTGGTGCCGTCGGGGTTAGCGACAGGAGTCGCAACCTTTACGATCACTGACGGCTCTCGGGCACCCCTCAGTGCGATCGGCGCGGTTGGGCAGGTTGCTCCCGCGATTTTCAGCGTCGATACTACGGGCTCGGGCGTTGCCGCCGCCACTGCAATTCGCGTGGACGGCGCGAATCCCGCGTCCTCAAGTCCGGTGACAGTGTTCAATTGCGGCGTGGCGGCGTGCCAGGCGGCGCCGATCGATGTGAGCACTCGATCGGTGTATCTGACTCTCTACGCGACGGGCGTCCGGCACCGCGGCTCGCTCGATTCGGATCATGTCTCGGTAATCATCAACGGGATTTTCGTGCCTGTGCTCTATGCAGGCCCTCAGCCAGATTTCGCGGGTCTGGATCAGATCAACGTGGCCCTGCCGGCCGAACTTCGTGGCAGCGGTCTGACGAACGTGGTTGCCAAGGTGAACCAGCACCAGGCCAATCTGGTTACTGTGGCAATTCAATAAGGTCGATCTTTACTTCGTGAGCGGTAACGCTCTGCCCAAGAACATTTGGGACGCCAGGTTTCGGTGTTTACCGGAGATGTGGCGATAAAAACGCGCGATGCAGCCAGCAGTAATCATCAGAAGGCCCGCCGATCTCTATCAATATCGCTAGGTATTCGGCGCCGGAGAGCCTTCGAATCAGGGCAGTCGCGAGGGTCTTCCGGATTGGGGTGAGTTGCCCTGAAAAATTCCGAATCCCTATGTCAGGTATCGGTAGCGAGCCTCTACGAGCATAAATAGCCCGTAGGCTCCCAGTCCTGCGGCAACAACCCCCAATATCCAGGGTCCATAGCTTTGTTGAGCCAACCATTGAAGTGCGCCATCCAGTCCACGCACCTCGCGCGGGTTCGAGTGAACGCCCGCGCTAAAAAGAAATCCGCCAATTATGCAGAAAACGATGCCCTGCGCTGAATATCCCCATTTCCCGAACCGGATTATCCAGTCGCTGCCGGACGAGAGGGGGAGTCGGAGGTATTTACGGAATTTCTCACGCATTCCATAAACGAGGAGACAAACGCCGACTATCGCGAATGTAATCCCGCCCAGTGCGACGATCGCGGTCCCCCACGGATGTGCCAGCAGTTTGGCGGTCCAGTGTGCCGGAGAGCTACCGTGTGACGGTCTGCCCTCCCAGACATGCAGCGCCAAAACAGCCAGGCCGATGTACGCAGCGCCGCTGCAGAGTTCGCCGATTCGGATCGTAATGCCTTTCAGATCCGCGCCATCGTGGTCAGTGTCGAGAAACGCCTGTACCAAGCACCACGCGGCGTAGCCAAACAGTCCGATCGTGACCACGGCGAGCAGAATGTGGCCAAACGGCTGGGTACCGATATACGCCAGTGCGCCTTCCGGGCCGGGAACGGGGCCATAGTGAGCAGTGGCGACTAATATCGCGATAACGGCGATGATCACGTAGACAATTCCGCCGACTGCGAAGCCCAATCGCGCCCACGCCTGAAGCCAGGGGCTCCGTTCGACGGTTCCCGCAAGTGCGCTCATACGCCGCGGACGATTGCACGTGCGCTGCCACGGGTGCTTCCCCCCTACTTTAGGCGCGACACTTCTGTCTTGACTACCAGGAAGCATGCCGTTCGGTGATCGAGAGAAGGTACCCGGAATCAAAGGGGGGCGACGCCGATTTCAAGAGCATCGCCAACCGAACGGTTGAGCCGCCTTTTATGCAAATGGGAGGGTGTGGCTATGATTTCTACTGTTCTGCTGCCTGCTCCAATGCGGTTACGCGAACTTCCACGCCCTCAACCTCGATCGGACTAGCTGACGGCCGTCCGGGGTCGATCGCTGACCGATGGCATCGAAACGACCGCGCCTATCTGCGTGCCTTCAGCACCTGCTCATCCGTAGCCTGTGCCAAAGCCGCTGAAGCCCATGCTGTGGCTGTTGCCGAAATCCACTGGTCGTGGTCGTACGGGAAGCCGCTCTGAAAATACGGCTGCAGCTTCACGGCGCGGCTGGAGACGTGCCATGAGCCATCGCCCGCCTGCGTCGCAAGCAGGAAGTTCACGCCCCGCCGGTAAACCGCATCGCTCGGCATCAGCGCATACGCCTCGTGCAGCGCATAGAGCGAAATGCCCGTCGCATATGCGTCCGTCGCAAGGTCCGCATTCTGGCGCCAGCCGCCGTCCCCTTGCTGTGCCGCCATCAACTCCTTCGCCGCCTTCCGGATCACCTCCTGCCGCGCCCCGGTCCACTGCAGTCCCAGCAGCCGCATGGCGCGCTCTTCGTTGTCGAGCGCAACCGCAGTGGAAAGCCATTCGCCTGAGCGTCTTACCCGTTCGTCGAACTCCGTTCTCCTTCCCGGCGGTGTGTAGGCGCGGATGGCATGAGCAGTCAGTGCCGTTCGCGTAATGTCGCTGTCCTGCATCGGCACCCGCGCGAATGTGGGACGGCGCCAGCTTCCGTCGCGGTTCTGCGAGGCCGCCAGATCCGCCGCCATCGCGGCCGTCATCAGATCCAGCGGATAATTCGTCGCCGAAAGACCCAACATGGCGTAAGCCAGTGCTTCAACTTCGCCGCCGGTTTCGATTCGTTGCAGCAACAGATCCTGGCGCGCTCCCCACGCTCTCTTCTCCTGACCGACGAGGGCTGCTGCGGCTCCGGCATCCGTATGGATGCCGCGCGCGTTCGCCACGCCCACCGCGAACGCCGTCACATCCGAGTGATGGCAGGCCGTGCATCCGCCGTTCTCGAAGAACGTAAGACTTGTGGCCTGCAACTCTGCGATGGCACGCTCCGCCGCTTTGCGGGCGTCGCCGTTCGCCGCACCGGGGACGGTGTGAGTCGTTTGCGTTTTGCCGGCTGCGTGTTCCCCGAGCAGCCGCATCGTGGAAGCCCGGTGGAACTTCGCTGCCCAGTCCCCGGCCGTTTCGCCGTCGCTGTCTTTGGTCGAGGGATCAGCGCCAGCCTCAAGCAGCATGCGGACCACCGCTGGATTCTGCCGCTCCGAGGCAACCGCCAGCATCAGCGGCGTCATTCCCCGAACGTCCTGCGCCTTCGGATTTGCGCCTGCGGCCAGCAGAGTTTTGATCATGGCAGGCGTCCCATGTGGCGCCGCGAACATCAGGGCCGTCATGTGACCGAGACTGATAAACCCGTTCTTGACGGAGCCGTCCATGTGTTCCGCTGTCGTTGCATTTGGATTTGCGCCCTTTGCGAGCAGCAGCTGCACGGCATCCAGATTATTCAGCCCGGCCGCTGCCATAAGGGGCGTCCACTCCCGGTTTTTGCCCGCGGCGTTCACATCTATCCCCTGGTCGATCAACATCCGAACCAACGGGAGGTTATCGGCCAGCGCAGCCAGGAGCAGAGTTGTGTTGTTGCGCGCGTCGCGCGCTTTCGGGTCCGCGCCCCTTTTCATCAGCAGGGGAACGATCTCGCCGCCGTTATCGCTCGCAGCTGCGATATGAATCGCCTGACGGCCCAGAACAGAAGCCGCGTTCACGTCGGCGCCCTTGTCCAGAAGCAGCCGAACTTTTTCAATATCATTCGCAGCCCAGATCAGCGCCGTAGCCTTTTGCGCATTCACCGCGTTGATGTTAGCGCCAGCCGCCAGCAGCGCCTGCATAGCATCGACGCTGCCGTAAGCCGCCGCGTACATCAGCAATGTGGTGTCGCGTTCGCCGCGCGAGTTGGCATCGGCACCGTTTTGGAGTTCCGCCCTGAGTAACCCGACATCATCGCGCAGGATTGCCTGAATCAGGTGATCCGTGGAAGCCGCAAACACTTCCGCAGAAAGAAGACAAATCAGAAGACAGACGGCTCCCACCAGCTTTTTCATCGCAGCGATTCTAGCAGAGTTTAAGAACCATCGCCGATGACTCGGGAACGCTGAAGAATCGGCGTGGGCGCATTATCTCTCTCCCGATTTTTGGAGTTCTGCTGCCTGTTCCAACGCGGCTACAAGGACTTCCACATCCTCAATCTCAATCGCCTGCTTCGCGTGATTGAGTACGCTGTCGGCGGCACGTACTCGGACTGAGTGTGGCGGCGCAGCCGGATCGATCATGATCTTGAGGAGAGTTGAAACCGCCGCTGTCGATGCTTGCTGCAGCCGCGCCACGCTTTGTCGGAACGCATCGCGCCGAGTCGGGAGAATTGAACCTGAAAGTCGCTGCCGACCGTCTCCTTACCTGAACAACATCATCGAGCAGGATCATCGTTTCGTGAAGAAGCTGATCACGTCAAGTCAGGGTTTCCGATCCGCTGAGGGAGCACTGAGCACAATCGCCGGATACTAAGGAATGAACATCATCCGAAAAGGCCAGATCCGCTGGTTGCCCCAAGGCGAGGTTCTCGGCCAGAAGCGGTTCATTGAACGGTTGTTCGGAATCGCGGCCTGACTTCCTCCGGCAATTCTCACCCACACGCTTTCACTGCGCGACTTGCCGCAGATGCGACACGCTCGAAAAAAGATTCGAATGAGATTCCCGCCACCGGATCTCGTGACGAATTGGCCAACCGGAATGGACATTCGCGCCTTTTTTTCACGGCGTTCGGTGCCCAGAACGGCCATACCGAACACTGCCATATCTTTCGCCGCTCTTTAATCCGCAAGCGGCGATCGAAGGTTTGCGGAAGGTATCTCGCGATGTCGAGTTGATGCGGCCCCGCGAGTGAGCAGAAGGATGAGCCCGATGAGCGCTGTAGCCACAAGCACGGTCCACAGGAAACAGAGCGCCATAAGCCCTGCTCCCATGTGCATCCCGCCCATTTGTGCCATCATGGCGCCGCCAAACATCATCATTCCCAGCATCATCAATAGGGGAATCTGCAGGAGGACCAGAAGGCTGACCACCAGAATTCTCGCGGCCCGGTTTTTCGATCAACATGGTTGCAACCCCTTTAGCAACCAAACCGCGCTGGCGCCTAAAGACGTTACACCGCGGCTGGCGTCGTAAATAATGGCGCAATCAGCCTGCCAGATCACCGAACACCCAACCGAACTGGCGCCAAGCGCGCTACTTTCCATCCACTGAAAAGGCCAGGAGCACGTTGCCGGCCATCCCGCCCCACTGGTTATATCCGGAATTCGCGAACACCAACCCGTTAACGACCGCCACTCCAGCATCATCAATCGAACCGCCGTGTGCGACTCCTCCGTTCACGGTCCTGAACTCACTGGCGGTGTCGATATCCCAAAGGACCTCGCCCGATGTGGTCGAGTAAGCGCGCAGGTGGCCATCGACCGAACCCGAAAAAACAACGCCTGGAATCGCTGTCAAGGCAGCGGACTGCGCCGGCGAACAGTTCGTCTTTGAGTCCGGGCACGGCACGGCCTTCACGTTCCACACCAGCTTGCCAGTCTTCAGATCGAAGGCATTCAGACCTCCGCCTTTTTGCGGGTCAAGCACAAACCGGAATCCGTAGGGCGATCCTGGGTCCGCCGCGGCTTTCACTTCCTGGCCGGATATTGCGACGTACACGTTCTGTCCATCCGACGCCGAACCCCACTGACTGCCGCCGAATTTACCTCCTTCACCGGCTCGGGCCTGCCAAAGTAGCTTTCCCTGTTGATCGGCGTCGAGGGCGTAAACCATTCCCGACTTCTGCGCGATGACGAGAGCCCGCTTAGCCCCACCCAAGCTCACCAGTATCGGAGATTGGCCGAAGTCGTAATCCGGGCCAGCAGTATGCTGGCAGTTCATTCGCTGAGGCGTTGTGCAACTGTTGTTGAAGACATCTTCGCTCGTCAGTTGCCTGGACCAGAGTAATTTTCCGGTCTTTAGATCAATTGCGAGGACAGCGTCGCTTGTGTTCGTGGCGGGCTCCGAGTAGTTGTCTCCCGTAGCCACACACAAGGCCCCGAGCTGCTCGTCGATCGTCGGACTCGACCAGACACCGGCGCCCGAGGGGCCGTACTCCATAGTTCCTGCCGGATTCTTTCCAGTCGCCTTTGGCGCTTCGGGAATCGTGAACGCCTGCCAGATCGTTTTGCCGGTGGCGGCATCCAAAGCGACGACGTTGCCACGAAAAGCGCAGCAGGGATATTTTGGGTCTGCCGCAGGCCCTTCTTCAGACGAGGCGAACGGCTGATAGACAACGCCTTTATAGATTCGCGGAGTTGCCGTCACAAGGGCGGCTTTATGGTCCACAGGCCGTACCTTCCAAATCAACGTCCCCGTTTGCGCATTCACAGCGTAGACGTTTGCGCCGGCATCACCAAAGAAGATTGCCGGGGCGCCGTTGGCCTCTCCGAAGGCCGCCCCCGAGCGAATTGCGGCCGCGGCCTGAAAGCCCCAATCCGTACATCCCGAGTCAGCTTCGAGGGCATACACCGCGCCAGTTTGCGTACCAATGAAGAGCCGACCAGCGACGATCGTGGGTTGTGATCGCGCGACCGTGACATTCCCCAGGTTAAATGCCCACTTCATTTTGAGCCGCGGAACTGCTGACGCCGCGATCCCCGCCTGCTGGGCACCTTGAAATCGACGGTTCATCACGTCCGGGCTCCAACCATTCCATTGGGGCAGGTTCGCATCGAATTGAAGAGTCGCGCTCGCCTTACAGGTCGGCGGAGACAAAGGGGCGGCGACCTCTTTTCCGGTTGGAGCGATGTACTTTATCAGGGCAACGACTTGGGCTGTTGAGAGCCCCTCCGCCTGAGCCTTCGTGTCGCCTTTTGTGAGCGCGGCGTAGATGGCTTGGGCGCTCATGGCCTTGATTGAGGAAAGCGGAGGCACACGCCCGGACGGCGTTTCGTGACACGAAGCGCAACGGTCGCCGAAGATCGCTGCTCCGTATTGAGCAGACATCAGAAGGGGAAGGGTGAGAACGAACAGACAAGCGGGTCTCATAGATCAAACCGCTGCACTTAATTGTCCCGCTCGCAGTCGAGCCGCCACGTTGGCCGCCTGCCTGCGCCGCAACCACGACGGTAGTAGCGGAAGCATCCCCATAGCAAACCGATAGGCTCGTCCGGGGAAGACGCGAGCCGTCCCCCGCCCGAATCGGCTACCGCTTCTCGCGCGCATTGTGCGGCACCTGGGCTTGGGACGCTCAGTTGCTGTCAAATGCCGCAAGACGGACCCTTTCGCATCGGAAACCGGGACAGCAGAATCGATCGTGCTTAGAGGAGATGGCCCTCAGCGGGGCACCTCCGGGTCACCGCCGTCATGCGATTCGCGCCCGGCGGCACGGTCAAGCTTCAGCACCGAGTCGACGCGGATTTCCCAGGCCGCTGCGGGATATCTGCCGGCCGGAGTGTCCTGCGGTGGTCACGAAGAATGGAGCTTTCGTCCCGGTGAAGCCGGCCATTTCGGTGGCGATGCGGCCTTCTTCGGGTTGGAACCATCATGTAAAGCCGCACGGGCTGCCGGTGGGCCACGAGATCGAAGGGTTCGGACACTGGGCTGGAGACGCGGGAGCTGCTGAAGAAAGAGTCGCCGGGAAAGCTGATATGCTCCGTTACATGGGCGCCGCGAAGCGTATCGGGATGTTGGTGCTGGCGCCGCTGGCAACTTTTCTAACCGCCGCATCCGAAAGCTCCGGGCCGACGTTCACAAGGGATGTCGCGCCAATCTTTTACGAGCGCTGCGTGTCGTGCCACCGGCCGGGCAGCGTGGCTCCAATGTCGCTGCTGGACTACAAGACGGCGCGACCCTGGGCAGTTTCGATCAAGGAAGCGGTGGTGACGCGAAAGATGCCGCCGTGGTTCGCGGATCCGCGCTACGGGCATTTTTCGAACGATGCCCGATTGAATGCGCGCCAATTGGAAACGATCAAAGCCTGGGTGGACGAAGGAGCACCGGAGGGCGATCCGAAGGATCTGCCGAAAGCGCCGGATTTCACTGATGGCTGGGCGCTCGGGAAACCTGACATTGTCGTCGATATCGGCGAGACGTTTCGCGTGCAGCCGGGCGCCGACGATTACGAGCACTTTGTCGTGCCGATGAATCTTGCGGAAGGCATCTGGGTACGTGCGGCGGAGCTTCGCCCGGGCAACCGGCGTGTTGTGCATCACGCGCATGTGAATCCAGTTCTGAGTGAGAAACAGGCGGGACCGGCAACGATCCAGGCGATGAATTCGATAGAGCCCTATTTGGAGCATGATGGCAAGCTCACCCGGATCCGAATGGAAGCGCCAGTTCTGGACGATGCCTGTGCGGGGGATGCGCCGAATCTGCCTTATACCCGAGGCGCGCAGGAAGGGGCGCTCGCTTCATATTTGCCGGGCCGACAACCTGACGTGTTTGCGGACGGCTCGGCGAAATGGATTCCGCCAGGCACAAAGCTGGAGTTCTCGATCCACTATGCGAACGTCCGGGAGGCGCAGACGGACAGGACGAGCGTGGGACTGTATCTGGCGATGGGTCCGCCGGAACGGGTGCTGCACCGGATGGATTTGCGGAATTTCTTCTTTCTGATCCCTCCAAACGACGGAAACCACGAGGTGAGGCGCTGTTTGACGTTCGACAGCGATAAACTGCTGCTTTCGATCACGCCGCACATGCATTTTCGTGGCAAAGATGTACGCTACGAACTGACGCGTCCGAACGGGAAGCGCGAGACACTGCTCTCCGTGCCGCACTATAGCTTCGACTGGCAGTTAGTTTACCGGTTCGCGGATCCGGTTCTCGTGGAGAAGGGCAGCATTCTCATGCTCACGGCGCACTTCGATAACAGCCCGAACAATCCGGCGAATCCGGACCCTTCGAAGACGATTCGGTGGGGCGACAAGAGCGAAGAAGAGATGTTCTCGAACTATCTGGAGTATCTGGATCCGATTACGAAGGGCCGATAGCGGGTACAGCGAGCTCGGCGCTGCGACCATCCGCGGACACATAGCTGGAGTAAATGGCCAGGCTGGCGTCGATAGCGAGCTCGAGATCGCACTCCCGTATGGGTCCCCAAATCCAAAATGCCTGGCGAAACAAATTCGACTTTGGGACCAGGCGGCGTACGCTGATATCGGAGGCTGAAGGAATGCCTGACGGCAAGGAAGAACGCGAAGAGCGCAAAGCTCGCCTCGAAGCAGAAAAAAAGTCCACCCGCCCCAATGATCGCTACGACGAGGAGCCAATCTACGAAGGTCAGCCCGAACAGGGCGGTTCGTAGAGTTCTGGCGACCGTCCGCGCCGTGTTGCCGCCAGGCGCCGGCGCTTTTCGTTGTCTGCCGCAATTCTGGCAGGCCCTACCGCCGCTTGTTTTACGCGCCCAAAAGGCTCCGATTTGAGAGACAGTGTTCCTGATCTACGGGCGCGCAGGCGCCAGAAACGGCTGGAGAAATGAAAGCTCGATTGCTCGCCACCCTCGCCTTCGCGGTCCTACTCGCGACCGCATTCTTCGTCACTCAAAGCAGCGCGCAGCCGAATTCGGTGAAGAAGATCGCCGACGGTGTCTGGTTTCGCGAAGGGACATGAGCCAGGGACACAGCAACAACGCCATCATCGAAATGAAGGACTACCTCATCGTGGTGGACGCCAACTTCCCCAGCGGCGCACGCCTCGCCTTAGCGATGCGAAGAAGCTGTCGCCCAAGCCCGTGAAGTACGTGTTCATCACCCACCACCATGGCGATCACGACTACGGCAGCGCTGTCTGGACCGCAGAAGGCGCCACCAC